>Ga0164290_1000825_pt1 | contig 75403 bp, 85 predicted proteins | sample Micstemetagenome_FD_108782 | JGI IMG/M metagenome (GOLD analysis project Ga0164290, IMG submission 108782) | Contaminated culture microbial community from soil near Moab, Utah, USA - Microcoleus steenstrupii SON62 (Illumina Assembly) | ecosystem: Environmental > Terrestrial > Soil > Soil crust...
ATCTTCATCGACGGTCGCCGTGTGGGCGGGTCGGACGACCTGCATGCGCTCGACGCCGAGGGCAAGCTCGATCCCCTCCTGCAAGCCGCCTGAGCGCCGCCATGGCCCCCCGCTTCAATCTCGCCTGCGTCCAGATCACCGCGACCGACGACGTCGCCGGCAACATCGCCCGGACATCGGCCCTGATCCGTGAGGCGCATGCGGCGGGCGCACAGCTGATCTCCACGCCCGAGAACACGGGCATCATGGCCGCGCGGGGCGAGGATACGCTGGCGGCCGGCAGGCCCCAGGCGGAACATCCGGCGCTGATCGCCTACAAGGCGCTCGCCGCCGAACTGAAGACCTGGCTGCATATCGGCTCGATCGGCTGCGCCGTTCCCGGCGAGAACCGGATCGCCAACCGAGGCTTCCTCCTCACTCCCGACGGCACCGTCGCCGCTTCCTACGACAAGATCCACATGTTCGACGTCGACCTGCCGTCGGGCGAGAGCTATCGCGAATCGAAGCGCTTCCGCCCGGGATCGGAGGCGAAGCTGGTCGACCTGCCCTGGGGCCGGCTCGGCCTCAGCATCTGCTACGACATGCGCTTTCCCTATCTCTACCGCGCGCTGGCCCATGCCGGCGCCGAGCTGATCGCGGTGCCTTCGGCCTTCACCCGGCCGACGGGCAAGGCGCATTGGCATGTGCTGCTGCGCGCGCGCGCCATCGAATGCGGCGCCTTCGTCTTCGCCGCCGCGCAATGCGGCGAGCATCCGGGCAACCGCAAGACCTACGGCCATTCGCTGATCATCGCCCCCTGGGGCGAGGTGCTGGCCGACGGTGGCGAGGAGCCGGGCTTCGTCATGGCCGAGATCGACATGGCCGAGGTCGCGAAGGCGCGCGGCCAGGTTCCTTCGCTGGCTCACGACCGCGAGATCGCGGCCCCCTTCACGCCTGCGCGCGCGGCCGAGTGAGCGGCGGGCGGGCGGCCCATTCCTCGTAGTCGACCCCGTACCAGCAGCAGTTCATCTCCCAGATCGGCGCGATCCGCTCGAAGCGGAGGCCCACCTTCTCGAGCACACGCCGCGATGCCGCGTTCTCGGGCCGGACCAGCCCGATGATGCGGGCCAACCGCTCGCGCTCGAATCCGAAACCGACGGCCGCCGCGGCCGCTTCGCTGGCGAGCCCCCGGCCCCAGGCGGTCTTGTTCAGCAGGTAGAGCACTTCGACATCGCCCGCCTCCTCGACGAAGCGAAGCCCGCACTGGCCGAGCAGGCGTCCGCTCGGCCGGTCGGTGACGGCCCAGACGCCGAAGCCACGCCGGCGCCAGTGGTCGTTGAAGTTGTTGATGTTGCCGCGCGCCCGCGCCTCGGCCTCCGGTCGCGCCAGCCCCCGGCCCGACTGCATGTGGCGCATGATGGTGTCGTCGCCGTAGAGCCGCGCCAGAACGCTCCAGTCGTCGGTGACGAAGGGTCGAAGCCTCAGGCGCTCGGTCTCGATCATCGTCATGCCGGCCGCACCGCGGCAATCTTCTGGCGCATGGCCGGCGGGCCGTCATCCTCCCCGTGCTCGTAGGCGCGGACTTCGAGCTGGCCCCGCACCGCGTCCAGCAGTTCGCCCGGGCGCAGCAGGAATTCGGGGTTGCGCGGCCGGCCGAAGCGCTCGTTGCCCACCGCGAATGTCTCGTAGAGAAGGGCGCCGCCGGGCGCCACCGTGGCCACGATCTCGTCCATCACCGGACGCCAGAGGTAGTTGGTCACGACGACGGCATCGAATCGCCGCCCCCGGAGCGGCCATGGCCCGGCCTCGATATCGGCCTGCAGCACCTCCATTCCCAGCAGCCCCGCCAGGTCGGCGAGGCCCGAGATATCCCGGTCGAGCAGCGTCACGGCATGGCCGCGCGCGGCGAAGAAGCGGCCATGCCGCCCGCCGCCGGCCGCCAGGTCGAGAACCCGGCCCCCCGCCGGAACGAGGCCCGCGAATCGGCTGATCCAGGCGCTCGGCGCATGGTTAACGCCGCGAGCACCCCCCAGAGATCCCTTGTCACCCGCCGCCCCGACCCCCATGTTGCAACTTTGCGTCTCCGCGAATCGGTCTGATCCATGGTCGTATACGATCTGAAATGCAGCAAGGACCACGTTTTCGAAGCGTGGTTCCGCGACAGCGCGGCATTCGACGATCAGGCCCAGAAGAAGCGCCTGCTCTGTCCCATGTGCGGCGACAAGAAGGTGAAGAAGGCGCTGATGGCGCCCAACATCTCCACGCCCAAGGAAAAGACCGACACCGAAAAGAAGCAGGCCGCAGTGCAGGTTTTCCAGGCCCTGGCGGCGATGCGCGAGCAGGTCGAGAAGAACTGCGATTACGTCGGTCCGCAATTCGCCGAGGAGGCCCGCAAGATCCACTACGGCGAGACCGGTGCCCGGAACATCTATGGCGAGGCGACCAAGCAGGAGGCCGAGGCCCTGCAGGAGGAAGGGGTCGAATTCGGCCAGCTTCCCTGGATCGAGCGTCCCGACGCCTGAACAGGGCTCGCCGGCTCAGAACGCCGGCCGACCCATCGCGTGCACGAAGCGCACGCGGCCATCGAGCAGTTCGGCGGCGGTGAGCGTGCCGCCGCGATAGCATCCCCCATCCACCCCGATACGGCTCGGCCGCCCCATGCCCGGCCGCCAGAGTTCCTCGCCCGTCCGCACCCCCGGTTCGGCGATCGTATGCCCATGCACCACCAGCACGCCCTCCGGCATCAGGCGGGCGCGAAGAAAGGGATCGCGGATCCAGATCAGCGCATCGTCGGGCTGCCGGGCGAGTTCCAGCATCGGATCGATGCCGGCATGCACGAAGAGAAGGTCGCCCTCGCGCCGGCTGAGCGCGAGGCCATGCAGGAAGTCCCGCCGCGCCGGCCCGAGCGCGCCGGCCAGGCGCTTCGGAAGGTCCCGCCCCTTCGCGGACTTGGCCGGCAATCCCAGGCTTTCGAGCGTGGCGCCGCCGCCATTGGAAACCCAGACCGCCGCCGCTTCCCGCAAGGCCGGCCCGCCGGGGTGGTCGAGGCAATCCAGCATCAAGGCCTCGTGATTGCCGAGCAGGCAGACGTTCTCGACCCCCTCGAGCCCGGCGGCGGCGAGGTCGAGACAGGCCGCCGAATCGGGGCCGCGATCGACATAGTCGCCGAGCCACACGCAAAGGCCCCCGCCGGCGGCGGCGAAATCGGCACCGATCGCGCCGGCCAGGGCGCGGGCCTGCTCGATCATCCCGTGCAGGTCACCGATGGCCGCAATCAGCCGGCCCGGCGGCATGCCTATACCGGGGAGCTCGATCCAGCCGCTGCGATAGATGTCGATTCCGCTCATCGGACTAATATGGTCCCATCAAAGCCAAAAACCGCCGCGGGGCAAGCCCGGGCGGTTTCTTCACCGGCCAAACGCGACCACGCGGGCCAACCCGTACCGGGCCGGCCGCCACCCTTCAGGCCAGGGTGCCTTCGCGCTGCGCCCGCTTGCGGGCCAGCTTGCGCGCCCGGCGGATGGCTTCCGCCTTCTCGCGCGCGCGGCGCTCGGAGGGCTTCTCGTAGGCGCCGCGAAGCTTCATCTCGCGGAACACGCCTTCGCGCTGCATCTTCTTCTTCAGCGCGCGAAGCGCCTGATCGACGTTGTTGTCACGAACGAGGACTTGCACCGGCTTTACGGCTCCTATCGCATCCGATTGTCTCGGGACCGGCCGGGGGATAGCACGGAGCGGCCCGGTTGTGAAGGGCCGGATCGGCCTAATATTGCACCACCCGGCGCACGGATATTCGCTTGCATGTCGGACCTTCCCGGCTATTATCCGCGCCGCTTCGCGGGCGTAGCTCAGTGGTAGAGCACAACCTTGCCAAGGTTGGGGTCGTGAGTTCGAATCTCATCGCCCGCTCCAAATACTCTTTGGAAATGAAGCACTTAAGACGGCCCTGCGGGGCCGTTTCAGCTTTCTGGACCCTCGATGCCGAGCGCCCGGAGAACCTCGCCCGGCGGCGTTCCGGCGGGTACCACCAGCCAATGGCCGGGCTGCCCCGCGCGGGCTACGACCACCCCGCCCTTCGGGCAGATGTCGAAGCAGCCGACCTCGAGTACCGCCACTCGGACATGGCGGGATTTCGCCTTCTTCTTCCCCTGCTGGCCCAGTTCGCCCTTCAGCGCCTTGGCGAGTTTCTGTTCCTCCCCGGGTCCGAATCCCCCATCGAGGCGCCTCGAACAGCGCCGGCAGACCAGCAGAACGTCCCGCCAGCCGGCCTTCAGGCGCTTGATGGGCTTCCCGGTTGCTCGCATCGGGTGATCGGCCTTCCGTTTCAAAGAAGCTGGAATCCCGATCACGTCACCGCGCGGCGGGTCTGGAATTCCGAACGACGCCATTCCTCGGCCGCCATTACCGCGCGCAAGGCCGCCACCGCGTCCCAAAGGTCGGCATAGCCGAGGTAGAGCGGGGTGATGCCAAAGCGCAGGATGTCGGGGGCGCGGAAGTCGCCGATCACCCCGCGGGCGATCAGCGCCTGCATGATCGGATAGGCGTGTTCATGGGCGAGGCAGACCTGGCTGCCGCGCCGGGCGTCCTCGGCGGGCGAAACGCGGCGGAAGCCGTCATCGCCGCATTCCTGTGCCACCAGATCGGCGAAGAGCGCGGACTGGCGGAGCGACTTCGCGCGCACCGCCGCCATCGGCGCCCGCAGCGCGATGTCGACGCCGACCTCGAGCGCCGCGAGGCTCAACATCGGCGGCGTGCCCACCATGGCCTGCGCGATGCCGCCGGCAGGGCGGTAGGAGCGCTCGAAGGCGAAGGGCGCGGCATGGCCGAGCCAGCCGGTGATCGGGAAGCTGAGGCTTTCCTGCAGCCTCGGAGCGACATGCAGGAAGGCCGGCGCCCCGGGGCCACCATTCAGGAACTTGTAGCCACAGCCGACAGCGAAATCGGCATTCGCCTCGCCGAGGTCGACCGACACCGCGCCGGCCGAATGCGCGAGGTCCCACAGCATCAGCGCGCCATTGGCATGCGCCACGGCGGTGATCGCGTTCATGTCGAACATCGCACCGGTGCCGTAGTTCACATGTGTCAGCATCACCACGGCGACGCTTTCGTCGATCGCGCCGGCGATCTCATGGCCCTCGACCAGCTTCAGCACGTGACCGCGGTCGAGCAGGCTGGAAAGGCCTTCGGCGATGTAGAGATCGGTCGGGAAATTGCCCCGCTCGGAAAGGATCACCCGCCGACCCGGCTGTGCCGCGAGCGCGGCACCCAGCACCTTGAACAGGTTCACCGAGGTGGAATCGCCCACCATCACGCTGCCCGGCGCGGCACCGATCAGACGGGCGATCTTGTCACCGATGCGCGCCGGCATCTGCATCCAGCCGGCATCGTTCCAGCTGCGGATCAGCCCCTCGCCCCATTCCTTGCCGACGACTTCGGCGATCCGGGCCGGGGTGGCGCGCGGCAGCGGCCCGAGGGAATTTCCATCGAGGTAGATCACGCCCGCCGGCAGGTCGAACAGCGCCCGCATGGGTGCCAGGGCGTCGGCGCGGTCGAGGGCTGCGAGATCGGCGCGGGTGATCGGCATCGGATGCTTCCTGGAAACGGGCGAGGAAAGACTATGCGACCAGCGCGGCCGCCTTCGCCTCCATCGCCAGTTTTGCATCGGCCGGCGCAAGGCGCACCTGCAAGCCGCGCTGGCCGCCGTTGATGAAGACCCGCTCCTCCCCGAGCGCCGTCTCCTCGATCGCCGTCGGCACCTTGCGGCGCTGTCCGAAAGGGCTGATGCCGCCGACCTTGTAGCCGGTCAGACGTTCCGCATCCGCGGGCTTCATCATCTGCGCCGACCTGGCCCCGAAGGCGGCGGCGAGCTTCTTCATGCTGACCTCGCGGTCGGAGGGCACGACCACGCAGACCGGCTTGCCATCCGCCTCGGCCATCAGCGTCTTCAGCACCCGGCGCGGTTCGGCCCCCATCGCTTCCGCCGCCTGCAGGCCGACGCGCTCCGCCCCGGGGTCATAGTCGTAGGTGACGACATCGAAGGCAACGCCCGCCTTGCGCAGGGCGAGCGTGGCGGGCGTTGTCCTGGACAAGGCTTCCCCCGGTCAGATGGATGCGCCGCGGCATCATAGAAATGCGCGCAGGCCGGCTCAATCCGCGGCCATCTGCTGGTCAACCGAGGGATGGTCTGCTAGGAGCGCCTCTCGTCGCCAGCGAGAGTCGAGGAAATCGCCCGTGCCGGATTCCTTCATAACGGATCGTGGCGTGCGGGGCCTGGTGCGTTTGCCGCTGGTGTCCGGCCTGCTGCTCGCCTTCGTCGCCGGCATATCGGTCTGGTTCGGCATCCTCTACGACGACCGCATCGGCTGGGTGCGTCATTCCCTGAAGGTCGAGAACGCGCTGTCCGAGCTCTTCGCCACGCTGCAGGGCGCCGAGACCGGGCACCGGGGCTATCTCCTCAGCGGCGATCCGAGCTTTCTCGAGCCCTACGAACGCGCCCGCGCCTCGATCGCCGCGCGGCTGCAGGAAACGGCGGCATTGACCATGGACAACGCCGCCCAGCAGCAGGCCATAGGCGAGCTCGCCGGCCGGATCGATCAGCGCATGGCGGATCTCGCCGCGGGGCTGGACGACTACGCGCAAGGCCGCATCCAGGCCGCCATCGATCGCGTCCGCTCCGGCAGGGGCCGCCTGCAGACCGAGGCGATCCGCACACGCATCGACCTGATGCGCGAGGCCGAGGCCGAACTGCTCGCCGTGCGCACCGCGGCCGCGGATCGCATGAAGATGGTGCTGCTGGTAACCGTGGCCGGGGCCTGCCTGCTCACCTTCCTGTTCACGCTCGGCTGGGTGCGCTCGACCTCCGCTTCCGCCCGGGCGCTGCAGGCGGCCTATCGCCAGGCGGCGACGGCCAATGCCGGGTTGGAGGCCACCATCGCCGAGCGCACCCGGGCACTGCGCGAGAGCCACGAGAACCTGCGCGTCGTGCTGGAGAGCGCCATCGACTACGCCATCATCACGACCGACCTGAACGGGCGGATCACCGCCTGGAGCAGGGGGGCGGAAGCGATCCTGGGATATGGCCGCGAGGAGGTGATCGAGCGCGAGATCGGTATCGTCTTCACGCCCGAGGATCGCAGCGACGGGATACCCGAGCTCGAGATCGGCCAGGCACTGGCGCGCGAGCGCTCGGCCGCCGAGCGCTGGTATCAGGCGAAGGACGGGCGCCGGCTGTGGGCCGGCGGCGAAACCGTGCCGCTTCGCCACGAGGACGGCCGGGTGCTGGGCTTCCTCAAGATCATGCGCGACCGCACCACGCAGCGCCGGGCCGAGGAACAGCAGCGCGACTTCACCGCCACCCTGGAGGAGCGGGTGTCGGAGCGGACGGCCGAACTGGCGAAGGCGAACCGCACGCTCCTGGCCGAGGCCGCCAGCCGCGAAGCGGCCGAAGCCCAGGTCCGGCAGATGCAGAAGATGGAGGCGGTCGGCCAGCTGACCGGTGGCATCGCCCACGACTTCAACAACATGATGGCCGTGGTGATCGGCAGCCTGAACCTGATGCGCCGCCGCCGCGCCCGCGGCGACCAGGACATCGACCGCTTCATCGACGCCGCCCTGGACGGCGCCAGCCGCGCCGCGACCTTGACGGCGCGGCTCCTCGCCTTCTCGCGCCAGCAGCCGCTCGCCCCCGAGCCGATCGATGCCAACCGGCTGGTCTCCGGCATGTCGGAGCTGCTGCGCCGCACGCTGGGCGAGGCGGTCCGGATCGAGACCGTTCTCGCGGCCGGCCTCTGGCGCACGCATGCCGATGTGAGCCAGGTTGAGAACGCGATCGTCAATCTCGCCGTGAACGCCCGCGATGCCATGCCGGCCGGCGGCAAGCTCACCATCGAGACCGCCAACGTGCATTTCGACGACGCCTATGTTGCCCGGAACGTGGGCGTGCCGCCCGGCCAATACGTGATGATCGCCTTGAGCGACACCGGCACCGGCATGGCGCCCGAGGTGATGGCCCGGGCCTTCGATCCCTTCTTCACCACCAAGGGGGTCGGAAAGGGCACCGGCCTCGGCCTGTCACAGGTCTACGGCTTCGTCCGCCAGTCCGGCGGAGAGGTGAAGATCTATTCCGAACCCGGCGCCGGCACGACGGTGAAGATCTACCTGCCGCGCTTCTTCGGCTCCGAGGAATCCCTGCCCGCGGCCACGGCGCTTCACGGCCCGGTCCAGGCCGGCTCGCCGCAGGAGATCATCCTGGTGGTCGAGGACGAGGAGCGCGTGCGCCAGTTCACGGTCGAGGCGCTGCGCGAACTGGGCTACACGGTGCTGCATGCCGATGGCGGGGCAGCGGCCCTGCGCCTGCTCGATTCGCATCCCGAAGTCCGGCTGCTGATGACCGACATCATCATGCCCGACATGAACGGCCGGGCACTGGCCGACGAGGCGGCCCGGCGCATGCCCACGCTTCGCGTCCTCTACATGACCGGTTTCACCCGCAACGCCGTCGTGCACAACGGCATGCTGGACCCCGGCGTCAATTTCATCGCCAAGCCGTTTTCGATCGACCAGCTGGCCGCGAAGGTGCGCGAGGCGCTCGACCCGCCGGGCTGACGCGAGGCGCGCGTCAGTCGTCGAGGCCGCTCCTGCCCTTCCTGTGCGGCAGCGGCTTCGGTCCGGCGATGCGGAAGCACCCCGCCCCGGGCCAGGTGGGCTGGCCATCCGGGCGGCGGCTGAAGAGCACACCGTCGGTGCCGGCGCGCATCGGCGTTCGGGCCTTGGCCGGGTCGGCGGCAAGGGGATCGATGATCTCACAGATCACCTCGCCCTTCTTCACCCTGGCACCGGGCTGCTTCTTGTAGACCAGCACGCCCGCAACCGGAGAATAGCCCACATCCATGCCTTCCATCGGCGTCGCCTGCACCAGCGCGCGCGGCAGCTTCCCCGGATCTCCCGCGACGATGCCGCGGCGCTGCAGGAACCTGAAGAGATTGGTCGCGTCGGCGGCGCCCTGGGCATCGGTCACGTCGCGCTGGCCACGATACTCGACGGTCGAGGACTGGCAGGCCTGCGGGATCGGATGATCGGGAAAGCGGTCGGCGAGCTTCGACCACAGGCTCCCGTTCGATCCCGAAAAGGTCATCGTCAGCGGATAGGGAGCGTTGTACATCACCGCCTGGGCGCCGATCTGGGCCGACAGGTCGCCGATCGCGGGCCAGTCGCGCTGGCTGATGAAATGGTGCAGGGCCGCGACGCTGTCGCAATGCAGGTCGATCACCACGTCGGAATCGATCGAACGCTTCATCAGTTCGAGCCGCAGGTCCTGCAGCTCGTTCATCGGCTCCATCTCCGCCAGCGCCTCGAGCGCCGCGGCGCGGATGCGCTTCACGTTGCGATCGGCGTCCCCGGTCAGTTTCGCGCCCACCTTCTCGGCCACCGGATCGGCGAGGTCGTGGTAGTTGCGATTGAAGTTGTCCCGGCCGAAGAAGTCGTAGCGCCCGAGGTGGTTGCCCATCAGGATCTGCGACAGGCCAATCGGATTGCAATGCGGCACCACCACGATCTCGCCCTTGATCGCGCCGGCCTTCTGCGCCTTGTCCAGCATCGGGATCAGGTGGTGCAGCACCATCATCCCCGGAAACTCGTTGGAGTGGATGGCGGCCTGCAGGTAAGCCTTCGGCCGCGCGCCGGCCTTGCCGTAGCGCAGCACGTTCAGCCTGCGCCCCGGCGTCCCCGGCGTCATCGCCCTCAGGTCCACGCGCTCGATCGTCTTCGGCATCAGATCCCCCTCGACACCCGGTGCTTCCGGGGTGTCGACCCTGCCGCAGCGCCCTCGCCGGCACAACCGTCCGGTGGCGGGGTCTGCGCCGCTTCTTCCAGCAACCAGTCGCGGAAGGCCTCGATCTTCGGCCGCGATTCCATCGCCGGCAGGCAGACGAACCACCAGGCCTTGTCCTCCGGCACGACCAGTCCGAAAGGCTGCACCAGCCGGCCGGAGGCGAGTTCGGCCGGATAGAAGCGCGGATCGCCGATCGCCACCGCCGGACCGCCCATCGCCGCCTGCACCGCGATCATGGTGGAATCGAAAGCCGCGCCCTTCTTCAGCGGCAGGCCGGGAATGCCGGCCGCCTCGAGCCAGGTGTTCCATTCGTCGACCGGCCCGATCGCATGCACCACCGGCACCGTGCGGAGGTCCTCGTAGCGCTTCAGCCTCGCGGCGACCGCCGGCGGGCAGAGCGGCGTGAGGTAGCTGTCCATCACCTTGGTCATCGCGAGGCCGGGCCAATTGCCGAGGCCGTGCCGCACGCCGCAATCGAGTTCCTCGCGGGTGAAGTCGACGATGCGGGCGCTGGTGGACAGATGCACGTCGATCTCCGGATGCCGCGCCTGGAACCGCAGCAGCCGCGGGACCAGCCAGCCGAGCGCGAAGGTGGTGAGCAACGTGACGGTGAGCGGCCCGGACCGCCCCTGCCGGCCGATGCGCGCCACCGCCTGGGCCAGGCGGTCGAAGCCCGCCGTCAGTTCGGGCAGCAGTGCCTGCCCCTCCTCGGTCAGGTAGAGCCGGCGCGGCAGGCGGCGGAACAGCGCAATGCCCAGGATTTCCTCCAGCCCCTTCACCTGATGGCTGATCGCCGCCTGGGTCACATGCAGTTCATCGGCCGCCAGCGTGAAGGAAAGGTGGCGCGCGGCGGCCTCGAAGGCGCGCAGCGCGTTCAGCGGCGGAAGCGATCTGGCCATCACATATACCCTATATTTTCTAATCCATATGGCGAGAAAGCGTCGTTTGTCCAGGACCGAAATATGGCCGATCTATTGGGCGTAGATAGAAGCCGTGCTGAGACAGACCCTGATACATGGATGAGAGCGATTGGGGGTCCAGCCAACCACCGGAAGCGAGCGGATCATGTTGACCACGACCTATTCCCGCCCTGTCGCAAGGCCGTCCCAGGACGCCTTGCTCACCGTTGCCGTCGCCTTCGCGAAGGCGGCGCTCCGTGCCTGGCGCATTCGGCGCGCAACCCAACGCCTGCAAGGCCTGGACGATCGCATGCTGAGCGACATCGGCATCGGCCGGGCCGACATCGATCGTGCCGTCCGCCACGGCCGCTCGGCCTTCTATTGAACGGGGCGCGGCCTCGATGCCACGGCCAGCACCGCGCCCGCCGCCAGGCCCGTGGCCCCGATGCCGAACAGCAGCGGATAGGAACCGGTGGCCGCGAAGAGATAGGACATCGCCGCGGCGCCGCCGGCCTGGGCCACTGCGAAGGCGCTGGTCATCCAGCCCCAGACCTGGCGATGGTGGGTTAGCCCGACCCGCTCGGCCACCCAGCCGGAGCAGAGCGTGGTGGTGCCCGCGATCAGCATGCCGACGCCGACCGAGGATGCCGCCAGCATCGGCGCCGACGTCGAGACGAGCGGCAGGGCGACAAATCCCGCCTTGGCGGCCATGGCCAGGATATAGGCCGGACCGAAACCGATGCGTTCGGCCAGCAGCCCGACCAGGAACGGGCCGGAGGCGGCGCCGAAGCCGACCAGCACCCATTGCCCGCCGCCCGAGGCCAGCCCCTGTCCCAGGCCGCGCGCGATGTAGTCGACCCAGAAGACGGTATGCGGGATGAAGCCGATCGCATCGCAGGCATAGGCCAGCAGCAGAAGCCCGGTGGGCAACGACAGGCGCGAGCCGATCACCCGGACGCCGGCGGCGGGAAGTGCCGCGCGCGGCAGCTTGATCCAGGCATAGACGGTGAGAAGCGCGGCCGCGAGCGCCAGCGTCAGCCAGACGACGTCGAGTCCGTATTGCGCCAGCGCCGGCACCACCGTACCGGTCATCGCCACGCCGGCGCCGACCCCGGTGATGACGACGCCGGCCACGCGCCCGCGCCGCGCGACCGGGGTGATGGCGAGAACCATCGGCACCGCCAGCACCATCAGTACGCCGCCGGTGACACCGGCGAGAAAGCGCCAGAAGGCATACCAGGCGAAGCCGAGCGGCCAGGCGCAGGCGATCAGGCTCGCGACCGTGGCCAGCATGGCGATGCGCGCCCCGGCCGTATCGCCGATGCTGAGCGCGATCCGTCGCGCGCTCATGGCACCCACCAGATAGCCGGCGAGATTGGCCGCGGCCAGATAGACCGCATCCTCCGGCGCGAACCAGCCGGCGGCGATCAGGGCGGGGATGAGCGGCGTATAGGCGAAGCGGCCGAGGCCGTTGCCGATCAGCGTCGCGGCGAGGCCCGCCAGCGCGGCCGGCCACAGGCCCGGACGGCGGTCTTCCGGCGACATTCTCGGGCACTCCTCCCAACCGACTCGAACTCACCTTATCCCCGCCCCGGCGCGTGGCGTCAAAACGAAACCGCCCCGGCCGAAGCGGGCCGGGGCGGCGGGGACTCGCGGGGCGGCGCGCTCAAGCGACCCAGAAGGGCTTGGCCGCCTCGTATTCCATCTGGGCCGGGGAGAGGCCGAGGTCGTGAAGGTCCCGGCTGGACAGCAGGGAGAGGTTCCGGCGTTCGGCCGCCCGCGCCTTCCAGGTGGCGATCAGCTCGCCGCCCCAGGAGATGAGGCTCGGGGCCCGGGGAACGTCGACTTCGGAATAGGTGAGGTCGCTCATGATCAGGTCTCCATCTCGTGTGTTCCGATGGCGACAATCTGGTCCCGGTTTCGCGCTGCAACAAACGACAGCTTCTCAGCTATCCATGACAATAAATCATCCTATGATCTGAGGCATGGCAAGCTCCCTACCCTCGCTCCACGGCCTTCGGGCCTTTGAATCCGCGGCGCGGCTCCTCAGCTTCACCAAGGCGGCCGAGGAGCTCGGGGTGACTCAGACTGCGGTAAGTCATCTCATCCGGCGGCTGGAGGCCGAGCTCGGCGCGCGGCTCTTCATTCGCGATGCCCGTCGCATCCGCCTGTCGCCGGAAGGCGAACGGCTCCTTCCCTCGGTGGCCGGCGCCTTCGATGAGCTGCGCCGGGCGACCGAGCGTTTCCGCCGCGCCCCCGGCAGCCGGCGCCTAACGCTCTCCACCACGCCCGGATTCGCCGGGAAGTGGCTGGTGCCGCGCCTGCACCGGTTCCGCGAACGCCATCCCCGGATCGAAGTGCGCATCGGCACCGGCATGGAGATGACGGACTTCCGCCGCGACGACGTCGATCTCGCCATCCGTTTCGGCAAGGGAAGCTGGCCGGGAGTCGCCGCCGAATTCCTGATGGCCGAGAACATCTTCCCGGTCTGCGCCCCGGCCTTGGCCAGGGGCAGTCCGCCGCTCCGGGAACCGGCCGATCTCGCCCGCCACACGCTTCTCAACGTCACCACCTCGGGCGACGATTGGCAGCTCTGGTTCACCGGCGCCGGCCTGCCCTTCACCGAGGGCCGGCAGACCATCGTCTTCGACATGGTGCTGACCGCCATCGAAGCGGCGGTCGACGGGCTCGGCGTCATGGTCGGGCGCGAGACGCTGCTGCGCGAGGAGTTGAGGACCGGGCGCCTCGTCGTTCCGTTCGAAACGCGCATCCAGACCGCCGCCGGCTACTATCTGGTGATGCCGCCGGAGAATGCCGACCACCCGCCGGTACGCGCCTTCAGGGATTGGATCACGAGCGAAGCCGCGGCGAGCCCGGTGCCCGACCCGATGCTGTGAACATTCCGATGGGCTGCCGATCTTCAGGCCGTCTCGCCCCGTCTGTGATAGGTTTGTGCCACTGTTTTGGGAATGAAATCATGCCGACCCGCCCTTCAAGGCTGAACGTCACCCTCGATGCCGAGTTGAAGAGTGCCGTCACGACGCTGGCCCGGCGTCGTGCCATTCCCGTAGCGACACTGGCGGCGGACCTGATACGCGACGCCCTCGAGCGCCAGGAGGACCAGGCGCTGTCCAGCCTGGCGAACCGGCGCGAACAGGAAACATCGAAAGTGGTGGCGCACGACAAGGTGTGGTGAGCCGATGCCATCGGATCCGCCGTTTCGGATCCTCTACCTCGAAACCGTCGTCGCCGAGGATGTCCCCGCCTTGCCGACACGCATGCGGGACCAGATTCGCCGGGCCATCGAATCCCGCCTGGTGGTGGACCCGGTCGGCTACGGAAAGCCTCTGCGTTACAGCCTTGCCGGACACCGCAGGTTGAGGGTGGGAGACTGGCGGATTGTCTACAAGATCGACGGCGCGCGCCGGGAAGTGACGATATCGGTGATCAAACACCGGAAGGATGTGTACGCGGACTGACCCCGCCCACCTCCCTGCCTCGTCTTGCCTTGGCCCGGGGGCGCTCCTAGTCTCCCGCCACGGAATGATCGTTCGCACCAGTGGGAGGAAGCGGACAGATGGACCTCAGTTTCACACCGGAAGAACTCGCCTTCCGTGACGAAGTGCGCGCCTTCATCAGGCAGAACCTGCCGGCCGAGCTGAAGCGCAAGGTGGCCCGGGGCGAGCATCTGGGGAAGGAAGACACCCTCCTCTGGCAACAGATCCTCTACAAGCAGGGCTGGGGCGCGCCGGCTTGGCCGAAGAAGTACGGCGGCACCGGCTGGACGGCTGCGCAACGGTATATCTGGGACGAGGAAACCGCCGCCGCCGACTGCCCCGGACAGCTGCCCTTCGGCATCTCCATGGTGGCGCCGGTCATCCAGGCCTTCGGCAGCGACGAGCAGAAGGCGAAGTACCTGCCGCCCATCATCAAGGGCGAGATCTGGTGGTGCCAGGGCTATTCCGAGCCGGGCTCGGGCTCCGACCTCGCATCCTTGCGCACCACCGCGAAGCTCGACGGCGGCCACTACGTGGTCAACGGCCACAAGATCTGGACCACGCTCGCCCATTACGCCGACTGGATCTTCTGCCTGGTCCGCACCGACCCGAAGGCGAAGGCGCAGGAGGGGATCTCCTTCCTGCTGATCGACATGAAGACCCCCGGCATCACGGTGAAGCCGATCATCACCATCGACGAGGGGCATTCGGTCAACGAGGTCTTCCTCGACGACGTGCGCGTGCCGAAGGAGAATCTGATCGGCCAGGAGAACAAGGGCTGGACCTACGCCAAGTATCTGCTGGGGCATGAACGCACCGGCATCGGCATGGTGGCGCAATCCAAGAAGCGCGTCGCCAAGCTGAAGGAAATCGCCCGGGCCGAGCAGTGCGACGGCGAGCCCCTGGTGAAGGAAGAGACCTTCAAGCAGAAGCTGGCGCAGATCGAGGTCGACCTGATGGCGCTGGAATTCTCCAACCTGCGCATCCTCGCCGATACCGCCAAGGGTAAGCCGCCGGGACCGGAAGCCTCGATGCTGAAGATCCGGGGTTCGGAACTCGGCCAGCGCATCACCGAACTCGCCGTCGACGCGCTCGGCTACTACGCCGTTCCCTACGCCGGCCGCCACCGCTCGAACGAGCAGCAGATCGGCCCGGACCACGGCGCCGGCCTGATGCCGGCCTTCCTCTACGGGCGGACATACACGATCTACGGCGGCTCGAACGAGATCCAGCGCAACGTCATCGCGAAGATGGTGCTCGGCCTCTGAGGCCGCTAGAAAGCTTGCGACAGAAGACCGGGCGGTGAGGCGCCGCTCGGGCTAGGGAGAACGAACAAGATGGATTTTTCGCTGAACGACATCCAGCAGCAGCTCCAGGACAGCGTCACCCGTTTCGTGCGCGACCAGTACGCCTTCGAGACCTGGCGGAAGGTGGTCGCCACCGAGAAGGGCTTCAAGGACGAGACCTGGAAGCAGATGGCCGAACTCGGCTGGCTCGGCGTCGCCATTCCCGAGGATTTCGGCGGCCTGGGTGGCACCGCCATCGACACGGCGATCATCATGGAAGGCTTCGGCCGCGGCCTGGTCGCCGAGCCCTATCTGACCACCGCCGTCATCGGTGCTTCCGCCCTCTCGCTCGGCGGCAGCCAGGCGGCGAAGGAAGAGCTGCTGCCGAAGCTCGCCGAAGGCAACCTCAAGATCGCGCTGGCCCAGGCCGAGCCCACCTCGCGCTACAACCTCCACGACGTGCAGACCACGGCGAAGAAGGATGGTTCGGGCTACGTCATCGACGGCACCAAGGCGGTCGTCTTCGACGCGCCTTCCGCCGACAGGCTGATCGTCACCGCCCGCACCTCGGGCTCGCGTTTCGACAAGAAGGGCATCACCCTCTTCCTGATCGACCGCAAGGCCGCCGGCGTCTCGCTCCGCGACTATCGCACCGTCGACAACCGCCGTGGCGCCGACGTGGCCCTCAAGGGGGTGAAGGCCGATGCCGGATCGGTGCTGGGCCAGGTCGACAACGGCCTCGCGCTGCTCGAGGAAGTGGTCGACATCGCCATCTCCGCGCTCGCGGCCGAATCGGTCGGCTGCATGCAGATGCTCTGCGACACCACCAACGAGTACCTGAAGACCAGGAAGCAGTTCGGCCAGCCGATCGGCAATTTCCAGGTCCTGCAGCACCGGATGGTGGACATGTGGATCAATCTGGAAACCGCCCGCTCGATGAGCCTGATGGCCTCGATGAAGGTCTCGGATGCGGCCGAGCGCCCGAAGGCGCTGGCGGCGACCAAGACCCAGATCGGCCAGGCCGGCCGCTTCGTCGGCTACCAGTCGATCCAGCTGCACGGCGGCATGGGCATGACCGACGAGCTCAGCGTCGGCCACTACGTGAAGCGCCTGATGACCATCGACACCATGTTCGGACCCGCGGACCACCACCTGCAGCGTTTCGCCGCGATGGAATGATTCCGGCGCCGTTCGTTCCGGCCACGGAAAGGGCCGCGAAGCATCCGCTTCGCGGCCCTTTTTCATGTGTTGGGCCAGCCGAGATCGCCCCGCGCTCCGCAGGCGTCGGCCATTGATCTTCAGACCGGCAGGGAAAGTGCGGATCGTGGCTGAAAGCAACGCTCGTAGCCGATCTTGTCGAAATCGAGCTAGTTTGATATCAATGATATCGAAACTCGGTGGCGCGCATGTCCAGCCTTCTGATCCGCAACCTCGATGACCGCCTGAAGCGCAATCTGCGCAACCGCGCGGCGCGCCACGGCCGGTCGATGGAGCAGGAAGCGCGGGACATCCTGGCGGCGGCACTGGCGGCCGAGCCGGCCACTTCGCAGGGTCTCGGCTCCGAGATCCACGCGCTTTTCACCCCGCTCGGGGGCTTTGACCTGGAAGCGCCGGAACGCGAACCCATACGCACACCGCCTCCTTTCGAGGAATAGCGGGTGATCGTTCTCGACACGAATGTCTTGTCTGAACTCATGCGGCACGCTCCGGCTCCCGCCGTCATCGACTGGTTTGACCGGCAGTCGAGGGCGGGTCTCTTCACGACCTCCATCACCCGGGCGGAAGTCTTCTACGGCCTGGGCATCCTTCCGCCATCGCAGCGCCGCGAGCATCTCACGGCGCAGGCAAGGAAGGCCTTCGCCCTTTTTGCCGGACGTATCCTGCCCTTCGACGACGATGCGGCAGATGCCTTCGCGGTGATCGCCGCCGCGCGCCGTCAGGCGGGCCGTCCCATCAGCCAATCCGATGCCCAGATTGCCGCCATTGCGCAAAGCCGCGGATCGGCCCTCGCCACGCGCAACATCGCGGACTTTGCCGATTGCGGCCTTCGCCTCGTCGATCCGTGGCAGTCCGTGACGTCCTGATGCCTGACTGCGGCGTCGGCCACCACTTGTCCCGCCGCTCCCGCCTCTCATATACGGCTGATGTCTCACACATCTCCACCCTCGCGCCCGAGCGAAATCGTGCTACATTCCATGCCGAAACAGGAATTGGGAGGTTCCTCCGCGATGCGGACCCGTCACGCCACCGTCTGGACCACACTCGGCCTCGCCGCGCTGATCGCGCTGGCGCCGGCACTCGCCGAAGCACGCGGCGGCGGCAGCCGCAGCCTCGGAAGCCGTGGCGACCGTACCCATCAGGCCCCCGCCCCCACCCAGACGGCGCCGACGCAGGCGCGCCCGATGGAACGCAGCACCGCGCCGGCCCAGCCGGCCGCGCGTCCCGCCGCCGCACCGGCGGCCGCCCAGGGCGGCTTCTTCCAGCGCAACCCCTTCCTCGGCGGCATGATGGCGGGCCTCGTCGGCGCCGGCCTGATCGGCATGCTGATGGGCGGCGGCTTCCTCGGCGCGGGCTTCGCCGGCATGCTCGGCATGCTGCTGCAGGTTGCCCTGATCGGTGGGCTGATCTACCTCGCCATGGCCTTCTTCCGCCGCAGGCGCGCGGCCGAAACCCCTGCTTCCGCCTATGCCCATGGCGGTGCGCCCGATGCGCCCGCGCAGCGCTCGGCGACGCCGGGCCTCGGCGGCATGCTGGGCGGCGGTACCGCCGGTGGCGGCCTCGGCGGCATGCTGGGCGGCGGCGCGCCGCGCCGCGCCGGCCGGCCCGACGAGATCGGCATCAAAGAGACCGACTTCCAGGCCTTCGAACAGCTCCTGGGCGAGATCCAGGTTGCCTGGAGCAAGGGTGACATGGGCCGGCTCAAGCAACTGATGACGCCCGAGATGGCCGGCTACTTCGCCGAGGAACTCTCGGCCAACCTCGCCCGCGGCATCGAGAACCATGTCGAGGACGGGCGCCTGGAACAGGGCGACCTGTCGGAAGCCTGGGCCGAGGGCGACGAGGAATACGCCACCGTCGCCATGCGTTTCAGCCTGCTCGACTACGGCAAGCGCATCTCCGACGGCCAGGTGGTCGAAGGCAGCGCCACCGAGCGTACCGAAGCCACCGAGATCTGGACCATGGTCCGCTCGCGCGGTGGGCAGTGGATCCTCTCGGCCATCCAGCAGGTCGACTGACGCGGCATCCCCGCCGCTGGACGACGAAGCCCCGGCCAAGTGCCGGGGCTTTTCGTTTGTGCCGGCTTGATTGTAATAATTGCCCATGGTACAATAATTTCGATCGATCGCGATTGCACGCACTTGGCCAACTCTATGGCAAGGCTGTAAAATTTTACTGGCCCGGGTCGAATGATATGAAACCAGCCAATATCAGCCCTGCCGATACTTGTACCTGATGGTCAGGACTGGATATATCTGGCGCCGATCCGGCCAAGGCTGGTAGCGGATGGGCTCGTCCTGGTACGAATTGGCTCGAATTGGCTGAAATTGGCAGGCCGAAATGTCATCATTTGAAATATTATTCAATAATATCAATAGATTGAAAGAATTCGGACCCGTTTTCACTCTCGCCCGGTTCCACCCCGGGATCGAAGCGCCCGGGTCCACCCGCCGGTCGGACGGGGACGAATGCTGCAGGCGGACAAATTTGTCCGGCAGCCGCCGCGGAGTCGACCGCATCCGCATGCGGACAGAATTGTCCGCATGCTTGCAGGCCGCGAGCGGATCGGGCAGGACGGATAGCCAGAGCGGGCACCGCGCCGCTGACCCGGCCGGAAGGTGAGACCTGAACCCGCGATGCGCCCTACGCCTGCCCTCCTCCTCGGCCTCTTCCTCGCCCTCCTCGCCGCCGCCGCGCAGGTTCTCCTGTTCCGGCACTACATGGCGCGCGAGGTTTCCTGGGGCTTCGTGCTGCGTGGCGACACCAACTGGTACGTCTGGCAGGTCTATGCGCTGGTCGAGGCGTTCCGGGCGCACGACTGGGCCAGGATCTGGCACGCCACCACCACCTTCGCCTGGGGCATGCCGCTGTTCCTCGAAGCGGTCGCGATCCAGCTGATCCACGGCACCTCGCGGGCCGGCATCGCCTTCGTCAACCTGATCTACTTCCTCCTCGCCCAGGCGGCGACCTTCGTGGTGTTCCGCCGGATCGGCGGTTCCGCATGGGCCGGGCTCGCGGCCCTGGCACTCCTCCTCGCCATGCAGACCCCGTTCCGCGGCGACGGCATCGGCCTGAACATCGCCGACTTCCACTTCGATCTGGTGTTCTTCTATTTTCTGCTCGGCATCCTCTATCTGGTCGCCTGGTCGGACAGCTTCGCCCGCCTCGGCCCCGCCCTCGCCGTCGCCGCGCTGGCCGCGCTGGCGGTGGCGACCCGGCTGGTCGGCGCCTTTCTCCTGATCGGCATCTTCGGCGCCTTCTTCCTCTACCTGCTGGCGCGCCGCTGGCGCGCGGGCCCCGCCAACCGGCTGCGGGCCAGGACCAGGGTCGCGAATTTCCTATGGTCGGCGCTCGCCTTCGTGCTGCTCTCTGCACTGCCCGTCGGGATCGCCGGCGAGGCGCTCTACCATCACTACTTCCGCTTCGTGTTCGAGCCCGATTACCGGGCGATGCGCGAGGGGCTCTACACCATGGGGGCGGATCTCGGGGCCGAGGCCGCCCAGCTGCTGCACCGCATGCTGGCCTATGATTTCGGCTGGGCTTTCGCGGCCGCCCTCGCACTGGCGCTTCTGGCCGCCTTCTTCGGCCGGCGGGATCGCCATTCCCTCAGCGCTTCCGGCGAAACCGGTCTCGCCCGGTTGGCGCGGGACGGCGAGAGCCGGCGTGCCTACCTCGCCTTCCTGACCCTTGCCGTGCTGGTCTCCTATGTCATGCACCTGATCTTCCCGATCAAGAGCGACCATCTGACCCGGATGACGGCGGCCCCGATCCTGGTCGCCATCGGCCTGCTGCTCGCCCCGGCCATCGGCCGCGCCGCCGCCGCGGCCGGTCCGCGCCGGGTCGCGGCCCTGGCAGCACTGGGATTGCTCCTGGCGGTCGGAACCGGGGTCCAGCTGCGGTTCTATCTTTCGCCCTCGCGCTTCAGCGCCCAGCGCGAGGATGTCGAGGCGGTCGGCCGGCTCTATGCGGATATGAGCCGGATCGCCGAAGCACGCGGCCTGAAAGCCGTCGCCATGTCGACCGACAAGGTCGGCGAGTACGAACTCGGCCCCTTCCTCGGCTTCATCATCCGCGAATACGAGCGCCGCGGCGTCCTGCTGCGCTTCTATCCGCGCCTCGGCGCCTTCATCGACCGGCCGATCGACAAGGCAACGGCGCTGCGGCAGGTCGAGCAGAGCGATTTCGTGCTGCTGCTGGAAGACCCCTATCCCAAGAGCGGCTGGCCGTTCATGAAATCCGTCGCCGGATTCCACGACGAACTCGCCGCGCATGTCGCCGCGCGCCACTGCCTGCTCGGGCGCTACCGCATCTGGGGCCAGCAGAACGCGCTCTACGTGCGGCCCTTCCACTGGACCGTCGCCGCCTCCGCATCGTCGGAGGCGATCTACGGACCGGAAGGACTGTTCGGTCACGGCGGCACCATCTGGCACGGACCCTGGTCCGCCACCACCAGAGAGCAGTGGGTGAGCTTCGAGGCGCCGGCCCCCGTCCGGCTCTCGGGCCTCACCCTGACCGCCCAGGACGGCGCGCCGGCGCGCGCGCCCCGCGACTTCCGTCTCGAGGCGCTGGACGAGGCGGGCACCGCGCGCACGATCCTCGATGTCAGGGGCGCCGACTTCGCCAGCCGCCAGACCCAGCGCTTCGCCCTGCCGCCGGGCGAGCCGGCACGGCGCTACCGCCTCGTGCTGACCGCCAACAACGGCGACCCCAGCTTCATCACCATCCAGGACGCGCAGGTGGACCCGGTCGAGCGCGCATGCGAGGGGATCGGAAGCCGGTGAGAGGCGTACGGGCGGGACGACTAAAGTCGTAGAGACCCGTCCGCCATGTGGCCGGGGGTTCGGCTGACGCCACGTGCAAGACATAGTAGTGTGGTCACAACGAGGAACCAATAAGGGAGGTCCCGTCAATGTCCATCCTGCGTCGTCGTTTCCTGGTCTCGGCCGGCGCGGCCATCGCCGCCCCCGCCGTCTTCCGCTCCGCCCGCGCCCAGGCGCAGGTGACGCTGCGCCTGCACCACTTCCTTCCCGCCGTCTCGAATGTCCACAAGCATTTCCTGCTTCCCTGGACCGAGAAGGTCGCGGCCGAATCGGGCGGCAAGCTGAAGATCGACATCTTCCCGGCCATGCAGCTGGGCGGCGCGCCGCCGCAGCTGTTCGACCAGGCGAAGGACGGCGTCGCCGACATCACCTGGACCCTGCCGGGCAACACGCCCGGCCGCTTCCCCGGCGTCGAGGTCTTCGAATTGCCGTTCATCGCCAACCGTCGCGCCGCGGTGAACGCACGCGCGGTGCAGGAATTCTACGAAACCCACCTCCGGGCCGAATTCTCCGACGTGCACCCGATCACCGTCTGGGCGCATGACCACGGCCTGATCCATGCCAACAAGCAGATCGGCACCATGGCCGACCTGAAGGGGCTGAAGCTGCGCTCGCCGACACGTCTCGCCGGCGAAGCCCTGAAGGCGCTCGGCGCCAACGGCATCCCGATGCCGATCCCGCAGGTGCCGGCGGCACTCGCCCAGAAGGTTCTGGACGGTTGCGTCATTCCCTGGGAAGTCGTCCCCGCGATCAAGGTGCAGGAACTGGTGAAGTTCCATACCGAGATACCGGGTTCGCCAACGCTCTATACGACCACCTTCGTTCTCGCGATGAACAAGGCGAAATACGCGAGCCTGCCGGCCGAGCTGAAATCCGTCCTGGACGCCAATTCCGGCCAGGTGGCGGCGGCGATGGCGGCCAAGGTCTGGGACGATCAGGCGGCGGCCGTCATGGACATGGTGAAGAGTCGCGGCAACACCGTCTCCAGCATCAGCGTCGAGGAGGCCGCCAACTGGCGCAAGGCCACCGCGCCGGTGACCGAAGCCTGGATCAAGCAGGTGAAGGAGAAGAACCTGGACGGGGGCAAGCTGATCGAGAACGCTCAGGCGCTGCTCGCCAAGTACGACAAGGCATGATCACCTGCCGGCGCCCTTGATCGTCCCGGTGCTGAACCGCCTCAGCGCCGCGCTGGCGATGGCCGGCGCGCTTCTCATGCTCGCCGCGGCCGCCATGGTCGTGGTGAGCGTGGGCCTGCGCAATTTCACCGATTCGACGGTGATGGGCGACTACGAGATCGTGCAGATGGTGACCGCCATGGCTGCCTTCGCCTTCCTGCCCTATTGCCAGGCACGGCGCGGCAACATCCTGGTCGACACCTTCACCTCCAGACTGCCCGCCGCGGCACGGCGCGGCCTCGACGCATTGTGGGATCTCACCTATGCGGGCGTTGCCGCGATCCTCGCCTGGCAGCTGATGGCGGGCGCCATCGGCACCGTCGAATCCAATACCGTATCGATGATCCTGGCCCTGCCGGTCGGCTGGACCATCGGCGTCTGCTCGGTGCTGGCGGGGCTGCTCTCCCTGGTCGCGGCGGCGACCGCCTGGTCTCGCTTGATGGGGGAAGCGTGAGCGGCCTCGCCATCGGCGCCCTCGGCTTCTGCGGCATGCTGGCGCTGATCGCGCTGCGCATGCCGGTCGGCCTCGCCATGCTGGTGGCCGGAGCGGCCGGCTATGTGCACCTGCAGGGATGGGGCATCTTTCTCAACTACATCAAGTCCACTCCCTACTATCTCTTTTCGAACTACACCCTCTCCGTCATACCGCTCTTCATCCTGCTGGGCGCCTTCGCCGAACGGGGCGGGCAATCGACCAACCTGTTCCGGGCGGCATCGGCCTTCGTCGGCCATGTGCGCGGCGGGCTCGCCATGTCGGTCATCTGGGCCGCCACGGTCTTCGGCGCCATCTGCGGCTCCTCGGTCGCCACCACGGCCACCTTCGGCCGCGCCGTCCTGCCGGAGCTGAAGCGCTACGGCTACGGCGACGCGCTGGCCACGGGCACGGTCGCCATATCCGGCGTGCTCGGCATCCTGATCCCGCCATCGATCATCATCGTCGTCTATGCGATCTCCACCGAGCAGAACATCGTCAAGCTGTTTCTGGCAGCTCTGGTCCCCGGCCTCCTCGCCTCCGTCTTCTATTGCGTCGCCATCGCGCTCTACGTCCGCCGCCATCCGGAGGCCGCCCCCTCCCAGGCGGTGCCGGATGCGGCCGCGCGCCGCCACGCGCTGCGCCGCGTCTGGCCGCTCGCGCTCGTCATCGTCGTTGCTCTCGGCGGGATCTACGGGGGCATCTTCACCGCCACCGAAGGCGCCGCCGTCGGTACGCTCGCCATGCTGCTCGTGGCGCTGCTGCAGCGGAAACTCACCTGGGCGGGCTTCCGCACCAGCCTCACCAATACCGCCGAGACGGCGGCGATGATCTTCCTGATCCTGCTGGGCGCGGAAGTGTTCAACGCCTTCCTGGCGCTGACGCAATTGCCGGACCAGCTGGCCAAGGTCGCCGCCGACTCCGGCTTCCCGCCCTACGGCGTCATGGCCATGCTGCTGCTGATCTACGTCCTGCTGGGCGCGGTCATGGACGAACTCGCCATGATCCTCCTCACGCTGCCGATCTTCTTTCCGCTGGTGATCGCGCTCGACTTCGGCCTGCCGCCGGACGAGGTGGCGATCTGGTTCGGCATCCTGGTGCTGGTGGTGGTCGGCATCGGGCTGGCGGCACCGCCGATCGGGATGAACGTCTTCGTGGTATCCGCCATCGCCAGGGACGTGCCGATCGCGCAGACCTATCGCGGCGTCCTGCCCTTCGTCGCGGCCGATCTCGTGCGTCTCGCCCTCCTGACGCTGTTCCCGGGGATATCCCTCTACCTGGTGCGCCTCCTCTCCTAGACTTGGCAGCCCTTGGCGAGGCGAGACGAACGCCCTTGCCCGCCCTGTTCGGCTGTGGATGGATGCCCGGATCTACCGCTGGAGACTTTCCCCGATGACTTTCGAGCATTGGCTCGCCTTCGCCGCCGCCTCGGCCGTGCTGCTGGCCATCCCCGGTCCCACGATCACGCTGGTGGTGTCCTATGCGCTGGGCCAGGGCCGCCGGTCGGCGACCGCCACCGTCGCCGGCGTGGCGCTGGGCGATTTCACGGCGATGACCGCCTCGATGCTGGGCCTCGGCGCCATCCTGGCCGCCTCGGCACTCCTGTTCACGGTGCTGAAATGGGTCGGCGCAGCCTATCTCGTCTATCTCGGCATCAAGCTCTGGCGAGCCCCTGTCGGTGACGGCTCCGGCCCGACCGGAACGCTGGAAACGGCGGGCCGCCGGATGTTCCTGCATGCCTATGCGGTGACGGCGCTCAATCCCAAGAGCATCGTCTTCTTCGTCGCCTTCCTGCCGCAGTTCCTCGACCCCGGCGCGCCCGTCCTGCCCCAGGTCGTGATCTTCGAGGTGACCTTCCTCGTGCTGGCGACGGTGAACGCGATGTCCTATGCGCTGCTTGCCGCGGCGGCCCGGCGCACCATCCGCAAGCCCGGCGTGCAGCGCGCCGTCAACCGTATCGGCGGCGGGTTCCTGATCGGCGCGGGCGTCCTGACCGCGGCGTGGCGGAGGACGGCCTAGGCCGGACGCGTACGGGTGCAGCCCAGGTCGCGCAGCAATCCGTCGGCCAGGCTGTACAGCAGGCCGTGAAGCGTCAGATCCTGGCCACGCGCCCAGGCATCCTGCACGATCGGCGTGGCGGCGAGCCGGCTGACCTGCGACTCGACGCTGAGTTCGCAGAGGCGATCGAGGCGAGGTTCCTCCTCGGCAATCGCGTCGAGTTCGGCCTTGTGCCGCGCCGCCAGTTCGCGAATCGGCTCCAGCCAGTGATCGATCAGCCCGTGGCGCGATCCGTCCATCGCCGCGCGCACGCCGCCGCAGCCGTAGTGGCCGGTGACGATGACGTGCTTCACCTTCAGGACGTCGACCGCGAACTGCAGCACCGAGAGGCAGTTGATGTCGGCGGAATGCACGAGGTTCGCGACATTGCGGTGCACGAAGATTTCGCCGGGATCGAGGCCCGCTATGACGTTGGCGGGAACGCGGCTATCGGCACAGCCGATCCAGAAATACTCCGGCGTCTGCTGGCTCTTGAGCCGCTTGAAGAAGCCCGGATCCGCCTCCGTTCGCTCCCGGGCCCAGGCGACGTTGCGTTCCAGAAGAATTTTGACCATCTCGGCATCCACGCAGCACCCGCGGGCAATCAGCGCCCGCAGGGCCTTTATGGTGATGACGGCCGGGAAAGGAAAGGGCTCAACGGCGCGGTTTCGGCTTGGGCGCAGACTTCGCGGCCGGCTCCCCGGCATCGCCGAGCTTGGCATTGCCGTTCGCCTTCATCATCACTTCGATCGACTCGTTCATCGTGCGATTCACGAGGTCGAGCGCGCTGCGCCCACAGGTCCACATCATCTCAGCGATTGACTTGAAGGCGGCGAGCGACGCATCGATCTGCTCGCGGCTCATCTCGGCCTGTCGCGCGGTCAGTTCGACCAGGTTCCCATCCGCTGCCTTGTCGGGTATCGCGCCGAGAACGCGGTCCATTGTTTCCTTCATCAGGGCGGTCTGGCGCTCGCCGATGTCCTGCATGGTCCGGGTCAGGATATCGCCGGCCTCGCGCATGGTGTCGATCTGGCGCTGCTGGGCTAGGCGCATCGCCTCCGCGTCCAGCCCGCGATAGCGAAGCACGGCGATCATGCGCTCGAACGGCATGGCGCCCCAGTTTTCGTCCTTGGACATGAATTCCCCCGGCAAACGGTCCTGCGCGGCGAGCCGCGTGGATATACCTATCAGGATAGTGGAGACGGGGCCTCGAGCGGAAGTGTCCGCGGTCACCCGCGCCGCCGCGCCAGTCTCCACAGCGGCGGGGCGAGCAGGGCGGCGAGGGCCAGCGCCAGCAAAGTCGCCGAGAGCGGCCGGGTGACGAAGACCGAAAGGTCGTTCTGGCTGATGATCATAGCCCGCCGCAGCTCGGCCTCGGCCATCGGACCCAGGATCATGCCGATGACCACCGGCGCGGTGGGAAAATCGAAGTACCGCATGGCATACCCGATGGCGCCGATGACATAGAGCAGCACCAGATCGGTGGCCGAGTTCGAGATCCCGTAGGTGCCGATGGTGGCGAAGACGAGGATCCCGCCATAGAGGAGCGGCTTGGGGATGCGCAAAATCCGCACCCAGAGCCCCACCATCGGCAGGTTGAGGATCAAGAGCATCACATTGCCGATATAGAGGCTGGCGATCAGCCCCCAGACCAGATCGGCCTGCGCCTCGAACAGGAGTGGCCCGGGCCGGATGCCGTAGGACTGGAAGGCCGACAGCATGATCGCGGCCGTGGCCGAGGTCGGCAGGCCCAGCGCCAGCATCGGCACCAGCACACCCGCGGCGGAGGCGTTGTTCGCGGCTTCCGGACCGGCCACGCCCTCGATCGCGCCCTTGCCGAACTCCTCCGGGTGTTTCGAGAGCTTCTTCTCGGTGTAGTAGGAGAGGAAGGTCGGGATTTCCGCCCCGCCGGCGGGCAGCGCACCGATCGGAAATCCGATCCCCGCTCCACGGAACCAGGCTTTCCAGGATCGCGCCCAGTCCGACCTGGACATCAGCAGCGATCCGGTCAGGGGCAGGACGCTTTCCTCGGTCCGGTGCCGCGCGGCGAGATAGAGCGTCTCGCCCACGGCGAACAGCCCGACCGCGACGACGATGACGCCGACACCGTCCCGCAATTCGTTCAGGCCGAAGGTGAAGCGCTCCTGGCCCGAAATCTCGTCGAACCCGATCAGGCCGAGCCAGATGCCGAAGCCGAGCGCTATCAATCCGCGCAGGGCCGAGCCGCCCAGCACGGCGGAAACGGTGACGAAGCACAGGATCGACAGGCTGAAGTACTCCGCCGGGCCGAATCGCAACGCGAAGTCGACGACGAGCGGTGCCAGGAAGGTGAGTCCCAGGGTGCCGACGGTTCCGGCAACGAACGAGCCGATGGCGGCGGTGGCGAGCGCCGGGCCGGCACGGCCGCGCTTGGCCATCTGGTTGCCTTCGAGCGCGGTGACGATGGTGGCGCTTTCACCCGGCGTGTTCAGGAGAATGGAGGTGGTAGAACCGCCATACATGGCGCCGTAGTAGATACCGGCGAAGAGGATGAAGGCCGAGGAGGCATCGACCTTGAAGGTGATCGGCAGAAGCAGAGCGATGGTGAGCGCCGGGCCGAGGCCGGGCAGGACGCCGATGGCGGTCCCGAGCGTTACGCCGATGGCGGCGAAGAGGAGTGCCGTCGGTGTCAGCGCCAGCGCGAAGCCGTTGCCGAGCGCCGCCAGGGTTTCCACTCAGATCACCCCGCCGAGCGGCCCCGCGCCGATGCGGATTCCGAGCCCCCAGTCGAAGCCGATGTAGGAAACGACACACAGCCCCGCACCGGCCACCAAGTCTCGTACCGGCCGCCGGCTGCCGAATCCACGGGCTACGCAGACGAAAAGAACCGTACAGGCGATGGTGAATCCGGCGCGCTCGATTAGGAGAACATTGGCGACGAGGCCGAGGCCGATCCATCCCAGTTGGTGATAGGATACCCATTCCTCGCGCACGGACTGCGGCACCCAGCCTTCGCGCAGCGACACCGCCAGCAGGCCGAGGCCGAGCAGGAACATGATCGCGGCCACGGCGAGCGGAAGGACGGCGGAGCCGACCTTCACATGCGGCGGCGGGGCGGGAATGGCGAAGGCGCCGGCAGCAATGAGCAGGGCCAGCCCCAAGACGCCGAGGGCCAGCCAGACCTCCTCACGCAGGCGCACGGCCGGCGTCGTCAGGCGAGGCCGATATCCTTCAGCGTCGCCTCGATCCGCTTCACGTCGGCCTCGAGGAAGCGCGCGAAGGCATCGCCCGCGAGATACTCGTCCGACCAGCCGCGCTTGGCGCATTCCGCCTTCCAGCCCGCGCTCTTCGCCAGCTTCTCGGTGAAATCGAAGGCCGCGATCTTCTGGGAGTCGGAGATGCCGGGCGGGGCGAAGATGCCCCGCCAGTTGGCGAGTTCGACGTCGATGCCCGATTCCTTGATCGTGGGCACGTCGATCCCGGGCAGCCGGGCCGGCGAGGAGACGGCGATGGCGCGCAGCTTGCCGGCCTTGATCTGCTCCTCGAACTCGCCCCAGCCGGAGGTGCCCGCCGTCACCTGGTTGCCGAGCAGGGCCGCCTGGGCCGGCCCGCCACCGGAGAAGGGCACATAGGCCGCCTGGCGCGGATCGACACCGACCGCCTTGGCGATCAGGCCGAGCAGGATGTGGTCGGTGCCGCCGGCCGAGCCGCCGGCGACCGAAACCGCGCCGGGATTGGCCTTCATCGCCTTGGTGAAGTCGGCGAAGGTCTTGATCGGCGAGGCCGCCGGCACGACGATGACGTTGTACTCGCCGGTGAGCCGCGCCAGCGGCACGACCTGGGAGAGCGTCACCGGCGACTTGTTGGTGATGATGGCGCCCACCATCACCATGCCGCCGACCATGATGGAATCGCCCTGGCCCTTCCACTGGTTGACGAAGGTGGGCAGACCGCGCACGCCGCCGGCGCCCCCCAGATTCGTCACCTGGGCCGACTTGATCAGGCCTTCCATGCGCGCCACGGCCTCGATCGTCCGGGCCGTCTGGTCCCAGCCGCCGCCGGGATTGGCCGGCACGAAGATCTTGAGCGTCTCGATCTGCGCCCGCGCGGGACGGCCGAGCAGCGGCAGGCTCGCGACGGCGGCGGCGCCCGCCAAAAGGCTGCGACGATCAAACATGGATGGCCTCCCCGAGACCCTGGCTGGATTGTGAGCGAACCTTAGGCCCCTGGGCGGATCACTGACAAGCACGCCGAAAGAACGAGCCGGCGGGAAACGGCGGCTCAGGGACCCTTGGCCTCGGCCCTGGTGGCCTCGAAGCGAAGCCGCTCCTCCTCGACCAGCTCCTTTTTCGACAGCTTGCCGATGATGGTCTTCGGGAGCTCCTTCCTGATCTCCATGCCCACGGGCATCTCGTATTTCGCGAGCTTGTCGCCGAGAAACGCCTTCAGCTCATCGAAGCTGAAGGGCTCGGCCCCGTCCTTCAGGCGGATGAAGGCCTTGGCGGACTGGCCGCGGTATTCGTCGGGAACGCCGATCACGGTGCATTCCGCCACGGCGGGATGCTCGTAGACCGCCTCCTCGATGTTGCGCGGATAGACGTTGAAACCGCCCGACAGGATCATGTCCTTCTTGCGGTCGGTGATGAAGACGAAGCCGTCCTCGTCGATCCGCCCGACGTCGCCGGTGTGGAAGCGTCCACCGGCGAAGGCCTCGGCGGTGGCGGCGGGATTCTTCCAGTAGCCCTTCATCACGTTGGGACCGGAGATGCAGATTTCCCCCGTATCGCCCACGCCCAGCACCTTCAGGGGATCGTCGACGTCGACGATCTCGATCAGCACGCCCGGCAGCGGCAGGCCGCAGCTCCCCTTCTTTCGTTGGCCGACCAGCGGCTGGCTGGTGCCGGCGGGAGAGGTCTCGGTCATGCCCCAGCCTTCCGACAGCTTGCAGCCGGTCATGCCCTCGAACTTCTCCATCACGTCGACGGGCAGCGGCGCCCCGCCGGAGCCGCAGTATTTCAGCGACTTGAGATCGAAGTTCCGGACGTTCGGATGGTTGTTGATGGCGGCGAACATGGTCGGCACGCCCGGAAAGACCGTGATCTTCTTCCGCGCCAGGTCCTTCAGCACCGCTTCGAGCTCGAAGCGGGGATGCAGCACCATCTCGCTGCCGGTGGAGAAGCAGCGCAGGAACACCGCGGTCAGCGCATAGATGTGGAAGAGCGGCAGCACGACCAGCGTCCGCTCCTTGCCCTCCTCCAGCAGCGGCCTGTCGCCGCCGCCGACCCAGGCATCGAACATCTGCAGCGCCGAGGTCAGGTTCGCATGCGTCAGCATGGCGGCCTTGGGCACGCCCGTGGTGCCGCCGGTGTATTGCAGCAGCGCCACCTCGGCGGCGGGATCGGCCACCGGATGCGGGGTGTACTTCCCTTCGGCCTTCACCAGCTTCTTGAACGGCACATGGCGGTTGTCCACCGGCCAGAGCGCGATCTCCTTCTTCCGCGCGAAGGGGAAGAGGAAGTTCTTCGGGAAGGGCAGCACCTCGTCGAGGCCGGAGACGATGATCTTCTTCAGCCTGGTCGAGCCCAGCATCTTGGCGACGTTGGGATAGAGCGCGTTCAAGGACAGCGTGACGATGTAGTCGATGTCGCCGTCCTCGATCTTGTGGCGCAGTTCCCGCTCGGCATCGAGCGGCGACAGGTTCACCACCCTCCCGCCCGCCTTCTGCACGGCGAAGAAGCTGATCACGTATTGCGGGCAGTTCGGCAGGTAGAGGCCGACATGCACGCCTGGACCCACGCCCAGATCCTGCAGGCCCTTCGCCATGCGGTGAACCTGCTCGGAAATCTCGGCATAGGTGTAGGTCTTGTCCATGAAGTCGACGCATTTGTGCGTCGACCACCGCGCCACCGCGTGATCGAAGAAGTCGGGGATCGACATCGGGCTGAACGGCAAATCCCAGCGGACCCCCGGCGGATAGCTCTTCTCCCAGACATGCGCCATCGAAAGACCTCCCTGACCGCTTTCTCGGGCGGTCCCGGTGGTCAGACTAGGGTCCGGCCGCGGCGGAATCAACGAAGGGACTGAGGCTGAGCCCCTCGGCGAAGGCGGCGAGATCGGCGGCGAAGCGGGCGGGTTCCTCCCAATGCGGGGCATGCCCGGCACCGCGATAGGTGCAGAGGCGCGCGCCGGTGATCGCCCGGGTCAGCGCCGCCTGGTCGCCGGCCCCGGCGAACCCGTCGCGGTCGCCCCAGACGATCATCGTCTCCGCGCGAACCCGTCCGCAGAGCATGGCCGGGTCGAAGGCCATCAACCCCGCCAGTACCGCCCGCCAGACCGCCGCCGGCATCTTCAGGCTCTCCGCCACCACCGTGTCGAGGAAGGCATCCGGCACCGGCTGCGCCAGCGTGCCCTGCTGGAAATCGAGCACCATCTCGACCGGCACGGGATCGGCGAGCGTGGCGATGGCCTCGTCCCAGAAGCCGGCGACGGCGGCATTGCCCCTGAGGTCGCGAAAGGCGCCCACCAGCACCAGGCCCGCGACCAGATCCGGATGCCGGGCGGCCAGCACCTGGGCGACGACGCTGCCCATCGAATGGCCGAGGACGACGGCGCGGCGGATGCCGAGCGTCGCGAGGAAGGCCGCCGCGTCATCGGCGAAGTCGCGCGGGTGATAACCCTGCTTCGGCCGGTCGCTGTCGCCATGGCCGCGCTGGCTCGGGGCCAGCACCCGCAGCCGCGGCGGCAGCTGCGCCATCAGCGGTTCGAAGGACAGGCGGGAATCGCTGTAGCCGTGCAGCAGCAGGATCGGCAGGCCGCGCGGATCGCCGCTTTCCGCGTAATCGAGGGTGATGCCGCCGGGCAGCGCGAGGGAACGCTTCAACATGTTCGATACTCCTCCGTTCCCCGGGCGCGGCTCGCGCGCCCGGGGGTGGATCGGACGGGTTTGGCGGGACCGAGCGGTCAGGCCGCCGCGGCGAGACCCGCGGCGCGCTCCACGAACAGGCGGTTCAGCGGACTGCTCGGCTTCATCGCCATCCGTTCCGCCGCCAGCGCCGCGGCCAGGCCACCTTCGCCGGCCCGGAACGCCGCCTCGATCAGCGTGAGGTCGAGGACGTCGCGCTGGGCATGGCTGCCGCCGAAGCGGTTGGCGATCCGCAGCACCGGCCTCAGCAGCCGGACGGTCTGCGCATAGTCGCCGACACCGAAGGCACGGATCGCCTGCGCCACCGGGCGGCCGACTTCGGCGGTGAAGGCGGCATTGTCGCCCGTCCCGGCGATCGCCTCCTCCTGCGCAGCCAGCATCGCATCCGCCCCGGCGATGTCGCCCAGGCCGACGCGCGCCATCACGACATGCATGTCGTTGAAGGCATAGCCGGTCTTCGGCCCGATCGCCTCCCAGCGCTCGGCCACCTTCCGCCACCGGTCGCCGACGTCGATGCCGCGCAGGTGCAACCGCCAGAGCATGGCCGCGGCGTCCAGCACTTCGAGCGCGACGCTCGAGCCGCCACCGGCGACCGGCCCGTCATAGAGCTTCAGCACCGTGTCGATATCGCCGAGGTCGAGGTGGTACAGCGCCAGGTGCCACCAGTTGTGCACGGCAAGGAAGCTGTCCTGCGACCAGTTCGGCTCGTTGCCGCGCATCCAGGCGATGCCGTCCTTCTGGCGGCCCTGCATCTCCATCACATGCGCCACCGCATGCTGGGCCCAGCCGTCGCGCGATTCCAGCTCCACCGCCAGGCGGCCCTGGCGTTCGGCGGCGGCATAGTCGCCGTTCTCCTCCAGGCCGAAGGCGTGCATGCCGAGCACCGCGTGATGACCGGGCATCGCCGCGTGCCAGACCGGCAGGGCGCGCGCGACACGGTCGCGCAACAGGCGGGCATTGCCGGTGAAGAAATCGACCTGATGGCCGATCTGCAGCGCCAGCACGTCGCGCGGATGGGCGATGCTCAGGTCTTCCAGGAGACGGCTCGCCTCATGCCAGCCGCCGCGCAGCAGCGCCTGTGCCGCCGCCAGATGCGCCGCCTCGCGCGCCGTCATGCTCCGGCCTTGCACCGCCGCGAGGATGTCGCGCGCCACCGGAAGGGCGCCCGGCTCGGTGCTCAGCAGGAACAGATAGGCCTTCATCACATGCGCCATGACGAAGCCTCCGCTCGCGGCGATGGCGCGGTCGCAGGCACCCACCGGGTCGCCGCTGTAGCACTGCAGCAGGCGTACCGCGGTCTCGTATTCGGTGATCGCCTCGGCGCTGGCGCCGCTCAGGGTCAGTCCCAGATTGTCCTTCAACATCACACTTGTCCTCACTGGTTCGTTGGTCCGGAGAGGGCGGCGCATCCTTCGGCCGGTGCCGAAGCGATGCACGTTCCGATCCTATCCTTCTTTGTCCGCCATCACAGGTGTGCTAGCGGCATGGCTGTAGGTTTAGGCCAGGATGCGGTTGTCCCGGAATGACTGAGGCTCCGGCCGTCTTGCTCCGGGCGCCGGGGAATGAGGTAGCGATCACATGGATGTTCTGTCGGATGTGCTTCGGGTGATGCGCCTGACCGGTGGCGTCTTCCTGGAAGCGCGCTTCACCGCCCCCTGGTGCGTGGCCTCGGAAGTCACCGCCGAGGAGTGCCGCCCTTACAGGCTCGATCCCAGCCAGGTCATAGCCTACCACTACGTGGTCGAGGGACGGATGACGGTGCAGATCGGGAACGACGAACCGGTCGAGGTTTCGGCCGGGCAAATCGTGCTCATGCCGCGCAACGAGCCGCACCGCCTCGGCAGCACGCTGGACATTCCCGCGGTCCCTGGTGATCAGCTGATCATGGAGCCGATGGGAGACGGCATGCTGGGCATCGCGCATGGCGGCGGCGGGATGGAAACCAAGGTGGTCTGCGGCTTCCTCGGCACGGAGGCGGCCTGCAACCCGGTGACCGCGAGCCTGCCGCGCCTGCTCGTCATGCAGGTCGCTGACAGCGCTGGTGGCGAGTGGATCGAGTCGAGCTTCCATTTCGCCGCCCGCGAGGTGGCGTCCCGCCGGCCGGGCTCCGCCACGGTTCTGGCGAAGCTGTCCGAACTCCTCTTCGCCGAAATCCTGCGGCGCTGGCTCGCTGAGGCGCCGGAGAGTGCCACAGGCTGGCTCGCCGGCCTGCGTGATCCTGTCGTGGGCTCGGCCCTGGCGCTGCTGCATGCGAATGTCGCCCATCCCTGGACCGCGGAGGAACTGGCGCGGGAAACCGGTGTCTCGCGCTCGGTCTTCGCCGAGCGCTTCACCCAGCTGATCGGCGAACCGCCGATGCGCTACCTCGCGGCCTGGCGCATGCAGGTCGCCGCCCGCATGCTGCGCGACACGCAGCATGCCGTGGCACAGGCGGCATTCGCCGTCGGCTACGAGTCGGAGGCCGCCTTCAGCCGCGCCTTCAAGCGCGAGTTCGGCACCCCCCCGGCCGGCTGGCGGCGCCAGGCGGCCAAGGCCGCCTGAGGGCTCCCAGCCCCTTGAGGGCGTCGCTGTCCCTGAGGCAAAGGGCGGCAGCGGCGGCCCGCGGGCCGCGTGCTAGCCTGAAGCCATGTCCGAGACGACACGATCCGAAACGACCCTGTACGAGCGCATCGGCGGCGAGGCCGGCGTCCGCGCGCTGACCCGCCGCTTCTATGCGCTGATGGACAGCATGCCCGAGGCGGCTGCGACCCGGGCCATCCATCCCGGCGACCTCTCGGGCAGCGAGCAGAAGCTGTTCGAATACCTCACCGGCTGGCTGGGCGGCCCGCCGCTGTTCGTCGAGAAGCGCGGCCCGCCCATGCTGCGCCGCCGGCACCTGCATGTCGCCATCGGCACAGCCGAAATCGTGGGCTGGCTCGCCTGCTTCCGCAAGGCCTGGGGCGAGACGGTGAGCGACCCCGCTCTCGACACCGCCGTCCTGCCGCAGGTCGAGAGGCTCGCGCAGCACATGCGCAACATCCCGGGCTGAACCCCGATCAGAGGTCGGCGAAGGCCTTGGCGCCGATCTGCCCGATCTCCTCGTCCTGCGCCGGGGTGCCGCCGCTTTCCCCGAGCGCCCCCAGCACGGCGCCGTCGGGCGCCTTCAGCAGAATGCCGCCCCAGACGGCCGTGTAGCGCGGATCCCCGAACCAGGTGATGTCGCGGCGATCATCACCCAGGCTCATGTCGAACAATCGGGCCTTCAACGCCTTGGTGTTCTGCAGCCACTTCACCGCCGTGTAGCCCTTGTTCACGCACATGCGCGAATTGAGCGCGCTGCCCCCGTCCATCCGCGCGAGATGAATGATCTCGCCCCCCGGATCGACGACCGCAGCGGCCATGGTGAGCTTGCGCTCCGCCGCCGCCTTCAGCATGGCGTCGACCACCGCGCGGGCCTCGGCGAGCCCCAGTTTCGCCGCCATCAGGCGGTCCTCGCCGGCGCCTTGCGGTCGGGATAGCTGACGCCCATCCCGGCGCGCACGTCGTTCTGGATGCCGTATTGCGGGAAGGGATAGCGGAAGCCGTTCTTCGCCAGCGCCTCCATCCCGTTGATCGCCTGCTGCAGCTGGTCGGGCGGCAGCGCCATCAGCATCTCGTCGTCCAGCACCCCGCCATAGCGGCGCTCGGCGAAGCAGGGGATGGAGAGGCTCGGCTGGCGGGTGCTGAGCGCCCGGCCCCAGCTGTCGGCGCAGGCGGATTCACCGACCACGCCCCAGTCGAACTTCTTGTAGCCCGACCATTGCAGGCCGTTGATGAAGTACATCATCGCGCCCGGCGTCGCGTAGAACAGCGCGATGTCGGGCGGGTTCAGCCGGCCCGAGGCCAGCGGCGCCACGGCGAGCGCCTGGTACTTGCCGTCGGGTACACAGGCCATGGCCGCCTGATGCGCGGCCGAATCTTCCACCGTCTTGAACCAGACGCCGACCATGTGCTGGCCCGACTGCCACTTCGGGTCCTTGGCGTTGCCGAGGCCGACCACCGCCCGGCACTGCGCGCCGACAAGGTTCTCGGCGGTGACGCCGACGGTCCACCCCAGGCGCGAGGCCTGGGCCACCACCTGGTCCAGCGTGTGGACGTTCTCCGGGCGCCGGATGCGCGGGATCGCTTCCATCTCGGCCGCATCCTCGAACAGCTTCATGCCGAAGGGCACGGTGCGCAGCCGCAGCAGGCGCTCGAGGTCGGCGACCAGCTTGGTCCAGTCGGTATTGCTCATTCTCGGTTCCCTCCGGTTCTATCGGGTTTGTTGGCGGCGACTGTACCGTCCCTTCTCCCTCGGGGAGAAGGGACATAGACTGCGCCCCGGAGGAATGCCCAATGAGATTCAGCTTCAGCGACGAGCAGGAGGAATTCCGCTCGCATCTGCGCCGCTTTCTGGCCGATCGCTCACCCACCACCGAGGTGCGGCGGCTGATGGAGACCGAGGCCGGTTACGACCGCGCGCAGTGGACGAAGATCAACCAGGAACTCGGCCTCAGCGCCGTGCCGATTCCGGAAAGCTACGGCGGCCAGGGCTTCGGCGTGGTCGAGCTCGGCATCGTCGCCGAGGAGATGGGTCGTGCTCTTCTCTGCGCGCCCTATTTCAGTTCCGCCGTGCTCGCCGCCACTGCCATCCGGCTGGCGGGAACCGAAGAGCAGAAGCGCAAGCTGCTGCCGAAGATCGCGTCCGGCGAAGTGATCGCGACCTTCGCCTTCACCGAGGACAATGGCGCCTGGGATGCCGGCGGCGTCGCGCTCACCGCCACCGGCAGCAAGCTCGACGGCCACAAGTCCTTCGTCCTCGACGGCCACACCGCCGACCTGATCGTGGTTCTGGCCCGCCGGCCCGGCAGCGGGGGCGGCGAGGACCTTTCCTTCTTCACCGTCGCCGCCGACGCCCCGGGGCTGACGCGGAAGGCGCTCAAGACCATGGACCCGACGCGGAAACAGGCCCGCCTCACCTTCTCCGGTGTCGCGGCCGATCTCCTCGGCGAAGAGGGCAAGGCCGCCCAGCCCTTCGCCCGCACGCTCGAGATCGCCGCCGTCGCGCTGGCGAGCGAGATGGTGGGCGGCGCCGAGCGGCTGCGCGAGGATGCGCTCGCCTATGCCAAGATGCGCATGCAGTTCGGCCGGCCGATCGCCTCCTTCCAGTCGATGAAGCACAAGCAGGCCGACATGCTGGTCGATGTCGAACTGGCGAAGTCCGCCGCCTATTCCGCGGCCACCGCCGCCGACGACGGAGACGAGGACGCGGGCGCGCTCGCCTCGCTCGCCAAGGCCGCCGCCGCCGAGGCCTATCTGCAGACCGCCATCCACGCGATCCAGATCCACGGCGGCATCGGCTTCACCTGGGACAACGACACGCATCTGTGGTTCAAGCGCGCCAAGAGTTCCGAGGTCTTCCTGGGCGACCCGACCTGGCACCGCGAGAAGATGCTGCAAGGCTGGGGCGTGTGATGAGCGAGATGACCGAAGACAGCGTCCGCGCCGAGGTCCGCGCCTGGCTGGAAGCGAACTGGAACCCGGACCAGGGCCTGGTCGAATGGCGCAACAAGCTCGCCGACAGTGGCTGGGGCATGCCCACCTGGCCGAAGAAATGGCATGGCCGCGACCTGCCCCAGGCGCTGGCGCCCGTCGTCGAGGAGGAGTTCCAGCGCATCGGCGCCGTGGGCGTCGCCAAGGCCGGCATCCGCATGCTGGCCGCGGCCACCTTGCTGGATCACGGCACCGACCTGCACAAGCAGAAGTTCCTCCGCCGCATCCTCACCGGCGAGGACACCTGGTGCCAGCTCTTCTCCGAGCCGGGCTCCGGCTCCGACCTCGCCGGCGCGCTGACCCGCGCCGAGATGAAGGGCAACAAGTGGATCATCAACGGCCAGAAGGTCTGGACCACCAGTGCCCACAAGGCCGATTGGGGGCTCCTTCTCGCCCGCACCGACTGGGATGTGCCGAAGCATGCCGGCCTCTCCTATTTCGTGCTCGACATGCACCAGCCGGGCGTCCAGGTGCATCCGCTCAGGCAGATGAACGGGCATGCCTCGTTCAACCAGGTGTTCATCACCGATGCGGAGGTGGCGCCCGAGATGCAGGTCGACCGGCTCGGCAACGGCTGGGCGGTGGCCACCACCACCCTGATGCACGAGCGGCGCAATGCCGACGGCCTCAGGACCTGGGCGACCAGTTCGGCCCGCAAGGGACGCATCTATGACGAGGAGCGGGCCGAGATCGCCGTCGTCATGGAACCCTACAAGTGGTACCCCCAGCGCGCCGGCCGCGTCGATCTCATCCTCGAGCGCGCCAAGGAAACGGGGAAGATCGCCGATCCCGTTCTGCGCCAGGAGATCGCCAAGCTTCTCATCATGTCGAAATCGGCCGAATGGACGGCGCGGCGCGCCCGCGCCGCCCAGCAGATGGGCCGCCCGCAGGGACCCGAGGGCTCGCTCGGCAAGCTGATCTCCAGCCACGTCGCCCGCGCCGCCGCCCGCGTGCACACGATGATGTCGGGGGCGGACGCCATGCTGACCGCCGAGGACAGCCCGATGGGCGGCGTCATCGCCGAGATCCTGGTCTCCACCCCGGCCACCTCGATCGCCGGCGGCACCGACGAGATCCAGCGCAACATCATCGCCGAACGCGTGCTCGGCATGCCGAAGGAAACCAGCGCCGATACCGGCAAGCCCTTCCGCGACGTGCCGAAGAACATGGTGCGCTGAAACGTGATGACGGCGGTGGAGGCGGTCGCGGCGGAAGCCTTCGCCCTGCTCGGCAGCGGCCGGCAGGTAACGCCCTTCTCCACCCGTCATCCGGGCTTCGGCCTGGATGAGGCCTATCGCGTCACGGCTGCCGTGCGGGCGAAGCGCGAGGCCCGCGGCGAGCGGCCGCTGGGCCGCAAGATCGGCTTCACCAACCGCACCATCTGGGACGAGTACGGCGTGCATGCCCCGATCTGGGGCCATGTCTACGACACCACGGTGCACGGCCTCGCTACGCCCTTCCCGCTCGCCGGCCTGAGCGAACCCCGGATCGAGCCCGAGATCGTCTTCGGCCTGCGCTCGGCGCCGGGACCGGCCATGGACGAAGCGGCCCTTCTCGCCTGTATCGATTGGGTCGCGCACGGGTTCGAGATCGTGCAGTCGGTCTTCCCCGACTGGAAGTTCGCTCCCGCCGACACGGTCGCCGCCGGCGGCCTGCACGGCGCGCTGCTGATCGGCCCACGCCACTCTGTGGGCGAAGACGGCACTGACTGGCTTCACTGTCTGTCGCGGTTCGAGATCGACCTCGCTCGCGACGGTACTCCGGCGGACCATGGCCGGGCCGCCAATGTGCTGGACGGCCCGCTCTCGGCACTCCGCCACCTGGTCGGGCTCCTGGTGCACGACCCGGTCAACCCGCCGCTCGCCGCAGGCGAAATCGTGACCACCGGCACGCTCACCCGCGCCTTCCCGGTGGCCTCAGGCGAGACCTGGACGACCACGCTCACCGGCATCCCGCTGGAAGGGGCGAGCGTCAGCTTCGTCTGACGAAGGGGTTCACGACGGTCAGACCCTCGATCCGCTGGCCGTGGCTCAGATCTTCCGTACAGAGTTCCCGGCATCCGAGCGCAAGCGCGGCGGCGACAACGGCGCTGTCCCAGTAGGAGAACCCGTATCGCTTGCTGAGTGCGAATGCGCGTTCGAGGACGCCCGTCGTCATGTCCTGCACGGGCCGTCGCAGGAAGAACCGGACGAATGTGACGGCCCGATCATGCGTCAGCGCATGCGGCCGGTTCGGCCTGGTGACCTGGAGGTAGAATTCCTGCAGGACCTGGACCGACACCCCCCAGCTGCTGCCGAACAGAAGCTCGCGCGCCGCCTCCCGCTTGGCGTGTTCAGCCGATGCGGTGCTGATGGCGTAGATGAGGATGTTGGTGTCGACGAAGGTGTCCGGGCTCATCGCCGGCGGTCGTAGAGGTCGTCCCGGGGAAGATTCTCGGCGGCGGAGAACTCGGTGATCCCCTCGCAGAGTTCCAGGAACTCCCGCTTCATCGATTCCTGTCCCGCGCCCTTCCTGCCCAGGTCGATCAGGAAGCGCCGGACCAGCGCCGATACGGACGTATCCATTTCCGCCGCCCGGACCCTGGCCTGACGATAGGTCTCGTCGTCGATCGAAACTGTGATGTTCTTCATCTTCTCACAGTATCACAGTTTCACAGCATCGGATTCAGAAATCGCTCACGATTCCCTTCCGCTCCCAATCGCCGTAGCGGGTCGGTTCGAGGCCCTTGGGACCACCCTTCTCGCCCGGGGTCTGCTCCTGCACGATGGCCGGCGCGGCCGGGGCGCGAGGCTTCGCCGGCGTGGCCGGCTCGGGGGCGAGGGGGCGCTTGTCGTCTGCGGTCATTGAAGCAATCCTTTCCATGCATACATATAGCGCGTGCGGTCGCCTTGGGCCGCCTTGACGGGACCTTCGATGAACTACTTCCGCACCGCCCTGTTGCTGGCCGCCATGACCGGCCTGTTCGTCGCGGTGGGTTTCCTGGTCGGTGGGCAGCAGGGAATGCTGATCGCCTTCGCGATCGCCTGCGCGATGAACGTCTTCGCCTACTGGAATTCGGACAAGATGGTGCTCCGCATGTACGGCGCCCAGGAGGTGGACGCCCATAGCGCGCCGGAGCTCTACCAGATGGTCGCCGGCCTCGCGAACCGCGCCGGCATCCCCATGCCGCGCGTGCTGATCATGCAGAACGACCAGCCGAACGCCTTCGCCACGGGCCGCGATCCCGAGCACGGCGCGGTGGCGGTCACCACCGGAATCATGCGGGTGCTGAACCGCGACGAGCTGGCGGGTGTGATCGCGCATGAGCTCGCGCATATCAAGAACCGCGACACGCTCATCATGACCGTCACCGCGACGCTGGCAGGCGCCATCGGCATGCTGGCCAATTTCGCCATGTTCTTCGGCGGCGGCCGCGATTCCGAGGGCCGCCCCTCCGGCATCGGCATGATCGGCGGTCTCCTGATCATGATCCTGGCGCCGATGGCCGCCGCCCTGGTCCAGTTCGCGATCAGCCGGAGCCGCGAATACGAGGCCGACCGCGTGGGGGCGGAGATTTCCGGCAATCCGCTGGGGCTCGCCTCCGCCCTGGAAGGCATTCACAACGCCGCGCACCGGATCCAGAACACCGAAGCCGAGCGGAATCCGGCGACCGCGCACATGTTCATCATCAACCCGCTCTCGGGTGCCAGGATGGACAACCTCTTCTCCACCCACCCGGCGACGGAGAACCGCATCGCCCGGCTGCAGCAGATGGCCGCGGCCATGGGCATGGGCGGCGGCCGGCGCGCGGCCCCCGCCGCGGCACGGCCTTCGGCCTGGGCAGGCGCCGCCCGCCGCAAGGGGCCCTGGGGCTAAGGAATAGCATTCCGCCGTCAGGCGTTGCATCCTCGGTCCCAAGTGGCGGGACAGGGTCCGAGGGTTGCGATGCAGAAGGGTGTGGCGGCGCCGGTGGTGAAGCGGCGGATCTGGGATCTGCCGGTGCGGCTGTTCCACTGGGTGCTGGTCACGCTCTTGGTGCTGATGTGGATCACCGCCGAGCGCGGCGCCCTCGATTGGCACATGCGGATCGGCCAGGCGATCCTGGTGCTGGTGGTCTGGCGCATCGTCTGGGGCTTCGTCGGCTCGGAGACCGCGCGCTTCGGCAACTTCATCAAGGGTCCGGCGACGGTGCTGCGCTACCTGCGCGGCAGGGGCCCGGCCCATGCCGGCCACAATCCCGCCGGGGCCTTGATGATCGTGGCACTGCTGGCGGCTGTGCTGGCCCAGGCGACGGGGGGCCTCTTCGCCACCGACGACATCGTCGTCGAGGGCCCGTTCAACTACCTGATCACCTCGTCCCTGGCGGGCGACATTTCCTCGCTCCACCGCCAGGGCCTCTGGCTGATCGGGGGGCTCGCGGCGGTCCATGTGGCCGCCAACCTGTTCTACACTTTCGTCATGAAGGACAATCTCATCCACCCCATGGTGACGGGAAACAAGGACCTCCCCGTCAGCGTGCCGGCGCCGCGCATGGGCTCGCCCCTTCTCGCGCTGGTTGTACTCGTGGTCGTGGCGAGTGTCTGGCTAGTGCTGGTGAACGTCCTGGGCCGGTGAGGGCCGGAACCGCGCGTCCCGGCCCCCGCACGGTTACTTCCGATAGGTGTCGTGGCAGGCCTTGCAGGTGCCGCCGACGGCGCCGAACTGGGCGCCCAGCGCCTTCGCATCACCGGCCTTGGCGACATCGACCAGCTTCAATGACGCGGTTTCCAAGTCCTTGAACTTGGCGTCGAAATCGGCCTTGGCGGTCCAGATTTCCGGCTTCGCCTTCGTATCGCCCGCGCCGCTGCCCGCCGGGAAGTGGCCGGGATTGGCGCGCGCCATCTGCACGATCTTCTCGGCTTCGGGCACCGCCGCCGCGGTCGGCCCGCCGGCATCGGCGACGCCCTTCACCGCCTTCATGGCATCCGCCGCCATCTTGAAATTCGCCTTACGCGCCGCCAGCGGATCCCCCTGCGCCATGGCGACGCCGATCCCGCCCGCAACGAGCAGACCGAGCGCCGCGGCGCCGATCCTGGTGAAACGGTTGGTCATGGAAACCTAGCCCTCCTATGTTCGCGCAAGGCGTAAGCCTTGCGCCCCTACCCTGTTTGTCCCCCGGTCGACCTGAAGCCCGGCGGATGTCGGATCAACGCCCTACCAGGTCACCCTATTCCATGTCCCTGCCGCCCGCGACTCCCGCCTCCCAGGCTCCCGCCCCGCCACCGTCGACCTCGCCGCCACCCGAAATCCGCTCGATCTGCGTCTTCTGTGGATCCTCGGGCCGCGTCGCCGAACGCTACCGGAGTGCCGCTCGCAAACTCGGACGCCTCATGGCGGAGGCAGGGATCACGCTGGTCTATGGCGGCGGCCGGGTCGGGCTGATGGGTCTCTGTGCCGACGGGGCACTCGGCGCCGGCGGACAGGTGGTGGGCGTCATCCCGCGCATCCTGCATGAGGTTGAAGTGGCGCATCAGAGCCTGACAGAGTTGCACGTCACAGAGACCATGCATGAGCGGAAGAAGCTGATGTTCGACCGCTCGGACGCCTTCGTGGTGCTGCCGGGCGGCATCGGCACGCTGGACGAGACATTCGAGATCATGACATGGCGGCAGCTGCGCCTGCATGACAAGCCCATCGTGGTCGTGGACGACGGCGGCTACTGGAAGCCCCTCGGCGCCATGATCGATCACATCATCGGCACCGGCTTCGCCGGCGAGCGCACGAGGCACCTCTATCAGGTGGTCGACAGTGTCGAGGCGGTGCTGCCCCTTCTGTCGCGCGCCCCCGCCCCCTCGGTACCGGCCGACCCCGATCGGCTGTAAGGCAGCCTTCCGTCCACCCGGCGGCTTTGCTAGGTTCCGACCCTTCTTCCAGCCCCTTTAATTCCGATCAAGGCAAACGGTCATGGCAGACAAGATCAAAGTGAAGAACCCCGTCGTCGAGATGGATGGCGACGAGATGACCCGGATCATCTGGGACTTCATCAAGCAGAAGCTGATCCTGCCCTATCTGGACATCAACCTCGAGTATTACGACCTCGGCGTCGAGTACCGCGACAAGACCGACGACAAGGTGACGGTCGATTCCGCCAATGCCACGCTGAAGCACGGCGTGGCGGTGAAATGCGCCACCATCACCCCGGACGAGGCGCGGGTGAAGGAATTCAACCTGAAGAAGATGTGGCTGTCGCCGAACGGCACCATCCGCAACATCCTGGGCGGCACGGTCTTCCGCGAGCCGATCATCTGCCAGAACATCCCCCGCCTGGTGCCGCACTGGAACCAGCCGATCGTGATCGGCCGCCATGCCTTCGGCGACCAGTACCGCGCCACCGATTTCCGCTTCCCCGGCAAGGGCAGGATCACCATCCGCTACGAGCCGGAAGGCGGCGGCGAGGTGATCGAGCGCGAGGTGTTCAAGGCGCCCGGCGCCGGCATCTCGCTCAGCATGTACAACCTCGACGATTCGATCGCCGGCTTCGCCCGCGCCTGCATGAACTACGCGCTGGCCCGCAAATGGCCGCTGTACCTGTCGACCAAGAACACGATCCTCAAGGTCTATGACGGGCGCTTTAAGGACATCTTCGAGGAAATCTACCAGAAGGAGTTCAAGGCGAAGTTCGATGCCGTCGGCCAGATCTACGAGCACCGCCTGATCGACGACATGGTCGCCGCGGCGCTGAAGTGGAACGGCGCCTTCGTCTGGGCCTGCAAGAACTACGACGGCGACGTGCAGTCGGACACGGTGGCGCAAGGGTTCGGCTCGCTCGGCCTGATGACCTCGGTGCTGATGACCCCCGACGGCAAGACGGTGGAAGCAGAAGCCGCGCACGGCACCGTCACCCGCCACTACCGTGAGCACCAGAAGGGCAAGGAGACCTCGACCAACCCGATCGCGTCGATCTTCGCCTGGACCGGTGGCCTGAAGCACCGCGCCAAGCTGGACGACAATCCGAAGCTGGCGAAGTTCGCCGAGACGCTGGAGAAGGTCTGCGTCTCCACCGTCGAGTCGGGCAAGATGACCAAGGACCTGGCCGTGCTGGTGGGCGAGAAGCAGCCTTACCTCTCGACCACGGCCTTCCTCGACGCCATCGACCAGAACCTGCAGAAGGCGGTCGGCTGAAACGAAACGGGCGCCGGTTCACCCGGCGCCCGACTTCTCGATATGAGCTGAAAGCGGCCTGGCCGGCCTCCGGTCAGGCCGCAGCTTTTTCGCCCAAAGCCTTCTCGATCGCCGCCAGCGCCTCATCGGCATTGTTGCCGTCCGGGCCGCCGGCCTGGGCGAAGTCGGGCCGCCCACCACCGCCCTTGCCGCCGAGCGCCGTGGCCCCCGCCCGCGCCAGGTCGACGGCGGAAAGGCGGTCCTTCAGGTCGTCGGACACGGCCACGACCAGGGCACCCTTGCCTTCGTTGACCGAGACGATGGCGACGACGCCTGAACCCATCTCGTTCTTCACCGCGTCGGCCATGCCGCGCAGGTCCTTCGCCGGCACGCCGTCCAGCTTGCGGCCGGCGAACTGCACCCCGCCGACGGCCTTGGCCGGCGCCGGGCCACCGGCCCCGCCGCCGGTGGCGAGCTTGACCCGAAGCTCGGAGACTTCGCGCTCGAGCTTGCGGCGCTCGTCCAGCAACGTCGTCACCCGCGCCGGGAGATCCTCGGCCGGCGCGTTGAAGGCGCGCGCCACCTGCTGCAGCAACTCGTCGCGGCGGGTGTAGTAGGCGATGGCCCCCTCGCCCGTCACCGCCTCGATCCGGCGGACGCCCGCCGCCACCGCTGCCTGGCCCAGCACCGTGAAGGCGCCGATATCGCCGGTACGGCGCACATGGGTGCCGCCGCAGAGTTCGACGGAGTAGGGCTTGCCGGCCTCACCGGCGCCCATGGTCAGCACCCGGACCTCGTCGCCGTATTTCTCGCCGAACAGCGCCATGGCGCCTTGCTCGATCGCCTTCTCCGGCGTCATCAGCCGGGTCTCCACCGGGGTGTTGAGGCGGATCTGGCGGTTAACATCCTCGACGATCGAATGCAGATCCTGCTCGCCGATCGGCAGCGGATGCGAGAAGTCGAAGCGGAACATGTCGGGCGCCACCAGCGAACCCTTCTGGGTCACGTGCGGCCCCAGGTACTTGCGCAGCGCCGCATGCAGGAGGTGGGTGGCGGAGTGGTTGCCGCGGAGCGCCGCGCGGCGATCCATATCCACATCGGCCACCAGCGCATCGCCGACCTTGACGCTGCCCTGCTCGATGGTCGCGACATGGACGTGGAGCGCCCCCAGCTTCTTCTGGGTCTCGGTGACCTTGGCGGCGAAGCCCGGCGCGGAGAGGCGGCCTGTATCGCCCATCTGGCCGCCCGATTCGCCGTAGAACGGCGTCTGGCCGAGCACGATCAGCGCCTGCTCGCCCGCCGTGGCGCTGTCTACACGCTTGCCGCCCTTGACGATGGCGACGACCTTGCCCTCGGCGGTATCCGTCTCATAGCCCAGGAACTCGGTGGATCCCGCTTCCTCACGGATCTCGAACCAGACCGTCTCAGTTGCCTGTTCGCCCGAGCCCGACCAGGCCTTGCGCGCTTCCTGGCGCTGACGAAGCATGGCGGCCTCGAACCCCGCCGTGTCGACCGCGCGGCCGCGGCCGCGCAGCACGTCCTGGGTCAGGTCGATCGGAAAGCCGTAGGTGTCGTAGAGCTTGAAGGCGACCTCGCCCGGCAGCGGCTGGTCGGCGCCGATCCGCGCCGTCTCCTCGTCCAGGAGCTTCAGGCCGCGATCCAGGGTCTCCTTGAACCGGGTTTCTTCCAGCTCCAAGGTCTGGCGGATCAGCGCATCGGCCCGCACCAGCTCCTGGTAGGTCGGGCCCATCATCTCGACCAGCGCCGGCACCAGGCGGTGCATCAGGGGTTCGCGGGCGCCCAGCATATGGGCGTGCCGCATGCCACGGCGCATGATCCGGCGAAGCACGTAGCCGCGCCCCTCGTTCGAGGGCATGACGCCGTCGGCGATCAGGAAGCTGGAGGCGCGCAGGTGATCGGCGATGACCCGGTGCGACACGCTCTGCGGCCCGTCGGGATCGACGCCGGTCGCCTGAGCCGAGGCCTCGATCAGTTTCCTGAGCAGGTCGGTGTCGTAGTTGTCGTGCTTGCCCTGCAGAACGGCGGAGACGCGTTCGAGGCCCATGCCGGTATCGATGGAGGGACGCGGCAAGGCCACGCGCTCCTCCTTCGTCTTCTGCTCGTACTGCATGAAGACGAGGTTCCAGATCTCGATGTAGCGGTCGCCGTCCTGCTCGGCCGAACCGGGCGGGCCGCCGGCGATCTTCGGGCCGTGGTCGAAGAAGATTTCCGAACAGGGACCGCAGGGGCCGGTATCGCCCATGGCCCAGAAATTGTCGGAAGTGGGGATGCGGATGATCCGTTCGGCCGGGAGACCGGCGATCTTCCGCCACAAGTCGAAGGCCTGATCGTCGTCGTGATAGACGGTGACCCAGAGCTTGTCCTTGGGCAGGCCGTATTCCCTGGTGATCAGGTTCCAGGCCAGTTCGATCGCCCGGTCCTTGAAATAGTCACCGAAGGAGAAATTCCCCAGCATCTCGAAGAAGGTGTGGTGGCGGGCGGTGTAACCGACATTGTCGAGATCGTTGTGCTTGCCCCCGGCGCGCACGCATTTCTGCGAGGTGGCCGCGGTGCTGTAGGGCCGCTTTTCCATGCCGGTGAAGACGTTCTTGAACTGCACCATGCCGGCGTTGGTGAACAGCAAAGTGGGATCGTTCGCCGGCACCAGCGGACTCGAGGCCACCACCTGGTGCTGGTTGCGGGCGAAGTAGTCGAGGAACGTCTTCCTGATCTCGTTGCCACTCGGCATGTGCAAACCCTCTATGCCGAACGGGCGGTCCGGCCGGTCTCATCGGAGCAGAGGGTTCTACAAGCCGGTTCCGGGGGCTGTCCAGACGGCCGCCGCCCGCGAACCGGAAGCCCGCGGGCGGCATCTCTCAGGGAAAAGGCGAAGGGCAGGCGGGCAACGCTCAGTAGTCGCCGCCCTCGGCATCCTCCCGGGTGACGGCGATGGCACTGGCGAGCAGGCCGGCATTCTCGCGGATCTTGCCTTCGATCGTATTGGCGATGTCGGGATTGTCCTTCAGGAATTGCTTGGCGGATTCCCGGCCCTGGCCGATCCGCTGGCTGTCGAAGGAGAACCAGGAACCCGACTTCTCCACCACTCCGGCCTTGACGCCGAGATCGAGCAATTCGCCGGTCTTGGATATGCCTTCGCCGTACATGATGTCGAATTCGACCACCTTGAAGGGCGGGGCGACCTTGTTCTTGACCACCTTCACCCGGGTCTGGTTGCCGACCACGTCGTCGCCCTTCTTGATCGCGCCGATGCGGCGGATGTCGAGGCGGACGGAGGCGTAGAACTTGAGCGCGTTGCCGCCCGTGGTCGTCTCCGGGTTGCCGAACATGACGCCGATCTTCATGCGGATCTGGTTGATGAAGATGACGATGGTGCCCGACTTGGAGATCGAGGAGGTGAGCTTGCGCAGCGCCTGGCTCATCAGCCGGGCCTGCAGGCCGACATGGGTATCGCCCATCTCGCCCTCCAGTTCCGACTTCGGCACCAGGGCGGCGACGCTGTCGATCACCAGTACGTCGATGGCGCCGGAGCGCACCAGCGTATCGGCGATCTCGAGCGCCTGTTCGCCGGTATCGGGCTGAGAGATCAAGAGGTTGTCGATATCGACGCCGAGCTTCTTCGCATAGGACGCGTCGAGCGCGTGCTCGGCATCGACGAAGGCGCAGGTGCCGCCCTTCTTCTGGGCTTCGGCCACGATATGCAGGGTCAGCGTGGTCTTGCCCGAGCTTTCCGGTCCATAGATCTCGACCACCCGGCCGCGCGGAACACCGCCGATGCCGAGCGCCACGTCGAGGCCGAGCGAGCCGGTGGAGATCGCATCGACCTCGACCGTGTTGCTCTGCTGGCCGAGCTTCATCACCGAGCCCTTGCCGAAGGCCCGTTCGATCTGGGACAGGGCCGCGTCCAGCGCTTTCGTCTTGTCCATATTGCCTTCGACCACCCGGAGCATCGGTTGCGACATCGTCACGCCTCCTTATCGCATGCATTCATCGTCTGCCAGCGGAGGTCTTTGTACGTTGTTTGTTCCATGAACGCAACAGGAACTTGGGACGTGTGGGCACTGAAAAGCAACCCTTGCGGGCCGCATCGTCCGGATCGTTCCTCGTTTGACCCCGCGAGTCGCCGTCCGGTCGCCTTCAGGCGGCTTCGCTGGTGAGCACTTCCTTCACCTTGCCGGCCAGCTGCTTCAGGCTGAAGGGCTTCGGCAGGAAGTGGATCTCGGTCGAGCGGTCGAGATTGCGGCGGAATGCATCTTCGGCATAGCCGGAGATGAAGATGATCTTCATGTCGGGCCGGGTCTCGCGCACCCGGCGGGCCAGCGTCGGCCCATCGACACCCGGCATCACGACGTCGGTGACCAGTACGTCGATACGCCCGTCGAGACGTTCGATCTCGGTCAACGCGCTCTCGCCGGAATTGGCCTCGACCACGGTATAGCCTTTGTTCCTGAGCGCCCGGGCAGCGAAAACCCGGACCGCATCCTCGTCTTCCACCAGGAGAATGGTGCCCTTGCCGGTCAGGTCGCGGGCGTCCTTCCTCTCCATTGCCTCGGCCGTAACCGGCTCCTCGCCGCTCGCCGGCTTGTAGCGCGGCAGGTAGATCTTGAAGGTCGTCCCCTTCCCCATCTGGCTGAACGGGAAAATGAAGCCGCCCGTCTGTTTGACGATACCGTAGACGGTGGAGAGGCCGAGGCCGGTGCCCGCCCCGGTCGGCTTGGTGGTAAAGAAGGGTTCGAAGATCTTGCCCAGATTCTCCTTCGGAATGCCGACACCGGTATCCAGAACCTCGGCCAGCACGTACTCGCCCGCCGGCATGAGTTCATGCCCGAGCGCGGTCGATTCCTCCGCCGTCACATTCGCCGTCCGTACCGTCAGCGTGCCGCCGTCGGGCATGGCGTCGCGGGCGTTCACCACCAGATTGATGATCACCTGCTCGAGCTGACCCTGATCGACCTTGACGAGGCCGAGATCGCGGCCGTGGGTCATCTGCAACTGGATCTGGGCGCCGATCAGCCGGCGGAGGAGATGCGACAGCTCGGCCAGGACATCGGTGATGTTTATGACCTTGGGCCGCAATGTCTGCTGGCGCGAGAAGGCAAGCAACTGCCGGACGAGATTGGCCGCGCGATTGGCGTTCTGCTTGATCTGCATGATATCGGCGAAGGACTGATCGCCCGCCTGGTGGCGCAGGAGAAGCAGATCGCAGAAGCCGATCATCGCGGTCAGCAGGTTGTTGAAGTCGTGCGCGATGCCTCCCGCCAGCTGACCCACCGCCTGCATCTTCTGGCTCTGGGCAAACTGGATCTCGAGGCTCTTCTGCTCCGTCGTGTCGATCACATGCACGAGCAGGCCTACGGATCCATTGGGTGTCGGTCCCAGCCGGCTCACGAACAGTTGTGCCACCCGCTCGCTCCGCCCGGTCAGCCGAACCTCGATCGGGGCATCGCCCGCGCCGCCCCGGCGGGTCTGCGCCAGGCGCTCTCGCACCTCGATCCGGTCCTCCTCGCGCACGAAGTCGAGAAGCGACCGGCCAGCGGCACCACCACCATCCGCCGCGATGGCCCCGAAGGCCACATTGGTCTCGATCACGCGATCGTCCTGGTCGAGCACGACGATTCCGATCGGCGCATAGTCGAAGAAATGGCGGAACTGCTCCTCGGCGCGCTTCAGGGAGTCGCGCAGTTCGAGTTCCTGGTCGACCAGCCGTATCGTGCCCTGGATACGGACTTTGCCATCCGCCCTTGCGCTGCGCCCCATGGTGACGCTGACGGGCAGGATGCCCCCGTTCGGGGTCCGCGCCTCGGCCGAGAAAGTCCCGTTCGCCGCCCCCTCGGGTGGCGAGGAAGGGGACAGGCATTCCACCAGCTTGAGACGGCCGATCAGGCTCTCGCGCGGTCGGCCGACCAGCCGGGCGAAAGCGGCATTCGCCTCCGTGATCCGGCCGTCGCCTTCGGCGACGAACAGCCCGAAAGGCGACCAGTCGACGAGATGAGCCAGTTCCTCGCCACGCCGCATCGCCGCCTCGATCGGGGCACGCAGATCCGAGAGATCCTCGATCCGCCAGAGAAAGCGGTCGGCACCACCGGGGATGGGCTCGGCGGTGAGCGCTAGCCAGCGCACCCGCCCCCCCGGGCCGATGATACGCTGTTCAACCCGCATGACCCGGCCCGACCGGGCGGCGGCCTCGGCCGCTTGAAGCGCGCCCAGCGCCTCGTCATCGCCGGTGACCAGCGCATCCGGCCGGGGCGGCACCTCCTCGCCGGCGCCGAGCATGGCCCGATAGGCCGCATTGGCCGCGACGATGCCGCCATCGGCACCCACGATCGCACGCCCAACGGCCTCGTCGGCCAGATAGCGTGCAAGCGCGGGGTCTCCCTTCGCCGCGGCCCGGTCCGCGCCGAAAAGGCGAAGGCCCGCCAAGGCGATTCCGCCGGCCCCGAGGAGTCCCAGCACGATCTTGAGGGAGATCACCAGGTCGGCCGCCACTACGGCACCGGCGATGGCGATGGCCGACAGCCCAGCCACCCCCCACCAGATCCGCGCATCCTGCACGTTCATGCCGTTGTCCGCTTCCGTCTTTCTGCGTTCCGGCCGGGCGAGCCATTCAAGCCCCGGATCCTTCACGAATGGTATTCTAGCCGCAATTTCCTCAACTCGGTGCGTGCGTGCGCCGCAACCTCATCACGTAGCCGATCACCTCGGCCACCGCCTTGTAGTGCTCCACCGGCACCTCGCGGTCCACGTCCGCCGTAGCATAGAGCGCACGCGCCAGCGGCGGGTTCTCGACAATCGGAACCCCGCTGTCGGTCGCCACGGCGCGGATACGCAGTGCAAGATGGTCGACACCCTTGGCGACCACCACCGGCGCGTCCATCGAATCCGCGTCGTACTTGAGTGCCACGGCATAGTGCGTCGGGTTGGTTATCACGACGGTCGCCCCGGGAACGGCCGCCATCATCCGCTTGCGCACACGTTGCATTCGGATCTGACGGATGCGCGCCTTGATCTGGGGATCGCCTTCGGTCTGCTTCGTCTCGTCCTTTACCTCCTGACGCGACATCTTGAGCTTGCGGTGATGTTCCCAGCGCTGGAACAGGACGTCGGCGGTCGCGATCAGGGCGAGCACGATGAGAACGCCCAGCAGAACCTTGAGGATCTCGCGCTGGGCGACAGCGAGGCCGCCCATGGGTTCCAGAGCCACGAGATTGCCGAATTGCGGCAGGTCCGGCCAGACGATCATCGCCGCGACGGCGCCCACGATGATCACCTTCAGGACGCCCTTGGTGAAGTCGACCATACCGACGGCCGAGAAAATGCGCTTCAGCCCGGTTACCGGCGAGATCTTGGAGAACTGTGGCTTCAGCTTCTCGCCGGAGACCACTGGAGGATGCTGCAGGAAGGAGCCGATCAGGGCGGTGATCACCGCCACGAGCAGAGGCGGGAAAAGGATGAGGGCGACGCCCACCGAGAGATCGGCCAGAAGCGGCGTGGCCGAGCCCAGCGTGACGGAGATCTGATCCGGGCGTTCGAGATACGGCGTCAGGGTACCGACCAGCCTGCTCCCGACCGATCCCAGCAGCATGGCGATCGAAAAAGTGAGACCCGCGAGCATGAACCAGTGATTGACCTCCTGGCTGCGCGGGATATTGCCCTTCTCGGTGGCTTCCGACAGTCGTCGGCCGGTTGGTTCTTCGGTTTTGTCTTCGCTGTCGCCGCCCTCGGCCATCTTGGTGCCTCAGCGGAAGCCGAGCGCGGAGAGCGCATCGGCGAAATAGCCCTGAAACCAGCCGTAGACGGCACTGAGCGTCGCCGCCAGGACGATGATCGAGATGCCGATCTGGAACGGCTGGGCGATGAAGAAGACCTGAAGCTGCGGCATCAGCCGGTTCACGGCCCCGAGGCCGAGATAGAAAATCAGGCTGAACACCGTCAGCGGCGCGGCGAACTGCACCGCCATCTTGAAGGATCCGGCCGCGGTGGCCGTCGCAGCCTGGGCCAGATCGCCGGTCAGGGGCATTACGCCCACCGGAAACAGCCGGTAGGTGTCACCGGTCGCGGCGATCAACGCCAGATGCAGGTCGCTGGCGAAGATCACCGCGAGCCCCACCATGGTGAGAAGATTGGCCAGAATCGTACTTTGCGTCCCTTGCGTCGGATCGAACATCTGGCCGGTGGAAAGCGAAGTCTGCATTGCGATCACCGTGCCTGCGACCTGAAGGCCGGTCATGATGAGCCGCACCAGGCCCCCAATGAAGACGCCGATCAGGATCTCACCGCCCACCAGCAGGAACAGCCGTCCGAGGTCGGCGGGTATCGGCGGCAGGCTGCTCACCAGCACGGGAGTGAGCAGCCCGGCGACCAGGAGCGCGAAAGCGAGCCGGAACTGGGGGTTGATGAAGGTCTCGCCGATGGTCGGCATGACCATGAAGACGGCGCCGACCCGGCAGAACACCAGAAAGAAGGCGAAGAGCGATTCCGGCAAGAAGGTCGCAAGTGTCATTGCAGGGCCGAGATCCTGGCCGCGATCTCGTTCATGAATGAGATCATGGTCGCAATCATGAACGGCATGAAGACGAGCAGGGCCGCGAAGATCGCCAGGATCTTCGGCACGAAAGTCAGGGTCGCTTCCTGTATCTGCGTCAGCGCCTGAACCAGGGAGACGAGAACGCCGACGACGAGACCGACGAGCATTACCGGGCCCGCGACCTTTATCAGGACCCAGAGCGCATCGCGGGTGATGTCGATGACGTCGACGGGTGTCATGCCGGTGTCAGATCGGCATGCGCAAGATTTCCTGATAGGCCGAGATCACCCGGTCGCGCACCGCGACCACCGTATCGACGGCGGTTTCGGCATTGGTGATCGCCGTCGCGACGGCGACCAGATCGGTCTTGCCGCCGGCCGCACTGGCTGCCACGCGCTCGCTCTCGCGCATGGCATTCACGGGCTCCAGGGCCGCCGACTTCAGCATCTCGGCGAAGCCGCCGCCCTTGCTGCCGAGGCCGGAAACCTGCTCGGCCTCGCCGAGGCTGCCGGCGCCCCGCTTCAACGCGTCCGAATAGGCCCGAGCGGCGGAAGCAATATTGATATCCATGTCGCCTCTCCCTTATCAGCGCAGCAGTTCGAGCAGGCGGGAGACCATGTTCTTCGCGATGTCGATCGCGCTCACGTTGGCCTCGTAGGATCGCTGCGCCTCTCGCATGTCGGCCATCTCGATGATCGAGCTGACATTGGGCCGCTTGATGTAGCCGCTGGCGTCGGCCGCCGGATGACCCGGATCATAGGACATTTCGAAGTCGCTCTTGTCCGTCTGGACCTTTCCGGTCTTGACCACCTTTACGCCGAGGTTGCGGTCCAGTTCGTTGCGGAACGCCAGTACCTTGCGGCGGTAGGGATCGCCGCCGGGTTCCTTGGCGACGGAATCGGCATTGGCGAGATTTTCCGCCACGACACGCATCCGTTCGCCCTGGGCACGCATCCCGGAAGCGGATACCTGGATCGATTTCATCAGGTCCATGACAACTCCTCAGGCCCCCCCGCGGCGGCCCATGGCCGCTCGCAGGATGCCGACATGCTTCTTGTAGAGGCTGGTCGCCGTAGCGAAGTCCATCTGCGTCTCGGCCATGTGGGCCACCTGCTGCTCGAGCACCACCGCATTGCCCGAGGGTGATACCTCGAAGGGATCGCTCGCCTTCGCACCGGCGAACTTCACGGGCTCCTTGGTCCCCGCAAGGTGACGGGGGTCGGTGGCGGCAAGCGGCGCAGCGGGCCCCTTCGATCCGCGCACGAGTTCACGAAACGACAGCGGCTTCAGGTCGTTCGGCTTGTAGCCGGGGGTATCGGCATTGGCGATATTCTGCGCGATCACCCGCTGGCGATCGTTCAGCCAGTCCATCTTGCGGGCCAGCGCGGCGAAGATCGGAATCTGATTGAGATTCATGGGTCGTCCCCCGGCCAGGTGCCGGCCTTGGAAGACTAGGTTGCCGATCTTAACGGCCCGTAAAATTTTACTGGTCTTGCGGCAAAATTTGCCCAGTTAACTCTTCCTGAACCATGTTCGATGCCTTCTGTGCGTCGTCATGGCCGACCGTCCCAAGCCGCTCCCGACAGCCGTCGCCCTGCGCCGCGAGCGCAGCGAGGCGCCGCGCGTCGTGGCCAGCGGACGTGGCGCGATCGCCGAAGAGATACTGGCGATCGCTTTCGAGCACGGGGTCCGGGTGCGCGAGGATGCGGATCTGGTGCAGCTTCTCGCGACGCTGGAACTGGACAGTCCCATCCCGGTGGAAGCCTTCGCCGCCCTGGCCGAGACCCCGGACTATCTCCAGCGCGCGCAAGCCTCCTGGCCGGAGGCGCATCCGTCGGGAATGATGCCTGCTTCCGATTCGCCCGCGGGAGCACCCTCGAAATGACATCCGAAGAATATCTGCGCTACGGGATCGCGCTGGTGGTCGTGATCGCGCTGATTGTCGCCGCGTCAGTTCTCCTGCCCCGTCTGTTGCACGGCGCCAACGTGCCCCGTGTCGCCCGCCGCAATCGCAGGCTTCGCATCGTCGAGATGCTACCGATCGATGCGCGCCGTCAACTCGTACTGGTTCGCCGCGACGGCACCGAGCATCTGATCCTGCTGACCCCGGACCGCGGGCTTCTGATCGAGGCCGGCATCCGGGAGGAACCCAATCCCACCGCCCCGCCGGAGGAGACCGCTTGAGGCGACCCCTGCCATTCCTCCTTGCCGCCCTTGGCCTGATGGCTCTGGGCGGATCCGCCGCCGCGCAATCGCTCAGCGTCGATCTGGGCAGCGGCGGCACGCTGACGGGACGAGTCGTGCAGATGGTGGCGCTGACCACCGTCCTCGCGCTCGCCCCGGGCGTGCTGGTGGTCGTCACCTCCTTCACGCGCATCGTCGTCGTCCTGTCGCTGCTGCGCTCGGCCATCGGCCTGCAGACGACGCCGCCGAACGTCGTGATCATCTCGCTGGCTCTGTTCCTTTCGGGCTTCATCATGGCGCCCACTCTCGAGAAATCCTATCGCGAGGGCGTGGTGCCGCTCATCGAGGAAAGCATCGACGAGGAGACTGCGTTCGCCCGGGCCAGCGCGCCTTTCCACGAGTTCATGCGAACCCATGTGCGCGAACCGGACCTGAAGCTGTTCATGGATATGGGCAAGATCGCTCCGGTCGCCCGCGCCGAAGACCTGCCGTTTCGCGCCCTCGTGCCGGCCTTCATGATCAGCGAGCTGAAGCGGGCTTTCGAGATCGGCTTCCTCGTATTCGTGCCCTTTCTTGTGATCGACATGGTGGTGGCATCGTTGCTGATGTCGATGGGCATGATGATGCTGCCACCGGTGATGATCTCGCTCCCCTTCAAGCTCATCTTCTTCGTCCTGGTGGACGGCTGGAGCCTGATAGCCGGCTCCTTGGTGCGGTCCTTCGGGATCTGACCTGCCCGTAGGGCGTGGGCGCGATCAGTTGATCGCGCTCAATCCGCCACTCTTGAGCCGCTCTCGATAGCCGCTCATGAACGCCTCCAACTGATCGACGCCGGCAACCTTCTTGACGACGGCCTGGAACGCCTGCTGGTTGCGATCGACACGGCTGGTCAGCACCAGGAAGGTATCCGTCTCGGGTGTGCCCTCGAAAGCCACCGAGAATCGGGTCCGCAGCTTCTGCAAGGCGTCCTCGTCGCCGCTCAAGGCCAAGGCGGTAGCCCATCGCAGGATCGCGCGGCGCCCCGCGGCATCCGGCTTGTCACCCTCGGCAAGCGTGCTCTCCACGATCCTGCCGGCAATTGCCGCGGCCTCGCGCCAATCCTTGGCACGGGAGGCGAGTTCGAACCGCAGGGCGTCGGCATCCGGCCCGGTGGCGGAAGCGATCGTCTTTCGCGCGGCTTCGAACCGGCCGAGATCTCCCTGCGCGCGCGCTTCCAGCAGCACGCGCTCGCGCGCGAGATCCGACGGGATCGGTTGTCCGGCTGCGAGTTCGAGCGCCTTCAGCGCCTTCTCCGGCTGGCGGTCCAGCAACCGCAGGATGGCGAGACGGTTGGCCAGTTTGGCCTGCTCCTCCCCTTTCAGGCGGAACTTGGCCTGATGCTCGATCAGGCTCGCAGCCTGATCGAGCAGGTCGACAGCGGCAAGCCGGTCGGCCAGGTGACGGATCATCTCGTCGCCCTTGGACCCGCTCGGCGTCAATTCACGGAAGTCATAGTAGATCGCCAGCGCCTCGACGGCAGGCAGCTTTTCGGCTTCGCCCTTGAGGAAAAGCCGCTCGAATGCCGCTGACAGATCCTCGGCGATCGCCTTTGCGTATGGGGTCTTTGCAAAGAGGGTCGCCGCCTGACGGTAGGCATCGAACCCCTCTCGCCAGTCGCCGTTCTCGATCTTGAGGGCGCCTATCCGCCGCAGTAATTCGGGTTCGAAATCGTCTCCACGCCACCCGATCCGCAATTGGTCCATTTCCTGGATCGCCTGCGGGCGGTCGATTTCCTTCTGTGCCAGCCGATCTTCGATCACGGCCAGACGGCTGCGATACTCCACCGGCCGATGCTTCGATGCGATCGCCGCCTCGAAGGCCTTGCGCGCTTCCGCGCGATTGCCGAGCAGGGTCTCGGCGCGGCCGCTCAGATAGGCTTTTTCCGCCACGTATCGCGGTGGAACGATCGCCGCGTCGATCTTCTCCAGCGCCTGCCTGGCCGCTGCGGCATCGCCGGAAGCGAGATGGGCGCCGGCCTCTGCCAACCGGAAAGCGGCCTGCCGATCGGGCGGGTAGAGCCGGACCGAGGATTCGCCGCGGCGAAACTCACGGATGGCGCGCTCCGTATCACCGCGACCCGCGGCCGCCCGGCCACGCCAGAGGGCCGCTTCCCCGTCGCCGATCAGTTCGGGTCGCGAGAGATCGGCCTCCGCGCCGGGAAAGCGTCCCAGTTCGGTCAGCATCGCGGCGCGCAGGACGCGCAGGCGCGGGTCGTCGATCAGGGAAGGCGACGCCTGGATGGCGCGCGACAGGACCCCATAGCCCTCGACGACCTCGTTGTTGGCGAAGTAGAAGCGCGCCAGCGCGAGGCGCTTGGCTGCCATGCTCTTCGGGTCGGCACGCGCGACCTCGTCCTGGAGCATCTGCTTCGTGGCCTGAAACTCGCCGGGCGGTCCCGCCCAGCTGCGGAAAGGCATCGCCTGCGCTGTTGGCGCCGTCGTCCCAGGGGGCGCCCGGCCGTCGGGATAGGCGCCGGCGATCTGCAATTCACCTTCGGCCACGATGACGATCGCCTCGGCCGAGGCTTGCACCTTGATCGAGTCGGCCTTGGGTGCGACGGCGACACCCTGAGCGGCGGGCAGGATGGTGAACTGTGGATACTCGCGGCGCAGCGGCACACCGATGCCCGGGCGATCGAGCGGCACCACGACGACCCGGTCACCGACGTCGGGATCGCGTAGCTCCACCGGCGGCGAGGCCCCCGCGGTCGGCATGACCACGCGCGGTCCGGAGGGATGGAAAGGTTCGGCGGCGATCCCGAGCGGTGTAGCGCCTACCGACGAAGCAGCCTCTTTCAGGTCGATCAGCCAAGCGCCATCCCGCCGCGTCGCCGTGGCGGCGAGCGCGGCCTTTGTCTTCAGCACCACGACTGCGGCATCGGCGTGCGGCAACTGCCGCGCTTCCGCAATCGGCCCACCGCCGCCTGCCCCGAGAGCGGCGAGGTCGACGGTCAGGGGACTGCCGAGAACGACCCAGTGACGGCCGGCCCGCTCGAACACGGCCGCGCCTACCCCCTCGGGGGTAGGCAGGCGCAGGCGCAGGCCGCCGCCCGGAATGAGGTCGACGCCGGCCACGACCGGACCGGTGGCGCCACGTGCGGCGAGCTTCTGCTGGGGCGCTGGGCCAAGAGCGGCCGCTGCCGGTCGAAGGGGTGGAGCCAAGGCCTTCTCAGGGCTTGCCGGCACGAGTGCCGAGGGCGCCTTCGGACTGCGTTCGGCCGATACACCGGGTTTCGCGGCTTCGGGTGGAAGTTTTGCCGGAGCGCTTTTTTCTTCCCTGGGAAGGGCCGCCGCCGGCTGCCGCGCTTCAGGCGGGAAGAAGTCGATCGCAACCTTGCTACCGTCCCGGAAGTGCCGATGAGTGGCACCGGGCGGAAGTTCGATCTCCACAGCGGAAGACGCGTCGGTCACCTGCCCCGTCCTGACCGAAAGCACGGGGCCGAATGTCTGGCCGGCCACGGCACCGAGATCGAAGCGAGCCGGCGCGTCGAACTGCACGATTGCCCGCTCGCCGTCGCGCCTCACCGTGTAGTCGACCGATCGGGTCCAATCGATCACGATACGGCCGAATGCCGGATGCTCGCCGCCGCGCACCTTTACGGAAGGGACATTCTGAGCCCAAGCCGAACCGCCGAGGACGGCGATCAGCAGCAGCGCGATGTACTCAACGCACCGGCGCATTGCCGTCCGCCTCCCGGATCACAACCACGAGGCCCGTCCCCTCTTCCTTCTCGCCTGGCAGCGCAAGTCGCGCCTCCGCATGCCCATAGGCCGCGATGGGACGATCATAGCCCGCAGCCGTCAAGGCCTCGGCGAATGTCCGGGCACGAAGCAGTCCAACCGACCAGGCCTCGCCGCTCACGGCATCCGAGTAGCCATGCACCTCGATGCGATTGCCAACCCGACCCAAGACATCCGTCAGGGCTCGCGCCAGACGCCCGTCCTGCTGCCCGACCGGCAAATCGATCCCTACGGCAGGCAGACGCATCAGCACGCGATCGCCGGTACGGCCTATACGGCTGCCCTTGAGATCCGCGTGCAGCAGGAGCTTGTCCTGAAGCAGGGTATCGACATAACCGATATCGAGCGCCCGCATTGGGGCCTCCCTGCCTGGTCCCCCCTCGCTTCGCGGCAGGCGGATGACACCCTGACGCGTCGGATTGAGCCTGTCCTGCAGCGATTCGGCTACCACGCCCCAACGCTCTCCCTGCAGGCTGGACATCGTGTAGAGCATCACGAAGAAGGTGAGAAGCAAGGCCAGAAGGTCGGTGAAAGTGACCGCCCAGATCATCTTCTGTGTCCGCTCGGCAGGCGCCGCGGCAATCATGACCGGGGCCCCGGTGCGGCGAGCGCCATGTCGGGAGGCAGCACCGGGCGCGCGAAAAAGGAAAACCGCGGATCTGGGCCGATGCCGGCCTCGAGCGATATCGATACACGATGGGGCGGAATGCCACGGCGGACGAGATCCCGCGCGATCCTGTCCAAAGCGATAGCGTCACGCTCCGCGGTATCCGGTGCACGCCCGACGGAAATCTCGAGTTCGAGCGCGAATCCGTCGGCTTCGCGCATGATGGCCTGAGCAGCGGCATGACGCACACCCTCGGATGCCTGCAGCAGCGTGTCATCACGATCGAACAGGCGGTTCCGGGCCAGGGCGAAACGCAACACGGCCTCCCCGCCGCCTTCGACGAGAGTGGCAGCGCCGGCACTCTCGATGATGCCGGTGCGCAGGTCCTCGACGATGACCGAGACGCCGTCGGGCGTTTCGAGCGGCCGCGGTCCGGGTGGGTACTCGCGCGACGCACCGCCAAAGGCCTGCTTTACGCTGCCGAGCGCGATCTGGCTCATGTCCTGCCGGTTGGCCGAGTGGCCGACCAGCAAGACGAAGAAGCAGAGCAGGATCAGGAACAGCGACATGAAGATCTGGGTCGGCTGCCCGCCCCGCCCCTCCTCCGTCCTTCCGGCGCCGAGGAGGTTCGACATAGCCTAGTCGAAGCTCGCAAGCAGGGCGTCGATATCCGACTGCGAGTTTCCGGACCCATTGAGCTGCGGCCCGTTCAGCAACTTGAGATCGTCGTCGCCATCGGCGGGCGGTTCGGTCGAGGGCTCGATTCCGGCACCTTCCATGAGGCGCACCATGCCGGCGACGCGCTCCTCGATCTGGTGCATGGTCTTCACGACCTTGGCTATGCGCTGCCCGGTGATGTCCTGAAAGCTTGATGCCTCGTAGATGTCGGTCGCCAGCTGCCGCAGCACCTGTGCCACCTCTTCATCGACTTTCTCGGAAACTTCCGTGATCGTTTCAGCCACCCCGAGGAATACGGAGGTCGCGGCTTCGGTAGCCGACACAACCGCGTCGAGTTCGTCCTTTGCCGCCGGAAGGCGGCTGCGGATCTCGTCGGGACGGATCGAGGCGATGTCGCGCCGCGCTTCCTCGATGAAGTGCGCGAGCTCGCTCACTTCCCGGTGCAATCGAAGATCGGCCGGCGTGATATCGCCTTCCAGCGTTCGGAGCACCGCCTCGGCCGCCTCGATCAGATCGCCCACGGCAACGTGGTCACCCAATTCGACGCGCAGCCGGGCCAGCTCCGGAGCGAGATTCTGTGCGGGGAGAGACATGTGAACTCCCTGGGGCGCGGTCGCCGGACGATCAGAACTCGCCGATGACGCTGGCCATCTTCTTCTTGAGCGTGTCCGCGTTGAACGGCTTCACGATGTAGTTGTTGACGCCGGCCTGCTTCGCGGCGACGACGTTCTCGGTCTTGCTCTCGGCCGTCACCATGATGAACGGCGTATGCTTCAGACGGTCGTCGGAGCGCACTTCCTTGAGAAGCTGCAGGCCCGTCATCGGCTCCATGTTCCAATCGGAAATCACCAGGCCGTACTTGCCGACGCGGAGCTTCTCCAGCGCCGAGCTGCCATCCGAGGCGGCGTCGACATTGTTGAAACCGATCTGCTTGAGAAGATTCGTAACGATGCGGATCATCGTCTGATAGTCGTCCACCACCAGGATCGACATCGCCTTGTCGACAGCCATGACTCTCTCCTTGAAATCTCGCTCGAGAACCTCGCCGCAGCGCGGCGAACCGGTCATCCACTCCAGATAACGGCAACCCCGTTACATCAGGGTTAACATCGGGACGCCTCAGCCACTTTTTGGCTTGGCCGTGTCGACGGCGGCATCGCGGCGCTGCGCCAGTTCCATCGTCAGGTCCTTCGCCTTCGCAGGGCTCATCTGCGCCAGGACGGGGGCCAGCTTCGCCTCCTTCATCCTTTCGACGACCTCGAGCAGCACCGGCATGTCCAGTTCCTGGAAAATTCGCGCCGCATCGGCGGGCTTCATATTCTCGTAGACCTTCACCAGGCTGCCGATCCGACGCTCTTCCTCGTCGTTGCGCTGCTTCACGAGCTTGGTGAGCCGCTGCTCCATCGCCTTCAATTCACCGATGCGCGAATCGATGCGCTTCTCCGTGGCAGCCATCAGCGCTTCGCGGGCATCGAGCTCCTTCTCCCGCTCCTCCAGGGCCTCGCGCCTCTTCGCAAGGCTCTGCAGGACATCGAGTTCAGAGGCTGAGAATGACGCAGCCTCCCGCCGCTGCGGCGCAGGCGGAGGCTTTGCAGCCGGAGTGTCGGCGGTCGCCACCTGCTGCGCGGGCGGCGACTTCTGTTCCGGCGGAACGAGCGCAGCCGGCGGTCCCGATGCCTTGGCGACCTGGGCCAGTGCTTCGGTCGCGCCAAGCAGACGGCCACCATGCCAGACATCCACCGTCTTCACGGCAGTCAGTGCGGCCACAGCCGCCACCGTGATCGGCAGCAGGCGCATGACCGGCCATTTGATCTTCACCCCGGGCATCACTTCACCCGGCGCAGCATCTTGGCGAGGTCACGCTCCGCGTCGGATCGGGCCGCCGCATCGGGAAAGGGAATCGTGTTCTCACGCGGAACGGCGCGCCGCGCCGTCTCGATCCCGCCGTCCAGACGATCCGCAAGGCGCTCGCCCGCATCGATCATCAACTTGAGGTCGTCCGTCAACGACTGCGCCTCACCGACCCTGCGTTCGAGCGAGGCGCCGGCACCGTCGCTTGCCGCGCGGAGATCGGCGATCGCCCTCGCGGCGCGGTTGGTGGCGCGATCGAGTTCAGCGATCAGCTGGGACATCTCGGCCTTGGCATCGCGCATCTCATTCAGGCGCCGATTCAGACGCCAGCAGAACACCATGGTCGCGATCAGCAGAGCGGCGACAAACCCCTCGAGCAAGAGCATCCAGGTCACGACAGCCCTCCCGATTTGCGCAAAACCTTGTCCACCCGCACGGCGACATTGACGCCCGAGCGGCCCATCTTTCCCGTGACAACGTCGATGTCGCCGCATCGCAACATGATCGAGGAGTCCGGTGTCGCGTTCAGCATGATGGTCTTGCCCACCTCGAACCGCATGACCTCGGAGAGCGGCATGACCTGCTCGTCGAGCACGGCCTGTATGTCGACCTCGGTGCTCCAGAGCTGAGTCGCCAGATGGTTTTCCCAGATGCTGTCGCGGCCGAACTTCTCACCCATGAACATCTGGAGCAGAAGCTCACGGACGGGCTCCAGCGTCGCGTAGGGCAGCAGCATCTCGAGCTTGCCGCCACGGTCTTCCATGTCGATCCGCAGGCGCACCATGATGGCGGCATTCGCCGGCCGGGCGATGGTGGCAAAGCGCGGATTGGTCTCGATGCGGTCGTAGAGGAACTTCACCGGCGACAGCGGCTCGAAGGCGGCCGACATGTCCTGCAGCACCACGGCGACCATGCGCTCGACCAGGTTGCGCTCGATCGTGGTGTAGGGACGCCCTTCGATACGCATGGCCGCCGTCCCGCGGCGGCCGCCGAGCAGGACGTCGACGATCGAGTAGATCAGGGACGAGTCGACCATGATGAGGCCGTAGTTGTCCCATTCCTCGGCCCGGAAGACCGAGATGATGGCCGGCAGGGGGATCGAGTTCAGGTAATCGCCGAAGCGGATCGAGGTGATGCTGTCCAGGGAAACTTCGACGTTGTCGGAGGTAAAGTTGCGCAATGAGGTCGTGAGCAGCCGGACCAGCCGGTCGAACACGATGTCCAGCATCGGCAGGCGTTCGTAGGCGACGAGCGCGCTGTTGATGATGGCGCGGATGCCGGAGCGGTCCTTGTCACCGTCGCCGTCGCCTTCGAAGCCGAGAAGGCTGTCGATTTCATCCTGGTTCAGGATCCGGGTCGGCTTGGCTCCCGGAACGGGCGCGGCTGACGCCGCCTCGAACTCGTCGGGCTGCTCGGCCTCGCCCTGGTTGGCCATCGCCTCCCATTCGGCGGCGACGGCATCATCGTCTTGGGGTTCGTCTGCCATGACCTGCTACTGCTGGACCAGCATTTCCTTGAAGAGCACGTCCGCGACCTTGACCGGCTGCACCGCCTGGGTCACCCGCACCAGAAGCTCTTCCTTTACGCGATAGAGGCCGGCGGAACCCGAGAGGTCGTCGGCCCGCATCTCGCGCAGGTAGACCTGGAAGTTGTCGATCACACGCGGCATCAGGACTTCGATCTTCTTCGATGCCTCGGCATCCTCGAGTTCGAGCGCCACCTTCAGCTTGAGGTAGCTGGACTTCCCGCCACCGGTATTGAGGTTCACCAGAATGTCCGGCAGATCCATGAACACGGTCTGCTTGGGTGGCGCGGCGGTCGCCTGCTCGGCCTCCTTGCTCTCGGCATCCTTGCCAGACAGCATGAAGAATGCCGCGCCTCCTCCCGCGCCCAGCACGAGAAGCGGGAGCACGATGAAGATCAGAAGCTTGCGCAGGCCGAAGCCGGTCTTCACGGGAGCCGCCTCAGCCCCTTCCGCCGACGCTTCCTTGTCTGCTTCCTTAGCCGCCATGACCGGTGCACCTGAATTCGCTGACGGGCAGAGTGCGGCGGGGCTGGTTAAGAACCGATGAACCCCAACAATTTGCGGCAAATCTTGCCGGGCAGGGTACGCCCACCGGCAGCCGGCCAGACCGACAGGAGGGGAAATACATCAGTCAAATCAACGCTCTCGCCATTGGCACGATCGGTGCTTACTCGTGGTCCGGCAGAATGCATTCAACGGATCCGGGGCCATGGAAAACGCAGGCTTTATCGGTCTTTCCTACCAGTCGGCGCTACGTCGCCAACTGGCCGTGATCGCGAACAACATCGCGAACGCGAACACCACCGGCTTCAAGGCCGAACGGATCATGTTCGAGTCGGTGCCCTACAAGGGCAGGGCGTCCGAGACCTACTCCTTCGTGCAGGACAACGGCATCGTCCGCACCCTGGCGGAGGGACGCATGCGTTACACCGGCAACCCGCTGGATGTCGGGATCACCGGCAAGGGCTTCCTGGAAGTGCAGACCCCCGCCGGTCCCCGCTGGACGCGGAACGGCAGCCTCCGGATCGACGAGGAAGGTCGCGTGGTCACTGCCGCCGGCCTGCCGGTGGTTGACGATCGCGACCAGCCTATCCGCGTCGACACCGCCGCCGGCACGCCCGAGATCGCCCGCGACGGCACCATCTCCACGCCGCAGGGCCAGGTAGGGAAGCTGAAGCTCGTCCGCTTCGAGCGCGAGCAGGAAATGCGCAAGATCAACGACACTCTCCTCGTCACGGCGGAGGAGCCGAAGGCGGCGGACGACGCCCGTATCCAGCAAGGCTTTCTGGAAGATTCGAACGTCGAGCCGGTGGTCGAGATGACCTCGATGATCGACGTTTCTCGCAGCTACCAGGCGGTGCAGAAGCTGGTCGACGCGGAACACGATCGCAATCGCCGCGCCATCGAGCGCCTGGCGAAGGCGGTCTGAGCACTCAAGCGGAACTAAAGAGCAAAGCGAGATCACCATGCGCTCCCTCTCCATCGCAGCAACGGGCATGCTGGCCCAGCAGCTGAACGTCGAAGTCATCTCCAACAACATCGCCAACCTGAACACCACCGGGTTCAAGCGCCAGCGGGCGGAGTTCCAGGACCTGCTCTACCAGAACCTGAAACGAGTGGGTGCCACCTCCTCGGATGCGGGCACCATCATCCCGACCGGCGTGCAGGTCGGCGTCGGTGTGAAGACCGGCTCGGTCTATCGGATCGCCGAGCAGGGCAACCTGCAGTCCACGGACAACAACTACGACCTCGCGATCCAGGGCTCAGGCTATTTCCGGGTGACGCTCCCTTCGGGCGACACGGCCTACAGCCGTGCCGGATCGTTCCAGCTTTCACCCACCGGCGAGATGGTGACCCAGGAGGGCTATCAGCTGCAGCCCGGGATCGTCATCCCGCAGGATGCGGTCGGCGTCAGCATCGACGCGACCGGGCAGGTACAGGTGAAGATCGCCGGCCAGGTGGCCCCAACGATTGTCGGCCAGCTGGACCTGGCGATCTTCTTCAATCCGGCCGGCCTCGAGGCGACGGGCGACAACCTGTTCCTGGAAACGCCCTCCTCCGGCGGCGCCCAGGTGGGTACGCCCGGATCGGCCGGCTTCGGCACCCTGAAGCAAGGCTTCCTGGAGACGTCCAACGTGAATCCCGTACAGGAGATCACCAGCCTCATCACGGCGCAGCGGGCCTACGAGATGAACTCGAAGGTGATCACCGCTTCGGACGAGATGCTGAGCCAAGTCTCGCAGATGCGGTAGGCGATCATGACCTTGCACCGTCTCCTCATTCTCACCACCCTCGCTCTGCTGGCCCTCGGCGGCACCGCGCTGGCGCAAGGCGAACGCGGGCTTACCGGCCAGCTCGAAAAGGCGCTGGCGCGGCATACCGGCGACGCCGGCAGCGTGCAGTTCTCGGGCGCCGCCCCCACGATCGGCGGGTCCAAGGGCCCCGTGGGTGTCCAGGACATCGAGTTCGATTACCGCTCGCGCCGCTTCACCGCGACCCTCGTCTCGGCCGACGACCGCCAGCCGGTGGCGGGCCGTTATGTCGCCGTGCAAAGGATGCCGGTCCCCCGGCAGCGGATCGCCGCGGGGCGAGAGATCGAAAAAGGCGACATCGAGTGGATCGCGGTCGAGCAGAACCGTGTGGCCGGCGACATGATCGACCAGCTGGACGACATGGTCGGCATGGCCGCGAAGCGAGACCTTGCGCCAGGGCAACCGATCCGCGCCCGCGACATCGTCCGCTCTGTCCTGGTGCCGAAGGGCGCCATGGTCACCCTTGTCTACAAGACCCCTCTGATGACCCTCACCGCCGTCGGCCGGGCGATCGACGCGGGCAGCCGCGGCGACGTTGTCGCGGTGATGAACCTGCAGAGCAAGAAGACCGTCTTCGCGACGGTCACCGGCAGCAATACCGCCGTCATCATGCCAGCCGGCACGACCACGGCCTCCAACTGATCCGCGGCGAAAGGACAATCGACATGACCCGCAGCATCATCTTCCGCCTCGGCACGCTCGCCCTCCTGGCCGCCGGCCTTTCGGCCTGCAACGCGGCGTCGCGCCTCGCCAATATCGGCTCGGAGCCGAAGCTGTCGGCGATCGAGGATCCGACCGAGAAGCGCAACTACCAGCCCGTCTCGCTGCCGATGCCCCGTCCCGAACCCGTGATCAAGCAGGCGAACAGTCTCTGGCGCCCGGGCTCGCGGCAGTTCTTCAAGGACCAGCGCGCCGCGCGCATCGGCGACATCCTGACCGTCAACGTCAAGATCGCCGACAAGGCCAAGGTCAACAACACGACCACCCGCACGCGCGACAATTCCGAGAACGCGGGCATTCCGAACTTCCTGGGCTACGAGGGCACCAAGATCCCGAAGTGGTTCCCCGGTATCGACCCCTCGAACGCCGTCGGCTTGAGCTCGCAGTCCGGATCGACCGGTGTCGGCAAGGTGGCCCGCGACGAGACGATCGACCTCAAGGTCGCCGCCGTCGTCACCCAGGTGCTGCCGAACGGCAACCTGGTGATCCACGGCAGCCAGGAGGTGCGGGTCAATTTCGAGGTGCGGCAATTGCAGATCACCGGCGTCGTCCGGCCCGAGGACATCACGGCGACGAACGCGATCAGCCATACCCAGATCGCCGAGGCGCGCATTGCTTATGGTGGGCGTGGACAGCTGACCGACATGCAGCAGCCCCGCTACGGGCAGCAGATCTTCGACGTCATATTCCCCTTCTGATCCGGAAGGAGCCGGAGAGGCCGATCGCCGCGGTGGCCCAGGGCCGCCGCGGCGAAAGCCGTTCAGAGCGCGGCAAGCGGATCAGGGGGCCGTCTTGGTCAGACGCGGCACCGGCACATAGCCCCGCTCGATCACTCGCTCGGCGGCTTGGAACACGTGCAGCAGTTCCTCATAGGCCTGCCGGGCCTCGGACAGCGCGGCGATCGTGGCCGGGGCCGGCCCCTTGGTACCGGCGGCGAGCGTCGCATCGACGCCGACCTTTATGTAATGGGCGCGCGCCTCGGCGACCATCACGGCGAGGCGGATGAATGTATCGCGGTTCAGCTGCGGGATGACCTGGCCGATGATCTCGCGGTTGGCCGTGTAGATCGCCATCTCCACCTCGTCGCGGAAGACGGCGAGCGCATGCAGGGCGCGCTTGTCGAGCAAGTCCTGCGTGACGAGGCGATCAACCTTCTCCAGATCCGTAGTGCCCACGATCCTGCTCATGGCACGCTCCTCTATTGGGAGCGTGCCAGCATAAGCGGGTCTAGTTTACGATCTGTTTAGCCTCCGAAGTTGAGCTGGACCTTGCGGCCGCGATCATCGAGTCCGATCGCGGTGGTGCGGCCCGAGATGTCACTGCGGAAGGTCCCGGAGACGGACTGCCCGTCGCTGCAGGCCGCCGACCAGGTCCCTTCCGCCGGGCCGGGCACGCCGAGCCCGCCGGTGGTGGAGACGACGGTCCCGGAGCAGGTGGCGGTGGAAGCCGGCATGCCGAAGGAAAGCGCCGCGGATCGGCCGGTGCCCTCGGGCACCATGCGGGCGGAGCCGACGGTGCCGATGCCGTCCCAGGCGACCGCCCCGGGGATCATGCGCGCGGGGGACTCGGCCGGCAGGATCGCGGATCCCGTGGAGGCCATGACGGGGGGCGAAGCCGCGGCGACCTGCCAGAGCGGGTCACGCAGGGCGACGACCCCGGTTCCGAAGGCGTTGCGGTCCGCGTCCGGGCGGCCGATGCGCACCGCTTCGAGATACTGGACCAGACGACGCTGCGGATCCGGTATCGGCGCGCGTTCGCAGAAATAGCCGCGCAACAGGTAGGGATAGCCCTGGGTGGCACTGCCGCCGCCCTGGCCACTGAAGGGGCCGCCGTGATCGAAACCGACGCAATTCATCGAATCCGAGACGAAGGTCATGTAGCCGGTGCGGTCGAAACCGGCATAGGGGCCCCAGCTGTCGATCTTGCGGCCCCCGGTGCCGGCGGTCGCCTTGATGATCGCTTCGGACTCCGTGCGCGGATAGGCCGAGTAGCTGCCGTCCTGCGCCATCGACAGAACGAAATAGGCGGCCGCGTTAGTGGTTCGGCCGAGCGTCGCGTAATGACGCGCCACGCCGCGCAGGTTGGCGTCGGACGTGTCCTCGCCCGAGATGCGGCATTCCATCCATTCGAACAGATAGACCTGCGAGTCCGGGCAGCCGGACTGCCGCCAGGTCACCTCGGCCAGTGCCGAACCGGCGGGGACAGCCGTGGACGCGAGCAAGGCCCAAGCCAGATACCGTAAGCGGGTCATCGTCAATGCCTCCTTGGAGAGCGCGCATCCGGAGGGAGGCGCCGTTCCGACGAGGCACAAACGCGATTGGGCGGACGGAGTTCCGCCGGCGGACGGGATCAATCGTCGCGATAGACTTTCTCGCGGCGCTCGTGGCGCTCCTGCGCCTCGATCGAGAGGGTGGCGATCGGCCGCGCTTCGAGGCGGCGGAGCCCGATCGGCTCGCCGGTCTCCTCGCAATAGCCATAGGAGCCGTCGTCGATCCGCTTGATCGCCGCATCGATCTTGGCGATCAGCTTGCGCTGGCGGTCACGCGCCCGAAGTTCGAGGGCACGGTCGGTCTCGGACGAGGCGCGGTCGGCGATGTCGGGCTCCTGGGCGGTATCCTCCTGCAGGTGAACCAGCGTCTGGGTCGCCTCCCGCAGGATTTCCTCTTTCCAATTCAACAACTTGCGGCGGAAGAATTCACGCTGCTTCGGATTCATGAACGGCTCGGCTTCACTAGGCCGGTAATTTCTCGGCAACTGGATCCCCATCCGTCAGCTCCCTCGAATCCTAAAGACCACCCTACGTAAGCCATTGAAGCGGCACCCGAACTCGGCGCGCGCGGACCATATGCACCCGACTGTGACAGTGCAACAGAAACCGGATGAAGCTTTCATGGCCATTCGCCGACCGTCAGGCGCCCAACTTGGCAAGTTCGACTTCCACCCGCAGTTCGATATCGCTCAGCAATTCGGCCAGCCGCGGATCGGCCAGCTGCGGCTTCTGTTCACGCACAAGCCGTGCCAAAGCCTCGAGCCGATCCTTCGGAATCTGGCCCAGAAGCAGCCCGTGCCGGATCTCGTCCAGGCGGTCGAGCATGTCGTTCGCCCGCCGCATCGCCTTCTTCCGGCTTTCCCGATCGGGGTTCACTTCCTGCAGGGCGAGCAACGCATCCACCGCCGATGCCGGAGCCGTGGCCGCGGCAGAACTGGTCTTTTCGGCTTCGCCGGGCAGGTTCGACGCGAAGGACGCCCCGCCGCTCTTCTCGCGGCGCGCCGCGGGACGGGATTGGCTGGGCGGTGGGCCGCCGGGGCCATGGACCTTCATGCTGGGCGTCTTCTAGTGGCGTCGCTCGGCATCTACAAGCACGAAGGCGGCAGAAAATTCCGGCCAAAACCGGATCCCGACCAGCCGCCTTCTGTTAATTGATTGATATTAAACATAAATCCTCCTGGCATGGTTCTCGCTAAGGGCTGACCCGAGCAAAGGCGCAGAACGCCCCGGAGCAGGTCAGGAACGTATGTCTCGAATCGCTCGCCTCCTTGTCGCAACGCTGCTGGGTGCCCTGATGGCGCTGCCGGCGCATGCCGCCTACCGGATCAAGGACATCGCCGACTTCGAAGGGGTGCGCGACAACCTCCTGGTCGGCTACGGCCTGGTCGTGGGCCTGAACGGAACCGGCGATTCGCTCCGCAACTCGCCTTTCACCAAGCAGAGCCTGGAAGCGATGCTCGAGCGCATGGGCATCAACATCCGCGACAACAACGCCAAGACCGACAACGTCGCCGCCGTCATGGTGACCGCCGCCCTGCCGGGATTCTCCCGCCAGGGCAGCCGCATCGACGTCAATGTCAGCGCCATCGGCGACGCCAAGAGCCTGCAGGGCGGCACCCTTCTCGTCTCGCCGCTGATGGGCGCCGATGGCGAGGTCTATGCCGTGGCACAGGGATCGATCGCCATCGGCGGCTTCAAGGCGGCAGGAGCCGGCGCTTCCATCGTCCGCGGCGTGCCGACCGCCGGCAAGATCGCCAATGGCGCCATCGTCGAGCGCGAGATCGGTTTCGACCTGGCCGCCATGCAGTCGGTGCGCATCGCGCTCAAGAACCCCGACCTCACCACCGCGCGCCGCATCGCCTGGGCGATCAACCGCTATCTGGGACTCGGCGCCGCCCGCACCACCGATCCCGGCACGGTGACCCTGGTCGTGCCCCAGCAGATGCAGGCGGGTGTCGTCGACATGATCGCCGAGATCGAACAGCTGACCGTCGAGCCCGACCAGGCGGCGCGCGTCGTCATCGACGAGAACAACGGCATCATCGTGATCGGCAACGAAGTGCGGATCTCCACCGTCGCCGTCGCGCAGGGCAGCCTGACGGTGAAGATCACCGAGACGCCCCAGGTTTCGCAGCCCAATCCCTTCGCGCCCGGTCCGAGCGTGCTGCCCGGCATCCCCGGCCTGCAGGGCACGGCCTCGCAGACCGGCCTGTTCCCGGTGCCGCGGCTGGATGCACAGGGCCGCCAGGTTCTGGACGCGACCGGCGCCCCGGTCTTCGACCAGGTTCCCGGCGCCATCGCCGGCAGCAACCAGCCGGCGGTGGCCCCCACCCCCGGCCAGGTCGCGGGCGGTGCTTCCACCGTCGTGGTGCCGCGCACGGACATCCAGGTCGACGAGCAGTCCGACCGGCGCCTCGGCGTGCTGCAGTCCGGCGTCAGCCTGGGCGACCTGGTCAACGGCCTGAACGGCCTCGGCATCGGGCCGCGCGACATGATCTCCATCCTGCAGGCGATCAAGGCGGCCGGCGCGCTGCAAGCCGACATCGTCACCCGGTGATCCCATGACCGACGCCCTCAAATCCCCCGCCGCCGACCTCCTGACCGCCAACGCCCAGGTCCAGGCGCAATCCAAGGCCGCCGGCCAGCGCGGCGGCAGCGAAGCGCGGATGCGCGAGGCGGCCGAAAGCTTCGAGGCCGTCTTCATCTCCTCGATGCTGGAGAACATGTCCGCGGGCCTGAAGAGCGACGAGACCTTCGGCGGCGGCCAGGCGGAGGCCATGCACCGGTCGATGCTGAACGAGGAATACGGCAAACAGATCGTGAAGCGTGGCGGCATCGGCGTATCCGAGGCCATCTTCCGCGAGATGCTGCGCATGCAGGAGGCCAAGCCATGACCATGCAGGAAGCCTTGCTTTCCGCCGCGAGCGAACTGGTCCAGACGCTGGAGGCGGAGACGGCCGCGCTCAGGCGCCTCGACCTCGCCACGGTCGCGGCCCTGACCGAGCGGAAGGCGTCCCAGGCCACCGCCTATTCGGACCAGGCCCGCACCTTCGCCGCGGCCCGCGGCTTCGAGAAACTGTCGGCCGAGATGCGCGAGAAGCTGAAGCTGATCATCGGCCGGGTCGAGGTGGCGGCGGCGCACAACGCCACGGCACTTTCCGCCGCCGGCACGGCGCATCGCCGCCTGCTCGACACCATCACCCGCGCCGTCGACCGCCGCTCGGGCCGGAGCACCACCGCCTATGGCCGTAACGGCCGGCTGACCGGCGCGCCGAAGACAGCCGCGAACGGCCCGTCCCTGCTCGGCGCCCAGGTGGCCTGAGCCATGTCCCTTTCCGTCGCCCTCTTCACCGGACTGTCGGGGCTGCGCGGCGCGCAGGCCGCGATGGCGACCACGGCGAACAACATCGCCAATTCCAATACCGACGGCTATTCGCGGAAGACCGTCGCCCTCACCTCGGTCACGACCGGCGGCATGTCCACCGGCGTCGACATCTCGGCCGTGCGCCGCGAGATCGACGAGACGCTGACCCGCGACCTGCTGGACGCCAAGTCGGACCTGGAACAGAGGAAGACGCTGGAAGGTCTGCTGGCGGGGATCGAGCAGCTGTTCGGTACCGCCGGCGAGGCACAGAACCTGGGGTCGGTGATCTCCAACTTCCGCGACGCCGTTCAGGCGCTGGCGGAACAGCCGGAAAACACCGGCCTGCAGTCCACCGTGCTGAACGCCGGCCGGCAGGTCACGGCCATGTTCAACGACATCGCCCGGTCGATCCAGAGCCAGCGCCTGAACGCAGAGCGCGGCATCGACAGCTCGGTGAAGGAGATCAACAGCCAGATCGCCAACATCGTCGACCTGAATGCACAGATCCAGTTCGGCCTCGCCACCGGCAAGGACGTCACCAGCCTGGAAGACAACCGCGACAAGGCGGTGTCGAAGATCGCCGAACAGATCGACGTGCGCACCTATACCCGCAGCGACGGGCAGATGGTGGTCAGCATGGAGAACGGCCGGGTGCTGGTGGACAGCAACATCCCGCACCCGATCGACTTCACTCCGGTGGCGCTGACCACGCCGACCACGGCTTTCGACACCATCTCGCTCGACGGCTACGACATCACCAGCGAAATCAGGAGCGGCAAGCTCGCTTCGTTCATCCAGATGCGCGACCAGGTGCTGCCGGCGGTCTATGACGAGCTGAACCAGCTGGCCGGGAGCATGCGGACTTCCGTCACCTCCACCGGGCTTGCCACCACCGACACGGTGGGCGACCCGGGCACTGACACCAACCTGTTCTTCAACGCCACCTCGGCGACGGACATCATCGGCACGATCCAGGTGCACCCGGACCTGCAGGCGAATGCGGCACTTCTCGCCGGCACGCCCACGATCAACCTGCAGATCGCCCGCGACCTGGCGACGGCGATGACGGCGAGCACCTACAGCTTCACCGCCGTCGCCAACGGCCTGCCCGCCATGACCAAGGGCTTCGCCGAATATGCCGGTTCGGTGCTCGACGACGTGGCCGGGCGGGTGGCGGATTCCAGGGCCAAGGTGGACTACCAGCAGACCTTCGTGGAAATGCTGAAGGCCAAGGCCGGCTCGGTCTCGGACGTGAACATCGACGAGGAACTGTCCCAGCTCATCATCTATCAGAAGGCCTATGCCGCCTCCGGCAAGGTCATCCAGACGACGAGCGAGCTGATGGACCAGCTCATCAACCTGATCCGCTGAGCAAGGGGGCGCTGAACCATGACCACCCGCATCGGCGTCACGACCCAGCAGGACGCCTTCGTCGCCCGGGTCCTGGACATCCAGACCCGGCTGAACACGGCGCAGACGCAGCTGGCGACGGGGCGGAAATCGGAGACCTTTTCCGGTCTCGGGATCGATCGCACCCGCTATCTCGACCTGTCGGAAGACGTGGCCCGCACCAGCCAGTTCCTGGACAACATCCGCGTCGCCAACGCGCGGATCAGGAGCACGGATACAGCGCTGACCGGCATGAGCGACGTCGCCCGCGACATGAACGGCATCGCCGCGCAGATACCGGCGGACTTCCAGCTCATCTCCGACATCGCCGCCGGCTCGCTCACCTCCTTCGCCGCCCTCCTCAACGAGCGCGACGGCACCCGCGGCCTGTTCTCCGGCACCAATGTCAACGGCGAGGCGGTTCGCATCTACCCGCCCGGCACCGGGCCTGCGGCCGACAACGCCACCATCTTCGGCAGCGTCGCCGCCGGCACCACCAACGACGGCTGGCGCTACGAGATCCTGGCCACCGGCACGCCGGCAGATACCGCCATCCAGGTGGATGACGGCAACCGGGTGCAGACCCAGCTGAACGCCAATCCGACCCCGGCCCCCCCGGCGGGGCAGAACACCTTCACCTCGGTGCTGAACTCGCTGGTCAACATGGCGGATTTCAACACGGCGGCGAACCCGAACCCGGTCACCGCCGATCTCGACGCGGCGCGGGTGCAGCTGAGCGCGGCGATCAACGGCACCCCGGCGATCCCGAGCTTCTTCCGGCTGCAGACCGAGAACAGCGCGCGGCTGCAGCTGATCGACAACATCGGGACCGCGCATGTGAACTACGAGAAATACGCCATGGACAGGTTGACCGAAATCCAGTCGGTCGACACGGCGGAAGTGGCGGTGCAGATCAGCGTCGACCAGACCAGGCTGCAGGCCTCCTACGCGGCGCTGTCGAAGATCAACCAGTCCTCGCTCCTCGACTATCTCTGAGGCTGAAGCGCCGGCGGACAAATTTGTCCGCTTGCCAGCGCGGCGGCGGAGACGCCGTTCAGCCAGAAGGGACGCCGGCCGGCGTGCTCACGGGTTGCGCGCCAGGATTTTTCGGCAGGGAAGATCGGCTTTTCCAGCAAGTCGCTGATCGGGATGAGTTTTTCCGGACGGGCCTGATTTCGGGCCGAGCCTAACCCTGCCAATTCGAGCCAATTCGAGCCAGTTTCGGCCAGCGGGGTGCCTGCTGTGGCCGGTTCGGCGCCTGATTGCGCCAATGCCGGCCAACCTCTCCCTCCCTCGCGCTGCGACAGCGGCGTGGGGGAGGGCCGGGGTGGGGGCGGTGACGAAAATTCGCCGTGTGCCAAGGCGTCACCGCCCCCACCCTGCCCTCCCCCGGCTGTCGCCGAG
>Ga0164290_1000826_pt1 | contig 75337 bp, 74 predicted proteins | sample Micstemetagenome_FD_108782 | JGI IMG/M metagenome (GOLD analysis project Ga0164290, IMG submission 108782) | Contaminated culture microbial community from soil near Moab, Utah, USA - Microcoleus steenstrupii SON62 (Illumina Assembly) | ecosystem: Environmental > Terrestrial > Soil > Soil crust...
GTAACCCTCCCCGATCACGCCCTCGAAGGCGAGGTAATCGAGCGGGTGGTCCTCGGTCTGGACCGCGAGGCGCTTGTCGGCCGGGTCAAGAGACGGCCCGCGCGTGACCGCCCAGCTCCGCAGAACGCCGTCGAGCTCAAGCCGCAGGTCATAGTGCAGGCGCGAGGCGGCGTGCTTCTGGATCGTGAAGCGCAATGCACCGCGCTGCGCGGACGTCTTGGCTCGCTCGCCCCGCGGCTCGGCGGTGACGGCGAAGTCGCGCTTCGCGCGGTAAGTGGCCAAGGGATCGGCGGGGGCGGGCGGCTCTTTGGGTCGGCGGGCCATGTTGCGCAAACGCGCAGGCCGCCTTTTCACAGGCATTCAAACCGCCGCGGGTGCGAAGGCCCGGCAGCGAGTGTGCGATATCCCAGACGGTGGCGCACGCCGCTCCGCAGTCTTCCGTTATGCGGAGCTGGCCACCAATGCGTTCACCGCTGCGACGAGCCGGGGTGGATTGAACGGCTTGATCAGGCAGGAGTGGCGGAGCGGTTCGGGGAGCCGCCCGAGATTCGACTCTTCACCGGTCATGACGACCACGCCGATGTGAGGCCAGCGACGCTGCGCCTCGGCAACGAGAGCAACCCCGTCCATGCCGGGGCCGAGGTTCACGTCCGTGACGAGCACCGCGAGCGTCCCACTGTCAGTCTCCAGCGCGGCAAGCCCTGCCTCAGCGCAGTCCACCGGATGCACAGCGAGTCCGGCATCGGCCAGATCCTCGTGCAGCAGCTCCCGGACGAGCGGCTCGTCCTCCACAAGCAAGACGTTCATGTCGCGGGTCCCCGAACCGTTGAGCCGCCGGGCTGCCACAAATCAGCCATGTTACCGGCTGTGACAGAAGCTCGAGCCCGAGCTGGGGTTCGTTAGCCCCGTGCGCATGACCGCTGCTGTCAAGGCGGATCTCGCGTGTCCGTGATCTCGAAACTGGGATCACGCGCAGTTGGGGTCGCCGCGGCGGCGGCACTGCGGACCCGCAGTGCCGCCCGGCGCCACACGAGTTAACCCCTGCGGCGCCGCTCATTCTCCGGATGGGCACCGCTGATGTTGGTGTTCGCCACCTCGTCAATGCCGCGGCTCAGCTCGGTGCCGGGCGGGTTGCCCGGCGTGCCGTCCGGTGTCCGGGGCAGCGCGCTCCCATCGTCGTCTGCCCGCGGCGTCATCTGGCCGGAGCCGCGGCGCCGGGACGGATCGCGTGTGGCACGGTCGGCGGCGAGTCCCGCCGCCGTACCGGGCGGATTGCTCGACGTGCCGTCCGAGTTTTCCGGATAGGCGCCGCTCAGATTCGTGCCGAGGGCGCGATCAGTCGTCCTGGTCGCCGCCGTGCCCGGCGGGTTGCCGGGCGTGCCGTCCGGCGCGCCGGAGACGAGCGGATCCTCGTTGCGGTAGCCGGACCAGCCGGATGCCCGGTATTCGGCCGCACGCGCGGAGACATCGACGGTCTGGTGCCGCGCGAGGATCGCCTCGGCCTGGGCGAGCCGCGCCTCACTGGCGCGCACGCTCACCAGCGTTCCGCCACGGCGGACGCCCTCAGCGTAGACATGCGCATCGCTCTCGTTCACGCCCGAGCCCGTCAGCGCGCCGAGCAGGCCGCCCGCCGCCGCGCCGGCGCCCGCGCCTGTCAGCACAGCCACAAGCCAGCCTGCAGCTACGATCGGGCCAAGGCCGGGAATGGCCAGGGCACCGATCCCGGCGAGCAGGCCGGCGCCGCCGCCGAGCGCGGTTCCGATCGTCGCGCCCGTGCCTGCTCCGCTGGCCGCCTCGGCGTCGCCGGTGCGGGTCGAGGCGTCTTCGCGCCGCCCGCCTGCCATGACACTCACCTCGTCAGTGGTGAAGCCGGCTCCTTCAAGCTCTCGCACCGCCTGCATCGCATGTGCGTGGTCGTCGAACATCCTGGTCAATGTGCGTGTGGTCATCGCAGCATTCTCCTCGTGGTCTGGTTCGGCGCCGCGTGGACGGCGCGCCAGTGCGCGCCGTCCGATCCGCGCCTCAGCGCGTCGTGCCGCCGCCCGTCGTCGCGGGCGGGGGCGGGTTTGCCCCGGTCGTGTTGCTGCCAGTCGCGCGGTCGAGCGCGCGTCCCGCCGCCGTGCCGGGCGGGTTGCCCGGCGTGCCGTCGGGCCCCGGCGTCTCGCCCTGCAGGCGATCGACCGCGCGGCCCGTCGCGGTGGAAGGCGGGTTGCCGGGCGTGCCGTCCGGACGTGCGCCGGACGGATTGGCCCCGGTCGTATTGGTGCCGGTCGCGCGGTCGAGCGCGCGTCCCGCCGCCGTGCCGGGCGGGTTGCCCGGGGTGCCGTCGGGCCTCGGCGTCTCGCCCTGCGCGCGATCGACCGCACGGCCCGTCGCGGTGGAAGGCGGGTTGCCAGGCGTGCCGTCCGGACGTGCGCCGCTCTCTGCCCGACCGGGCTGGGCGGTGCCGCCCGTGGCCGCACGGTTGCCGAGGTTGGCGAGGCCGGATCCGGACGCGATGCGGCCGCGGAAGTCCATGGCGACGTCGGTGGCCGTGCCGCCCTGCGTGCCGCGGCCGCGCCAGAAGCCCGCCTCGTCGAGGCGCAGATCCTGGAGGTTCGTGAAGCCGGCCTCCTCCAAACGTGCGCGCGCCTGGCCCTCTGTGAAACTATTTGCACCGGACTCGAGCGCCGATGCATCGACGACGCGGGAGCGTTCGCGTGTCTCGGTGCGATCGGTCGTGGCGGCGCCGCCGCGAGGCGCCGCACCTGGTGCGGACACGGCTGGCGCGCCGTCCGGCTGGCGGGGCTGCTGCGCCCAGGCATCGGCAGCGCCGGCGATGCCGAACGCGAGGCCGCCCAGCAGCGCGGCCCGAAGAGTGAGCTTCATGACTGATTCTCCTGCATCGTGACAGCCGGCGCGGCCCCGACCGCCAGCCCAACAGGCATAACGACACCGGATGCAGCACGTTGCTTTACTGCAGGATCGCGCGGCCGCGGCAGGGCGGCCATCGCCGAATGCGGGAGAATGAGCGGGCGAGGCACCTGCCTGGCGCCTACGCCCGCTTCGATGCGATCTCACGAGCCCGCGTGGTGCTCCTCCCTCGCCATTGCGACGCTGCGCTTCGCCCGCAACAGTCCTATTGCGGTTGCGCAACCGAGAGCGGGTCCGTGAATCAGGAGGGGTTGGGCCGGTGATTGTGCTGCCGAAGTCTGCCGCGAGAGGCACGCCGCCCGTGGCTGCCGCGCGACACGGCCCGGGCAGTTCCGCCGGCGCGCAGCGCAGATGGCGGCTGACCGCAGCGTTCCGGCCGCTTTCCATCGCCGCTGTCCCGCTTCCCGCATTGCTGTTTGCAGGCGGCGCACCGTGGGCGTGGCTGCAGGTCCGCGCCGAAGCCGAAGCCAGGCTGATCCGAACGTGCAGATGCTGAAGGAGCATGCGCTACGTGCGCTCGAGTTGCAGGAGACCGCGATCGCAGCCATCGAGCGTGAGACCCGCGAGCTCGGCTGGGAGGCGATTGCGGCGAGCCGCGAGCCCCTGAGGAAGTCCTCGACGCTCTCAGCGCCTGTCCGCGAGATCCATGCAATGCTGCGCGAGCCCTCGGCGGGGCAGCGGATGCGCGTGGGGGTGATGGCGCCCACGCCGATGGAGCCTACAGGCGGGCGCCGCGAAGCAAAGAACGCGCACCGACGCGGCGAAAGCCACCTCTCCGACGTTCTCGACCCCTCAAAGCCCCTGCTCGGTGGAGAGCCCTGAGCTGAGGGGGCGTGTCCCATCGCGTGGTGTAGGAGCGCGATGATGCTCGACGGGGTGGACCGCCGGGTCAGGCTGGCACGGCCGAGAGCCTGACGGTGCCAGTATCGCTGACGGTGCTGATGGCTTCCAGGGTCATGTAGCGCGAGCGCTGGGTGGCCCATTCGTCGGATTGCTCGAGGAGAATTGCGCCGGCGAGCCCCACAACGGCGGCCTCGTTGGGAAAGATCCCGACCACGTCGGTGCGGCGCTTGATCTCGCCGTTGAGGCGCTCGATCGGGTTGGTGGAGTGCAAATTGGCCCGATGCGCGGCGGGGAAGTGCATGTAGACCAGGACGTCTTCCTCGGCGCTGTTCATCAGGGTGGCGAGCTTCGGCACCTTCGGGCGTAGCTGGTCGACCAGGGTGCGCCACTGGGCGTGGGCGGCCGCGGCGTCTTCCTGTGCGTAGGCGGTGCCGATCCAGGCCGAGACGATGCGGCGCTGCGCCTTGCCCGCGTGAGCCAGCGCGTTGCGGGCGAAGTGGACGCGGCAGCGCTGCCAAGTGGCGCGCAGCACCTTCGTCACCGCCGCCTTGAGCCGGCCGAGCCGCGCGGACCTGGTGTTGCATCTCGTCGGGCCCGGGGCAGTGCGGCGGCGCTAAAGGGAACGACCTCCCTGCCGTCCGAACGGGGGAACCCGGCCCACGACGGGGCATTCGGGACCGGAGAGTGGCGATTGGTGGGCCAAGGCGCAGCGGCATAGAGTTTTGCGGAGAGCCAATGATGGATCACGCGGGCGAGGACGACGGACAAGCCGCCATGGACGACCCGACTCGCCTTTCCACAGGCAATCACGGCCTGGACCGCATCCTCGGCGGCGGACTGGACGGGAACCGCCTCTACCTCTTTGAGGGCAAGCCGGGGACCGGCAAGACGACCCTCGCCCTGCAGTTCCTCATGGAGGGCGTCCGCGGCGGCGAGAAAACTCTGTACGTGTCGCTGTCGGAGAGCGAGCGCGAGCTCCGTCTCGTTGCCCGGCGGCATGGCTGGTCGCTCGACGGGATCTCCCTCTTCGAGCTGGTACCGGCGGAGGCGGCGCTCGACCGTGAGCGCGACCAGAGCGTCTTCCATCCCTCGGAGATGGAGCTGGGCGAGACGACACAGATGATCTTCGACCAAGTGACGAAGCTGAACCCGTCTCGGGTCGTCTTCGACAGCCTGTCGGAGCTCCGGCTCCTCGCGCAGAGCACGCTGCGCTACCGCCGGCAGATCCTCGCCCTCAAGCATTTCTTCAGCGATCGCCGGTGCACGGTCCTCCTCCTGGACGACCTCAGCTCAGAAGCCGAGGACCTGCAGCTCCACTCGGTCGTCCATGGCGTGATCCGGCTGGAGCAAACGGCAATCGACTATGGCGCCGAGCGCCGACGCTTGCGGGTTGTCAAGATGCGGGGCATCGACTTCCGCGGCGGCTTCCACGATTTCTCGATCAAAACCGGTGGTCTCGAGATCTATCCGCGCCTGGTCGCGGCGGAGCACCACCGCCCACCCGAGGGCAGCACTTTCGCGAGCAGCGGCGATACCGCGCTGGACACGATGCTAGGCGGCGGCTTGGAGCGCGGCACCAACGCCCTGCTGCTCGGTGCCGCGGGGGTGGGCAAATCCTCCCTCGCCCTGACCTACGCCATCGCCGCGGCGGGTCGGGGCGAGCGGGCCGTGATCTTCGCCTTCGACGAGGGACAGGGGACGATGCAGGCCAGGGCGCGAACCCTTGGGCTGCCGCTGGACGGGGCGCTTGAGGCGGGTCTGATCCGCATCCAGCAGGTCGATCCGGCAGAGCTCTCCCCGGGCGAGTTCGCCAGCATCGTCCGGCGCTCGGTAGAGGTGGACGGCGCGCGGATTGTCGTGATCGACAGCCTCAACGGCTATCTCAGCGCCATGCCGGACGAGCGCTTCCTGGTCCTGCAGATGCACGAGCTGCTGAGCTACCTCGGGCAGATGGGCACGCTCACCCTCCTCGTGCTTGCGCAACACGGGCTCGTCGGGCCCGTGCAAGGCCCGATCGACCTCAGCTATCTCAGCGACGCTGTCCTGCTGCTGCGTTACTTCGAGTTCGAGGGCGAGGTGCGGCGCGCGCTGTCCGTGGTCAAGAAGCGGAGCGGCCACCACGAGCATTCAATCCGTGAGTTTCGCCTGAGCGGGACGGGCATCGCGGTCGGGCCACCGCTCAAGGGCTTCAGTGGAGTCCTCCAGGGCACACCGAGGTACACAGGACCCAACCTGCCCGTTCTGGACAGTGATGGCAGCGAGTAACATCGTGCCGACGGCCTCCCATCCGGCCAAGCCATCGGTCCTCGTCCTCGCACCTCGGGGGCGCGACGGTCCGGCAGTCGCCGAGGGGCTCGGCCGCGCCGGACTTGCGGCGCGCGTCTGTCGGGACGTCGGAGAACTCCTGGAGGAACTCCAGCGCGGGGCGGATGCCGCGGTCATCGCCGAGGAGGCGCTTTTCGCCGCATCGGCGGAGGCCCTCGGCGGCTGGGTATCAAGCCAGCCGCCCTGGTCGGACATGCCATTCGTGCTGCTGACCAGCCATGACCCTCGCCTGGCACCCGCACGCGAGCGCCTGCTGGAGGCCCTGGGGAACGTCTCGCTCCTGGAGCGCCCCGTGCAGGCCCTCACCCTGACAAGTGCCGTTCGCGCCGCCGTGCGCGCCCGTCGGCGCCAATACGAGGTTCGCGCTCACCTTGAGGAGCGGGACCGCACCGCTGCCGAGCTCGGGGGTCTGGTTGCGTCCCGCACGAGGGAGCTCGAGGCGGCCAACCGTGCCCTGCAGGCCGAGAGCGCGCTTCGCGAGAGCGAGGACAGGCTGCGTCTGGCGACCGAGGCGGCCGAGGTGGGGTTCTGGGACGTGGATCTGCTGGGCGACAGGCTGACCTGGCCGGCCCGCGTGAAGGAGATGTTCGGGATCTCGGCTGAGGTCCCGGTCTCGATGCGTGACTTCTACCATGGGCTGCACCCGGAGGACCGGGACGCGACAGCCGCGGCCTTCGCGGCTGCCTGCGATCCCCGCCAGCGGGCGGTCTACGATGCCGAGTACCGGACTGTCGGCAAGGAAGACGGCGTCGTGCGATGGGTGGCAGCGAAGGGCCGCGCCGTCTTCGACGCCTCCGGCCGTGCCGTGCGCGTCGTCGGGACTGCCATTGACATCACGGCCCGCAAGACGGCCGAGGCGGCGCTGGCCAGGAGCGAGGCCGAGCTCCGGAGCCTGAACGAGGCGCTGGAAGCCAGGGTGCGGGAGGAGGTGGCGGCTCGGGAAGAGGCACAGGCCCGCGCGGCGCAGTCCCAGCGCATGGAGGCGCTGGGCCAGCTCGCCGGGGGCGTAGCGCACGACTTCAACAACGTCCTCCAGGCCGTGGCGGGCGGTGCCCGGCTGATTGAGGCGCGGAACACCGACGCGGAACGGGTGCGGCGCCTCGCCCGCATGATCGCGGAAGCTGCGCGGCGCGGTGCGTCGGTCACGCGGCGCCTCCTCGCCTTCTCGCGGCGCGCCGACCTGCGGGCCGAGGCTGTCGACGTCGCGACGCTGTTCGAAGACATGCGCGAGATCCTCTCGCACACGCTCGGCGCCGGGATCGAGGTGCGCGTCCAGCTGCCGTCACCGCTGCCTCCCCTGCTCGCGGATAAGGGGCAACTCGAAACCGTGCTCGTCAACCTTGCGGCCAATGCGCGCGACGCAATGCGCGGCGCCGGCGCGATCACGCTCTCCGGGATCGTCGAGGAGGTGCCGCGCCGGGCCGGGGGCCAGATTCGCTCGGCGACGCTGAAACCCGGCACTTACCTGCGGCTGTCAGTCTCGGACACCGGAGCCGGCATGGACGCGGCCACCCTGGCGCGGGCGGCGGAGCCGTTCTTCACGACCAAGCCGCTCGGCAAGGGCACGGGGCTCGGCTTGGCGATGGCCCGCGGCTTCGCCGAGCAGAGTGGCGGATCGCTCGGCATTGAGAGTTCACCGGGCCGGGGCACGACGATCCGTCTCTGGTTGCCGGCGACCGCAGGCGAGGCTCTATCCCGGCCAGGGACCCTTGCCATGCGGGAACTGCGGCAGGGCGCTGGGCGCGCGCGCGTGCTGCTCGTGGACGACGAGGCCCTGGTGCGGGAGATCACGACGGAGGGGTTGGAGGCCGCGGGCTGCGCCGTCCTGGGGGTGGGGAGTGCCGCCGAGGCGATCGAGTTCCTAGAGTCCGGGCAGCCCGTCGATCTGCTCATCACCGACCTCTCGATGCCGGGAATGGACGGAATAGCCCTGATCCGGGAGGCGCAGAGGCGCCGGCCCGGCTTGCGCGCTCTCCTTCTCACGGGCTTTGCGACCGATGCGGCCGAGCTTGCCATCGGCGGGACGATCCGCGGCACCTTCTCGCTACTGCGCAAGCCAATCGAGCCGACGGTCCTCGCGGAGCGAGCCGCCGTGCTGATGGGCGCCATGCCAGGTATGGAGTGAACCCGGCGCCGTCTCTCAGACCTCGCCGCAACCGCTGGCGTCCCAAGGCATCTGCCTTGGGGTTCGGGTCTGACCGGCGCGCTCGCGGCTAGACTTGAACCGTGCCGGGTTTGCCGGAGGCTCCAACCGTTGAGAGGATGGAGCGATGATGGCAAAGAAGACGGCGGCGAACTACTCGCCTGAGGTTCGGGAGCGGGCGGTGCGGCTGGTGCTGGACGGCGCCGGGGAGCACGGCTCGCAATGGGCGGCATCGGAGCCCGCCGCGCACTGCGGGGCGGTTACAACGCGAGCGACTTGCTCTGCGCGCTGCTCCACGCCCGGGGCGAGTTTGCCCGGTGCCGGCCAGCGGCCACAGCGCCGCACATCCTTGCGCTGGCCGACGGCGTGTGTACCTCCGGTCCCGAGTTGATACCGTGACCCTGCAGTCCCCGCCCGCGCAGCCCACGCTGCGCCCAGGCCGGCCGCATGCCCGTTTCAGCCTGCGTTCACACCTGGTCGCCCTGGTCCTTGCCGTGTTGCTGCCGGCGCTCGCAGTCGGTACAGGCGGGGTCTGGCTTGCCATCAACAGCTATGGAGCGGCCTTCGACGCTCGCCTGAAGGACACCGCCGGCGCGCTTGCCGTCGCACTCGATGCCGAGATCGGCAGGCTTCGCGACGGACTGGCCGTGCTCGCCACTTCCGGTGCGCTCGAACCCGGATCCGACCCGGATGTTCGAGACGCGCAACTCCGTCGCGCCGCGGCGGTGGTCGGCGCACCGATCGGGCTGCTTGACCCCGCGGGGCATCACCTCGCGCACACCGCAACGGCGCCGGGACAGCCCCCGCCACCGCCAACCCGTTCGATCGAGGCGCTGCGCCGGGTGGTGGAAACGCGGAGCCCCGTCGTAACCGACCTCGTGGTGGGCGTCGCGGCAGGCCGCCCGGTCGCGGCCGTCATGGTGCCCGTGCTGCGCGACGGAAACGTCACGGCCGTGATCGCGGCGCGGCTCGAGCCGGAGCGGCTGCGCGCTCTTCTGGGCACGCAGGAACTGGGCGGCGAGGCTGTGGCGACGCTGTTCGACGGACGCCACCGCTTTGTTGCCCGGACTCGGGCTCACGAAGAGGCCCTCGGCCGGTCGGCGATGCCCTGGTTCATCGAAGGCATCACCGGGCGCGACAGGGCAGTGCTGAGCGGGGCCACCGCGATCGACGGCACACACTTGATCGTAGGCTTCGCCCGCCTCCGGACAGCACCTGGCTGGGTGGTCTCCGTAGCCGAGCCGCGCGCGACCTACGCCCGGAGCCGCGCGGAGCCGCTGCTGACCCTGGCCGCCGCGGGGCTGCCGCTCCTGGCGCTTGGGGCGGGGATGGCCCTCTGGCTGGCTCGCCGGCTGCTGCGGCCTGTCACGGCACTCAGCGCCCATGCCCGTGCGATTGTCGAGGGCACAGCCCCGAGCCAGGACGCACCGCCCACCTCGGTGACCGAGTTCGAGGCGCTGCGCGCGGATATGGCGGCCGCGGAGGCAGCGCAGCGGCAAAGCGAGGCGCAGCTGCGCACCATCGTGGAGACTGTGCCGGTCGGCCTCGTGATGGCGGAGCTGCCCTCGGGCCGGATCGTGGGCGGCAACGCCTATGTCGAGCAGATGCTGCGCCATCCTGTGCTGCACTCGCCGGATATCCACAGCTACTCGGAGTGGGTCTCGTTCCACGCCGACGGCACGCGCGTGGACGGGATTGAGTATCCGCTCGCCCGGATGGTGCTGGCCGGGGAGGAGAACCCCTCCATCGAGGTCCAATACCAACGGGGCGACGGCACGCGCGCATGGACGCGGATCATGGGACGGCCTGTGCGGAACAAGCGCGGCGAGCTGGTCGGCGGCGTCGTGGCGCTCCTCGACGTGGACGCGGAGCGGCGTGCGCGCGAGGACCTGGCGGAGCGGGAGGCGCGCTTCAGCGCCCTGTTTTCCTCGATCGACGAGGGATACTGCTTGGCCGAGATGATTCTCGACGACCTTGGCCGCCCGGTGGACTACCGGTTCCTCGAGGTGAACCCGCTCTTCGAAGCCATGACCGGGCTCAGCGATGCCGCGGGACGGAGGGTACTTGAGCTCGTGCCCGGCCTCGAGCCGCACTGGATCGAGACCTATGCCCGTGTCGCCCTGGGCGGCGAGACGATCCGCTTCGAGCAGGGCTCGGAGGCCATGGGGCGGTGGTTCGATGTCTTCGCCGCACCCGCCCAGCCGCGCGGCCGCTTCGCGGTGGTGTTCAAGGATGTGACCGAGCGCCGGTGGGCCGAAGCGGCGCTGCGGCAGAGCGAGGTGAGCCTCCGGCGTGCCGCGGACGCCGCGCGCTTCGCCACCTTCGACATCGACCACGCCGGGGCGACCGTCACTGTCTCGGACCTGTTCCGAGAGCTCTGGGGGCTGGCACCGGACGCACCGATCGACTTTGCCGCGCTGCTGGAGCGCGTGCATCCGGCCGACCGGCCCATTGTGGAGCGCCACCGCGGACAGATCGCTGAGTACGGCGGAGCGTTCGAGATCGAGTTTCGTGTCGTCTTGCAGAACGGCTCGGTCCGCTGGCTCGTCTCCCGCGGCGACGCCGAGCCCGGGCCGGACGGGCTGCCGGCGCGCGTCTCCGGCGTGAACGTCGACGTGACCGAGCGCAAGGCGGCCGAGGAGCGGCAGGCGCTGCTCTCGCGCGAGGTGGACCACCGGGCCAAGAACGCGCTCGCAGTTGTGCAGGCGGCGCTACGCCTGACGCGGAAAGACGATGTGGTGGCCTACGCGCACGCGGTCGAGGGTCGAGTGGGTGCGTTGGCCCGGGCACAGACGGTGCTGGCCGTAGGCCGCTGGGAGGGTGCTGACCTGCGCGCGCTGCTGGAGGCCGAACTGGCGCTGTTCGTTGCGGGCGAGAATGGCGGACAGCGGACGGAGTTGGAAGGGCCGCCCGTGGCGCTGCCCCCCAGCGTCACGCAGCCGCTCGCCATGGCGGCGCACGAGCTGGCGACGAACGCGATCAAGCACGGCGCGCTGTCAGTGCCCGGAGGACGCGTTTCGGTATCGTGGCGCGTCGAAAGGAAGGCAGGCACCGCGCCTCTCCTGCGGCTGCGCTGGACCGAGACTGGCGGTCCTGCGGTGAAGGGGCCACCCGGACGCCGTGGATTTGGCTCACGGCTGCTGGAGGGTACACTGCGGGGGCAACTCGGCGGCGCGGTATCCCTCGACTGGCAGCCGACGGGGCTGGTCTGCGACATGGAGGTGCCGCTGGCACGTGGATCCAACACGGCCACATGCCTCGACGTCGCCGCCCCGGTTGCGACGGACTAGACCGCTATTGTTCTGACTGTGCATAGCCGCAGTGTCGGAAGTAGGCGGCGCATTCGGCGGGGCTGAAGCGGTCGAGGAGGCTGCCGATGGTGTCCCACAGGGTGCCGACGGTCCGGGCGGCGGCGGAGCGCAGCAGGCGCTTGAGTTTGCTGAAGGCGAGATCGATTCGGGTTCAGGTCAGGGCTGTAGGGCGGCAGGTAGAGCAGCTGCGCGCCCGGCGCCTCGATGGCCTCGCGCACGCCCTCGACCTTGTGGCTGCCGAGGTTGTCCATGATGACCATGTCGCCTGTGCCGAGAGTTGGCGCGAGCATCTGCTCGACGTAGGCGCGGAAGGTGCGGTCGAACGACAGCGCGCGTGACGGTGTAGGACGTCGGCGCCTCGACGGTGGATCTCGCGGCAGCGCCGCTGTAACTCTTGACGCCCGGCTCGCGGAGGAGAGCCTGACCTCGGCGATCGAGGAGAAGGACTACTCGCAGCGGCGTGCGTGCCAGCTCGTCGGCCTGGCGCCGAAGGCGTACCGCTGTGTCCCAAGGCGCCGACGAGGGCGAGATCCGCGTCAGGCTGCGGGCGCTTGCGAATGAACGTCTTCGGTTTAGCTACCGGCGCCTGCAGATCCTGCTGGCCCGGGAGGGACACCGGCTGAACCACACGAAGCTGTTCCGCCTGTACCGCGCGGAGCGGTTGGGCGTGCGCCGTCGCGGCGGGCGCAAGCGCGCGCGACACGGCGGCGATGGCGGTGCCGCAGGGGAGGAACCAGCACTGGTCGCTCTGGACTTCGTCTCTGACGCGCTGGCCTGCGGGCGGCGGTTCCGCGTGCTGGTGGTGGACGACTACACGCGCGAGTGCCTGGCACTGGCACGTCGCTGTCGGGGCTGCGCGTCGGGCGTGAGCTCGACCGATCGTCAGCGACAACGGCACCAAGTTGACCTCGCACGCGATGCTGCGCTGGCAACCAGAGCGTGGCGTCGGCTGGCACTACATCGCGCCGGCGGCGCCGCAACAGAACGGGTTCGTCGAGAGCTGCAATGGCAGGTTCCGCCACGAATGCCTCAACGATCACCCGTTCGGTAGCCTGCCAGCGGCGCGTCGGATCAGCCGCCGCTGCCGCGCCGGGCAGCCCCGCTAGTTCACGGGGATGCGCGTTCGCCTAAGGCGTCGTGGTGCTAATGTGGCTGCGGCAACGAGGTCCGACCGGAAGCCTGCTAGGGCGCTGACTGCGTCTCCTTGGCGGCACCCTGACGGCCAGATCGCCCTCCTGCCCGGATGCGGACGGCTATGGCCGTCCCCTCACTGGAGGCAGCACGATGGCGAATGTTCCTGCATCGAAGGGAGTGCTGGCGGGCCAAGATGAGCCAGCCGTGGCCAGCATCGGCGCGGCTGACCTTCGCGACGCGCTCGCCCGCGGCTACGCCGACTTCATGGCCACGCCGACGCAACTCGTATTCCTCGGCGTCATCTATCCACTTGTCGGCTTGATCGCGGCGCGGGCGGCTGCAGGCGGCAACCTGCTGCCGCTCTTCTACCCGATGGTCGCCGGCCTCTCGCTGATGGGTCCGGTCGCCGCGCTCGGCATCTACGAGCTCAGCCGCCGGAGGGAGCAGGGGCTCGATGTGTCCTGGGTGCACGCGTTCAACGTCCTGCGCTCCCCGGCGCTCGGCTCCATCGTCGGGCTGGGCCTGCTCCTCTGCGTCATCTTCGTCGCTTGGCTGTTCGCGGCGCAGGCCGTCTACCAGATGACGATGGGCCGCTTGCCCTTGCCCGGCTCGATCGGTGAGTTCGCGGCTCAGGTGATCGGGACGCGCGAAGGCTGGAACCTCATCCTGCTCGGCAACGCCGTCGGCTTCCTGTTCGCCGTACTGGTGCTGACGCTGACGGTGATCTCCTTCCCGCTCCTGCTCGACCGTAACGTAAGTCTGGCGACCGCGGTGCGGACCTCGGTGCGGGCCGTCATGGCGAATCCGGCGACCATGGCGGCGTGGGGCCTGATCGTGGCGGCGCTGCTGCTGCTCGGCTGCCTGCCGGTGTTCGTTGGCCTCGCCGTGGTGATGCCACTGCTCGGCCACGCGACCTGGCACCTCTACCGCAAGGTCGTGCCGAACTGATGGACGTCAGACCACGCCCAGCAGCCAAGCCAGGACGAGCGCGACGACCATGCAGAGCGCGAGGCCGAGTCCGATGATCGCGCGGTTGCTGAGCCGACGCTCGGGCGGGAGGGGTGTCACGGCACCCTCTCGGTTCCGGTGCCGGCGACCTGGGCTGTCATGTCAGCCTCCTGTGGCCAGGAAGGTCTGGCGCATCCAGAGCGTGTAGTCCGATTCGATGACCATCAGCGCCGCGAAGACCAGCACGGCCACCGGCGGGAGCAGGATGGCGTAGGCAAGCGCCAGGCGCTCCCACGCCATGTGCATGAAGACGGCGACGATCAGCCCGGCCTTCAGCATCATGAAGAGCAGGATCAGCCCCCAGCGCAGCAGGCCCTGCAGGTGGAAGTAGTCCACCAGGTAGGAGAAGAGGCTGAGGACGAAGAGCCAGCCCCAGACGACGAGATAGACGCGTATGGGGTGCTGCTGGCCCTCATGGGCCGAGGATGCGGCTGCCTGCGCCTCCGCCATGGACGCCTCCTCACCAGAGATAGAACAGCGCGAAGATGAAGACCCAGACCAGGTCCACGAAGTGCCAATAGAGGCCCGCGATCTCGACCATCTCGTACCGCCCCCTCCGGCCGGTGAGACCGCCGGGGCGTTCGTTGTCGAAATCGCCCCGCCAGACCTTCCGCGCGACGATCAGCAGCATGATCACGCCGATCGTGACATGCGTGCCGTGGAAGCCGGTGATGGTGAAGAAGGCCGCGCCGAACTGCGCAGCGCCCCAGGGATTTTCCCAGGGTCGCACTCCTTCGTGGATCAGTTTCGACCATTCGAAGGCCTGCATGCCGACGAAAGTGGCGCCGAACAGCGCCGTCACCAGCATCAGCGCCGTCGTCGTCGCGCGATCCCGCCGATAGGCGCTGTTTACCGCCATCGCCATCGTCCCGCTGCTGCTGATCAGCACGAACGTCATGATGGCGATCAGGATCAGCGGAAAGTTCGTGCCGGCGATCTCGAGGGAGAAGACCTCGCTCGGGTTGGGCCAGGGCACGGTGGTGGACATCCGCACCGACATGTAGCTCAGCAGGAAGCAGCCGAAGATGAAGGTGTCGCTGAGCAGGAAGATCCACATCATGACCTTACCCCAGGAGGCGCCCTTGAAGGAGCGCTGGTCCGATGACCAGTCGGCCACGACACCGCTCCAGCCCTCGGGCCGGTTGACTGTGGGAGCGTGCGGCGATGCGGTATCCATCGGACGCGATCCTACCTGAACGGGCCTACCTGAACGGGGCGGTGCAGAGCGCGACGAGCCAGTCGAACGACGGCGAGAAGGTCAGCATTGCGAAAAGCACGAGCCATGCGAGCAGCAGGAAGTGCCAGTAGGCTGCGCAGAGCTCCACGCTCAGTCTCAGCTTCGCGATCGGCGCCCCGCGCAGCCGGCGGCCCGCCCGGCCCAGCGCAACGAGGCCGCCGAGCAGATGCAGCCCGTGCACCGCGGTGATAAGGTAAAAGAAGGCGTCCGCCGCATTGTTTGCCGGAAGGTAGCCGGCGCCGGCGAGTTCACGCCAGGCCAGGAGCTGGCCGGCAAGGAACAGCAGGCTCATCCCGCCGCCGAGCAGCAGGGCGGAGGCGACCGCCTCGCGGTGGCCGCAACGCGCGGCCCGCGCGGCCCGATGCAGCGCGATGCTCGCCAATACAAGCACGCCGGTGTTCGCCCAGAGCAGGCGCGGCTGCGGCGGCGGGCTCCAGTCCGCCATCTCCATCCGCATCGAATAGGCGCTGAGCAGCAGCACCAGCAGTGTCGCGGCGACGGCCATGAACATGCCGAGGCCGAGCTTGGCGGCCGGGACGCGCATGGCGCCGCGGAGCGGCGCGTCGTCCATCGGGCCCGTCTCGAGCCAGGGCTTCGTCGCCAGGCCCTGCCGCGCAAGCCACCAGAAGGCGATGCCGGCGAGCGCGCTGAGGAAGAGCAGCGTGACAGTCATGCCGTCGCCTCGCCCTTGGCGACGTGCGCCGGCGGCGGCAGCACATGGTTCTGCGGCACGAAGTCCTCCGGCGCGCCGGGGACGGCGTAATCGTAGGCCCAGCGATGGACGACGGGCAGCTCCTTGCCCCAGTTGCCATGGCCGGGCGGCGTCTCCGGTGTCTGCCATTCGAGCGTCGTCGCGCGCCAGGGATTCGGGCCCGACTCCTTCCCGTGCCGCAGGCTCCAGAACAGGTTGAAGAGGAAGAGCATTTGCGCCGCGCCGACGACCAGCGCGACGACGCTGATGAAGGCGTTGAGGTCGGCGGCCGAGGCCGGCACGAAGGAAGTCTCGCCGATCGTGTGGTAGCGCCGCGGGACGCCGAGCAGGCCGAGATAGTGCATCGGGAAGAAGATCGCGTAGGCGCCGAGGAAGGTGACCCAGAAGTGGATCTTCCCCATCGTGTCGTCGAGCATCCGCCCGGTCATCTTCGGATACCAGTGATAGACGCCGCCGAAGATGACCATCACCGGCGCGACGCCCATCACCATGTGGAAATGCGCGACGACGAACATCGTGTCGGAAAGCGGGACGTCCACCACGACATTGCCCAGGAACAGCCCCGTCAGGCCGCCATTGACGAAGGTGACGATGAAGCCGAGGGCGAAGAGCATCGGTACGTTGAGGTGGATGTTCCCGCGCCAGAGCGTCAGCAGCCAGTTGTAGACCTTGATCGCGGTCGGGATGGCGATGATGAGCGTGGTGGTGGCGAAGAAGAAGCCGAACCAAGGGTGCATGCCGGAGACGTACATGTGGTGCGCCCAGACCACGAAGCTCAGCGCGCCGATGATGACGATGGCCCAGACCATCATGCGGTAGCCAAAGATGTTGCGCCGCGCATGCGTGCTGATGAGGTCGGAGACGATGCCGAAGGCCGGCAGCGCCACGATGTAGACCTCCGGGTGGCCGAAGAACCAGAAGAGGTGCTGGAACAGGATCGGGCTGCCGCCGCCGTAGCGGAGCTGCTGGCCCATCTCGACCAGGGTGGGCATGAAGAAGCTGGTCCCGAGCAGCCGATCCAGCAGCAGCATAACCGCGCCGACGAACAGCGCTGGGAAGGCGAGCAGCGCCATCACGGTCGCGGTGAAGATGCCCCAGACGGTCAGCGGCATCCTCATCAGCGTCATGCCACGTGTGCGCGCCTGCAGCACGGTGACGACGTAGTTGAGTCCGCCCATGGTGAAGCCGGCTATGAAGAGGCAGAGCGAGAGCAGCATCAGCACGATGCCCCAGTCGCGCCCGGGCGTGCCGGAGAGGATCGCCTGTGGCGGATAGAGCGTCCATCCGGCGCCGGTCGGCCCGCCGGGGACGAAGAAGCTCGCCACCAGCACGAGCACCGCCAGCAGGTAGATCCAGTAGCTGAGCATGTTGACGAAGGGGAACACCATGTCCCGTGCGCCCAGCATCAGCGGGATGAGGTAGTTGCCGAAGCCGCCCAGGAACAGCGCGGTCAGCAGGTAAACCACCATGATCATCCCGTGCATGGTGATGAACTGGTAGTAGGCCTGCGGGTCGATGAAGGTGAAGGTGTCCGGGAAACCGAGCTGCAGGCGCATCAGCCAGGACAGAACCAGCGCCACCATGCCGATCGCGAGCGCCGTCAGGGCGTATTGGATGCCGATGACCTTGGCGTCCTGGCTGAAGACGTAGATGCTCCACCACCCGTGCGGATGGGGCAGCTCCATCTCCGGCACCTCGGCCGCCGGAATCTGGCCGCCGGCGCCGTGCGCGAGCTCGCTCATCGGTTCGCCTTCCTCCTTGCCGGTCGGCGGCGCCCGACGGCGCGGGCTCACCGTGCCGGTCGTTTTCCTCCTGCCGCACCGTGTCGCGCGGTCATGTGTCGTGCGGCTCTCATCTCGCGGCCGAAGCCTGCGCAAAGCGACGCTGGCCGCCGAGCCAGGCCTGGTACTCCTCCGCCGATTGCACGACGACGCGGCCCCGCATGACCGCGTGGCCGGAGCCGCATAGCTCGGCGCAGAGCACGTCGAAGGTGCCGGTGCGGGTGGGCGTGAACCAGAAATAGGTGACCGCGCCCGGGATCATGTCCATCTTCGCGCGGAACTCCGGCACGTAGAAATCGTGCAGCACGTCGATCGAGCGCAGCAGGACCCTCACCGGGCGGCCGATCGGCAGGTGGAGATCCTCCGCCTGAATGATCACGTCGTCCCGCCCCGCAGGATCGGCCGGCACCAGTCCGAGCGGATTGTCCGGCGAGATGAGACGCGTCTCCACGGCACCGAGCTTCCCGTCCTCGCCGGGCAGGCGGTAGCTCCACTGCCATTGCTGGCCGACGATCTCGATGTCCGTTGCATCCGCCGGCACGGTGACGAAGCGGTGCCATACGAACAGGCCGGGTGCGAGCATCGCCGCCACGCCGAGCGCCGTCGCGACCGTCAGCCAGACCTCGAGCCGCTTGTTCTCTGGCTCGTAGACAGCGCGTCGGCCCGGCGTGCTGCGGAAGCGGAACACGCAGTAGGCCATGAACAGCACGACTGCGACGAAGACAATTCCAGTGATCCAGAAGGTGACGGTGATGGTCGCGTCGATGTAGCTCCAATTGGAGGCGATCGGAGTCCACCACCACGGACTCAACAGGTGAAAGGCGACTGAGCCGACCGCCACGAGGACAAACATCAGCGCAACCGGCACGGCCGTATCACCCTGACGAAGCGTGGCTGCGCAGGCGGCTGCCGCACCGCGTGGGAACGCTACGGGCGAGAAGGTACGCGAGCAGTGTGGGGCACAAGCCAGCAGGCTGTTTGGCCATCCGCATGGTCCAACCCTCTGCAATGCTCTCGAAAGCACGGCGTGCAGTAGGCAAGACTCCTGCTCTTGAGGGTGGCCGATGGAGATACCATCCACAAGGAGATCTATTCGATCTCAGCAGCACGTGATGATCTGACCTACCGCGGCCAGCACGGCGGGCCCTTTCCAACTGTCGTCGCCAAGCAGTCGTGATGCAGATCCGCCGCATGCAAGGGCCACGCGCAGAGCCTGTTTTGGGCCGTGCAGGTGGGGGTTCTTGCCAAGATTGGCGGCGCGTTGACATGCTGCGCGCGTGAACTCCGGGAGGACAGTCATGCGACGCCGTGATCTTCTCGCCTTCGCAACCGCAGGGCTGGCCGCGCCCGCGCCGCTGCGCGATGCCGCCGCGCAGGCCCAGCGCCTGGCCACGGAGGCCCAGCCCGGCTTCCGCGTCACCTGGTTCGACGCCAAGGCACCGGGGCGCACAGGGCGCGTCGGTTCCCGCGACGTCACGGCCGCCGGCGACGGCACATTCTGGTTCTGCGGCCAGCGCGACGGCACGCTGAACCGGCTCGATCCGCGCGACGGCTCCATCCGCGTCGTTGAACTCGGCCAGGGCGCGGCGCCGCACGGCGTCGTCCGCGGCCCGGACGGCGCCGCCTGGGTCACCGAGGGCGGCCAGAACGCCATTGCGCGCGTGGACCCGCGCGACCATCGTGTGCGGCTCTGGAAGCTGCCGGAGCGTTTCGCCAACGCGAACCTGAACACCGGCGTTTTCGATGACCGGGGCACCTACTGGTTCACCGGCCAGAACGGGATTTACGGCCGTTTCCACCCCGCCGCCGAGCGAATGGACGTGTGGGAGGCACCGCGCGGTCGCGGGGCCTACGGGATCACCAAGACGCCGCAGGGCACGGTCTGGTACGTCTCGCTCGCCGGCAACCACTTGGCGCAGATCGAAGACCTGGAGACCGGCCGCGTGCGGATCGTGGAGCCGCCGACGCCGAATCAGGGCGCGCGCCGCGTCTGGACCGACAGCCAGGGCCGGCTCTGGATCAGCGAGTGGAACAGCGGGAACGTGTCCCTGCACGACCCGCGCGACGGCTCTTGGAAGGCCTGGAAGCTGCCGGGCGAGCGACCGCGCGCGTATTCGGTCTGGGTGGACCCGCAGGACAAGGTGTGGCTGACGGACTTCCCGGCCAACGCCGTCGTCCGCTTCGACCCGGCGACGGAGCGCTTCCTGTCCTTCCCGTCAGACCGCGCCAACGCAAACGTCCGGCAGATGGACGGCGTGGCCGGCCAAGCCTGGGGCGGCGAGAGCGGCACCGACCGCATCGTGCGGATCGAATACGGGCTGTGAGGCTGGCGCTCGGCGCGGCGCTGCTCCTCGCGGCGCCGGCACTGGCCCAAGACGGTCGGGCGGTGTTCGAGGCCCGCTGCGCTTCGTGCCACGCTGCGGACGCCGGCGCGAGGTCGGGAGCCGGGCCGAACCTGCACCGCCTCGTTGGCCGCCCGGTCGCGGGCGGCGCGGGCTTCGACTACTCGCCGGTGCTGCGCGAGGCCGGGCGGGCCGGCGACATCTGGGACGCCGCGCGTCTCACCCGCTTCCTGGAGGATCCCGAGGAGATGTACCCGGGACTTTGGATGGGCGGGAATGGCCTTCGGGCCGAGGCCGAGCGGCGCGCCGTGGTGGACTGGCTTGCCTCCGCGGGCGCGGGAGCGCGCTGAGTTCTCCGCACGCGGGGCAACCGCTCGCACCGGCAGCGATCCGCTCACGGCGTGGTGTGCACCATACGGCGCGGAAATCTGCGCTGCTGTCGCGCACGGCAGTGGATGCCTGTCCTGACCCGGACGCGCCTGCGGCCGTACTGTCACAATGGACCCGGCAACCAGCACGGGCCGCCTTTGGGGAGAGCGCCATGTCGTCACCAGCCACCCTGTCCCGCCGCCAGGCGCTGCTAGCGGCGGGCTTCGGCTCCGTGCTGCTGCCTTCTTCCCTCTCGGCGCAAGCACCTGCGCAGCGGCCAACCGAGCTGAAGATCGGCATCACCACCTTCCTCTCCGGCCCCGCCTCGGTCTTCGGTGTCCCAGGCCGCAATGCGGCAGAGATGCTGGCCGAGGAGATCAACCGCGACGGCGGGATCGGGGGTGTGCCGGTCCGTTTGTTCTTCGTGGACGAGGCGCCCGGCGTCGACCACCTGGTGGGCGAGTTCCGTCGCCTCGCGCAGAACGAGCGCGTGGACGTGCTGTTCGCGTCCATCTCCTCCGGCTCCTGCCTTGCCTGCACGCCGCTGGCGGAGGAGCTGCGCAAGGTGACGCTGCTGTGGGACTGCGGCACGCAACGCATCTTCGAGGAGCGGCGCTACCAGTACGCCTTCCGCACCCAGGCAAATGCAACGCCGGAGATCCTTGCGCCGCTTCTCTACCTTCTGAAGACGCGGCCCGACTTCCGGACCCTCGCGGTGCTTAACCAGGACTACGCCTGGGGCCGCGATTCCTGGGAGATCTGGAAGACCGCGATGGACGTGCTGAAGCCCGGCGTCCGTGTGGTGGCGGAGCTATTCCCACGCTTCGGCGCGACCGACTTCTCCGCCGAGGTCACCCGCCTCCTCGCGCTGCGTCCCGACGTCATCCTGAGCACGAGCTGGGGCGGGGAACTCGACACCTTCATCCGCCAGGCCGGCGAGCGTCGGCTGTTCGAGCGCTCCACCTTCGTGCTGCCGTTGGCTGAATCCTCGCTGGAGCGCGTGGGCCGCACGCTGCCGCCAGGCCACGTCGTCGGCAGCCGCGGCGACCACTGGCACCAGCATCCGCGGCCGGCCAACGCGCAGACGCTGCAGCGCTTCGTCGAGGGATACCGGCGTCGCTTCAACGCCTACCCCATCTATCCGACCTATCACATGGCGCAGGCCTTCAGCGCGCTGCGTGCGGCACACGCCAAGGCGATGCAGGCCAATGGCGGAAACTGGCCCTCCGACGCGCAGCTCGCCGCCGCCTTCCCGAACCTGGAATTCGAGAGCCCGACCTCACGCATGCGCATCCGCGAGGACGGACAGGGCCTCGAGCCGCAGCTCATTGGCACGACCGCGCACAGCGACCGCTTCCCCTTCGCGGTGATGGACAACATGGTGATTTTCCCGCCGGAACTCGTCACCACGCCCGTTGGTCAGAACAGTGTCGCCTGGCTGCGCACGCTGACGCCCGACATGGTCAACCGGGTGCCCGACCCGATCCGCCTCGGCTGATCGCGGCGGGCATCCCTTCGCATGCGCGAGTGGTTCGAACTGAACGGCCCGCTGCTCGGCCTCGCGCTGCTGGACGGCATCGCGAGCGCCGCGCTGATCTTCATGGTGGCGGTCGGGCTCAACCTGGTGTTCGGGGTGCTGCGCGTGCTGAACGTGGCGCATGGCAGCCTGTTCGCGATCGGCGCCTATGCGGCGGCCTCGGTCGGGCTCTTCGCTGCCTCTGCCGGTCTGCCCGGCTGGGCATCGCTGCCGGCACTGATGCTGGCAGCGGCATTGGTCGGCCTGGTGCTCGGCCCGCTGGTCGAACGCCTGCTTCTGCGGCGCATCTACGGCGAGGAGCCGGTGCTGCAACTCCTCGTCACCTTCGCGCTCTTCATGATTCTGGAGGATGCGCAGAAGCTGGTCTGGGGCGTGCAGCCTGTGTCCTTCAGCACGCCCGTCTCGCTGCTCGGCACGGTAGACGTGCCCTTCGGCGCCGACGTTATCCCTTACAACACCTACCAGGTGATCCTGCTGCCGGCTGTCGCCATCGCCACGCTGATCGGCCTGGCGCTGTTCCTGCGCCGCACGCTGACGGGACGTGTGATCGTCGCCGTCACCACGGACCGGGAAGCTGCGACGGCGATGGGCATCGATGCGCGCAGGGTCTACCTGTTGACCTTCACCTTCGGCGCGATGCTGGCCGCGCTCGGCGGCGCTCTCTCGGCGCCCACCTCCTCGCTGGTGCCGGGCATCGGCGCCTCGACGATCGTGCTGTCCTTCGCGGTGGTGGCGACGGCCGGCCTCGGTCAGATCGAGGGCGCTGCGCTGACCGCATTGCTGATCGGCATCGGCCGGTCCGTCGCCGTGACCTTCCAGCCGGAGCTCGAGGTGGTGGTGCCCTACCTTATCATGGTCGCGGTGCTGCTCGTGCGGCCGCAGGGCCTGTTCGGCGTGGTGGAGACGCGCCGCGTATGACGCTCCGCCGGATCGAGATCCTGTTCGCGCTGCTCGGGGGGCTGCTGCTGACGGTGGCTGCCTGGACCACGCCCTGGCTGAAATTCGTGCTCACCATCGCGCTGGCCAAGGGCATCGCGACGCTCGGCATCCTGCTGCTGCTGCGCGCGGGCCAGGTGAGCTTCGGCCACGCCCTGTACGTCGCCGTCGGCGCGTATTCGGTCGCCTTCCTGGCGCCGTCGGTGCCGGACGCCATGCTGCTGCTGCCTGCCGCTGCATTGACGGCCACTGCGCTCGGCCTCGTCATTGGCCTGTTTGTCGCACGCTACCGGGAGATCTTCTTCGGCATGCTGAACCTCGCGCTCAGCATGGTTTTCTACTCCATGCTGGAGAAGTTCTACCATTACACCAGGGGTACCGATGGTATCCGCGTGGAGGCGCTGACGGTTGCCGGCCAGAGCCTGGATCGCGCCGCGTACGAATGGGCGGTGTTCGGCACGGCCATGGCGCTCGCGCTGGCCTTCGGCGTCTTCGCGCGCGTCTATCTCGCTTCGCCGATGGGCGAGGCGCTCGCGGCCATCAAGACGCGGGAGACGCGGCTGGACTTCATGGGTGTGTCGTCGCGCAACGTGCTGCTCGCGGCCTATGTGCTCTCGGCGCTGATGGCAGGCTGCGCGGGCGCGATCATCGCGATGACGACGCGGCACGTGACGCCCCTGCTCTCCTACTGGACCGCGTCGGGGGAGCTGGTGTTCATCGCCATCCTGGGCGGCGCGGGCGGCGTGCTCGGCCCTTTCCTGGGTGCGCTGGCTTACGAGCTGGTGCGGGTCTATGCGGCTGCGACGGTCGCCGACACCTGGCAGATGATCCTCGGCGCCGTGCTGCTGCTCGTCATCCTGTTCGCCCGCGGCGGGCTGTGGGGCATGGTCGCGGCTCGCCTGCCGCGGCGGGGCAGGGCATGAGCCCGCTGCTCGAGGCGCGCGGCCTCCGCCTTGCCTTCGGCGGTGTGAAGGCCGCCGACGGCATCGACCTTTCGGTGCAGACGGGCGAATTCCTCGCCATCATCGGGCCGAACGGTGCCGGCAAGACCACCTTCATCAACATGGCGACGGGGTACCTGCGGCCCCAGGCCGGCAGCATCCTCTATGATGGCCGCGAGATCACCGGCCGGCGTCCGCGCGAGATCGTCCGGCGTGGCATCGCCCGATCGTTCCAGCTGCCGCAGCTCTTCGCCGAGCACACGGTGGAGGAGAACGCGGCGCTCGCCGTCGCCGCGCGGGAGGGGATCTGGTCGCCGCTGGCACCGCTGCTGCGTCCGGCCTTCCTCATGGAGGCGCGGGAGCTGCTGGACCGCTTCGGCCTGCTGCCGATTGCCTGCCAGCGCGCCGACGGGCTGAACGAGGGCGCGCGCAAGCTCGCCGACATCGCCATGGCTGTTGCGCTGAGGCCGCGTCTGTTGCTCATGGACGAGCCGACCAGTGGCGTCGCCGCGTCCGAGAAGATGGCCGTGGTGGAGACGCTGGCGCGAGTCCTTCGGGAGGCCGGGGTGACGGCCGTCTTCGTCGAGCACGACATGGACGTGGTGGAGCGTTTCGCCGACCGAGTGGCGGTCTGGTCTCAGGGCCGCATCGCTGCGCTCGGCCCGCCGCAGGAGGTTCTAGCGAACCCGGAGGTCCAGAGAGACGTCATCGGGATCGAGCGTCATGGTTGAGCTGGACGGGGTATCCGTCGACATCGCCGGCACGCCGGTGCTGCGTGGCGTATCGCTGAGCCTGCCGGCCGGCGGCCGCGTCGCGCTGATCGGGCGCAACGGCGCCGGCAAGACGACGACGCTGCGGGCGCTGATGGGCCTGTTGCCGCTGCGCGGCGGGCGCGTGCTGCTCGGCGGCCAGGACGCCACCGCGGTCCCGGCGCATCACCGCCCGCGCCTCGGCGTCGGCTACGCGCCGGAGGAGCGGCGGCTCTTCGGCATGTTCACCGTCCGGCAGAACCTGCTGCTGCCGGCCGAAGTTCTGGGCCTGCCGAAGGCCGAGCTCGACCGACGGCTTGAGGCCGTTCTCGGCTTCCTGCCCGAGCTTGCGGAACTGGCGCCGCGGCGTGCCGCGGGGCTTTCCGGCGGGCAGGGCAAGATGGTGGCGCTCGGCCGTGCGCTGATGGTCGGCACGCGCGCCGTGCTGCTCGACGAGCCCTTCCAGGGCCTCGCTCCCGCACTTGCCCTCCGCTACGCGGAGGCGCTGCGCCGCTTGCACGAGTCCTTCCCGGGCGTCGCGCTGCTGGTGACCGAGAGCAACCCGCAGCTGCTCACGGCGCTGGTCGAGGCGACCTACGTGATCGAGCGCGGCGAGATCGCGCGCCAATAGGCGAGGGAATGGCACATGGATTGGCCTTGCATCCGGTTGTAGGCTGTGGGCCGCGCAACGCGTGCGGGAGGCTGGATCATGCATATGAACCTACGCCGCTACCCGACGATCGGTGTCGATCGCGCCGTGATCGAGAAGTCGGTGGCACACGAGCTCCTGCCCGTGCTGCGATCTGCACCCGGCTTCGAGGCCTATTTCGCGTTCTGGGACGACGAAGGCGCCGGCGTCAGCGTGAGCGGCTTCGCGGACGCGGAGGCGGCGCACCGCTCGACCCACGCGGCCCGCCAGTGGCTAGCGAACCATCTGGAGTTCTTCCCTTCGCGGGGTGAGGAGTTTTCTGGCGAGTGCTTCGTGCATGAGGAAGCGCTGTCGCGTGCCTCGGGTAGTGGCGAATCCCAGCCTTACCTTCTTGTCCGCGTCCTGGCCGGCGTCCCGGCAACGCAGGACACCCGGGCCTTCGTGGAGCAGCGGACTCTTCCCATGATCGCGCGCTCGCCGGCCTTCCGTGCCGTCTGGATGGCGAGAAGCGACCGAAAGGCGGATGAGGCCGTAGTCGCGACCTTCTTCGACGGCCCGCGTGAGGCCATGGCCTGCCACGACGCGGCGGTGGAGCTGCTGAGCGAAGGCTTGCCCACTGTTTCGGTGACTCGTGTCTTGCAGGGCCGCGCGGTGATCGCGACCGTCGGCACAACTTGACTGGGCGCGGATCTCGACGCGCGGGCTTGCCGTGCGCCGTGCCGTGCGCCGAAGGGGAGGATCGCTCCATGCAGGAGACGCTCGTCTTTCCGGGCACCGTCGAATGGTCTGGCGAGAATCCAGGCATTTCGCTGAAGGAGGCGCCAGACGGACCCTTCACGACGCTCGCGTCATTCTTCCGCGTGGTGCTCTCGCCGCATGGCCGTGGGCACGCTCTGATGCTGATGCTGTCCCCGCATGACCCTGCGCCCCCCGCCGACCATGCCAATACATGCCTCACCGACAACGAGCCGCTGGCCCGCTGGCTGGTGTCCGACTACGTCTCGCTGTTCGGCGCCTGGCGGGGGCTGCCAGGATTGCAGGCGCTTCAGTATCGCCGTCTCGACACCGTCGCGTCGGACGGTGACGCGATCACCCGCTACGCCGAGACGGCAAGCGGTGGCGACCTGACGGTGCGGCTGGAGTGGTCCGGCCTGGGAAAGCCCTTCTGCTTCGCATTGTCACCCGCGCAATCCGCAACGGGACGGCACCACATGCCGAGCCTGTTCGTGGGCTGCGACGTCGCCACGGTCACCGTCAATGGGCAGAAGCGACGTGGCGCGCCTGTGCCACGCGAGATCGCGGGCCAGCGCATCTCGACAGCCATGCTGGCTTTCTCGGAGACTTGGATCAGGGCTGAACAGCAGGGAGCACATCGGACGTGATCCATGTCATCGCCATCATCACCGCCAGGCCGGGCCAGCGGGAGGCGGTCCTGCGCGAGTTCCGGGCAAACATGCCTGCCGTGCACGCGGAGCGCGGCTGCATCGAGTACGCTCCCGCTGTTGACGCCGAGGGCATCGGCAGCTTCCAGACAGCGTGCGGCCCTGACACCTTCCTCGTCATCGAGAAGTGGGAGAGCGCCGAGGCATTGAAGGCGCACGCAGCGGCGCCGCACATGGCCGCCTATGCCGCGAGAACGAAGGACATGGTCGCCACCCGCGTCATCCACGTGCTGTCCCCGGCGGCCTAAGCGACCGACGGCATCCGTCCCCTCCGGGGCCGACGTTGGGAAGCCCTCGGCTAAGCCGCTCGGCAGACGACATCGGCGACCGCGACTTCCTCGACGTCGACCCGGATCTGCAGACATTTGCCTCGCTGCGCGCCCCGAAGACCCAGGGCTTCAGCAAGGCGTCTCAGCCCCCGCCAGCCCCCTCGTCCCTGCGCCGAGGGGCGAGAAACAGGTAGTCCGCCGCGTAGGGCAGGCTCCGAAGGGCGCCTGCCGCCGGGCAGCCGTCATCCGCGACGCCGCCAGACGTGTTCACGCGAAGGATCTCGGTGCTGGAGGCAAGCGGCACGCTACCGGTTCCCCGCCGCTCCGCGATCTCGAGACGGAGCCACGGGATGTCGTTCGCACCGGCTCCCGGCAGGCGACCGGCGACGCGGCCCAGCAGGATGGCGCTTCCATCGGCCATCTCCCAGCTCGGTCCGGCGTAGTGTCGCCCGACGGTCCGGCCGCCCTCGAGCAACGTCGCGACCGGCTCGCGGAACTGCCAGGCCAGGCGCCCATCGGCGCCGGCGCGGCATTCGTAGATCTGCGCGCCCTGGGCGTGCAGCGTCGCCAGGACGGACATTCCCGGCGGCACGGCGACGGTTTCGGAGGCGGCCGGCACCGTCTGGGCCTGCCCAAGCGGCGCAGCCGAGAGGGCGGCGAGCAAGCCCGCGGCGGCCAATGGGCTAAAGCGGCGTTGCGTCATGTGGTCTCTCCTTCGCGGTGGATCCGGGCTCCGGGGTTTCGCGGTGGTTCCCGGCGGGGGCGGGCGGCCCGATCCTTGCGATCCGGCCGCCCCTGGTCGGTCACTGAGCGCGACCCTCCGCACCGGTGTCGCGGTCGCGGGCAACCGCGCGCTCCGCCACGGCGCGGCCAATCGCCTCACCTGCGGTCACGTCGCTCGTGGTGTGAATCCCGGCCCAGAGCCGCGACTCCCCAGCCTCGTGCGCCAGCGCCGCCATGGCCCTCGCGTCGCGCGGGAACAGGTGGCCCAGCACCCCTGCGGCCGCGGTGGAGAAACAGGCATGCGCCGAGGGGTAGCTGGGGTGGTTGGGTGCGCCGAAGAGCGGCTGGAAGCCGGCGTCGAGCTGGGCTGGCCGGGCTGTCCAGTAGGCATACTTGGCGTCCCAGCAGGCGATGCCGGCGTCGAACATGGAGACGTTGAGCAGCGCATATGCGCGGGCGGCGCGTGGCGCATCCGTGGCCCCGCCGTGCTCGAACAGGAGGCGCCCGAGATGGGCGTTCCAGTACTCGTGGCTGCGCAGGCCGCCGGCGGCCGCCTCCCAGAACAGGGCGCGGGCGTTGGACAGCGGCGTGCGCTCGATCGAGCGGAGCTGCGCGAGCTCCGCCGCGCGCTCAGGCGATTCGGCGGCCGGGGGCGGCGGCGGCCGGACGTCCGCCGCCGATGAGAGGAGCCAGGGCGTCCAGCCGCCGGCCTGCGGCAGGGCCGGGTTGGTTCCGCTCCACTGGCCCGGCGCCTCCGGCACCGTGCCGGTCCAGCGCTGCCCGGTGCCGTCGCGCCGGGCCCGCTCCAGCGCCGCGGCAGCGACCTGCCGGCCGAGCGCTGCGCCCGCCACCACGTCGCTCGGATGGGCGACGCCGGCCACGAGCCGCAGATGCCCCGCCTCCTCTGCCAACCGCGCGAACTCCTCCGCGCGCCGCGGGAAGATCTCGGCCAGCACGGCGGCCGCCACGCCGGCCGCGACGGCGTGCTCGTCCGGGTAGGACGCGCTGTCGGGGACGGCGATGGCTGGCCGCAACGACGGATCCGCTGCGCCGGGCCGCCGGCGGTTGTGCATCCGCTTGCTGTCCCAGGCCGCAGCCATGCCGTCCGCCAGCGCGGTGTGCAGCAGCGCCAGGTGCCGCGAAGCCAGGTTAACCGGAACGCCCGCGCGCAGCGCCTCCGCCAGCGCGATCTCGTTCCAGCGGTAGGACGGCGCGGCGGCGTTCCACCATGCGACGCGCTCCAGCGTCGCCGCGTCGCGCGAGGCGGCCATGGCGCGAAGCTGGCCAAGCTCCGTACGCGTCGCCGCGGCATCGGGCGGGGGCGGGAGGCGGAACTGGCTCGCTGAGGCCAGCACCCAGGTCGGCCAGCTTCCCGGATGGGGCTCGGCGCCCTGACTCGGCTGCGCCGGGCCCGTCTCGGGAAGGGCGAGCGTGGAGCCGAGGATCAGCAGCGCGCCGCAGGCGCGGCGGCCGGTCTTCATCGCGAACATGTGGGATCTTCCTTCAGGGGGTCGGGGCAGCGGCGATCCGCCGCACTCAGCTCCGCGTCACGACGATCTCGAGGTACTCGCTCGGCACGATCAGCGTGCCCACGCCGCCGCTGTTCATCCGCGCGTAGAGCTCGCGCATATCCGCCTCGAGCGCCGCTGCCTTCTCGGCGTCGAGCGCGGCGAAGGCGCGGTTCACCGGGCCGTAGAAGGTCCGGAAGACCTCCAGCATGTGGTCGGCCGAGCGGTAGCGGAAGCGGAAGACCTGCCTGGTCGCCTCGATGCGCTGTCCGGGGAAAAGCTCGGCCAGGCGCGCCTCCGTGCCCCAGAGCGCGGGGGAGCGGACACCGGCGGGGGGCGGCAGATGCTTCCCGATGGTCTTGAAGAGCTGGCCGATGAAGCCTTCCGGTGTCCAATTGGCGAGGCCGATCCGCCCGCCCGGACGCACGACGCGCAGGAGCTCGGCCGCGGCCTTCTCCTGGTCCGGCGTGAACATCACGCCGAAGGTGGAGAGCGCGACGTCGAAGCTGCCGTCCTGGAAGGGCAAGACCTCGGCGTCGGCCTGCCGGAACGCGACGACGAGGTGCTCGGCGGCGGCGCGCTCCCGCCCGCGGTCGAGCAGGGCGCCGACATAGTCGGTGGAGGTCACCCGCGCGAAGCGGCGGGCGGCGGCGAGCGTGGCGTTGCCGTTGCCGGCGGCGACGTCGAGCACGCGCTCCCCCGCACGCAGGTCCACCGCCTCGCAGATGCGCTCGCCCACGATCTGCAGCGTCGTGCCGATGACGGCATAGTCGCCGGTAGCCCAGGTGGCCTGCTGGCGCGCCTTGATCGCCGCGAGGTCGACGGCGGAACTCGCCGCCATCGGCAGGACGGTGGATGCGGACATGGTCGTTTCTCCTGTCTGGTCTTCGCGGCGGGCCGCATGCATCGGCGCTCGCCGTTTCCGGCCGCCTGCCGCTATGCTCGCCACCCGCTCCGCGGAGGGGACCCGCGGGCCCCGTGCCCGAGACGTCGTCCCCTCGCCCCCTTCGTGGCGGCGGCCCATGGGACCGAGCGTGGGAACCGCCATGGAAAACGGCGTGGAAACGGGTTCTTCACCTGAGGAGGGCGTCGTGGAGATCCGGCTCCTCGGCCCACTGACCGTCAGTTGCGGCGGCGTGGCCTTGGCGCTGCCCGCCTCACGCAAGGCGCGCGCGCTTCTAGGCATCCTGGCGCTGGCCCCCCGCCCGGTCCCGCGAAGCCGCCTGTGCGAGCTTCTCTGGGACGTGCCCGACGATCCGCGCGGCGAGCTCCGCTGGTGCCTGAGCCGCATCCGGAACGTGCTCGGCACGCGCCGCATCGAGGCGCAGGGAGATGCGGTCCGGCTCGACCTCGCAGGCTGCCGCGTGGACGCCGCCGAGGTGGACCAGGCGCTGCGAGCCGGCCCCGGCACCCTTCCTACGGAACGGCTGCGGGCCCTGGCTGCGCTCTTCGCCGGCGACTTCCTCGAGGGGCTGGAGCTCGGGCGCCTGCCCGAATTCGAGGGCTGGCTCGTCGCGCAGCGCCGGCACTTCCGCGACGGCCGCGCCGCCCTGCTCGAGGCGCTCGCCGGGCGGCTGCCGGAGGAGGAGGCGCCGGACATCCTCGACGCGTGGCTGCGGCTCGCCCCCTTCGACCTCCGCCCCCACGGGGCCGTCCTCGATGCGCTTGCCCGGCGGGGCCGCCTCCGGGAGGGGGAGGAACACCTTGCGGCGGCGTCACGCCTGTTCGAAGCGGAGGGCCTCGACGTCGCGCCGCTGCGCGGGCTGTGGCGGGCGGCCCGCGCGGCAGCGGCGGACGCACCGAGCGTCTCGATTGTTCCGGCCGCCGCCGCGGCAACACCGCCGGCCGTGGGCGTCGAGGAAGGCTCCGCCGGGCCTCATCGGGGCTCCGTCGCCGTGATGCCCTTCGCCGATCTCGCGGAAGGCCCGAAGTCGCCTGGCGGTGGTCCTGCGGACGCCCTGGTCTACGATCTGATCGCGCGGCTCGCGAAGCTTCGCTGCCTGTTCGTGATCGGCCAAGGCAGCGTCTTCGCGCTTCGGGACCGTGGCGTCGCGCCAGCGGAAGCGGGGCGGCTGCTCGGCGTGGACTACGTCGTCAGCGGCTCGGTGCAGCGCCGCGGGCGGCGCCTCTCCGTCGCGGTCGAACTCGCCGAGGCGCGGAGCGGCCGCGTCGTCTGGGCGGAGGTCTTCGACCAGGAAGCGGAGGACACGTTCCTGGTCCTTGATGGGATCGGCGATCGCGCGGTCGCGCTGATCGCCGGCGAGATCGAGGCGGCGGAGCGCAACCGCGCCGTCCTGCGGCCCCCGGGCTCGCTCGACGCCTGGGAGGCGCACCACCGCGGCCTCTGGCACATGTACCGGTTCAACCGCGCGGACAACGACCAGGCGCGGCACTTCTTCGAGGAGGCCATCCGCCTGGACCCCACCTTCTCGCGCGCGCATGCCGGCCTGTCGTTCACGCATTGGCAGAACGCATTCCAGGGCTGGGCGGAGCGCGGGGCGGAGACCGAGCGCGCCTACGCCGCCGCGGCGCAGGGATTGATGGCCGACGAGCGCGATCCTGCTGCCCATTGGGCGATGGGCAGGGCCTTCTGGCTGCGCGGTCGCCACGACCCGGCCGTGGAGGAACTCGAGCACGCGGTCGAGCTGAGCCCGAACTTCGCGCTCGGTCACTACTCCCTCGCCTTCGTCCACTCCTTGACAGGCGATCCCGGAACCGCCGTCGCGGCCTCCGAGCAGTCGCTACGCCTGAGCCCACACGACCCCATGGTGTTCGGCATGCTCGGCGCGCGCGCCATGGCGCTCGGTCGCCTCGGTCGGTTCGAGGAGGCAGCCGAGGCGGGGGTAAGGGCTGCCGCCCGGCCGAACGCCCACGCCCACATCCTGGCGATCGCGGCCGTCTCCCTCTCCCTGGCCGGACGGCTGGAGGAGGCGCGCGCCCATGTCTCCACCATCCGGGCGTCGCTGCCGCGCTACTCCGTGGACGACCTCGTTGCCGCGATGCAACCCACGGCGGAGGGCGAACGGTTGTTCCGCTTGGGCGCCAAGCGCATCGGGTTCGGCTGACCCGGCCCCGCATCAGCGCCGCTGACTTTGCACAGGGAAGGCCTGTGCCGCGGCGCGCACAGCGGGAGCAGTCGGTGCTGCTCCGTCTGCGGCGACGCCGAGTGCCGGACGACGGAACTCGGCGGGAGGGTCTATGAGGAGGTGCCCGAGCGTCTGATCGTCCAGGCGGGTCCGATGGCGGCATCGCGGATGGTCGGCGATTCGAGGCCGGCCAGCAGCTGCTGTCAGGCGGGCGAGCGCTGCACGGAGTGACGGGCGCTTCCGCTCCGCCGCGCAGGGGAAGCTGGGCCCCTGAGCGCTGTTCGGCATAAGCTAATGCGGGGCCCCGCACCCAACGATCCCAATACGCCCCGCCAGACCCGGAACGGCCGATCCCTCCAAGGACAACGGCCGTTTTGTCGTTCAGGGTAGCAGGCTGCGCGTCGGCCAGCTCGCTCTCGCGTTCGTGAATTACGTCTACTCCGCCCTCCAACCCCAATGCGCGCCGCGGGCCCGCGGCCACCATCGCCAGTCCTTACGATGTAGTCCAAACTACGGACTGGCGGCCCGACATGAGCTACAGCGCCGGCGCGGCGTTGCCGCTGTCCTGAAGCGGAGCCCATGCCGTCGTCTCGTCTCGATACGGCCGCCTCGCTGGCGTGCCATCCGGCTGTGCGCCGGCCCTCGGCCACCGAAGCCCGTCGCAACCGCGTCCTTGCCGCCCTGCCCGAGGCGGACCTCATCAACCTCCTCGAGGCTCTCGAGCCGGTTGATCTGGCTGCGGGCGAGGTTGTCGCGGAGCCTGGCCGGCCCGTGTCGCAGGTCCATTTTCCGATGGGTGCGGTGCTGGCCCTGGTGGTGCTCACCACCGACGGCGCAGCCGTCGAGGGCGCCACGGTCGGCCGCGAGGGCGCGGTGGGTGCCGTGGCCGGCCCCGTGGAGCGCGGCGCCTTCACGCGCATCAGCGTGGCGGTGGCCGGCCCTTCTCTACGGCTGCCGCTCGACCGCTTCGAAGCGGCGCGCGCAGCCTCCTCCGCGCTGCGCGACGCGCTGGACCGCGCCGGCGACGCCCTGCTCGCGCAGCTCCTGCAGTCCGTGGCCTGCAACGTGCTGCACCCGATCGAGGGGCGCCTCGCCCGCTGGCTACTGATGACGCTCGACCGCGTCCTGCCGGAAGCCACGCCGTCCAGTGCCGCCACGCTGCCCCTGTCGCAGGAGGCGATCGCGGTCATGCTCGGCGCGCACCGGGTGACGGTGGCGGATACCCTCGCCATTCTCGAAAAGGCCGGGCTGGTGCAGCGCGGCCGCGGTCGGGTGATCGTGCTCGACCGCCCCGGTCTCGAACGTCGCGCCTGCGAGTGCTACAGGGCGGTGCGCGACCACCTCGGCCGACTGTTGCCCGAACCGGGGGGACTGCCAACGTGAGCGTCTCCCTCTCGCACGGTGGCACGGCGCCGGTGCGCGGCCTCCGTCGCCTCGTCGGTTATGCCTTCGGCATGGGCGCCTTCGCGGTCGCCCTGGAGGCCCGTTTCCTGCTCGCGCCGGTGCTGCCGTCCGCCGGCTTTCCCTTCCTCACCTTCTTCCCCGCCGTGCTGCTCGCGGCCCTCCTCGCCGGCCTCGGCCCCGGACTCCTGGTCTCGGCGCTCAGCGTCGCGGCAGCGGTCTATTTCTTCATGCCGCCGGCCGGCTCTCTCGCCCTCGCCGGCCTTCCCGAGGTGGTCGCCACGGTCTTCTTCGCGGCTATCCTGCTCGTGCACTGCGTGGTCATCCACCTCATGACCACGTCGCAGCGCGCGCTGCGGGCGGAACGCGCCCGGGCTGCGGACGCCGCCGCGGTGCAGGGGAAACTCGCGGCGGATCTCATCCGCGTGCTGGAGGCGACGAGCGACGGCGTCGTGGCCCTCGGTCCCGACTGGCGGGTGACCTTCATGAACGGGCATGCGCGCGGGCTGATCGCCGGCGGGCGGGATCTGACCGGCCAGGTGCTCTGGGAGGTCTATGCGGACGCGGTCGGCGGGCCAACCTGGCGCGCGTACCAGCGCTGCATGGCGGACCGCGTGCCGACCGAGGCCGAGGAGCACTACGCGCCGCTCGGCCGCAGCTTCGCCGCCCACGCCTTCCCCGCGGAGGGCGAGGGCATCACGGTCTTCTTCCGCGACGTGACGGAGGAGCGCGCGGCTGCGGCACGGCTTGCCGCCAACGAGGCGCGGCTCGCCGCCGTGCTCGACAATGTGCCGATCGGCGTGGCGCTGGCCGAGGCGCCCTCGGGCCGCATCGTGATGGCCAACCGGCGCGTCGAGGAGATCCTCGGCCACGCGGTTGCGCCTTCGTCCGGCGTGACGGCCTTCGGCGAGTGGCAGGCCTACGATCCCGAGGGACGCCGCCTCGATGCGCAGGAGTATCCGCTAGCGCGCGCACTGGCCGGTGAGGAGGCGCCGGCGCTGGAGATGTGCTACCGTCGCGGCGACGATCGCCTGGCCTGGATCGGCGTCTCCGCCGCGCCGATCCGTGACCCCGGCACCGGCGCGATCACCGGCGCCGTCGCGGCGGTCGCGGACATCGACGCGGCGCGGCGCGCGCGCGAGTCGCTGGCCGAGGGGGAGGAGCGGCTCCGGCTCGCGCTCGAAGCCGGGCGCATGGGCGTGTGGTCGTGGGATCTCGCTTCCGACAGGCTGGAATGGGACGCGCGGCAGTTCGAGTTGTTCGGCATGGACCCGTCGGCCGGCCAGCCGAGCGGCGAAGCCGCGTTGGCGCGCATCCATCCGGAGGACCGGCCAGGGCTCGATGCGGCGATCGCCTCCGCGCTCGCGGCGGGCAACGGCACCTTCGACCATGAATTCCGCTTGTGCCTGCCCGATGGCGCGACGCGCTGGATCGGCGGCTACGGCCATGCCGTGCCGGGGCCGGGCGGGTGCGCCGTGCGCATGGTCGGGCTCAACTTCGACATCACCGCGCGGCGCCAGGCGGAAGCGGCGCTCGCGCTCAGCGGAGCGCGGTTCCGCGCGGCGGTGCAGGCCGTCGACGGCATCCTCTGGACCAACAACGCCCGCGGCGAGATGGAGGGCGAGCAGCCCGGCTGGGCGGCGCTGACCGGCCAGTCCCGCGAGGAGTACCAGGGCTATGGCTGGTCGAAGGCCGTGCATCCGGAGGACTCGGGTCCGAGCGTCGTCGCCTGGAACGAGGCAGTGGCCGGGCGGGCGACCTTCGTCTTCGAGCATCGCGTCCGGCGCCGCGACGGCGCGTGGCGCCGCTTCGCCGTCCGGGCCGTCCCCGTCGTGGACGCTGAGGGCACGATCAGCGAGTGGGTTGGCGTCCACACCGACGTCACCGAAACGCGCGAGGCCGAGGCGCGGCTGGCCGACAGCGAGGCACGGCTACGGCAGGAGGCGGAGCGGGTGGACCTCGCGCTCGCCGCGGGCGCCATCATCGGCACGTGGAACTGGGACCTGACAACCGACCGCTTCAGCGTCGACGAGCGCTTCGCCTTCGCCTTCGGCATCGATCCGGCGCTCGGCCAGGACGGGCTGCCGCTGGAGCAGGTGATCGCCACCGTCCACCCGGAGGACCTGGAAGGATTGCGCGCGGCGATCGCCGAGGCGATCGGACGCGGCGGCGCCTACAGCCACGAATACCGCGTGCGGGGCCGGGACGGCGTCTACCGCTGGATCCAGGCGAACGGACGGGTGGACCACGCCCCGAACGGCACGCCGCTGCGCTTCCCCGGCGTGCTGCTCGATGTCGAGCGGCGCCGTGCGGTGGAGGCCGAGCGCGACCGCGTCAACGCGCTGCTCCGCACCATCCTCGAGGCGGTGCCGGGCGCCGTCTACGCGAAGGACCGCGAAGGCCGGATGCTGCTGGCGAACCGGGGCACAGCGGAGCTGATCGGGCGCCCGGTCGAGGAGATCCTCGGTCGCACCGCGCGCGACTTCGCCCCCGACCCCGCTGCAGCGGAGGCGATCATGGATACGGACGGGCGCGTGGTGGAAAGAGGGGCCGAGCAGACGGCGGAGGAGACCATCTCCCGGCCCGACGGTACCGCCGTGGTCTGGCTCTCCACCAAGGCGCCGCTTCGCGACGCGGCAGGCCGGATCATCGGCTTGGTCGGTGCCTCGGTGGACATCACCGACCGCAAGCGCGCGGAGGCGGTGCTGGCACGCGACAAGGCGGAGTTGGAGCGCCTTGCTGAGGAGCGCGGCCGCGCGCTGGCCGCGAGCGAAGCGCGACTCGCCCAGGCGTCGAAGATGGAGGCGCTGGGGCGGCTCGCGGGTGGCATCGCGCATGACATCAACAACGTGCTGCAGGCCGTGCAGGGCGGGATCTCGCTCGCGGCGAAGCGCATCCACCGCGACGCCGACGAGGCCGCCCGCTTCCTGGACCTCGCCGCCAACGCGACGAAACGCGGCGCGGGGGTCACCGGCCGGCTGCTCGCCTTCGCGCGGCGGGGCAAGTTGAGCGCGGGCCCGGTCGAACCGGCGCCGCTCCTGGCGGGGCTCGCCCATATCCTCCGGCACACCCTCGGCCCGTCCGTCGATCTGCGGCTGGAAATGCCCACGGATGTCTGCGCGGTCCTGGCCGATGCCGATCAGTTGGAGGCGGTGCTGGTCAACCTGGCGAACAATGCGCGGGACGCGCTGCCGGGCGGCAGCGGGATCGTCGTCCTCCGCGCGGAGCCCGTGACGATCGCGCCGGACTCGCCCAGGAGGCCGGAAGGCCTCGAGCCAGGTGACTACGTGCGCCTGTCGGTGGCCGATGACGGCGAGGGCATGGCGCCCGATGTGCTTGCCCGCGTGACCGAGCCCTTCTTCACCACGAAGGCGAAAGGTCAGGGCACCGGGCTCGGCCTGGCCATGGCCCGCGGCTTCGCGGAGCAGTCCGGCGGGGCGCTCGCGATCGACAGCGCGCCGGGGCGCGGCACGACCGTCTCTCTCTGGCTCCCCCGGGCGCCGGCGGGCGCGGCGCTGCCTGCCCGGGCTGAGGCAGACGCGGTGCCGCCGCTGGCACCGGACGGGCCCGCGATTTCCATCCTGCTGGTGGATGACGAGCAGGGCGTGCGCGAGACCATCGAGGCCGCCCTCGCCGACCGGGGGCATGCCGTGACGACGGCGGAGAATGCCTCGGTCGCCCTCGCCATGCTCGATGCGGGCGCATCGGTCGAAGTGGTGGTGACGGACCTCGCGATGCCGGGCGGCATGGACGGGCTCGAGCTGGTGCGCGAGGCGCGCCGCCGCCGTCCGGGGCTTCCGGCGGTGCTGATCACCGGATACGCCGGAGATGCGGGGCAACTCGCCTTGCGGGAGGCGGCGGGCGCCGGCCCCTTCGCGCTGGTGCGCAAGCCTGCCTCAGCCGAAATGGTGGAGGCGGAGATCGCCACCCTGCTGAGGGCTGGCGCGCGCGTCGCGGAATAGACGTCCGGCGACCTGCGGGCATATCCGCGCCTGGCCGTCCTCAGACGCCGGCGCAGCCATTTGGCCGCTGCATCGGCGTGCGTGCAGGTTCATGCGACGCGAACGCTCCGCAAGCTGCGCCGCCGCCGTCCGACGTGCGTGCCCGCACGGGCTCCATTCCTGCCCCGAGTGAATGTGTGGATGGCATCCGGTGACACCCGGATGGACACCTGCCAGGGTCGCGAATGGCCGCGAAGCACACCCTCCATGTCGCCCTGACCGAGCCCCTGGCCCGCTACGTCACTGACCGTGTCGCCTCCGGCGAATACGCCACCGCCAGCGAAGTCGTGCGCACCGGCCTGCGCCTGATGATCGAGCGGGAGCAGGCCAGGGATCACGCTGACCGGGGCCGCGCGCCCCCCGGGCAACGCGCCCCCGCTCGCACCCGGCGGGACGCCCGATGATGGCGCCTCCCCCATCCGCAGCACCCGCCCGCGTTCCCACGGGCGTGGCCGGCCTCGACGAGGTCCTCAACGGCGGCCTCGCGCCGAACCGGCTCTACCTGGTCGAGGGCGCGCCCGGCTCGGGCAAGACGACCCTCGCACTCCGCTTCCTGCTCGAGGGCCGCGACCGAGGCGAGGCGGGCCTCTACGTCACCCTCTCGGAGACGGCGGAGGAGCTGCGCTCGGTCGCGCTGTCGCATGGCTGGGACCTCGACGGCATCGCGCTCTTCGAGCTGGTCGCCGCGGAGGCCGCCCTCGGCGTGGAGCGCGACACGACGCTGCTGCACCCGTGGGAGATCGAGCTCGGCGAGACGGTCGGGCTCATCACCTCGGAGGTCGAGCGAACCGGCGCGGTGCGGGTGGTGTTCGACAGCCTCTCGGAGATGCGGCTGCTCGCCCAGGACGGGCTGCGCTTCCGCCGGCAGGTGCTGGCGCTGAAGCAGTTCTTCGCCGAGCGCGGCGCCACCGTGCTGCTGGTGGACGACATGGCCGGCACGAACGGCGTGCCGGACCGGCAGTTGCACAGCCTCTCGCACGGCGTCATCACGCTGGAGCGCCGCACCCTCGACTTCGGCGGCGCCCGCCGCCGGATCGAGGTCGCGAAGATGCGCGCCGCGCTGTTCCGCGAGGGCTGGCACGACTACGTCATCCGGCGCGGCGGCCTCGAAGTGTTCCCCCGCCTGGTCGCCGCCGAGCACCACGCCCCCTTCGTCGGCGAGCCGGTCTCCAGCGGCATCCCGGAGATCGACCGGTTGCTCGGCGGCGGGCCGCTCCGGGGCACCTGCACCCTGCTGAGCGGGCCCGCGGGGTCCGGCAAGTCCACGCTGGCCATGCAGTGGGTCCACGCCGCCGCGGTGCGCGGCGAGCGCTCCGTCATCTACCAGTTCGACGAGCGCGCGGGCACGCTGCTGACCAGGGTGGCGAGGCTCGGGCTTGACCTCGAGCCGCATATTGCCGCGGGCGGCGTCGTCCTGCGCCAGATGGACCCGTCGGACATCTCGCCCGGTGAATTCGCCTGCACCCTGCGCGCCGACGTCGAGGCGGGCGGCGCGCGCGTCGTGGTGATCGACAGCCTGAACGGCTATCTCTCCGCGATGCCGCAGGAGAAGACGCTCCTGCTGCAGCTGCACGAGATGCTGTCCTACCTGAACCAGCGCGGCGTGCTGACGCTGCTGATCAACCCGCAGACCGGCCTGCTCGGCAACATGCAGAGCAGCATCGACGTCAGCCAGCTGTCGGACGCCGTCCTGCTGCTGCGCTTCTTCGAGGCGGGCGGGCGCGTGCGCAAGGCGATCTCGGTCATCAAGAACCGTGGCGGCCCGCACGAGGAGACCATCCGCGAGCTGCGGATCGGCGCCGACGGCGTACGGGTGGGGGAGGTGCTCACCGCCTTCCACGGAGTGCTGACCGGCACCCCGACCTACATGGGCGGGGAGGCGCCACTGCTGTCGGACCGCCCGGTCCGGGATGCTTGATCCAGCCGCTGAGGAGGCCGGCCCGCTGCTGATCCTCGCGCCTTCGGGGCGCGACGCGGCGACCGCGGCGGAGTTGCTGGGCCGCGACGGCATCGCCTGCCGGACGGTGCCGGATGCCACGGCGCTCCGGGCGGCGATGGATGAGACGGTGGGCGCGGTGCTGGTCGCCGACGAGGCACTCTCGAAGCCGGCGCTCGATGCCCTCTCGACCGCCCTGGCGATGCAGCCGCCTTGGTCGGACCTGCCCTTTGTCGTGCTGACCCGCGGCGGGGTGGCGGGGCGGACCGCGGTCGCGGAGCTCCGGCTGCCGGAGACGCTGGGGAATGCGCTGTTCCTCGAACGGCCGCTGAACGCCCTGTCCCTCGTCGGGGCCGTTCGGTCGGCGTTGCGGGCGCGCCTGCGCCAGCGCCAACTCCGCACGCATCTACTGGGCCGCGAGGCGGATGCGGCGGCGGCGCGCGCCAGCGAGGCGCATTGGCGGGGCCTGTTCGAGCGGATGCATGAAGGCTTCGCCCTTTGCGAGCTGGTCCACGACGGGGCCGGGCGCCCAGTGGACTACCGGACGGTCGAGCTCAATCCCGCCTTCGAGCGGCTGACCGGCATCCCGCGCGATCGCGCGCTGGGTCGCACGACACGCGAGGTGCTGCCCGATGCCGAGCCGCCATGGCTCGAGGCCGGCGCCCGCGTCGTCGAGACCGGCGAGCCAGCGCGGCACCTGGACCACGTCGCGCGGCCGGGGCGCTGGTTCGAGCTGCACCTCTGGCGACCGGAGCCGGGCCGCTTCGCCGTGCTGTTCATGGACGTGACCGAGCGGCGGCACGCCGAGGAGCGGCAGACCCTGCTGACGCGCGAGGTGGACCACCGCGCCAAGAACGTGCTGGCGGTCGTGCAGGCGGCGCTGCGGCTGACACCCAAGGACGACCCGGTCGCCTATGCGACAGCGATCGAGGGCCGGGTGGCGGCCTTGGCCCGGGCGCATACGCTGCTCGCCGCGGAGCACTGGTCCGGCGCCGACCTCCGGGCCCTGCTGCGGCACGAGCTCGCTGCCTTCATGGAGGGCGGCCGGGGCGCCATGGGGGTCGGACCGCGGGTGGATCTCGACGGTCCGGCGCTGATGCTGCCGCCCGCCACGGCGCAGCCGCTGGCGATGGCGGTGCATGAGCTTGCGACGAATGCGGCGAAGTACGGCGCACTCTCCGTGCCGGCGGGCCACCTGAGTGTGCGTTGGCACCTGGAGCCGGGCCGGCGACTGCGGTTGCGGTGGGCCGAGAGTGGCGGGCCGCCGGTCGCGGGACCTCCGGCCCGGAATGGCTTCGGCTCGCGCGTGCTGACCGGGACGCTGCGTGGCCAGCTTGGCGGCACCGTGTCCCTCGACTGGACGCCCGCCGGGCTGGTCTGCGACGTCGACGTGCCGCTGGTTAGCGCGGCGTCGCTGGAGGCGTGAACGGACATGGTGGACGCCTGAGCTGGTGGCCCGGAACGGCGAGCCCCTTTCTCCACGCGAATTGGCCGCCTCCGGGCCGACAGGTGGGCGACGGCTCCAGGGCCATGCCCGGTCTCTCCGAAACGCCCGCCCCGGCAGATCCCTCAGGCGCAAAGTCTCACGGATGCACAGTCTTGGGCGAGCGGCGAATGCCGCTGTCCGCCCGAAGCCGCCCAAGAGCCCGACACGGCTCAGACGGCCACCGTGATGTATTGGTATCGTCGGTTGCGAGTCCCCGCATCTCTCGATTCCGAATTCAGAAACACACCAAGCCCGGTGGCTGCAACCACTACGACCAATGCTGCTCTAGGTCAGACCGTCAGCAGACGGCGCACCGCCGCCTCGTCGATCGTCACTCCGGCGCCCGCCATTGCGATTTCTCCGCGTACCATGACCGTGATCTGGTCGGCTAACTCCCGCGCGAAATCGTAGTACTGCTCGACCAGTACGATGCTCATCCCGCGATCACGCGCGAGGTGCCGGATTACGCGGGCAATGTCCTTGATGACCGAGGGCTGGATGCCCTCGGTCGGCTCGTCAAGCAGGAGCAGCCTGGGCCGGGCGCAAAGCGCTCGCGCGATCGCCAACTGCTGCTGCTGACCTCCCGACAGGTCACCACCGCGGCGGCGCAGGAACTGGCGCAGGACGGGAAAGAGGTCGAACACCTCGCCCGCAACGGACGATCCGCGCGGCGCTGCGGCGAGCGCGGTCTCCAGATTTTCCTGTACTGTCAGGAAGGGAAAGATCTCGCGGCCCTGCGGCACATAGCCGATGCCCGCACGAGCACGCTCGGACGGCGCCAGGGCCGTGATGTCCCGGCCCTCCCAGTGGATCTGGCCCGACCGCACGCGCTCGAGGCCCATGATCGCGCGGAGCAGCGACGACTTGCCGACGCCGTTCCGTCCCAGGACCGCGGTGACCTCGCCCGGCCTCGCACCCAGGCTGACGCTGCGCAGGCAGCGGCTGGCGCCGTAGAAGAGGTCGATGTTCGAGACGTCGAGCATCTACCGCCCCAGATACACTTCGATGACGCGCGGGTCGTTCTGCACGTGATCGATCGATCCCTCGGACAGCACCGACCCTTCCGCCAGCACGGTCACACGGCATTTCAGGGCCCGGACGAATTCCAGATCATGCTCTACGACAACGACGCTGCGGCGGCCCGCGATGCCGGCGAGCAGATGGGCGGTGTGTTCGGTCTCCGCGTCAGTCATCCCGGCAACGGGCTCGTCCACCAGCAGAAGGTCGGGATCCTGCATGAGCAACATGCCGATCTCGAGCCACTGGCGCTGGCCGTGCGAGAGGATCGCCGCCCGGTCCTGCGCCCGGTCGGACAGGCCGATCTCGGCCAGCGTCGCCTCGATGCGCGCCCGAGCTCCGCTGGTCAGGACCCAGCGCAGGCATGCCAGCGGGTTTCGCGGCGCCTTCAGCGCGAGTTCCAGGTTCTCGAACACGGTGAGCGCGTCGAACACGGTCGGCTTCTGGAATTTCCGGCCGATGCCAAGATTGGCGATCGCCGCCTCGCCCATGCGGGTGAGGTCGGCGTCGCCGAAGTTCACCGCGCCCGCGCTCGGGCGTGTCTTGCCGGTAATGCAGTCCATCATCGTGGTCTTCCCGGCGCCATTCGGGCCGATTACGGCACGAAGTTCGCCCGGCTCAACGATCAGCGCGAGGTTGTTGAGCGCGCGGAAGCCGTCGAAAACGACCGAGACTCCGTCGAGGTAGAGGCGGCGACCCCTCACGGGGCGCGTCCCCGGAACAGGCCGATAAGGCCGCGCGGCAGGAACAGCGTGACCAGCACGAACAGCCCTCCCAGCACGAAGAGCCAGAGGTCCGGTGCTGCGCTGGTCAGCCACGTCTTGAGTCCGTTGACGGAAAACGCGCCGAGCACCGCGCCGATCAGCGTGCCGCGTCCGCCAACCGCGACCCAGACCACGGCCTCAATCGAGTTGCCGGGACTGAACTCGCTGGGGTTGATGATGCCGACCTGCGGCACGTAGAGCGCGCCGGCGAGGCCGGCCATCATCGCCGACAGCACGAAGGCGAAGAGCTTGTGATCGGTCACGTCGTAGCCGAGGAAGCGAACCCGGCTTTCGGCGTCCCGGATCGCGGTCAGCACGCGGCCGTACTTGGTCCCCGTGATCCAGTGGCACAGCAGGTAGCAGCCCACCAGCGCGACGAGGGACGCGTAGAAGAGGGAGGCCCGCGCCACCGGGGTGTTGAGGGGCATGCTCAGCAATTCCTTGAAGTCGGTGAAGCCGTTGTTGCCGCCGAAGCCCATGTCGTTGCGGAAGAAGGCCAGCATCAGCGCATAAGTCATCGCCTGCGTGATGATCGAGAGATAGACGCCGGTGATGCGGCTGCGGAAGCAGAGGAAGCCGAGCAGGAAGGCCAGCAGCCCTGGAACGAGCAGCACCATCAGCATGGCAAAGGCGAAGCTGTCGAAGCCGAGCCAATACCAAGGCAGCTCCTGGTAGCCGAGGAACACCATGAAGTCCGGCAGCACCGGATGGCCGTAGACGCCGCGCGGCCCGATCAAGCGCATCAGGTGCATGCCCATCGCGTAGCCGCCAAGCGCGAAGAAGGCGCCGTGTCCGAGCGAGAGGATACCCGCATACCCCCAGGCGAGGTCGAGCGAAAGCGCCAGGATCGCGTAGCAGATCCACTTGCCTGTCACCGAGACCAGAAAGTCTGAGACACGCAGCGTGTGGTCGTCCGGCAACTGGTTCAGGATCGGCAGGGCGGCGAGGACCAGCACGGCGCCGACCAGCACCGCACGCAGTCCGAGACGAACGCCGCCGGTCTGCCCGACCAGCTTCGACATGGCGACGCTCATGCCTCGGCCGCCCGTCCCTTCTGGGCGAAGAGGCCGCGCGGGCGGCGCTGGATGAACAGCATGATGCCGACCAGGACGAAGACCTTGGCGAGGACGGCGCCGGCCCAGGGTTCCATGATCTTGTTGACCAGGCCCAGGCTCATGGCACCGATGAGCGTCCCGGCGAGGCTGCCCACACCGCCGAACACCACCACCAGGAAGCTGTCGATGATGTAGCCGGTCCCGAGGTTCGGGCTGACATTGTCGATCTGGCTCAGCGCGACGCCTGCAATGCCGGCCAGCCCGGAGCCGAAGGCGAAGGTCAATGCGTCGACGCGCCCTGTCCGGATCCCCATGGAGGACGCGATCGCGCGCCGCTGCGTGACGGCGCGCATCTCAAGGCCGAAGCGCGTGAAGCGGATCGCAGCGACCACCATCACCAGCACGGCCAAGCTGAAGGCCAGGATCCACAGGCGGTTCTGTGTAACCGGGATGTCGCCCGGAAGCAGCAAGGTTCCCTGCATCCAGGCCGGGCTGATCACCTCGCGGTTCTGCGCCCCGAAGCCGAGGCGCACGGCCTGCTGGATCATCATGCCGACGCCGAAGGTCAGAAGCAGCGTCTCTAGCGGTCGGCCGTAGAGACGGCGGATCAGCCCGCGCTCCATTGCCGCCCCGATCAGCGCGGTGACCAGGAAGGCCGCTGGCACGGAGAGCGGCAGGGACCACGGCGCCAACGCAGGGATCTCGCGCGTGATCTCCTGCATGACCACGGTCGTGTAGGCGCCGAGCATCACGAACTCACCATGCGCCATGTTGATCACGCCCATCACGCCGAAGGTCACGGCGAGGCCCAGCGCGGCGAGAAGCAGGACCGAACCCAGCGACAGGCCCTGGAACACCGTCTCCGCGCCCTGGCGGACGGCGAGGCGCCGGTCGATCGCGGCCACGGCAGCCTCGATCTGGGGCAGCACGTCCGGATTGGTCGCGCGGGCCTCCAGCAGGACAGAACGAGCCTCGCGCGAGGAGGAGGCGCCGAGGGCCGCGATTCCGGCAAGCTTCGCCTCGGGGTCGGTGGCGATCAGGCGGGACGCGGCAAGGGCGATAAGCATCCGCTCGCGGATGCGGGGCACCGTCTCGCGTGCCAGCGCCGCCTCCAGCAGGGGCACGTTCTCGGCGCTCCGTGTTCGAAAGAGGCCCTCGGCTGCAGCCAGCCGCTCGGCCGGATCGGGCGAGACGAGCTGCAGCCGGCCGAGTGCGCCGCGGAGCGCGACGCGGACGCGATTGTTGATGTTGATGCGCGACGGTTCCGCGCCGCCCGCTTCGGCCGGCGCGCCCGTCGCGGCTTCGGTAAGCGCGGCCCCGTCGCGGATCACGAGCGTGCCGTCCACCCTGCGCAGCAGGCGCCCGTCGGCAAGCGCACGCAGCGGCGCGATCGCACGCGGGTCGCCGAGCGCGCCGAGGCGGTCCACCGCCTCGGCCTGCGCATTGAAGCTCCCGGCCAAGGCAGGCAGCGACGTCAGGAAGGCGTCTTGGGCCCGGGCCGGCAAGCCGGCCACGAGCAGCAGGATAAGAAACAGCAGACGCATCATGCGGATGGCGGGCGGGGGCGTGCCCCGCCCGTGCAGCTCAGCCGCGGCGACGATTGGCATTCTCGGGGATGAACTGCGACCAGTTCTCCGCCGGCACCGCGTTCGGCGTCTTCCAAACGACGTTGAACTGGCCGTCCGCCTGGATCTCGCCGATCATGACCGGCTTCGACAGGTGGTGGTTCCGCAGCATCTCCTCATTGTAGCCCGCGGGCGCGTCGAACTTCTGGCCGATCATCGCCGTCCGCACCGCGTCCACCGCCGTGTTGCGCGCCTGAGTCACCGCCTGCGCCCACATGTTGAAGCCGGTGTAGGTGGCTTCCATCGGGTCGTTGGTGACCCGGCGCGGGTTGCGGATGTAGGCGCGCCACAGGTTGAGGAACTGCGTGTTGGCGGGCGACTGCACGCTCATGAAGTAGTTCCACGCGGCCAGGTGGCCGACGAGCGGGCGGGTATCGATGCCGGCCAGCTCCTCCTCTCCGACGCTGAAGGCGACGCAGGGAATGTCTTCCGCCTTGATGCCCTGGTTGCCGAGTTCGCGGTAGAAGGGGACGTTGGCGTCGCCGTTGATGGTCGAGACGATCGCCGTCTTCTTGCCCTCGCTCGCGAAGCGCTTCACGCGGGCGACGATGCCCTGCCAGTCGCTGTGGCCGAAGGGCGTGTACTCTTCCATGATGTCGGCATTGCCGATGCCCTTTGAGTTCAGGAATCCGCGCAGGATGCGGTTGGTGGTGCGCGGATAGACGTAGTCGGTGCCGAGCAGGGCGATGCGCGTCGCGCCGCCGCCATCGGCCGACATCAGGTACTCGACCGCCGGGATGGCCTGCTGGTTCGGGGCGGCGCCGGTGTAGAAGATGTTCCGGCTTTCTTCCTCACCCTCGTACTGGACGGGGTAGAAGAGCATGCCGTTCAGCTCCTCGAAGACCGGCAGCACCGACTTGCGGCTCACCGAGGTCCAGCAGCCGAAGGTGACGTCCACGCGGTGGACCTGAAGAAGCTCGCGCGCCTTCTCGGCGAAGAGGGGCCAGTTAGAGGCCGGGTCCACCACCACCGCCTCGAGCCGTCGGCCGAGCAGGCCGCCACGGCTGTTCTGCCACTCCACCATCATCAGGACCGTGTCGCGCAGCGCCGTCTCGCTGATCGCCATCGTGCCGGAGAGCGAGTGCAGCACGCCGACCCGGATCGGGGCTGCCTGCGCCATGGACGGCTTGATGTAGGGGAATGCGAGCGCGGCGCTGAAGCCGGCAAGCGCGTGGCGGCGGGTGAGCGTGAACTTCTGGGTCATGCCGGGTCCCTTCCTCGACGTGGACGAGCGGTCCCGCACGGCGCCGGTCGGGGGCACGCGTCTGGGGCCACGCCACGACGGAGCGGGCGCATCCGACGTCCCTGCGATCCTTGTGCCAAGGACAGATTCCGGCAAGGCGCGCAGCGAATACGGTCGCGTGCGCCGGACCGCCGGCCTGCGTCGCGACGTGCCTGCCACTTCCATGGGCGGATCATGCGTCGCAACCGGCGCATCCTGGCTCAGTTGTGTGCAGATGGGCGAATGTCCATGCGCGATGTCGGCACGTCGGCGCGGTGGCGGAGACAGTTTCATCCGGCGGCAGCTTTGACGATCGGGTTTGCAGACGCCTCAGCCCGTGCAAGCCTTCCGGCATGTCCTGCGTCGCGACATCCGCCGCCGCCCATCAGAGGGCGTGCGGCAGCGCAGAGCTCGTGCTGGCCGCGGCGCCGGCCGGAGCGCGGTTGCGCCACCTCTTCCACGCCGCGCCGCTGCGCGTGCTCTTCCCGGACACGGACCCGGGCGATCCGACCCTCGCCGCCCTCGTCAACGTCGCCGGCGGCCTCGCGGGCGGCGACGAGGTCGGGCTGCGGCTGTCGCTGCTCGATGGCGCACGCTGCACCGCGACCACGCCGGCGGCGGAAAAGATCTATCGCAGCCTCGGTGAGGAGACGCGCATCCGCGCCGTGCTCGAGGTCGGAGATGACGCGTGCTGCGAATGGCTGCCGCAGGAGACGATCCTGTTCGACGGCGCGCGCCTGTCGCGGCACCTCTCGATCTCCCTCGCTCCTTCCGCCCGGCTGCTCGCCGGGGAAATGCTCGTACTCGGGCGGGCGGCCCGCGGCGAAAGGCTGACGCGCGGCAGCGTGCTTGATGCCTGGCGCGTGCGCATCGGCGGCCGGCTGGCGTGGGCGGATGCGCTACGGATCGCGGACCCCGCCGAGGCGCTCGGCGGGCGCTTTGTCCTCGGCGGGGCCGGGGCACTGGCCACTCTGCTGCTCGCGACGCCGGATGCCGCCGACCATCGCGCCCGCGCGCGCGAACTGTCGGCGGGTGGGGCGAGCCTCGTCGCACCCGGACTTCTTCTCGCGCGCTGGGCCGGAGAAGCGGCCCCCGTGCGCGCCGCGCTGGCCGCTGCGATCTGCGAACTGCGCAACGCCGCCTTCGGATTCCCGGCGCGTTTGCCGAGGCTCTGGCGCACATGACCGCGCCTGCGCAATGCTGCCGGTGATTGGAGGCACGGCATGAACCTGACGCCGCGTGAAAAGGACAAGCTGTTGGTCGCCATGGCCGCGCAGGTGGCGCGCCGGCGTCTCGACCGCGGAGTGCTGCTCAATCATCCGGAGGCGGTCGCGCTGATCACCGACTTCGTCGTCGAAGGCGCGCGCGACGGGCGCAGCGTCGCGGAGCTGATGCGCGACGGCGCGACGGTGCTGACGCGCGCGCAGGTGATGGAGGGCGTGGCCGAGATGATTCACGAGATCCAGGTGGAGGCGACCTTCCAAGACGGCACCAAGCTCGTCACCGTGCACGAGCCGATCCGGTGAGCCCGCCGATGATCCCCGGCGAGCTTTTCCCCGCCGATGGCGAGATCGAGATCAACGCCGGCCGACCGGCGGTCGAGCTGGACGTCGCCAACACCGGCGACCGACCGATCCAGGTCGGCAGCCACTACCACTTCCAGGAAACTAACCCTGCGCTCGCTTTCGACCGAACGGCGGCGCGCGGCATGCGCCTCGACATCCCCGCCGGCACCGCTGTCCGCTTCGAGCCGGGGCAGGCGCGCCGCGTGCGCCTGGTGCCCTTCGCGGGCACGCGGGTCGTGCACGGGTTCCGCGGCGAGGTGGAGGGGCCGCTCTGATGCCTATGGAGCTCTCCCGGCGCGCCTATGCCGGCATGTACGGCCCGACCAAAGGGGACCGGCTCCGCCTCGCCGATACCGAGCTCGTCATCGAGGTCGAGCGCGACCTGACGACCTATGGCGAGGAGGTGAAGTTCGGCGGCGGCAAGGTGATCCGCGACGGCATGGGCCAGTCGCAGGTCACGCGCGCCGGCGGCGCGATGGATACTGTGATCACCAATGCGCTGATCCTCGACTGGACCGGCATCTACAAGGCCGATGTCGGCCTTAGGGGCGGGCGCATCGCCGCGATCGGCAAGGCCGGCAATCCGGACACTCAGCCTGGCGTTACCATCGTCATCGGCCCGGGCACCGAGATCATCGCCGGCGAGGGCCGCATCCTGACGGCGGGCGGCATCGACCCGCATATCCACTTCATCTGCCCGCAGCAGATCGAGGAGGCGCTCGCCTCCGGCATCACCACCATGTTCGGCGGCGGCACCGGGCCCGCGCACGGCACACTCGCGACCACCTGCACGCCCGGGCCCTGGCACATGGCCCGCATGCTCCAGGCGGCCGAGGCCTTCCCGATGAATCTCGGCTTCCTCGGCAAGGGCAACGCCGCGCGGCCCGAGGGGCTCGAGGAACAGATCCGCGCCGGCGCCTGCGGCCTCAAGCTGCACGAGGACTGGGGCACGACGCCGAAGGCGATCGACACCTGCCTCGCGGTCGCCGACCGCTTCGATGTCCAGGTCGCGATCCACTCCGACACACTGAACGAGAGCGGCTTCGTGGACGAGACGATCCGCGCGGTGGGGGGGCGCACCATCCAGGCCTTCCACACGGAAGGCGCCGGCGGCGGCCATGCGCCCGACATCCTGCGTGTGGTAGGCGAGCCGAACTTCCTGCCTTCTTCCACCAACCCGACCATGCCGTACACCGTGAACACGGTGGACGAGCACCTCGACATGCTGATGGTCTGCCATCACCTGGACCCGCGCATTCCGGAGGACGTGGCCTTCGCCGAGAGCCGCATCCGCAAGGAGACGATTGCGGCGGAGGACATCCTCCACGACCTCGGCGCCATTTCCATGATGTCGTCCGACAGCCAGGCCATGGGCCGCGTCGGCGAGGTCATCACGCGCACCTGGCAGGCCGCGCATAAGATGAAGGTGCAGCGAGGCCGCCTGCCGGAGGAAACCGGCGACAATGACAATGCGCGGGTGAAGCGCTACGTCGCGAAGTACACGATCAATCCGGCGATCGCGCAGGGGATCGACGCGCATGTTGGCAGCGTGGAGGTGGGCAAGCTCGCCGACCTCGTGCTGTGGTCGCCGGCCTTCTTCGGCGTGAAGCCGGACTACGTGCTGAAATGCGGCAGCATCGCGATGGCGCCGATGGGCGACCCGAACGCCTCGATCCCGACGCCGCAGCCAGTGCATTACCGGCCGATGTTCGGCACGTTCGGCCGCGCGGGCCTGCTCTCCTCCGTCACATTCGTCAGTGCGGCAGGGCTCGAGGCCGGTATCGCGGCGGCCTACGGCCTGACACGCCCACTGGTTCCAGTCGCCGGCACGCGCGCTCTCGGCAAGGCGGATATGAAGCTCAACGCGGCGCTGCCGCGAATCGAGGTGGATGCGGAGACCTACGAGGTGCGCGCCGACGGCGAGCTGCTGATCTGCGAACCTGCGGCGGTTTTGCCGTTGGCTCAGCGCTACTTCCTGTTCTGAGAGGGACGATGGACGAGAACATCCCGCGCGCGACCGCCGTGCTGCCGGCCGGCACTTGGCCGGAGGAGGAAGCGCGAGACAGCGTCACGCTCGACTTCGACGACCGCTTCCGCCGCCGCCGATTCTACAACGGCGAAGCAGGCCTCGCCTTCCTGCTCGACCTGCCGGAGGCGCAGATGCTGCGGGACGGCGACGGGCTGCGGCTGGCCAGCGGCGGCTTCGTGCGGGTGCGTGCCGCGCCCGAGAGGCTGGTTGAGGTCACTGCACCCTCGCCGCAGCATCTGCTGCGGCTCGCCTGGCACCTCGGCAACCGACATCTGCCGGCTGAGGTTGGCGGAGGCGGCATCCTGATCCGCCATGACCATGTCATCGTGCGTATGCTGGAGGGCCTCGGTGCGACGCTCCGCCGAGTGGATGCGCCCTTCAACCCGGAAGGCGGCGCCTATGGCGAGCACAACCATGCGCCGACGCACCCGCATGGGCATCACCACGACCACGACCACCATCACCACGATGGCGCCTGCTGTGGCCACCATGACCACTGAGGATGCGGCACGGTCGCGTCTGCTGGCCTGGCTCTCGCCGGCCTATCCGATCGGCGCATTCTCCTACAGCCACGGCCTCGAGACGGCGGTGGAGGAAGGCGGCGTCGCGGATCGCGCCGGCCTCGTGGCCTACACGGAGGCGGCGCTCCTGCACGGCGCGGGGGCGACGGATGCCGGGCTGCTCGCGCTCGCCTGGCGCGCGGCGGCCAGCGGCGACGACGCGGCACTCGACGAGGCGACGGAGCTGGCGTCCGCCTGGCGTGGGACGGCGGAGCTGTCGCTCGAGGCGACGCAGCCCGGCGCCGCCTTCGCGCAGGTGACCGCTGCGGCCTGGCCGGAGCCTCGCTTCGCAGCCTACGCCGCGCGTCATGCCGGACGTCTCACCCATGCGGTGGCCTTCGGCGCGGCCTCGGCTTTCCACGGCATCCCGTTGCGGCCTGCGTGCCACGGTTGGTGCTCGGCTTTCGCGGCCAACCTCGTCTCCGCTGGCGTGCGTCTTGTCCCTCTCGGGCAGACGGACGGCCAGATCGCAACCGCGATGCTGCTTCCGGCGATTGGCCGCGCCACCGAGGCCGCGCTCGCCCTCAGATCCGCTGAGGAGCACGGCTCCTGCGCCATGCTGCTCGACCTCTTCTCCATGCGTCACGAGACGCAATACACGAGGCTCTTCAGATCATGAGCGGAAACGGACCCTTCAGGGTCGGCGTCGGCGGCCCCGTCGGCTCGGGCAAGACCGCGCTGGTGGATCGGCTGTGCAAGCACATGCGCGACGGAAACGAGGTCGCGGCGATCACCAACGACATCTACACCAAGGAGGATGCGGAGTTCCTCACCCGCTCCGGCGCCCTGGCGCCCGAGCGCATCATGGGCGTCGAGACCGGCGGCTGCCCGCACACTGCGATTCGCGAGGATGCCAGCATCAACCTCGCCGCAGTCGCCGAGATGACGCAGCGCTTCCCGCAGCTCGAGATCCTGTTCATCGAGAGCGGCGGCGACAATCTGGCCGCGACCTTCAGCCCGGAGCTCGCCGACCTGACGATCTACGTCATCGACGTGAGCGCGGGCGACAAGATCCCTCGCAAGGGCGGGCCGGGGATCACGCGGAGCGATCTGCTCGTCATCAACAAGATCGACCTCGCGCCGCTGGTCGGCGCCGACCTCGGCGTGATGGAACGCGACGCGCGGCGCATGCGGGGCACGCGGCCTTTCATGTTCACCAACCTGAAGGAGAACCAGGGTGTGGCGGAGATAGCTTCTTTCATCCTGAAGGCCGGCGCGCTGACCGCTCGCGGGAAGGCCGCATGATGCGCGCGCTGCCGCTGGTCCTTCTCGCCCTCGTGCTGCCGCTGCCGGCGCTGGCGCATCCCGGCGACGGGCTCACATACGGCTTCGCAGCCGGTGTCGTGCATCCACTTGCCGGGCCCGACCACGTCCTGGCCATGATCGCACTCGGGATCTGGGCTGGGCTCGCCGGTGGCCGGGCGATCTGGCTGCTCCCGGCAGGGTTTCTGACCGGAATGGCGATCGGCGGCGTGCTCGGCATGGCCGGGAGCGCGCTGCCGATGGTCGAGGCCGGGATACTCGGCTCCATCATCACCCTCGGCGTGCTGGTTGCCGCTGCGGCACGGCCAATGGTGGTCGTGGCGCTGGCCCTGGTCGGAGCCTTCGGACTGCTGCACGGTCATGCGCACGGCACCGAACTCGCCGAGGGCTCGAGCGGGCTCGGGTACGCGGCGGGCTTCCTGCTGGCCACCGCGGCGCTTCACGGGGCAGGGTTGCTTCTTGCCTGGCAAAGCGGGACAGGACCGGGGCGCGTGGCGCTCCGTGTGGCGGGCGCGACGACGGCCGTCTTGGGGCTTGGAATGGTGATCCTTGGCTGAGCGCAGGGGCGCCGCGCCTGCGGGGCGTGGCGCGACCGGCACCGTGCTGGTGAATGGCCGTCCCGTGGCGCGGCAGGCCATGGTACGGAGCTTGCCGTTCGCCGTGCAGAGCGACGAGACCTTTGATGGCGGCCTGGAAACCGGGTCGTCCGTTGACGATCGGGACTACCGGACGCCCTTCGCCTTCAACGGGCGTCTCCTAGGCCAGAGGGAAGGCCAAGCGCATCGCGATCGTCGCGACCAGCGGCGTGGCCGGCTATTTCGGCGGGCTCCTGTCTAAGGCCGGCGCGGGGGTGGTCGCCCTCGCCCGGGGTGCGCATCTCGAGGCCATCCGAGCGACCGCCCGTCAGCGCGATCAGGCCAGGCGCCGGATCGGCAACTCTCGGTGGCCTCTGGTCCCCGCATCCCGACGTTGCCCGGTCGTCGCGAGCCGTTGCGATAGTCCCCCTCCGTTGCCTGCAGCCGACAGCGGCACGGAACAGTCCTCCAGCCTGACTGCGCTGAGAAGCACCGGACAGGGCGATGGATTCGCGTCAGCTGAGGCGGGCTCCGTCAGCGTTCCATCCGGCGGATTTCGGGCACCTTCCAACTGCCATTGAGCGCCTCGGCCTTCGGCCAGTAGAGCCGCATCTGCAGCACGAAGCGGCCGGGCGGCGCAGGTAGCCAGTTGCGCACGCGCTCGCCCGACGGGCGTTCGTGCTGCACCAGCAACTCGAGCGAGCCATCAGGGCCGAAGAGCAGGTCGTCGCGGTCCCCTATGGCGTAGCGGTCGATCTCGTTCGGCACGAAGAAGTTCTGGTCGTCATAGAGCGTGATCGACCAGAAGGCGCGCACGGGCGGCATCTGCCCGCGCTCGAACCGCATGACGTAGCGCTGCCGCCCGTCATAGGGGCGGCCGTCCGCATCCGCGCTGCTCTGCGGGTAGATGGCATCCTCCCGCAGGTTCACGCCGAGCCCGGCATAGGCATGAGCTGCGCGGTCGAGGTACTCGGTGCCGAAGACGCCGATCGGCGGTGGCGTGCTGATCCAGCCCGGACGGCCGGCGCCGACATACTCGCCGGCACGGCGCTCGACCGCGCGGCGGCCTTCCGCGACGGAACGGGCCAGCGTCTCGCGCATGGCGAGCGGCGCGCCGGCCCAGTCGAAGGGCTGGCCAGGCTCCAGCCCAATGCGGCGCATGCGGGCCAGCATCGGCTGGTCGAGCAGGCTGGCGGGATGGGTGCGCAGAAGCTCCGTGACACGCGAGAAGAACTGCTCGGCGTCCATGCCGTGATAGAGGCGCACGGGGGGTGTCCGCATGTCGGTCATGGAATCCACCTCGCCGGGCGGCGGCACGTAGCTCTCGCGCCGCGCCCAGGCCGAGAGCGGCAGCATGCGCATCCCGTCCTGGAAGCCGTGCACCGCCGCGTAGTCGCCAGCGCCGTTTGTCTGCGTTCGCCCGATGATCCAGGCGATCGGGGTCGGCGAGCGGATCACGCGCAGGCCTGCGGGCTGTTCGCCGCGCCAGTCGGGCCCGGCGACGAGGAAGGCCTGGGCGCCGTTGCCGGTGACACGCGTGCCCGGCACGGCGAAGACGTTGGTCCACATGTCGAGCATGGGCAGCAGGTAGTAGCGCGGCGCCTCCGGGACGGTGATCGCAACCGGCTCTCTCCGGAGGTCGAGCCAGGCGGAGGAATAGAGCGTGTCGGCATTGGGCCGCACGACCTCCTTGAAGGTGGCATCGGGGAAGGCGCGGAGGTGAACCCAGCGGTTCGGGGGGCCAAAGCCGTTCGGCTGCGGCGCGCGTACATTCGTGGCGCGCGCGCGCGTGATCTCCATCGCAATCAGCGGGTAGCCGAAGAGGTACGCGTCGGTCGCGATCTCCAGCACCTCCTCCGGCGTGACTGGCTGGGCCGTGGCGCGGCGGACGATCGCCGGGAGAGAGGCTGCCGCGCCCGCAGCCATGATGAAACGCGGCAGGTCGCGTCGCAGGATCGTCATCGGCAGGGCTCCTCCGTTCGGTTGCCGTCCTGCGCCGCGCATCACCGTCCGATCTCGAGCGTCGCGTGCGGCTGCAGGCGGTCGATGTCCTCCAGCGTCTGCGGCTCGCGCCAGCCGAAGAGGCGGAAGACCATCTTCTCCGGCGTGACGTCCACGATGGCGAACCCGTTGCGCTCCACCACGGGGTCGAGGACCTGCGCCGTCAGCGAGGACGGCACCAGCGGCGCAGTGCCGCGCGCGAAGGATGCCCAGGTCGCGGTGGAGGAGGCGAGCGTTCCGGCGAGGACGACGTTCACCGGGTTCGCCGACATGTCCACCTCGCCGCTGCGCGTCAGGCTGATCGCGCCGGTGGCGTGCAGGTCACCCGACAGCATGGCCGCTGGCCGGCCGCGCATCGCCGTCATCGCCGCCATGATCCGCTGGTGCTGCGCGTGCCAGCCCGGCTGCCAGAAATGCTTCGGCGCCGAGGTCGAGAGGCGCCCACCGGCGCCCGCCGAGGCGCCCCAGTCGTTGATGACCGTGCCATCGGGGCCGATCCGCGTCGCGGCCGTCTCCACGATGTCGGGATACCATTCCCGCCATTTGCCGGCCGACCAGCCCGGCGGCGTGCCCGGCACGTGCAGCAGCTGCGCCGTGTCGGTGGCGCGCGTGCGGCGCATCAACCACTCCTCCGCCTCCGGCGGTACCAGCGTGGCGACCGGCCCCTTCAGCGAGAGGTGGCCGCCGCAATCGTAGATCAGGGCCTCCAGCAGGCGGCCGATGCGCATCGTGCCGAAGGCGGTCCCAAGCCCATCCTCCTGCACGCCCGCGAGGCCCTGCGAGCGCGTCGGGTCCGGCAGGAATTCCGGATAGAACAGCCGCTGCACCGCCCGCTTGGCCTGCATGGAGAACTGGTCGGGCGGGAAGGTGACGAAGCGCTCCTCCGCCTCGTCATCCTCAAAGTAGTCGTGGTCGTCGGCGACGAACCAGGTCGGGACGGAGCGCAGCCGCGTGCCATAGAGCGTGGCGATCTGCGCCTCGCCGATCCGCTTGATGATCGCCTCGTTGGAGGTGCCGAGGACCGGCTGGTTGCGGTCGAACATGCCGTACCGGTCGTAGAGTTCGCGCGCGGTTCGCGCGATCTGCTCGTTGCGCGACTGCAGCAGCGTCGTCTGGTCCCAGTACACCTGGTCGCCGTTGGCGATCACCCCCTGCGGCGCGAAGGACATGGCGCGTGCGAGCAGGCGATGGCGGACCTCCATCGTGCGGAAGGATTCCTCGCCGCCCGGCGCCCGCATGGCGGGATCGCCGCCGGCACAGGTATAGGAGAGGAAGCGAAAGCTCGGGACCTGCGCGTCGGGCGCGGGCAAGGTGCGCAGCGGCCAGGCGTCGCAGAGCGCCCGTTCGCCGGCCAATAGGCGCAGCTGATACTCGCGGCCCGGCGCCAAGCCGCGGACACGGAAGGCCCAGTAGCGCCGCTCGGCGTCGGTCGGCACGCCCGGGTGCGCCGCGCCGTTCACGACCAGGTTGACCGGGCCGCGCTGCGCCCGGCGGAACGAGGCCTTCAGAAGCATGCTGTCTTGGTTGGCCGCGGGCAGCAAATGCACGACCTCGCCGGCGTTCCAGGCACGCTGAGCTTCGGCCTGCGGCAGCCCGGCTAGCGCCGCTCCGGTCAGCGCCGCAGCGGCGGTCACGGCCTCTCGGCGGGTGATGTCCTTCCCCTTTGCCGCCCGGGTCATGGTGGGATCTCCATTCGTGTGGGTGCCGGCGCGGCGATGCGGGCCGGCTCAGAACCGGAAGGCGACCGAGAACATGAAGAGATCGCCGCGGAAGCGGTTCTCCGTGTGAAGGTCGTGAATCCACTTGCCGATCAGGTTGACATCGCGGCCGCCGAGGCTCGTGGTGCCGAGCGCTGCCAGGCCAAGGCCCAGGCCCTCGCCACGGAAGCCGTCGGGGAAGAGCCAGGCCGGGCGCGCGCCGTCGTCGCCGGTCACCTGCCTGTACCAGTAGCCGATCGCGCCCAGCGCGAAGCGTGGCGAGAAGTGTTGGCCGACAAGCCAATCCAGGTGAACCTCGTCGCCGTTCCGGTAGTCTGTTGCCGTGTTGCGGGCGTTCACCGTGTAGCCCGCGGAAATGGACACCTCATGCCCGCGTTGCGGGTCGAGCCAAGTGTAAGAAAGCGCGAGATCGAGCGCCCAATGGTTCTTGCTCGTGTTCAGTAACCGGTCGGTGCTGTAGCGGCCGGTCGGCGCCTGCACCGCAGGCGCGAAGGTGAGGTGATGGTTCCCGAAGCTCCAGTTCAGGCGCAGGGGCGCGATGTAGAAGTCGCCGAGCCCGCCGATGTCGCCGGAGCGGAACAGGCCCCCCTGCGGCGCCGTTGCCTGCGCGGAGACATTCGCATTCAGCACGTAGGGAAACGAGACGCTCGCGCCCCAGCGCGCGCCGAAAAGCCGCGCATCCGACAGATAGGCGAAGGTCGCAGTGTTGACCCAGACCCGCTCGCGCGCGCCGACCGCGACACGCCCGCCGAGCGGCCGGGGCCCGACCTCGGCGTCGTAGTAGCTCAGGTCGTCGCGCAGATAGAGGCCAGGGGGGGCGAATATGCCGGCACCGAAATCGCCGCGCGTGCCCTGCAGGTAGAGGCCGGCGCCGCCCTCGGCCGCCAGCGCTGGCGTTGCGGCGCAAAGGCAGAAGGCGGCGACGGCGCGGATCGCGTAGCGTCCCGTGCGGCGCGCCATCAGAAGAAGAATCCCAGGCGTAGCTCGACCCGATGATCATAGACGGGGAGGTCGCGAATGATCCCGATGCCGAACTCGGCCGAGACGACGAGCGAACCTGGCCAGACGCGGCCGATCGCGAAATTGGCGGGCACGAACCACCGCCCGGTCTCTGTGTTCAGCCGGATATCGGTCGAGGGGAACAGCGTCACGAACCAGTGGCCGGGTAGGACCACGTTCAGCGTCGGTGCGAATTGCAACTCGCGTCGGCGCGTGCGGTCGGATTCGCCGGCGACGTCCACGTCGTAGCGCAGCGCGGCCAGCGCGAAGGATCCCGGCGAGATCTCCTGCGAAAGGCTGTAGCGCAGGCCCGCGGTCGGCAGCAGGCGCCAGCCGCCGCTGCCGAAGCGGTCCCGCGTGGCCGTGGGCGCGATCACCTGCGTGCCGAAGCCAACCGCCCAACGTTCGTCCAGTGCGCGGCTCAGTATGGCTTGCGCCAGCACGTCGCCGACACCGCCCGCGAACTCGCGCTCCCCCGTCGCCCGGCTCGCCGCGTCGTTCATCACGAACGGCAGGTCGGCGCGCAGCCCGAGCGTCCAGCCATCGCCAAGGCGCACCGGGCGATCATGTCGAAGGACGAAGGTGCCGGTATCGGTGCCCTCGGTCGCTCGGCTGTAGCCGGCGCGGACGTCCACGCGCGCGATCGGCCGGGTGACGTCCTGGCCGGTGTTGACCTCCACGGCCGCCGGCGCCTGGCTGAGGGCGAGCCCAGGCGCAAAGGCGCCGAGCAACGCCAGCATCGGCCAGGCGCAGTTGCGGGCTAGCACGCCAGCACCGACGGGTTGTCGGCGGTTTCGCACCAGATGAGCGCCATGCGTGCACTCCTGCGTGCCGTTCACGACACGAACGTCCCGAGCTTGCCAGCAGCGGGGCAACGGCTGCTATCTTCCGCGGGCTCAATCTTGTCTTGACCGCGGGGAACATGCTCGAGGTCCGCGACTTCCGCCTGCTCACGACCATCGCGCGGCACGGAAGCCTGGTTCGCGCGGGTCGTGTGCTCGGCGTGACCGCCTCGGGTGTCACTCGCGCCGTTGCGGGGCTGGAGGCCCGGCTGCGCGTGCAGCTGTTCGAGCGCTCGCGCCGCGGCGTAGAGCCCACCGATGTCTGCCGCGCGATCCTGGCCCGGGCGGAGCACATCCTGACCAGCGTCGATGCGCTCAACGCGGAGATCGGCATGCTGCCCGGCGCGGGGCAGGAGGAACTGGCGATCGCGACGGGGGCGCTGGCGATGGAGACGGTCCTCGCCGGCGCCGCGGGCGCCTTCCTTCAGGCCCATCCCAAAGTGCGGCTCACCATCCACGAGCAGGACGCCATCCAGCTACTGCAAGGGCGCGAGGTCAGCATCGCGGTGCTCGATGTCTCTGCGCTCGACAATGCCGGCGAACTGCGGGTCACGCCGCTCCGGCGTCATCCGATCCTGGTCCTGGCGCGGCCGGGTCACCCGCTGCTGTCGCATCCCGCGCCGACGCTGACCGACATCGTTGGCTACCCGCTGGTGACGCCGCGCTCCGTCCCGACCCGTCTCGGTGTGCAGCTGGCCCGCGCGCGGGAGGCGATCGGCGAGGCTGCGACGGAGGTCAGCTGCCCGGCGGTGCGGACAGCCTCGCTCGGCGCCTGCCTGGCCGTCGCATCGCGGTCCGATGCGGTGGTTGCTGCGACGGTGCCGGCGGCGGCCACCTACCTCCGAGCCGGGCTGCTGGCCGTGGTGCCCTGGTACGAGTCGTGGCTTGTCACAAATTTCGCGGTGCTGACGCTTCGCAATCGCGGGCTCTCGGCAGCCTGCACGAGAATGCTGCACCTGCTGCAGGAAGAGGACGCGAAGGCCTTCGCGCAGGCCTGCACGCTCGCCCCGGGGCTGGTTGGGAAGGTCGCCGAGGAATTCGCCGTCGCGGGCGGCTGGACCGCGCCCGCCTTGGTCGGGCAGCCGTCATCCTGACTTGGCACGCGCGACGCGGGTTCGCGCTCCAGCAGGACCGCAGGGCGATCCCGGATGAGAGGCAGGGTTCAACGGCGAGACCGTCAAGAACGGGCCCGAACCCCTATGAGCACTGTTCGGCATAAGCCGATGCGCGTCCCCGCACCCACTCGATTTGCTGAACAACCCACTCGGCAACACTGCCGGGGCGTTTGTCGTTTCCAGCACCCCGCGCGCTCTAATCCGCAGCCGGCCCGCCTGAGGGATCAGCCGCATCGCCTCCACCAAGTGGACGGCCGCTCGAACCAGTTCCTTCCAAGCTGAGGGACCGCCTTCCGCCCGAACCCGCGGTCGCAGCGCCGCCTTACCGGAGAGTCCAGTCCGTTTCCTGGACGGGCCTAAGCGCATGGTGGTGTTCGACTGGCAGCGTGATGTACTGGCATCGGCGGACCTCGATCCGCAGCCGGCCCGTCCTCAGGGACCAGCCGGATCTCCCCACGAGGCCCTGCACCACCTCCCGCGCTGAGACTATCGCTACGCTCACTCCGACGTATCGGCGTCGTCGCGCTCGGCCTTTCGGTCCCGCAGTGGCGTGGCGCTCGGCGCGTCCCGATCTATCCGGGCCATTATCATGACTACGACGGCCACAGCGGTGACGGGATCGGCGCGGCAATCGTTGGTGGGCTCGTTGCCGGAGCCGTGGTCGGCATCATCGCCGGTGCGCTGCAGGACGACGGCACGGCGGCAAAGTAACCCCGCCACGTCGCGTCGCTCAGGCGAAGCAGGCAACATTCGGCAGACGGCTCCGCGCTGCGCCGCCGCTCCGCCACTGCGCAGCTGTTGCCGTCGAGACCCGACGCCCGCGGCGCGTCAGCGACGGTAGGTGAGTTGCAGCCCCGCCGCATACCAAGTGCGGGACGCGCCTCCGGCGAGCTCGTCGAGCCCGCTGCCCGGCAAGAACATCGACACCGTCGCGGTCAGAGCCAGGCTCGCCGTCAGCACGCGCGTGTAGCTCGCCAGGATCTCCTGGCCGAGCGCGCGCGACGTGACGCCACGCTGGAAGCGCGTCGCGCCGTCCGAGGACCCGAACCGCACCCCCTGGCCGAACTGCAGCGGGCTGTTCAACTCGTCGGCCTCAAAGCGCAGCGCCTGGAGCTTCAGCAGGTCGCGCTGCGACAGGGCGAGGTCGAGGTTGGCGCGCCAGATCCGCAGGTTCGTGTTCAGGAAGAGGTTCGGGCCGATTACCCCGAAGAAGAACCCGTCGAGCCCGCCATTGCCGCCGTAATAGAGCGGGTCGAACCGTTCGAGCCGCCGCGTCGCCGGGTCGTCGCCGGAGAAGCGGGCATGTCCGAGCGAGACGCGCGGCACGAACGGCAGCGCGCCGAATCCAAGGCCGGCTTCTGCATAGCCTCCCCAGGCGGCGAGGTCGGCGCGCCCTCCGCGCTGGATCGCCCCGATCGCGCGCACCCAGCCTTCCGTGCGTCCGCCCACCTGGCCGCGCCACGCGGCCCGCAGCAGCCACGCATCCAGCCCGTCGCGACCGTCATCGACCAGCACGAAGGGTGCACCCGCGCCGGGGTAGTCGTAGCTCGACCGCAGGGCGCGGATGTAGCCGCCGCCGATGTCGAAACCGGACGCGGCATAGCCGACGCCGAGCGTGGCGAAGGCGTCGCGCGTGTCGAAGCTGGCCAGCGGGTTCGCTTCCAGATACGCCCCGGTCACGCTGAACCCCGACGCCTCGGCGCGCGCCAGCGCGCCGAGCCGCCAGACGCTGCGCGGCGATTCCATGATCAGCCCGCGCTCGGACCCGTTCACCGTCGCCTGGCACAACAGGAAGCCACCGTCGAAGCACTCGGAGAAGCGCCCGCTACGCAGTTCCAGGCGCGGCACGCCGCTGCCGGGCGCGGCGGTCTCGAGGGCTACCCACGCATCCTCCAGCATCGGACGCGACTGGTCCGTGTAGCTGTAGAGGTCGGTCCCGAGCGTGCCGCCCCAGGATGCCGAGAGACCTGCACGCAGCGTCCCGATCGGCGTCGCCGCCTCCGCCGTTACGCCGGGCCGGATGTAGAGGTCTGCCCAGCGCTGCCGATCGCGGTAGCCGGCGCTGGCGCCATAGAGTGGCGCGAGCCCGGCCCACAGCCCGTCCATGGCCCAACCGGCCGCGAAGGCGTTCAGGCCGAGCCGGATCGCCACCGGTCCCAACTCTGCGTCGGGCGGAGGCGGCGTTGGGTTCGCGCGCGCCGGGGCGGCCCCGGCCAGGGTCAAGGCCAGCAGCCCTGCAAGCGAGGCGCGTGGCAGCGATCGTCGGGCCATGGCGCGCGGCTCAGAAGGCGGTCCAACCCCCGTCCACCGGCAGGGCGATGCCGGTCACGAAGGAGGATTGCGACGAGGCCAGCCAGAGGATCCCCTCCGCCTGCTCCTCTGGCGTCGCGTTCCGGCCCATCAGGCCCTGCACCTTTGCAGGCACGAGGCTCTGCGGATCGAGCGAGGGATTGGTCCGCGCCATCTCGCCGATATAGCTCTCCACCGCGCGCCCGGCCTGCTCGACCATCGGCGTGTCGGTGCCGGAGGGGCAGATCGCGTTGCAGCGGATACGGTGCTTCGCATAGTCGTTCGCGATGCTGCGCGTCAGCCCGACGACCCCGTGCTTGCTCGCGTTGTAGGCCGGTGCGCCGGTCAGCCCGGTGATGCCGCCAATCGAGGCCATGTTGACGATCACGCCGCCACCCTGGGGCACCATCCGGCGAAGCTCGGCGCGGCAGCACAGGAACAGGCCGGTCAGGTTCACGTCGATGACGCGCTGCCACATCGACAGCTCCGCCTCGCCGCAGGTCGCCACCACGTCCTGCATGATGCCGGCATTGTTCACCGCCACGTCAAGGCGGTCATAGGCGGCGATGCAGGCCTCGACCATCGCTTCGGTCGCAACCTCGGAGGTGACGTCCACGACCAGCGCCTTCGCGATCCCGCCGGCGGCGCCGATGCCCGCGGCGACCGCCTCGAGCTCCTCGGCTAGCACGTCGGTCAGCAGCAGCCGCGCGCCCTCGGCCGCCGCGAGGCGGGCAGTGGCCGCGCCGATGCCGCGCGCCGCGCCGGTGATGATCATCGTGGTGCCATCGAAACGCGGCTTCATCGGCAGGTCCCCTGTCGGTTCGGTCGCCGGCCTGGTCGGCCTGCGTCGCAGGACCGGGACGCTTCCGCCGCGCGGTCTCAGGGTCAACGCGCCGCCTGCCCAGATTGGGCAATCAGCGCTAGTCTTCGCCGATGCCGGTCGTACCCACCCGTCCGCCACGCAGGGCCGACAGGTCCGCCATGATCTCGCCGGCGGCCGCCGAGGCGCTGGTGCACCGCGCCTTCGCCGAACGCTTCGTCGAGGCGCAGTACAGCTGGACCTCCATGCTGCTCGATCACCTCGTGGCAACCCGGCAGCGCATTGGTGACCTGGACACCGCGCTGATCCTCGGCGTCGTGGGGCTCTCCACCCTCGGCGCCGCGCGGCGCGACCTGCAGCAGGTTCCACCCGGGACGATGCCGGACCATGCAGGCAACAGCTTGCCCGCGGGAACCATGATCAACGCGCACAGCCTCGCCGCCATCACCGGCATCCCGCGGGAGACGGTACGTCGGAAGCTGTCATCCCTGGCCAAGGCAGGGCTGATCGAGCAGTTGCCTACCGGTGCGTGGTGTCTCGCGCCGGATGACCGCGGCGGCGCGCGTGCCAGGGCGGACCTGCATGACCTGACGAGGGACGCCATCCAGGGGCTCGCGCGCGTCTACGCCCGGCTCGCGAGCCTGGACGAGGCGATCGCCGCCGAGCCCGCCGCCCCGCAAGGTGACGATATGCGTGACCGGGGCGAGCTCGACTGCCCAGAATGAGCGGCTGGGCACGCCACGCCGGAGCGGCACGGGCCTAGGAAGACGTCGGCGGTCGCGGCGACCGCGCATCAGGGCCTCGGCGAGCATGACATTCCGTTCGTTCATCCCGTCGCGGCAGGCGTTACGGCCCCGCACGCGCTCCGGCCTTGGTGCCGCCTGGTTCGGCCTGGTGCTTGCGGCCGCTGCACTTCCCGTCGCGGCGGCCGCCCAAGCCACCCGCTCGGCCGAGGACGTCGCGCAGACCCTCGCCAACCCGGCGGCCAGCGTCACGGCGGTGGCGAACCAGATCCGCATCCAGCCTGGCGCGGGCGACGGTCGCACCAACGCGCAGTTCCGCCTGCAGCCGGTGGTCCCCTTCGCGCTGCCGGATGGCTGGGCGCTGCTGACGCGCAGCATCCTGCCGGTCTCGCTGAGCCGGCATCCTGAGGACGCCTTCGGCCTCGGGGACACCTCGCTCAACGCCTATTTCGTGCCGCCGCCGCGCGGCGCCTGGTTCCTCGGCTTCGGGCCATCCGTTTCTCTGCCGACGACGACGCAGCGCAGCCTCGGCACGCGCAACTATGCCGCCGGCCCGTCCGCCATCGTGGCGCGCCAGGGCAACCCCGTGACAGTCGGGTTTCTGGCGACGCACCTCTGGACCTTCGCGTCGCCCGAGGCGTCCCCGATGCGGACCACGACCTCCACCGTCCAACCCTTCGTCGCGTACAACCTCGGCCGGGGGCGCACCGCGACGGTCAACAGTGAGATCGTCTACAATTGGGAGATGCCCTCCGGTCGCCAGTGGACGGTGCCGATCACCGCCGGGGTGACGCAGGTGGTGCCCCTGGGTGACCGGTTCCTCCAACTCGGCGGCGCGGTGACGCACTACGCTGTCCCGCAGGCGGGGGGCGGTGGCAACTGGGAGTTCCGCCTGAACGCGATCTTCGTGCTGCCGAACTAGGAGCGCCCGCGATGACCAATGCCGGAAATCCAGGCGCCCTTTCCCGCCGCGGCTTGGCGGCGCTCGGCACCGGGGCGGCGCTGGTGGCGCTGGCCCGCCCCGCCCTGGCGCAGGCGCCCAGCGTCGAGCTGCAGTTTGCCACCGCCGTCGCGTTGCAGGCCGCTATATACGGCATTCCGCTGCTGGGGATGCAGCAGCGCCTCTCAGCAGAAGTGCTGGACACCGCGACGCAGCTCGCGCCCTTCGATGCTTTCCACCACTACCGTGACCTGGCGACGCCCGAGCGCGCGCCCTTCAGGGCACCGAACAACGACACGCTCTACTCGACCGCCTGGCTCGACCTGCGCGGCGAGCCCGCGATCCTGACCGCGCCAGCCACCGGCGCGCGCTACTGGAACGTGCAGGTGATGGACTTCGCGTCGAACACCATCGCGAATTTCGGCCAGCCGCGCTTCGGCAATGCCGCGGCCCGCTTCGCGGTGGTGGGCCCGGCCTGGACTGGCACGCTGCCGGACGGCCTGGCGGCAGTGGTGCGGTCCTCCACCTCGGTCGTCGCGCTGCTGCTGAGGATCCTGGTGGACGGACCGGACGACGTGCCCGCGGTGAACCGGCTGCAGGACGGCTTCCGCATCGCCTCGCTGCCCCGCTTCCTCACCGGGCGTGATGGCGCCGAGGCGCCGGAGCGAGAGACGCTCGCGCCCTGGACTGCGCGCAGCGCGACCGAGCGGTTCGCCGCGCTCGATGCGATCCTGAGGCGCGACCCGGTCCGCCCCGGCGAGGCCGCGCTGATGGACCAGTTCGCACTAATCGGGGTGGGGCCGGGCCGGACGATCGGCCGCCTCGCTGCCGACGAGGCGCTGCTGGCCCGCGCCGACGAGGCGGCCGTCGCGATCGCGCGTGAAGCGGGGCTCGGGCTCGGCCGCTTTGTGAATGGCTGGCGCAGCATCACGCAGGGCATCGGAAACTACGGCTTCGACTACCTCCAGCGCGCCGCCGTCTGGGTGGGCGGACCGCTGGCGAACGTGCCGGAGGAATCGCTCTACATCAGTGCCGTGCTCGACGCGCAGGGCGGCACGCTGGACGGCGGCGCAGCGCGCTACCGGCTGCGCTTCGCGCCAGGCGCGCTGCCGCCGGTGGAGGCTTTCTGGTCGCTGACGATGTACGAGCGCGACACCGGCCGCCTCGTCGCGAACCCGATCGGGCGCTATTCCATCGGCAACCGTACGCGGGGGCTCGTGCAAGATGCCGATGGCGGCCTCACCTTGGCCGTGCAGCATGCTCGCCCGGAGGGTGCCGCTGGCGCCAACTGGCTGCCCGCCCCGGCCGCACCCTTCTACATGACGCTGCGCCTGTACCGGCCGCGCGAGACTGTCCGCAGTGGCGCCTGGCTGCCGCCACCGATCGAGCGAACCGCCTGATGCGCGGCGGCTGTACCGTCCGCGGCGAAGGCCTGTTCTACGGGTCGTAGGCGAGCCTGAAGCCGGTGTGCCCTGCGGAGGTGTCCGGGCTGCGTCCGGCGCGCGCGGCGATTCGATAGCGGTAGCAGTAGCTCATGTGGCACAGGTAGCTGCCGCCCTTCATCATCCGCTCGCGCTCCGCCGCCGCCGCGACATTCCGGAGCTTCGCCGCGTTCGCCAGCGAGCGCACCCGGAAGGGATCGGCGCACCATTCCCAGGCATTGCCGCACATGTTGAAAAGGCCGAAGCCGCTAGGCGCGAAGTGTCCACCGGCGCGGTGCCGGCGAAGCCGTCGGTCGCGCTGTTCCGGTGCGGGAAGTCGCCCTGCCAGATGTTGCAGAGGGCTGTCCGTGGGCTCCTCCTCGCCCCAGGGAAAGCGGGCGCGATCGCACCCGCCCTTCGCGGCGTGCTCCCACTCCGCCTCGGTGGGCAGGCGGCCACCCGCCCAGGTTGCGAAGGCGGCCGCGTCGGGTGAGGCGATGTGGACGACCGGATGGTCCAGCCGGTTTGGGGTCGAAGAACCAAATCCCTCCGGCGCCGTCCACCTTCCGCCACCACGGCGTTCCCTCGGGCGTCAGGACGGGCAGCGCCGGATCGGCAAAGAGGTGGAACACATAGAACCAACCGAAGCGCTCGGCCTCCGTGACGTAGCCCGTCGCCGCGACGCGAAGCGCCGGTTGGTGACCTGGTGCGCGTCCCTGCGGAACGGCGCCAGCGTGACGGGACGCGCCGGGCCCTCGCCATCCAGGTTGGCGATGAACCTTTCGTACATGCTGGTGATTCCGAAGGGCGCGCGCAACGTCGCTGGCGCGAAGCGGCTGCTGTGCGCGGTGCTTGATCCGGCGCCGCGGATCGCTTTCGCGCGCGACTCGCTGAGCTTCCCGATGAACGCCAGCGTCGCCTTGCCGGCCGAAGTGCAGCGGGAACTTGGCGCCACGACGGAGGAGATGATGTCGGGCAACTACAGGCCCCGACTGGTGGGTCGTCGGCTCCGCGCTTCCCCAGAGGACGCGGATGATCGAGGAAATCCTTCAGGCGGGCGTTAGCGCCGGCTCATGCTCCTGCCCTCCTGAACCGGTGCAGCCTGTGGTGCCTAGGCCGTGGGGCCGGCTCCGCCAAACTCCGTCCGCCACGATAGTAGGTCGGCTCCGTCCCCCCGATCGCCCGCACCGCATTGGCACCCGCTTGCTACACCACCAGGACCTCGCCCTGCCGTAGCTTCGCAGAAATCTCCTCCGGCGTGTGCGCCTTCCGCCTCGGCATTTCCGAACCTCCCCTCACTGCCGCCGGACTGAATTACTGACGGACCTCCCAGGGGGGGCCAATTTGCCGCGGTGCCCGCCACAGGCCGGGTGTCGGTCCGAGGGCAGGCGACCTCAGCTGGCGCGCTCTCCCCTGGCACGCGTCCGTCGCAGGTCGAGCCAGCGCATCGCCTGCGTCACCGTCACTCCATGCAGCACGATGGAAACAAGAACCGTGAAGCCGACAATGGCCCACAGCGCTTCGGCGTCGCCGAGCGGCGTGCGGTTGGTTGCATAGGCAAGGTAGTAGAAGGAGCCGAGGCCGCGGATGCCGAAGAACGCGATCGCCGCCCGCTCCCGCAGTGGATGTGGCGCTCCGGCTAGTCCGGCCAGCCCGGCCGCTGGTCGCACGAGGAACAGGAAGGCGAGGCCCGCCAGAGCGCCTGCTGGCGTCAAGGCATCCAGCAATCCCCCGGCCAGCGCGCCGCCGAATAGGACCAGAAGGCCCATCATCAGCAACCGCTCCGTCTGCTCCGCGAAATCGTGCATGCGTTCGTGGAAGGCGTGCCGCCGCTCCGCGTCCCGCAGCGCAAGCGCCGCGACGAACACCGCCACGAAGCCGTAGCCATGCGCGGCCTCGGCGACGCCGTAGGCGACCAGCGTGGCACCGAGCGCCACGAAGCCGTCGCCGGTGCGCGAGATGCGCGACCAGTTGGGTAGGCGGAACATCAGCCAGCCGAGCGCGAACCCGGTCGCCCAGCCGAGCAGTGTGCCGGCGAGCAGCTTCCAGATGACGTCCACGGCCACCCACTCGGCCGCCCAGCCTAGCAAGTTCGGCTGCGGCTCCAGCGCGAGGGCCGTGGCGAGCGCGATCGCGAGGTTGACGAAGGGGAAGGCGAGGCCGTCGTTCAGCCCGGCCTCGGAGGTGAGCGCGAAGCGCACCTCGTCCTCCACGCCGATGCCTGGCGGGCCGACCTGCACGTCGGAGGCCAGTACGGGATCCGTCGGTGCCAGCACGGCGCCTAGCAGCAGGGAAGCGGCCAGGCCCAGGCCGAGCCAGGCATGGCCGATCAGGGCGATGCCCAGGATCGAGAGCGGCATCGCGATGCCGAGCAGCCGCCAGGTCAGGTTCCAGGATCGCCAGCCCAGTCGCCGGTCCAGCTTCAGGCCGGATCCCATGAGCGCCACGATGACGACGATCTCGGTCAGGCGCTCCGTGGCGTGCGGGAAACGCAACGGTAGCGGCTCGGCGCCCGGAAGCAACTGGAAGAGGCCGGCCCCGAGCCCGACGCAGACCATCGGCAGTGACAGCGGCAGGGCCTTAAGTACCATCGGGAGCCAAGCGACTAGCAGGATCAGCACGCCGCTGCCGATCAGGAACAAGATGTAGGTGTCCAACCGTCGTGCCTTCGCCGTTGGGGCTGCGTGCAGCAGCTAGGAACGCTCCGACAGGCCGACCGGCGGCGTCCGGCGGCACCGGTGAACGTGGTGGACGGGCCCGGCCAGGACCAGGTGCGTTGTGCGGCGTGCCCGCCGCGCCGCAGCATGCGTCGCGGCGGTGACCCTTGCGCAATGGAGGCGCCGGTGACGCTCAGGCTCGTAGCCTCGCGAGACGATGCCGCTCTCGCCACACCACGGGACCATCTCGTGCCGCTGGTTCGCCAGCGGGGCACGCTGGAGGTGCAGCGGGATGCCGTACGCCTCGTGGTGCTGCGGGATGGCGTCCTGACGATAAAGCACTGGACGCCGTTCAACGACCTGTCGAGCGACGAGGCAGTCTCGCCCGGCTACCGCCACGCCCTGGCACAGCAGCACAGCGTACCCGACCTGCCCTATGGTCTGGACATCTGGCACACGGGGAACCGGGTTCTGCGCCTGCGCTGGTCGGATGACGGCGCGCTAGAAATGGTCGAGTTCGCCCGCGGCGGGTGGGAGGCGGAGGTGCTCGCGCTCTGACCCGTGGCGCATTCGCGCATAGCGCATCGCCGAAGTTGCACCACGGCCCGAGCCTTCCGACTGCCCATGTCTTCGGTCCTATCGGCCCGCACCGAGCTGGCCGGCCTGTCGAGGAAGGACACCGCCGTTGCGCAGCCCCGGTCCGCGACCCGCAAGCGAGGCACGCCATCCCCATCGGCCAGGTATCAGGTGTGAACCATGAGCCCGGTGCGCACGATTCACTGCCGTACCGTGGCCGAGGGGCGCTTGCGCCTGACGAACCACATCCGCGATCTCGCCCCGATTACGCTGGACGAGGCGGGCGGCCTGCCCGGTCCCGATCCCACGCCGGCGCCCCTTGATGTCCTGCTTGCGGCGCTCGGATCCTGTCTTGCCGGTTCCATTCGCGCCCAGGCCTCGGCGCGCGGCATCGTCCTTTCGGCCCTTGCGCTCGATGTGGAGGCCGATCTGGCCACCGCGCCGTCCGATGAGGCGCATCCGCCATCGCTGGGCTTCGACGAGGTTCGCGTCGCCGTGCACATCGCGGCGGATGCACCCCGGGAGGCGCTGTCGGCACTTGTCGCGCGCGCCACGCTTCGCTCGCAGGTCGCCAGCACGCTGCACGACGGCACGCAGATCAGCGTCGTCCTGTCGTCGCCTGCGGAGTGCTAGGCCTCTTGCCGCTGCGGCGGTTCGAGCGCGCCGGCGTGGTCGCGGAAGGCTGCGATGAGGGCGTCCAGCACCAAGCGGATCCGCGGGGTACGACGATTGTCCTTGTGCACGGCGAGCCAGATGCCGACCGAGCTGGCCGGACCCTGCGGCGGCTCGATGCGGCGGAGTTGCTCGCCGAAGGCGTCGCCGCGCAGTCGCGCGAGGCAGGCAATGCCCGCGCCGCACAGGGCGCCGCGCAGCTGCGCCTCCGGGCTGTCGGTCCGCAAGGCGACAGTGGCACGCGGCGCGATCCCGGCCAGCCAGCCGGCCACCTGCGGCACTTCGGCGCCGTCCAGCCCGGCCACGAGGCGATGGCCGGCACAGCCAGCGCCGAAATCGGGCGTGCCGTGGCGCTCAAGGTACGCGTGGCTCGCATAGAGTGCGTAGGAGAGCGTCCCGATCCGCCGCACCACCAGGTCATGTGCTTCAAACGGCGCGAGGCGCACGGCGATGTCGGCTTCCCGCATCGAAAGGCTGAGATGCCGCACCTCGGCAACCAGCTCGATCGCGACTTCCGGACTGCCTGCCTGCAGGGCGGCGAAACAGGGCACGAGGACATGGCTGGCCAGGGAGTCCACGGCGGTGACACGCACCACGCCTTCGAGCTGCGCGTCGCGTCCGCCGACCGTCCTCTCGACGGCGCGCATCTCAGCTTCGACGCGCTCAGCCTGGCCCTTGATCGCCTCTCCGGCGAGGGTCGGCACGTAGCCCTCCGGCGTACGGTGCAGGAGCCTGGCGCCGAGCCCGCTCTCGAGCGAGGCGAGGCGTCGGCCGACCGTGGACTGCGTCACGCGGAGCTCGCGCGCAGCCGCCGAGAGGCTCCGCAGACGTGCTATCGCCAGGAAGAAGCGAAGATCGTCCCAGTCCAGCATCGTCGCCCATGCCCGTCCGCCCGTCGCTGGCCAGAACGCTCAGTCCGGCAACGGGGTGGCACGCGGGCAGTTCGGTGTCTGGGCGGGCCGCTCACCTTCGAGACTGGTACCGGCCGGTCCCGTCGTGCTCTCCGAGCCACGCGGCTGCTCCCTCCCGCCGCGGATCATCCGTGCATAGCGACTGCCCAGCTTTCGGGCGCGTACGGGACGCCCGGAGCCCGCGTTAAACACCCGAGCGCCCGGCCAGACGCGGCCGGACGCCATCGGAGTACGGACGACGTGACAGAGCGCGGGCCCGAGCCGACGGCTCAGGCGATCCCTCTTTTGCAGGAACACCTCACCCTGGGCCATCGCCGGGTGGAGACCGGGCCCGTGCGCGTGCACCTCGCGACCACGACCGAGGACGCGCCGCTGCGCGAGGCGGTGCGGCACCAGCGGGCCGAGGTCCAGCGCGTCACTATCGGGCGCGAGGTCGCCGAGGCGCCCGGCAGCCGCGAGGAGGAGGACGGCGCCGTGATCGTGGTGCCGGTGCTCGAGGAGATCCTCGTGACGGCGCGACGGATCATCCTCAACGAGGAGATCCGGATCCGCCGAGTCACGACCACCAAGACCATCGAGAAGACTGTCGCGCTGCACAGACAGGCCGCGACAGTCGAGCGCATTCCGCCCGCGCCGCGGGACGGAGACGACAACGACAAGCGCCGCACGGTCGGCGACGGAGACGACGCATGAGCACCACCACCCTGACCGCCCTCTATGACCTTCGTGCCGAGGCGGACCGCGCCGCGGGCCGCTTGGTGAGCGATGCCGGCGTCGCGCGTTCGGATGTGAGCGTGATCGCGCGGGAGACCGGCGGGACGGGCGCCACGACGACCGAGGATACCGGCCTCCTCGCATCCCTGAAGAGCCTGTTTGTGCCGGACGACGAGCGCGCCGGCTATTCCGAGGCGGTCCGGCGTGGCGGCTTCCTGCTCACCGCGCGGGTGGAGCAGACGAGCGCCGAGCGCGCGATGGACATCCTGGAGCAGGACGGCGCCGTGAACCTGGACGAGCGCCAGCAAGCCTGGCGCGCTGAGGGATGGACCGCGCAGCGCTCGACCTCCGGCGTGGCCACGCCGCGCGCCACCGCTTACCGCGACGGAACGACGGCCGAGGAGGAGCGCATCCAGCTCGGCGAGGAGCAGCTTCGCGTCGGCAAGCGCCTCGCCACGGGGGGGCGCGTGCGGGTCCGCAGCTACGTGGTGGAGACGCCCGTCGATGAGCAGGTGACGCTGCGCGACGAGCACGTCTCCGTGGAGCGCCGCATGGTGGACCGCGCGCCCACCGCGGCCGATGAGACGCTCTTCGCGGACCGCACCATCGAGGCGACGGGATCCGTCGAGGAGGTGGTCGTGTCCAAGACCGCGCATGTCACCGGCGAGGTCGTGGTCAGCAAGACGGCCGGGGAGCGCGTCGAGACGGTGCGCGACACCCTGCGCCGCACGGAGGTGGAGGTCGAGGACGAACGGGCGACCGGCGACGGCATGCCCGCGCGGCCTGCGGGCGGGGAGGAACCCGCCAGCCCCGGGACCTCGGGTGCGCGCCGGTAGCCGAGGACGGCCGCTGCAGCCGAACGCAGGACGGGGGCGCTGCCGGCAGGCAGCGCCCCCGGCAGCGCGAAGGACCTCCGCGAGGTGGCGCTCGGTCAGCGCGCCACCTCGAACCCTTGTTCCAGATCGCCACGACGATTTTGCCGCTCGTGCTGGCGATCGCGTTGATGCACGCCGCGCTCACGGTCGGCTGGTGGTGGGTGGTGCCGCTGCTGGCGCTGCCGGCGGCCGTCGGCTCGGCTGCATCGAGCGCGGCGGGTGACGGGACGGCTGCGGGTCAGAGCGTGGATGCGCCGCCGCGGATGCGGACGGGATGCGCCTGGCGCCGATCAACGCCGCCGCGTCCAGCCTCAGCACGGTGCTGTCGGCCTGGGTCATTGCCGCGAAGGGCGCGCAGTCGGTCCCGAACACGAGGGGGGAGGCCGACCATGCCCTCGCGGCCGATCAGCCGGACCTCGGCGGCGTCGCCGTCCTCGAGCGTGGCGAGCATGGAGATCCAGCCCGCCTCCGGGAAGTGCACTGCGGTGATCGGCGCGTCGGCCGCGGTGAGGGTGTGGCGGGCGGGCAGCTCGACCCGCTCGAGCCAGGGCCGCAGCCGCGCGAGTTCCTCGGGCGGCAGGGCGGCGAGCAGGCGGTTGTGCGGCGCGGGGGTGAGACGATCAGGGCCGTGCCGGGCTCCTCGGCGGGAGCGCGAGCCCCTCTCAGCCGCCCGCGCCGGGGGACCTCGGCGGGCGATGCACGGCATGTGGCGGCGTGCCGGATTTCACGGGGGGAAGACGGGTCAGGTCATGGCGATGACCGGGCCGCCCCAAGGCGGACCGAGCCCGACGCTGGCATGAACGAGCGCCATCATCAGGATGAGGGCGAGAACGCAGCCGCCCAGCGTCAGTCGGAAGCGGTGCTCGGAGACAAAGGCGGCGAGCCCGGTGGGGGTCATCGTCACGGCGACCTCGTTCGGTTGTGTGCCGGCACGCATGGTCGAAGCCGAAGCTCGGGATCGCCGAGGGACGGCCCGATGCTCACTCCGCGTCCGCGGCGAGGGCCTTGTCCAGCTCGGCGGGATCGACGAGTTGCGCCTGCAGGAGCGTGCCTGGCGCTTGCCCCCGCGGCGTCATCGTCGTCGAGACGCGCCGGTAGGCGGGGAAGGACAGGCCCTGCACCAGCTCCTCCTCCGTCTCGATGTCGTAGGTGCCGGCGGGCTGAGCGCGATCGAGGCCCTTCAGGACGAACGGGCGCCGGAAGACCAGCGTGGTGCGTCGGCTGCGGGTCAACATGGTGCGCCTCCTGCGATGCGGATGGGACCGCCTGGTCGCCCGCTCGGCGCGTCGCGGAGGGTCCTGGCGCCGGACGGCTCGCCGTCGGCGCAGGCCGCATTCGCGCGAAGGATCGTCGGACCGTCCCCGACCGTGCTCTCGGACGGGGAATCCGCCACGGCGGCAGCGCCGGGTGTCTCGCCGGTGAGCCATACCTGGAGCTGCTGGCGGGCGCGGAACACGCGGCTCTTCGCGGTGCCGACGGCGCAACCCATCGCCTCGGCCACCTGCTCGTAGGACATGCCGTGCAGGACGATCATGAAGAGGGTCTCGCGCTGGACCGGGGGAAGACGGCCGAGCGAGATTTGGAGCTCCTTGAGCACGAGGCTGTCCTCGTGCGCAGCGGGGGTCGCGAGCGCAGCCTCCGGCACGTCGTCCAGGTCGGCGGTAGGCCGGCGCCTGCGCGTGTCGCTGATGAAGCGGTTGTGCAGGATGCGGTGCATCCAGGCCGGGAAGTTCGTGCCCGGTGCGAAGCTCTCACGGGCCGCCAGTGCATTCATTACGGCATCCTGGACCAGGTCGGCTGCCGTGCTCGGGTTGCGGGTCAGCCCGAGAGCCTGGATGCGCAGCCGCGGAAGAAGGGTGATCAGCTGCTGGTCGAAATTGTCCTGGCGGATTTCCATACCAATCGTATACACCCCGCCGCCCGGCAGCGGGTGCGCTCATCCGGCCTGGATCAGCACGCATGCGAGAGGCGGCGGCGGCAGCGCCCGCGCCCAGAGACCCGCCCGCGGGTAGCGGGCGCTCAGCGCCGACCCGGCGTGCCCGGCCGTTGCTGCCTGGCGGGTTCGGCCAGGACGGCCCGCGGTAGGACCAGGACGGCGACAAGCCCCTCCGCTCCGAAGTTCATCTCCACCGTCCCGCCGAGGTCGTGCCGGATCTCGCTCGCGATCAGCTCCGAGCCGAAGCCCTGGCGCGTGGGGGCCGGGTCTCGAAACCGGAGGCCCGAAACCAGGGCTGGGGCCTCGTTGAAGCCGCTGCGCGGTCTGCAGGATGACCTCGAGCGCCAGGCGGCGCCCCCAGCCCCCGGGCCGGGGCCTCGTTGAAGCCTCGTCAATTAGGCACAAGTGACACCCCGTCAGGGGTGGCGCCCCCAGCCCGCGGGCTGGGGCCTCGTTGAAGCACCTTCATGCAGCCGGTGCGCAGCGACTGCGAGATGGGCGCCCCCAGCCCCTGTGCTGGGGCCTCGTTGAAGCCGGACATGGCCGAGGAGGCCGCGGCCGGCTGGCGCCGGCGCCCCCAGCCCCCGGGCTGGCGGCTTGGAAGGCCACCTTCGCTCCGCAGGCGCCAGTACGAACGTCCGTTTGGCCGCGACGCGATAAGCTGCAGCTCCCGCTTGTTCTCGGCTGAGCCCCACTCGGCCGCGCCCTTCAAATACTAGCCCCAGACCAAGTCGTCTATTACTTGGCTCCCGGCCCCGGCCTGAACCGCGGCCGTCCAAACGACGTACGAGATGTTGGTGAAGGCGGACGAGAAGCTGACGAGCCCCGTCGTGCTTACCGTTTGAGTTGCGACCTCCTGGTTTGCTGAATTGAAGCCTGTCCAGGTCGCATTTCCCGAGTGGACGAACACCGACGTCAACGAGAACGTCGAGCCGTCGATCTTTTCAAAGCGGAGCGGACTCTCCTCCTGGTGCAAAACACGTGCCTCGTTATCAGCATCTCCAAGGAAGTGGCTCGAGATGTTCAGCTCATCCGAGCCACCGATCGTGCGCAGCCGGAGGCCGTCCTCCTCGTAGCTTGTCGGCCGCTGCGTATTCTGAACAACACTCGTTCTGATCACGCCAGTATCGAAGGTCATCGTCTGGAGCACCTGCTCGGGGACGTCGGTCACGGTGATTGTGGTCGACGCAGTCGCGAGACTGTTGGTGCTGGCCCCGTCGTTCACCTCGATGGTCAGCGCTATTGTCGGGTTGCTGTCTGCATTCTCCGCTTCGAAATCGAGGAAAGTTCCGGACTTGAGTCGCAGTACGTAGTCGCCAGGCGCGCCGGACATCGTACCGCTCGCGGCAACCACCTCGAAGCGGGTGTCCACTGACGATCCGAGGAGAACTCGGAATGAGAGGCCTGTTAGGGTATCCACGTCAGTGACAGTAAACGTGTCCAGCACTACGCCGGGTGAGTTCTCGGCGACGGCAATGGTGCTCAATAGACCCGATATCACCGGCGCGTCGTTCACCGCGGTAACGTTGAAGGTGAGGGTGTTGGCGGTCGGGTCGAGGTCGATGCCGCTGTTGGCGGTGCCGCCGTTGTCCTGCACCTGGAAGGTGAGGCTGGCGTAGCCGGTGCCGTTGGCGTTGGCGGCCGGCGCGAA
>Ga0164290_1000828_pt1 | contig 75108 bp, 69 predicted proteins | sample Micstemetagenome_FD_108782 | JGI IMG/M metagenome (GOLD analysis project Ga0164290, IMG submission 108782) | Contaminated culture microbial community from soil near Moab, Utah, USA - Microcoleus steenstrupii SON62 (Illumina Assembly) | ecosystem: Environmental > Terrestrial > Soil > Soil crust...
CGCCCCGACCGCCTCGATCTCGATCATCTGCGGCGGCACCTCGGCCGGCATCGAGCCGATCCCGGCCAACATCTATACGCACAAGACCCTGTCGGGCTCGTTCGCGGTCAAGAACCCCTATCTGGAGAAGGTGCTGGGCGAGAAGGGCATCGACACCACCGAGGTCTGGTCCTCGATCCTGGAGCATGAAGGCTCGGTGCAGCACCTCGACGGCCTGACCGACGACGAGAAGGCCATCTTCAAGACCGCGTTCGAGCTGGACCAGCGCTGGATCGTCGAGCTGTCGGCCGACCGCGCGCCGGAGATCTGCCAGGCGCAGTCGATCAACCTGTTCATCCCGGGCGACGTCAACAAATGGGACCTGCACATGCTGCACTGGTCCGCCTGGGAGCGCGGGGTGAAGTCGCTCTACTACCTGCGCTCCAAATCGGTTCAGCGCGCCGCCTTCGCGGGCGCCGAGAACAAGGTCGAGGAAGACATCGACCCCAACCAGCCCGACCTCTTCAGCGCCGCCCGCACCGACTACGACGAGTGCCTGGCCTGCCAGTAGGCGGTCGCGGCCTGATCGAGGAACCGCGCAGAAGGTCCGACGTTCGCCCCCCGGAGCAGAAGTCTGTTGGCGAGACCGCCCGCATCGTGCAGGGTCTTGTCCGTTAACGGATCGGGAGGACCGTTGATGCGTATGGCGGTTGTTTCGTGCGGAGTGTTGGCGACTGTGGCCTGTGCGGCCCCGGCGTTCGCCGTTGAATCCGTCTCCGGCGCCCAGGCCGCCATCGCGGATCCCTGGACCGTGGTCCGGGAGCCCCCTGCGACCGTCTCTGACCTGCTGACCCGGATCGATCGCGAGGCGCGGTTCAGCACCGGCGACCGGCCCGACTACGGCCCGGAACAGGGCTGGAGCGGCTATTCCCCCCCTCCCCGCGGGACCGGCTCGCCCTGGGTGGCGTCAAGCCGTGACGTCTGGTTCGAGAACAGCGCGTTTGACGACCGGCTGCGGCTGCGCACCGAGGGGCCAGTCCGCCGCGCGGACGGCTCCCCCCTGCCGCCGGGGCCGCTGGACCCCGCGGCCTATGAGGCCGAACACTACGACCTGACCTACACCCGCGGCTGGACCGAGACGCTCGGCCAGACCGCATCCGGCCTCGACGTCACCCTGACGCCCCACGTCGGCGTCGGCTTCGGGTCCCGCGGCGGCGCCACGGAAGCGGGCGCGACCCTGCGCATCGGCCCTGACCTCGATCGTCTTGTCCCCGAGGGTGAGGCGGCGTTCGGACAGCGCCCCCGCTGGTATCTGTATGCGGCCGGGTCGGGCCGGGCGGTCGGCTACAACTGGGCCCGTACGCGCGACGGCGACTTCGCCCGCTCGGGCGTCAGCCACGACTCCGGGAGCTTCCTCGGCGACGCCTCCCTGGGGGTCGCCATGCGTCGCGGCCCGATGCAGGGCTCGGTCGCGCTTGTCTACCGCGAGATCGGCGTCGAAGGCCTGCGCGCGGGCCACGGTGTCGACACTGACGTCTCGGAAGGCGTCATCGCCTTCCAGCTGTCGATCAAACCTGAGTAGGGATTGAGGCTTGGGGCTTGGCCCAAGAACCACCCTGCTGTCAGCCACGGCGCCCCCGTCCAACCTGATCCGAGCGCCAGGCCCTACTCCGCGGCGCCCGTCCGCGCCACGCCCTCGCGCCGGTCATCGGCCCCGCCGTCCCAGCCCCAGCCGGTCGGACCCTGGCGCCAAAGGCCGCCATGCAGGCCCGAGGTTTCGCTGTCGTTGGGGTCGAGGGTCACCCCCACCGCCGCCAGACCCGCGCGCAGGGCCTCGGAGAACCGTTCGGTGTCCGCGCCGAACCCGTCGCCCCGGGCGACCAGATTGGGCAGGTCGAACGCCGGCTGCACGGGCAGACCCCAGTCCAGTATCGCGATCAGGGCCCGCGCGTTATAGGCGAGGATTGACGTCCCGCCCGGTGATCCGAGCGCCCCCAGCAGACGGCCCTGGCGGTCGAGGATCAGCACCGGCGCCATGGAGGACCGGGGGCGCTTGCCCGCCGCCACGGCGTTGGCCCCGGGCGAGCCGTCGGGGCGCAAGGGCGTGAAGGAGAAGTCGGTCAGCTGGTTGTTGAGGAAGAAGCCCGCCGCCATCCGGCCCGAGCCGAACACGCTCTCGATCGTGGTGGTCATGCTGACCGCATTGCCTTCCGCATCGACGATGACGAGATGCGACGTCCCCGCCGGCTCGTTCGTGGCGTCCGGCCCGGCGAGCACGCCGCCGGGGGGCGTTCCGGCCTCCGCCGCCCCGGTCAGGCCCGGCGCCAGGGCGGCCCGCGCGGCCGTATAGTCGGGGTCCAGCAGACCCTGCACCGGCACCCGGACGAAACCCGGATCGCCGACGTGGCGGTCGCGGTCGGCGTACATCAGCCGTTGAAGCTGGGCGAAGGCGGTCCAGGCGCGGGCGCTGTCCGGACCCAGGCTGATGTCCGGCGTCTGCTCGGCCATGGCCAGAAGCTGCAGCACCGCCACGCCGCTGGACGGCGGCGGCGGCACGCAGATGACATAGATCCGGTAGGGACGGCACAGGGCCCCGCGCTCGACGGGTTCATAGGCGGCGATGTCCTCGACCGTCAGCGATCCCGGCCGCGGCGCCTCGGCCACGGTCGCGGCGATCTCGCGCGCGATCCGCCCTTCGTAGAACGCCTGGGCGCCGCCGGCCGCCAGCTCCGCCACGGTCTCGGCATAGGCGGGGTTGCGCAGCACGTCGCCGGCGACATAGCGCCGGCCGTCCGGCCGGGTGAAATAGGCGTCCGCCCACCGGGTGCGCGCCTGTCCCCGTGTGGCGGCGATGAACTGCGCCAGCCGCGGACTGACCACGAAACCGTCTCGCGCCAGCCGCCCGGCGTCGCCGAACAGGGCGTTCCACGGCAGCCGGCCGTGCGCCGCCTGCGCCATCGCCAGCATGGCCACGGCCCCGGGCGCGCCGGTCGACCGTCCGCTCAGCACCGCCTCCCCGAAGCCGAGCGGCCGACCGTTCTCATGGAACAGCTCGGGCGTCGCCGCCGCCGGGGCCGTCTCTCGACCGTCATAGCTGGTGACCTCGCCGCTGCGGGCGTCGAACACCATCATGAAGGCCCCGCCGCCGAGACCCGACGACTGGGGCTCGACCAGACCGAGCACCGCCTGCACGGCCACCGCCGCATCGACCGCCGACCCGCCCTCGCGCAGCACCCCCAGACCCGCCTCGACCGCCAGGGGATTGGCCGCCGCCACGAAAGGCCCGCGGGCGAGCGGGGGCGAGGGAAGGGCGGAGGCCGCGGCGGCGGCCGCCACGGACTGCGGCCGGGACCCCGGGGTGGCGCCCGCGCATCCGGCCAGCGCCAGGGCCGCGGCCAGGACGGCGGCCGTGGCGCCGCGCAAGGGCCGGGACGGAAGAGCGATCATGGCGGACTCGTTCAGGCGGAGGAAAAGGCCGCGCACCTTGGCCCGCCGCCCGCCGGAGCGAAACCCCCTGCTCCCGACCGGGATCGCGTCACCCCGGAAATGTTCGCCGAAATCGCCCCCGACAGCCCTTGCCCCCCGCCGCCCCGTCCGCTAGATACCCGCCCTCGCCGTTAGCGGCCAAGCGCGCCCGTAGCTCAGCTGGATAGAGCATCAGACTACGAATCTGAGGGTCGGACGTTCGAATCGTTCCGGGCGCGCCATTTTTGTCGGCCTTTGAGATCACCAAGACCGACGCCGTGGTCGGTGATCCGGTCGACCTCAATCTCGTCATCCAGGCCGGCGAAATCCGGGTGCGCGGCCTGGAGGCCGAACTTTCGGCCCGCCCCCTCGACCCGTGGACGATCGTGGCCTCCCGGGCTTGGTCCGACAGCGAGATCACGCGCGACACCAACAGTTTCGTGGTCGGCAATCGCCTTGCCGGGGTGCCCGAACACCAGGCCGCGCTGTGGACCTCCTGGGCGTTCGAAGGCGCTCTCGAAGGCCTGACGGTCGGCGGTGGCCTGTTCCACGCGTCCGGCCAGGCGGCGACCACGTCGAACAATTTCGACCTGCCGGGCTATACCCGGCTGGATCTGAACGCGGCCTGGGCCTTCGGCGACGGCTATGCCGTCCGGCTCAACGTCGACAACGTCACCGACGAGACCATCTTCATCACCGGCGGGTTTTTCGCAGATCTATCCGCAGGCGCCGCGGACGGCGCGGCTGACCCTGTCCAGGGTGTGGTGATGCGCCGGCGGCTCGGCGTCACAACAACTCTGGCGGCGATGCTCGCCCCGCCAGGCGTCCTGTTCCCCATACCGGCGACCCGAGGGCGATGGTTCGGTGCGGGGGTTCGGCGCCGCCGGCGGCAATGTCCTGATCGACGGCGCGCGGCCGTCCTCCAAGGCCGGGCTGCTCGACGCCCCGGGCCGCATTCCCGCCGGTCAGGTCGAACCGGATCGAGGTGATCCGCAATGCGACCACCTCCGAGGCCCAGAGCCAGACCCTCGTGCTCGGCGTCGTCCGCCGTCCGGGCGAGGCCTCCGGAACCGAGGCGCGGCTCACACGCAGCCCGGCCTTCGTGACCCTGACCTTCACCGGGACGTTCTGAATCCCGCCGCATCGACGAGATTGTACGGTCCGCTCAATGCCGGTGGGATTGCCGGCGCCAGTTGACCAGATGCGCACCGGCGAGGGCCAGACCCCCGGCGACGGTCAGGGGCGTCTCCCAGTCGTGGTCGGGATAGCCGGCGGCCCCCGCGACCAGAAGGGCGAGACCGCACACCGCCAGGCCGATGGTGACGGCGGCGAGGCCTTTCCCCTGCGGCCGGGTCAGGGTCCAGAGCGAGATTGGCGCGGCCAGCGCCACGAAACCCCAATGCACCCACTCCGCCTCGGCCCAGGCGCCCAGCAGCGGCAGGAAGCCGGCCGCCAGCGGCAGGACCAGGCAGTGGGCGAGGCACAGGCCGGACAGGCTGATGGCGACGGCGTCACCGGTGCGGGCGGGGGCATGTGCGACCAAAAGCGGGTTCCTTCATCTGAGTTTTGAGATATGTTACAATATAACATCCGTTCAACCCCCCGAGGCGCGATTTGATCCGGTTTGCGTGTGGCGAAAGGCGACGGGCGTGGATCATCGCCTGAAACCCGAGGGACGGGTCGCCCGACGAAAGGGGCGCGCCATCGCCCGAGCGCCTGACCTGGTCCCGGACGCGGGTGAGGCCGTGCTGCTTCCGGGTCCCTCGGGCGTCGTGAAATCCACAGCCCTCCTGCGCGCCGGGTCTGCGTCGTGATCGTCGCCGATGGGGCCGCCACCTTGCGCCGCCTGCCGTCGTCACCCAAGGTCACCCCGCAGGTCGGGCCCGAAACTATCCCGCATTTGAGTTTGTCGTTCCGAGGAAAAGCCGATGTCGATCAATAGAGCTCCGCGCCGCATTCTGGCGTGCACCGTGGCCATCGGCGCCCTGATCGTCGGAGGCCAGGTGTCGGCGCAGGAGGCGCCCATCGTCCAGCCCGGGGCGCCGGGACAGGCGTCCAGGGCCTTGAACGCCGAGGAGGCCGCCCGGATTTCGGACAACCGCTATTCGGCCGACGACGTCGCCTTCATGCAGGGCATGATCGGGCACCACGCCCAGGCCGTGGAGATGGCCGGTCTGGTCGCCGAACGGACCAATACCCAGGCGATCATCGACATCGCGGGTCGCATCAACGCCTCCCAGGCCGACGAGATCACGTTCATGCAGGCCTGGCTGCGCGAGCGCGGCGAGACGGCGCCGGATCCGATGGCGGCGGCCATGAACCACGGCGCGCACGGCGCCGGTCACGGCGCGGGCCACGGGGGCCATGCCGCCATGCCCGGCATGGCCACCGCCCAACAGATGGCGGCCCTCGCCGCCGCGAGGGGCGAGACCTTTGACCAGCAGTTCCTGCGCCTGATGATCGCCCACCATGAGGGGGCGGTGAAGATGGTGGCCGACCTTCTGGGCCGCTCCGGTTCGGCCTACGACCCGGTGCTGTACCGCTTCGCCAACGACGTGACGAATGAACAGCAGGCGGAAATCAACCGGATGGCGGCGCTGTTGCGCGAACGCGCCGCCGATCCGCGCAGCACCCTGCGCGGCGACTTCCGTGACGCCGAGCAGGCGGCCAGCAATCTGACCCTGCTGGCCAGCCTGCCCAAGCCAACAGGCTTCTTCGACCCGCAGAACCCCGCCGGCTTGCCGCCCGCCCTTCCCTCCGAGGCGGCCGACGGCGACGCCCGGCAGGGCACGGCCGGCCAGTTCAGCCGCCGCGCCCCCTTCCTCAGCTTCGCAAACACGGACATGGCCTTCTCGGGGAACCTGCTGGCGGTCGGCAACTACCACGGCTTCAACCTCTACCGACTGGCCGAGGCGGCCGAGCCGCAACTGATCAGCTCGGTGGTCTGCCCCGGCGGCCAGGGCGACGTCTCGATCGTCGGCGACCTGCTGCTGATGTCGGTGGAATCGACAAACGGCCGCGTCGATTGCGGCCGTCAGGGCGTACCCGACGGGGCCAGCGCCGAGCGTTTCCGGGGACTGCGCATCTTCGACATCAGCGATCCGGCCCGGCCGGTGCAGGTCGGCCAGGTCCAGACCTGCCGCGGTTCGCACACCCATTCGGTGGTCGACGCCGATGCGAACCGCCTGGTCGTCTACAACTCCGGCACCGCGGGCATCCGCGACGAGCGCGAGCTGGCGGGCTGCGTCGTCGGCGTGGCCGGGGACGACCGCACCGCCCTTTTCCGCGTTGATGTGATCGAGATTCCGCTGGCCGATCCGGCGCGGGCCCGAATCATCGACAGCCCTGCGGTCTTCGCCGACGCAGAGACCGGCCGGATCGCCGGCCTGTGGCGCGGAGGGGACCATGGCGAGGGCACCCAGACGACCAACCGCACCGATCACTGCCACGACATCACCCTGTTCCCGACCCGAAACATCGCCGGCGGCGCCTGTTCCGGGAACGGCATCCTGTTCGACATCTCCAATCCGCTCGCGCCGCGCCGGATCGACGCCGTGACCGACACCGGCTTCGCCTACTGGCACTCGGCCACCTTCAACAACGACGGCACCAAGGTGGTCTTCACCGACGAATGGGGCGGCGGCGGGCGTCCACGCTGCCGGGTTCAGGACCCGGTGACCTGGGGCGCCAATGCGATCTACGACATCGTCGACGGCCGGATGGTGTTCCGCAGCTACTACAAACTGCCCGCGCCGCAGGGCGACAAGGAAAACTGCGTCGCCCACAACGGTTCGCTGGTGCCGGTTCCCGGCCGGGACCTGTTCGTCCAGGCCTGGTACCAGGGCGGCATTTCGATCAGCGATTTCACCGACTCGGCCAACCCGTTCGAAATCGCCTATTTCGACCGCGGACCGGTCAATGAACAGCATGGCGCCATGGGCGGCTACTGGTCGGTCTACTGGTACAACGGCCGCATCTACGGCTCTGAGATCGCCCGCGGACTCGACGTGCTGGCCCTGACGCCCAGTGAGCATCTGACCGCGAACGAGATCGCGGCCGCCGCCATGGCGGATCAGGGCGATACGGTGAATCCGCAGCAGCAATACCCCGTGCGCTGGCCGGCCCATCCGGTGGTGGCGCGCGCCTATCTGGATCAGTTGGCGCGCGACGATGCGATGCCGGCGGAAGCGCGGGCGCGCATTACGGCGGCGCTGGATCAGGCGACGCCGCTGATCGACGCCGGCGCTAGGGATGGATCCGTCGGGCGACTGCTTCGATCGCTGGCCGCAGAAATCCAGGTCGCGGGCTCCGGTCCGGTCGCCAGCCGGATGGGAGGGCTGAAGGAGACCCTGACGGGGATCGCAAGCCTGGTGTCGTAGCCGACGCGCGCCGGACCGGCGGAGGCTCCCCGCCGAGCCGTAGGTCGTGCCCCCGAAGATGCCGCCCGGGGCGCGCCCCCTGTTGCATGGCGGGACGGCGAAACCGCCCCCGGACAAGGCTGCGGCGATCCTGCTTCCCGATGTCGAGGCTCTGGAGCCGACCCGGCGAGACGTGGAGCCGCGAGGGCGGGCGCCCCGGTCGCCTACGCCGCCTTGCGCGTGAGCGGGCGCCCCGGTCGCCTACGCCGCCTTGCGCGTGAGCGGGCCGATCCGGATCGTGGCGGGCGGCTGCTGGCGAGGACGCGACCTGCCGTCTGCGCCATCCCCGCCGAAACGGACCGGGAATCCCGCGCGTCCGCCTCTGGCGTGGACCTTGTCGGTCGCCGTGCTCGTCAGCGGTCAGGAGGTCGTGCAGCCCGACATCGATATCGATGCCGTTCCGATCGGTTTTCGCTTGAACTCCGCCGACCTCTCCCGGCTAGCGGTTGGGCCCGCCGGGGCCCCTCCGGTATCGATCGACCAGGACAGAGGCCGCGAGGACCAGCAGACACATTGGCAATATGGCAGGGCGCAGGCGTTCGCCGCCGTCGAGGAAGTGATAGGCAAGCCCGGTCATCACTGTTGCAATCGTCAGCACCGCCAGTGCGACACAGGCCAATCGAAGCAGGATGCGACGGTTCATACGACTTCCCTTGACTCGCCGGCGCCTGCCTCCGGGAGGGGCCGCCGGTCGCTTTTCGCGTAGCGCGTCCGTGCGTGGGCCGACTCTATCGCCTTGTGCATTGCATGGAAGATCGTCAGTTCGTGGGCACGCGCCCGCTCGGGAAACAGACGGTTCGCAGCCATGTGCAACAGGCTGTCAGCAACGCCGGTGGACGGCGAGATCGCAAGCACCCCTGACGCTACGGCACGGCGGATCCCTGCTGTCCGCTCGCCGAACACCGGATCGAGGTCCGAGACGCTCTCCTGAACAGTAGCGTCGAAGTAGCCGCGGTGCGTCCGATAGGTGGCGTTCAGCGCCGTGCGGCCGGCGGCGCCGACCGAGAATTCCTGCGCATAGCCGTCCCTGAAGCGCGCCAGTAGAGCGAGCTCCGCCACGTGGTCCATGCCAAATGCCCGGACCATGTGGAACAGGCTGCGGAAGCCGCCTTGCCAGCGGGCGCTTTCCCGCTCCCCGCCCGCGGGCAAGGCCGCCAACACGCGGCTGGCGGCCAGGCTGTCCGCCGAGAAGATGGTTTCGCAGGCGGCGAGCGTGGCCGGTCCGCCATAGCGAACGAACTCCGGGAAGTAGGTGCCGTACTGCAGACGGGTGACCGCGCGGCTGTCCAGCAGCGGCTGGATGGACTCCTCCAGTCCCGCGCGGACGTCGCCCCAGACCCGCTCCGGCGGTCCGGAGACGCGGACGCGGATATGCGGGCCGTTGTCATGGTAGCGGATAAAGAACGGGATGGCGCAGCCCGCCGCCAAGGCTCTTTCCGCCCATGCCGGGAAGCCCGACGCCAGCCAGCGGTCCGCTACCGAGGGGCCGCAGTAGATCGACGCGTAGAGCCATTCCGAACCGGGCGGATGGCTGGCCCGGTCTTCCGCCGCCACTGGTCGGGCCGTTGTATGGGCGGGGGCGGCGCTGCGGACAGGGATGATGACCTCGTTTGCGTGCGGCCGCCCGCCGATGCTGGCGGCATGCCCGTCCGGCTCCGTCCAGGCCTCGCATTCCAGGGTCCTGTTGCGATGAGCCTCGTCGAGGAAGAGGCGCCGGTCGAGCCGATGGGACAAATCGAGTTCAAGAAAATTGTCAGCCTGGCGAACCCGGAGCCGGCGCGGCATGCTCCGCTTGTCCAGGAGGGCGTCCAGGGCGGTTTCGCCCCCGTCCTTGAGCTCCTTCGTTTCATAGGGGTACAGGCGCCATCGCGGTCGGACCACAGTGACGTTGCGATGGCGCACGCCCGGAAGGAAGGGAAGGCTGTCGAGAATCGCCCCCCATTGCCAGCCGAACAATGGCTCATTCTGCCGTTGAAGCGCGCCGATGAACCGGTAGAGGGGCACGTTCAACGCGTTGTTATTGTTGTGAGCATTTGAAATGCGCGGCAGCACTTCACGGCCGTGTGTCCGGCTCCACAGGCGAACGACCCCGTGGCGGCAGAAAACATCCAGATCCTTCGGCGAAATGACGGCGTCCGGATCGGCGCCTGACGAGCCGAGATACGGGATTTCATAACGTCTCAGGACCGGCCGAAGGATGACGTTCCCGACCCGCCCGTCCGGCAGGTGAGCAAACTCGGCGACGATGGCGTCACTTCGCGTCTCGGAGGTCTCGATGAATCCCCGAAGCTTGTCGGTCAACTCGGGCGAGCCACAGGCGAAGCGGCCAAGCAGGATCGCGGCTGGCGGCCCGAACGCCCCGAGAAAACTGAATCCGCAGGGGCCGGTTTCATCGCTTTCGACAACGCCCAGCAAGCTGGTGGTAGAGGGGAGAGGCGCTGACGTATCCCTGAACTTGTCCAGCTCCTCATCGGAGAGGTCGATCCAGGCGTCTCCAGCGGCGACCGCCTGCTGGGTGCGACCAAGGAAGAATGCATCTGCGTCGCGGAACTCGACCCGACGGTTCGGTCTCGGGCCTCCCAGGGGGATGCCGTTGAGCAGCGGCGTGCGCAATTTGGTGGCGTCGCCAAAGCCCATGCCCAGGTCGCCGTCGAGGACTTCGAGGAGCGGGATCGCACTGTCGCCGTACCGCCGTTCGAATTCGACGGCGAAGCCCGAGAGTTCTTCGTGGGCGCGGCTCAGCAGGGGCGAGAGGCGTTCAAGGGTCCTGAGGATTCCATCGACAAAGGGGCGCGAGAGGGTCAGGCCCTGGCCGGGGATCTGCAGGTCCACCTGTATCGCTTTTGACGGATCCGCCTTCGGGTAGGCCTCCCACAGGCGCGCCATCGCCGCCTGATACCTGTCGATGGGACGCTCGCTACCTTCGGTCTCGAGCAGGGCCGCGTTCGCGCCCTGGACGGCCTCGATCGAGGACTGTCCGTCCGCGAGTTCGGACAGGTCGCGCACGAAAGAGGAGACCACGTCGTCGCCCGTGACGGACATGCGAGGCCGATATTCCAACAGCTGTTCGCGGACCAGGCGCTCGATAAAGGCCGCCGCGCTCTCGGGATCCGAACCCAGGGTCCCCGCCAGGGCCTCGGCCAGTTCGGAGACCTTCCGCGGCCCTTCCCTGAGCAGGTCATGCACCGCGGTGACAGCCGGCGTTTCCGCAATCCGCGAGAGCTCGTAGTGAGTCCAGGCCCCTCCCCTTACAGCCTCGACGTAGCGGTACCCGTCGTAGGCCTTCCAAAGCGAGGTGTTGAGTTCGACCTCGAGACGACGAATCAGGTCGCCTGATCCAGGCTGGGTCAGGAGGTCGTCGTGCATCTTGGCCACGATGGCCTGATCGATCCGCGCGATCCTCCGCCATTCCGAAACCTCGGGAGCCGCTAGCCGGCTTTCACCGTCAGCAATCGCGCCTACGCCGACGCCGGCGAACGCCCCGAAGGGCGTGCATCGCCGGGACATGCGATAGGCGTAGCGAGCCAGCGCTATCGAAAGGCTCTCGTCGTCCTCACCGGTCTTGCCGGAAGCGGGCCCGGCCACCTTCCGGTACAGGTTATTGGAAGCAAGAAACAACGCCTCCCGGAACAGGGGATCGGCAGCCTGCGCGGTCGAAGTCAGCCCTCCCCCCGCATCGTAGGCGCTCCGCCAGGCGGCGAGGGCGTCGAACGGGGTCGACGGAAGCCGCAGCACGAAAAAATCCGCTGCCTCGAAGGTCCCCCGATGGTTGCTCAAACCCATCCTCCTTCCGGTAATGACCACGCAAATTGCGTATTCATGGTTGCACATGTTCTTGAGGTTGTGCAAACCTCGAGTGTGGCGACTTGCCCGCATAGGAGGAGGAAGAAGTGTACGATATCGAGAAAAGCGAACTGCGTCTTCTGACGAGCGCGGAAATCGACGCTGTCGGCGGCGGCGGCGAAGACAACAACACCACCAGCACAACCACCTTGACGTCCCTGACGATCCTTACGACGAGCTCGCCCGTCTGCACCACAACAACAACCACCACCACCACGAGCACCCTGACCAAGCCGTGGCAGGAAGTGGAGGAGGTCGCGCCCGGCGGCTGACGCCGCCTCGCTGCAAGACGTCGGAACCCCAGCTCTTGCGGAGCTGGGGTTCTTTTTTTGCTGACGCCTGCGGTTATCCAGCGGCGTCGAAGACTTCCTCGGCACGCGTAGTCGTCGTCGTGGTCGTCGTGGTGGTGGTGGTTGTGAAGCAGGCAGCCGTCGTCACGGTCGTGCTCGTCAAGGTCGTGAGGCTCGGCCCGGGATCGGAGGTTGATGTCGTCGTCAGGGTCGACGTCGTTGTCGGCCATGAACCGCCTCCGACCTGGTCAACTTCCTGAGCGGTCAGGTCCCTCAGATTGTCCTTGTGTATGTCGTACATTTCTCTCCTCCCAGCCGACAATCGGCAACCCAAGATAGATGAGGCTGAAAGGCTGGCAACCTACGGAGGCTTGGCCCGAGCGCGCCGGAATATCAATTCTGCGTGATTCCTGTCGGTCGCGCGCGGCGGCGGGTCAGGGGTTCTGGCTGACGACAGAAAACACTGCTGCGACCACCCGGTCCCGGGCCTCGGTGGACAGCGGCCCCCTGAAGACATCGTTCCCCAAGGTGTGGCCCAACCCCGGCAGAACCTCGATGGTCGCATCCAGTCCTGCAGCCGCAACGGCCGCCTGCTGGCGATCGGCCGGCGTTTGGGAATCGATGTCGCCGTAGAAAAGACGCACCGGCATCCGGCCCACGAGCCGGGTCGCGACGGGCGTGGCGTCAGTGAACCAGGTGCGCCACCAGCCGTAGGTCGCGACAACAACATCTCCGGCCATCAGCAGGTCCCCCGGACTATGGGCGAGTGCATCGCTCGACTCCTGCTCGTAGACCCGGGTCCAGGCGACGTTCATCGCCGCCAGGTCTTCGCGTGTCCAGGATCCGTCCGGCGCGAGAAAGGCCTCGACCTGGCCAAAGACCGCCGCGGGCGTCGAGAAGAAACCGGCGCGTACCTCATCGTTGCTGACCAGGGCGTCGCCATCCGCATCCAGCGACGCCAGCGACTGCGGGATCCGTTCGATCCGTTGCCACGAGAAGGCGGAAACCGGACTTTCCATGAGGGCGCCCATTCCGACGATAGCGTCTGGAGCGAGGTCGCCCCGCTCGACGGCCTGGGCGACATGCAGCATCCCCTCCGAGTGCGCCAGGACAACGACCGGAACGTCCGGCAGGCTTTGCCTCAGGTGATCGTAGACCGCCTTGAGATCCATTGGACCGCTCTCGGCGGTGGCGTACTCCGGCGGGCGATCCGATGCTTCGGAGGGCCCCGGAGACCACCACCCCGCCGGGTGAGGAAGATCGGCGAAAGCGGCGAGCTTGGCCTCGTCGCGGCGAATCCCCCGCTTGTCGTATCGGGCCACCGCCGCGCCACGTTCGGTGAGCGAGCGGGCCAGATCGAGGAAAACGAGGTCCCGCTCCGACCGGCTCCTGCCCAGGTAGACGTCGCGATCAAACGGGCCCGTGCCGGCCACCAGGATGACGGCCACACGAGGCGTCCGCGCCGGCAGGTCAATCTGGCCGCGCACACGCGAGCCGTCCTTCGTCTCAGCCTCGAACTGAACAGGGGCGTTCACAGGCGGGACCTGGTGGACTTCAAGAGCTTCGGCTCCTTTCGCGTACAGACTGACGGGACAGGTGGTGACTGCGAGGAGGAGCGCCAGTACCAGCCGGTTCATGATCGTCCTCCGGATTGTCCCCTGGCGTCCTGGATATGAAGGCCCTCCTCGTCCAGTCTGAGGACACGACCTGCGCGGCTGAGCAGAGCCGGGCGGTGGGCGACCACGACACGAGTAACGCCCATGGCCTGGATCAGATCGGCGATCATCGCCTCGGACTCGACGTCGAGATTGGCGGTGCCCTCATCGAGGACGAGGAGCCGGGGCTGCCGGTAAAGGGCGCGGGCGAGCAGGACCCGTTGCTTCTGCCCGCCCGACAGCGTTGAGCCCATGTCCCCCACAAGCGACAGATACCCCATGGGCATCCGGCTGATGTCGTCATGGATACGCGCCATCACGGCTGCGGCCATAACTCTTTCCATGTTCAGTTCGGGATCGAAGAAGGCGATGTTGTCGACCAGGGTGCCGGACAGCAGCCGGTCGTCCTGGATCACCACCCCCAACTGGGCGCGCCACGCTCGCCACCGTTCCGGCGTGGCCTCATGACCATCAAGCAGGATACGTCCCTCCTGGGGAGACTGCAGCCCCAGGAGAAGCTTGAGCAGCGTTGTCTTGCCGCCTCCGGAAGGTCCCGTGATGGCCAGGAATTCGCCCGGAGCAATCTCGAGGTCGAGGTTCCGGATGACCCATCGGTCCGTCGAGCCATACCGGAACGACACGCCCTTGAGCGTGATCCCTCCCTCTATCGGGCCGATCGCCGGCATCGTGGCGGGATCCGCCTCAGCCTGAACCACGTCGCTGAGGCGATCCAGATGGAGCCGGATCAGACGGAGCTGAACAAGCTGCCCGATCAGGGCGTTGGCGCGATCCGAGAAGGTCTGCCGGAACGACAGGAAGGCGATCAGCATCCCGAGGGAAAGGCCGTCGCCGGCAAGCGCCGCCCGCGCCCCGAAGTAGATGATGAGAACAGTCTGCAGACCATTGATGAGCGTCTGTAGAGAGGCTTGCGTCAGGGTCAGTTTGGCGACGCCGATAGTGGCGTTCGTGTAGGTCGTGTAGAGGTTCCGCCAATGGGCCTCCCTGTTCACCTCTTGACCCATCAGCTTGATTGTCGTCGCCGCCCTGACATTCTCCATCAGATTCGACTGCTCATTCGCGCCTTCAACGAGCTGTTCCTCGGACCGGCGGCGAACGAACGGAAAGAATGACAGGGATATGAGGAGGTTGAGGCCGACGGTCGCAAATACGAGAAGGCCAAGCGGCACCGAATACAGGAACATCACGACCGAGGCGATGACCGCGAAGAGCCCGTCGATGATTGCGGCCACCAGGCCGCGGGTAATGATGTCCTGGATGGAACGCGAGGACTGCAGGCGGGACAGGATGTCCCCGACGTGCCGCTTCTCGAAGAAATCCGCCTTGAGGCGCATCAGGTGACGAACCAGTGATCCCATGATCTGGAGCGTCGCCATCGAAGTAATGATCTGCAGCGTCCAGCCCCGGAGCCATTCGAGAATCGCCTGCAGGACGACAAGCGAGCCGAAGGCCACGGCGAGGATCAACAGGAGCGGAACATCGCCCCGCATGAGGGCTTCGTCGACGACAAGCTGCATCTGGAACGGGGCAGCGAAGATGACCAGCTGCAGGGCCAATGACAGGAGCAGCAGCTGTGTCAGCGTCGGCGTCACCCCCTGGACCCGTGTCCAAAGGTCGGCAAGGCGCAGGGGGCGCTGATCCTCGACCGGTTCGAACTCCGGGCAGGGTGAAAGTTCGAGCGCAACGCCGGTGAAGTGCTCGGAGAAGGCCTGCCAGGTGAAGCTTCGCTCACCGTGCGCGGGGTCGTGGACGACCAGTTTTCGACTTCCGACGCTCTTCAGCACCACGAAATGGTTGAGGTCCCAATGGATGATCGCCGGCAGGCTGAGTTTGCGGACGGCGTCCAGTTCCGCCTTGACCGCCCTCGGCGCCAGACCCAGCTGGTCGGCCACGGACATTACGCCCTTCAGCGAGGCGCCTGCCATGGAGGACGGGAAACGCTGGCGAAGGCCGTTCAGGTCGACCTTGTGACCATGGTAGCACGCCACCATCGTCAGGCAGGCGAGGCCGCATTCCGCCGCCTCAACCCCACGGACGACAGGCAGCACCTTCCTGCGACTGAACTGGAGAGGAACCTTCAATGCTATCCTCGTCGACCGGTCGCATAGAGAGGGTCGAGGAGCCACTCGAACAGGGTTCTGCGGTCCACGATGATGTCAGCGGTGAGGGTCATGCCCGGCCTCAAGGGCGTTTCGGCTCCGTAGGCGTTGACGCTGGTCCGGTCGAGGCGAACCCGGGTGCGATAGACCGGCTCCCTCACCGGCACGATCACGGAGCCAAGCTCGCCGGGCGCGAGCGTCGTGGCCGAGATGGAAATGATGGAGCCCCGGCCCGAGCCGAATTTCTCATACGGGAACGCGTCGAACATGAGGCGGACTTCCTGGCCGGGCCGGACAAACCCGATGGCCCGCGCCGGAATGAACAGCTCGACCTCCAGGGCGGACCCGGGAGGCGAAAGCACCGCTACCGTATCCCCGGGGGCGAAGGATTGGCCTCGGCGTACGGTGATCTCCTGGAGGCTCCCATTGACCGGCGCCGTGACAACGAACCGGCCCTGAGCTGCGACATCGGTCGCCCTCTGGCCCAGCTGGGCGCGGGCGGCTGACGCCTGGGCGGTCAGAGCATCGCGCTCGACCGGTATCTCGCGGAGGCGCGCACGGGCTTCGCCCGACTGCCGTTCAAGCGAGAGCCTCTGCGCCTGCAGCTGGAAAGTATATTCTTCGGCGTTGATGGCCGCGCTGATCCGGGCGTCCAGTTCGCGTTTTGGCAGGAAGCCCCGGTCGGCCAGGCTGCGCGATTGTTCAACCACGTCCTGGGCAAGTCTCAGCTGTTCTTTCTGCAGATCAAGGCGGCGGTCGAGGGCGGCCAATTCGCGTTGGCCGATCTCCACAGAGCGCGCCACCCTCTGCGCTTCCGAGTCCAGGGCCTGAAGCCTGGCGGCCAGCTGGCGCTGGTCCGCCTCTGCTTCCGCATTGATGCCGGCTCCGATCAGGTCCGACGCCGTTCCGCCGCCGGTGTCTACGGAGGAAACCGCCCGGACAAGAACAGCGCCCGACCGCACGGCGCCCGGGGCGGAGACGTCAACAGCCACGCCGCCCTGGCGAGCCTGGACGCGGATCAGGCCGCCCGGGGGCGTGACCCAGCCCTGGACTGTTTCCTTGCGGGCATAGGTCGCAGATGCAGCGAATATCAGGGCTCCGATCACGACTGCGACCGCTAGCAACCCGAAGATACTCGACGACAGAGGGACGGCGAGCAGCACCTCACCGTCAAGACGGCGCCTGGTACGCTCAATCGCCTCCCGGCGGAACAGCTCGGACATCGCTCCCCCGTTACCCCCTCTGCGCCTGATATGCGCAGGATCGAAGAGCAACGCAAGCGAGCGTAGACAGGGTTGTCGCGGGAAAATAGCATTCCGCCGCAAACCTTTCCGCTCCCGCGCCGGTGGCGATCAGGCGAAGCGGATCCCTGCATCAAGCCGGCGTGGCGACACCGATGTCGGGAGAAGGCGGGCGCCAGGACCAGCGCGCGGTTTTCAGGCCTTCCGATTGCCCAGGGCGATGATTTGCGCGAGGCGTGGAGTCAGGGAGGCGCTCAGCATCAGTTCGCCCCCACGGCGGGCCGCTTCCGGACCGAAGTCCCGGAGCAGGTGGCTGCGCACGACCTCCGGCAGGTCGTCCGGGTCGTCCACGAACTCGGGCCGTTCCATGAGCTCTGTAGCCCGCGCGTCGTCGGCCGCCCGATCTCCGCTCAGATCTCCGATGCGCTCGAAGATGATGGCGTAGGCCGTCGGAACGCGAAGCGAGCTGCTGGCCGCGATAAGAAGGCCGTCGAGCAGCATGATCTTCGGCATCGGCACCACGTTCAGGATCAGGAACGAGGGGATATCCCGCACACTGTCGCTTGCGATGGAGAAGATCTGGCCCTCCACCGGAAACATGGCGCCGCCGTAGCGAATGCCGGCGGCGCCGATCTCGAAGCTGAGAGCGCCGGCGGTGTCGCAACGGATCATGCCGTGCTGTTGGCAGAACCGTCCCGGCTCGAACACCGAGGCGTGGGTGGATCGCCAGAAGCCTTCGTAGGCGGCGACCTGGGAATCGACGGCGTTTCGCACGACCTCGCGCAGGGCTCCGGACAGTCCGCCGTTCGCCACCTCTGTGCTTTCCGCCTCCACCTCGACTCCGAACAGGGCCGCGAACTCGGGCAGCTCGCGTTCCCAGTCCAGCAGCGTCAGCCCCGGGCATTTGCCCGCGAGGAAGTGGGTCAGCCGTTCCAGGTTATGGGCCGAGGGCGTCGTGGTCCCGGACGCCCAGCGACCCACGAGAGACTTGTCGACGCCCATTTCCGACGCCAGACGTCCGCGGCTCATCGACAGGGCCTTCAGGGCCAGAGTCAGTCTACGCGAAAACTCGTCCGACATGCGCCGCGCGCCCCTCAAGCGAGTGACCCGCCCCTGTCGCCAGATTGCTCCCGAGCGATTAACGGACGGCGCCACTCCGGCCCATCGGGCCCCGCAGGCAGGGGCAAAGTCAATCCCCCGGGCGGGTTACTTCCGCGCCCGGGGGCCGGCCAGGTTCAGGAACGGACCTGACCGCCGCAGCGTCCGGTCGTCAGAAGACGACCTTCAAGGCTGCGGTGATGCCGTGGGCGCTGTGGTCGGAACCGAGCACGGTATCGACGGCGATGCCGACGGTCATGTTCGGACGGAGCCGCCACTGGGCCTCGACGTTGGCGACCGCAGCGTCCTCGGAGTGAGCCGCGCCGAGGATCGTGAACGGATCGCCTCCGTCGAACGTATGGACGCCCGCCGGCTCCAGATCACCCCAGGCGTGCCGCCAGCCGGCGGCGCCGCGCAGGGAGAAGGCGCCCATGCGGTTGGTTTCGAACCTGACCCCCAGGGTGGACATCAGGATGTCGTTCTCGCTCGCCTCGCCGGTCAACGCCGCCGGGCCGCCCGTCTCGACAAAGCCGTCGGTCTCGACCCGAAGCGCCGTCAGGTTGACGAACGGCTCCGCATGTCCGCCGCTTGCCGTCATCCGGTATCCGGCTTCCACGAACCCCTGCATGACAGAGGCGTCATAGTCCGCATCGAGAGCAGCGGCGAAACCGGGGAAGGCGACGGCGCGCCCGGTCTCGACCGAGGACTTGGCGTAGCCGACGCCGCCGCGCACGCCCCACTGGCCGAAGCGGCCGCCTGCGTAGACCAGCCCCTGGACGGTCTTGACCTCCGCGAGACTGTTGCGACGTTCGATCTCCAGTTCCGTATCGGACCAGGCCACCGCCACGCCGACGGTGAGGTTTTCACCGACCGCCCGATCGGCGCCCGCGACCAGGCCTCGCGCGTCGCCCTCGGCCCGGGCGGCGTTGAAGTCGCCGAAGCTGGCGGTGTTCTCGACCCAGGCCCGGGCCCAGACCGATCCCCCGTCCGGCTGGCCGTCGCTCAGCCGGGCCAGCGCCGCATCGCGCGGCATACGGCTGTCCTCCAGAAGGACGGTGCGCGCCGAGGGGTGGACCTCTCCCGAAAGCTGGTCGAAGGCGTCGATGGCTGCGGCGTCGTCGGGCAGCATCAGCAGGGCGTTCTTGACGGGCGAGCCGTCCGGCAGGCTGTCCGCGCCGGCCGCGGCTTCCTGCTGGTTGGGCGTGACGCCCGCGTCGGCCAAGGCCCGCAGCTGATCGAATTCGATGAAGGCCTGGGTGTCGGTATAGGTGTCCCGCAGACCCGTGAACGCCGTCAGGAAGATGTCGTCGAAGTCGAACTCGCCGGTGATGCCTCCGCTGGCCTCGGCCACGAGGTACTGGCTGTACAGCACCAGCGGCGCGGCCGTGTTCAGGCTGAGAACGCTTCCTTGCTGGATATCGAGCGTGCCGGTGGTCAGGAACCGGTCGGCCAGGCCCGCGCCGCCGATGTCGACGAACAGGGTCGAACCTTCGAAGAAGGTCGTGTCGGCGGAGGTCTGAAGCAGGTCGCCAGCGCCGCCGTCGCGCAGGGTGATGCCGCCGCGGTTCTCGAGCACTTCCAGGCCGAGCAGGCTGGTCAGGTCGTTCGTCGCAGCGTTCGAACGGGCAATGAGCATGCCGGTCTCAAGGTTGAGTACGGAATCGGCGTCGCCGAGGAAGAAGCTCTCCCCTCCCGTGCTGTCCCAGATACCGGCGTTGAGGAAGACGCTCTCTGTGGCCAGGACCTCGACAGTCCCGCGGATCTGGCCCGGATTGGCGATGCCGACCTGCTCGCCGAGGATGCTGATCGCGAGGTCGGACGAGACGTTCGAGCTGTTGCGGATGACGCCCTCGTTGAACACGGCGGCGTTTTGCTGCGCGGACGAGAAGATGTTGACCCCGGAGAATCCGCCTTCCACGAGCCCGCGCACGGTCACGAAGGTGTCGCCGTCGCCCCCGTTGGAAACCACGACGCCGGTGTCGCCGCCGAAGACATCGTTGACGTCGATCTCGATGCCGCCCGAACCGGCGCCGGCCTCGACAGCGATTCCGATGCCATTGAGAGCGAAGACAGAGCCGAGCGAGAGGATGTCCGTAGCGCCCGTACCGAAGTTCGCGACCCGGATGCCATCACCGATCGCCTGGACGTCGATGGTCTCCACGGTCAGGTCAGTCGCGCCGACGCCGTTGCGGGCGAAGATGCCGTAGTCGCCGCCGGTCACCGTGCCGCCCGTCCGGATGAAGGTCTCGCCCGTCCCGTCGTTATTGGTGCGGATGCCCTGGGCGCCGCCTTCGACTGCGTTGGCCAGCACGATCAGGTCCGTGGCGCCCGTCCCGTTGGCGATATCGATGCCTGACTCGACGCCGGTCACCGCCCCGGTCGTCGTGACGCTCGTGCGCCCGACGCCGGAGTTCTGGATCAGGATTCCGTTCGCGCCGCCGCTGACGTCGACGGCATTGACCTCGACGTTTCCGCCCGACACGCCCGCGTCGACGCGGATGCCGTTCAGAAGCTCGCTGAACACGCTGCCGGAGGCCTCGACCCGCGTCTCTCCGGAGCCCAGGTGCTCGATGACGATCCCGTCCTGCCGCGCCGCAACGTTCGTCACGTCGACGAAGACGCCGGTGGTGGCGGCGCCGTTTTCAATTCGGACGCCGTCGTCGCCGAAGCCGATGATGTCGCCGGTCGACGTGATCCGGGTGACGCCCGAACCCTGGTTTTGAGCGACCACGCCCCTCCAGCCGATCACTTCGCTGGTGTTGAAGGTCAGGTCCCCGTTCAGGGAGCCGGTGTAGCCGTACACGCCCCACCCCTGCGCGGCGATCCGGCCGGTGGCGGTGATCGTCGTGTCGCCCGAGCCGAAATTCTGCACTGCGACGCCGTTGAGGGCTGCGTTGACCTCATTGACCGAGACCTCGACGCCCGTCGTCGCGGGGCCGGCGGAGACATAGACGCCGTTCAGCGCCAGCGCCGTGACCAGGCCGGTGGAGGAGACGCGCGTCAGCCCCGTTCCGTCGTTGACGACATAGATGCCGTTGCCGCCGCCGGTGACGTCTGTCGAACGCACCTGGACGTCGGCGCCGTTGGTCGCCTCGACGAACACGCCGTCGCCTGTCACGCCGATGACAGAGCCCGTCAGCAGGAGATCGACCTCGCCGGCGCCGTCGAACTCGGCCCGCACGCCCGTGCCGGCCGCCGCGACCGTATCGAGGATCATCAGCATATTGCCCGTCGTGCCGATGCTGGTCGCATGGACCCCGTCGCCGGTGGCGTTGGTGACCGTGCCCAGCGTCATGGCGCTGATGCTTGAGCCGCCGAAGTTGAACAGGCGCAGGGCCGCGGCCCCGTCGGCGACGATGTCGCCGGTGCCGTAGAAGAAGATCTCGCCCGTCGTGACCATCACGGCGCCGCCGCCGATCAGGTCGGACTCGTTCTCGTCCGTATAGCTGATCAGGCCGGGGCCGGTGACGGCCAGGGCCACGCCATTGCCGTTCTGGCTGGTGTCCACGCCGAATCCGGGGGCCGTAGTGACCGTGACTCCGGGGCCGGCGATGATCTGCGACTGATTGGTCTGGCCGCTGCAGGTCCAGATGGTGGCGGGGTTCTCGACGCATTGGGCCGCCGCGGGGGTGGCGAGGCCGGCTGCGCCGAGCATTCCGGACGCCAGGGCGATCGCCGACACGGTGCGGTTCAGGCGCGCGCAGTGTCGCCCTTTGGAGAGGGTGTGAGAGGTCATGGTTGATTTCCGTTCCTGATTTGAGCCCCCCGCGCCTTCCGCCCTGGTGACTCGCAAGCCACGGACTTCAGCGCAGGATTGGGCGTCGGATAGGGGCCGAGAGACACCACGAGCAGTTGCATTAAGCTCCTCCGACCGCCGCGCCGGCGTGCAACGGGTTGCACGCCGGGTCGCACTCAGGGCTGCGCCGCCCGGTGCACTGAAGATCGGAGCGAAGGCCGGATCAGGATGGAGGGACGGAGGCTCGACCTTGCCGGTCACGCGTCGAGGCCGGCGGCCGGCCACACGTCTCACCACGGATCGCGTTCGGTCGTCACAACGACGCCTGACTTGAGACCGCTGCACCCGATGCCGCCGGCGAAAGGGGCCTGCGTGTCAGCCCCAGAAACCTTCGGGAACAAGAACGGATCCCGCCTGGTAGGTGACGCCGCCCGGCAGATCGGCGGCGAGGAACGCCGGCCCGTCGAGGTCGACATGGTCGCAGATCTGGGCAAGCAACCAGGCCGGCGCCGCCGCCAGGCTCGAACCGCCCATGTTGCCCACCATCACGCCCAGCCCGAGACGCCGCGCCTCGGCGGCCATCTTCAGACCGGCGGTCAGTCCGCCGCATTTGTCGAGCTTGATGTTCGCGACCTGGTACCGCCCGACAAGACCCGGCAGGTCGGCCGGTCCCTGCAGGCTTTCATCGGCGGCCAGCGGGACCGGAAGGTCGAGACCCGCAAGCGCGGCGTCCTGACCCCGCGGCAGGGGCTGTTCCAGAAGTCTCACGGCGCCCCTGGACAGCTCGGGCGCGAGAGCCCGGAGCCCGTCAGGCGTGTAGCCCTCGTTGCCGTCGACCATCAGCCAGGCGTCCGGGCGCATTGCGTGGATGATGCGGATACGTTCGCAGTCCGCGTCGAGGTCCCCCTCGAGTTTCAGCTTGAGCGCCTTTGCGTCGCCGTAGTTCGCCAACCGGTCCTTCAGTTGGTGCGGGGGATCGGCGCCGAGGGTGTAGGTGGTGACCACCGGACGCGGTCTGGGCAAGCCGGCGAGGCGCCAGACAGGCTGCCTGGACAGACGGGCCTCCAGCTCCCAGAGCGCAGCGTCAAGGGCATTGCGCGCACCACCGGGCGGCAGCAGGTCGAGCAGGGTCTCACGATCCGCGCCTTGCGCGATCTCCGCGTGCACGCGTTTGATCTCGGCCAGCATGTGGTCGGGGCCGTCTCCGAGATAGAAGACGCCTCCCGCCTCGCCCCGGCCCGCGACCGGCCCCTGGCGCAGGACGACGCGCACGCCCGGAATGCCGGCGATGGTGCGACCGGCGATGCGGAGCGGCTCGCGGAACGCCAGCGGCTCGACGCCGGCCGTGAGCCTGCGAAGCGTCACGCCTTCGAGGTCCTCAGATCGCCGCGCATGGCCAGAAGAAAACAGACGCCCGACAGGACAGCGGCCGGGACCGACACCACGACGATCGCCTGCCCGAGCATGGCTTCGCCGCCGAGGGCCTGGCTGATCAGGGCGATGGCCGCCGGGGCCGTGGCGGCGCCGAACAGGGCGGTCGTCAGCACATAGGCGGCGATGCCCCGTCCGCGGATCTCATTGGGCAGATTGAGGGTCATGGCGACGACGCCGATCGTCGGGATCAGTCCGGCGCAGACGAGATCGAGCCCCAGCAGGATCGCGAACCCGGGCAGGTTTGGCGCCAGCGCGAACAGGGCGAGAGGCGCGCTGGCGAAGGCGGCGATGGCGGCCGGCAGCAGCACGCCTGTGCGCCCGCCGCGGCGACGGCCCAGTTCCGCCAGTTGACCGCCCGCAAGGGCGCCCACGATCAGGCCGATCAGGGTCACGGCGCTGAGCCAGCCGGCGAAGTCGCCCGGCGACAGGCCGAAATTGCGCATCAGCAGCGGCGCGGCCCAGACATGGGCCGCCTGGACGGCGATGACGCTGAACAGGAGGCCGCCGAGCAAGGGCGCCAGGAAGCCCCGATAGGCCCAAAGTTCGCGCCAGCCGCCGGGGCTGTCGGCCGCCAGCTGCATTTCCTGCCGCGTCGGCTCACGCAGTGTCAGGAGCAGCAGAAGGAGAACGCCGCACACGGCCGCGGCCGCGACATAGAGGGTGCGCCAGGGCGTCAGCCCCGCAATGTCCGGAGCGGTCCGCGCGAGGAGGTCGAAGGCGGCCCCGCCGATCAGGATGCCGGCCGCCTGGCCGCAGGCCTGTCCGCCCGCGAACAGGCTGGTCGCCACCGCCCGCCGTTCGGGCGGGAACAGGTCGGCGATGATCGACAGGCCCGCCGGAACCAGCAGGGCTGTAATCACACCCAGGGCCATCCGCCAGGCCACCAGCGGGCCGAAGGCGTCGGCCAGACCCGAGCCCGCCATCGCCAGGGCCCATATCAGCACCCCGCCCATCAGCAGGCGGGTCCGGTTGCGGCGATCGATCAGCCACCCCATGGCCAGCGAACTGAGGCCGTATGAGATCCCGAAGACGGTGCCCTGCAGCAGGCCGATCTGCACATCGGTGAGTCCGAGCTCCAGCTTCATCGGCTCGATGAGGAGCGCGGTGAGCGTGATGTCCGTCGAGGTCAGGAAGGCCAGCACCACCAGCACGGCGAGGCCGCGGCGGGCGACCGGCGCGGACGGGTATGTCCCCGGCGGCAGGGCGGGGGCGGTCACGCCCGGCGCTCGAAGCGGAGCCGAACCGTGCGACCGCTGGTCAGGGCGAAGCCCCGGGCGTCGAGCTCAAGCGTGACGCTCAGCGGATGGGCTGAGGCCGCGGTGGCCAGCCAGAGCTCCGGCCCGATCGGCGTCAAGGCGTAGGGAGTCTCGCCAAACGGACCCCGCAGAGTCATTCGCACGCCCGCGGCGTCGCCCTCGATGCAGGCGGACAGGCCGGCGGCGGAACTGTCATAGCTTCCGGCCGGGGCCCGGGCGTCTCCGGGCGGGTGAACCAGTTGAAGCCGGTCGACTTGCCCGAACTCGACCGCGTCGAGCGCGACGACGACCTGGTTCCGCCGCACCAGGGTGAGCCGCAGGTCCGAAGGAATGATCGGAATGGAGATGACGCCGGAGCCGTCCCGCAGCGCCGGCAGGGTCATGCCGCCGACCGCCACCGTCTGGCGGCCTTCGTGTGCAGCGAGGCCCAGCACCCGTCCCGTCGCCGATGAATGGAAGGTCCCGGTGACTGTCTCGTCGCCCTCGTCGCGTGGGGCCGGCGGCAACCCTGTGAAACAGGCGTCGATCACCTCGTCCACCAGTCTGTAGAGGTCCAGGCCGCTCTGGCCGTTGGTCATCAGGATCAGGTCGAGGTCGTGGTCGATCACCTTGAGCATCTGGCTGGATCCGCCGATCACCCCGCCGGCGTGGTGCACGGTGCGAAGGCCCCGGTGCTCTGTCATGTTGAGACCCAGGCCATAGCCGTGGCTGGACACGGGGGTGCGCATGGCCGCCCAGGTGTCGGCGGAGCCCACCAGGGGCCGGGCCATGTGCGCCAGCCATCGCAGCATGTCGTCCACGGTCGAGACGATGCCGCCCTCCCCCGCCACAGGCGGGCCGAAGACGCCCCGGCTCCAGCGGCCGTCCGGCGTCGGCAGATGCAGCGTCGCGCTGTTGGGCGCAAGATCCGTGTCCAGCCGCCGCAGCCGGGTCTCGGTCATGCCGACCGGCTCGAAGATGCGCTCCCGCAGAAAGTCCTCCAGCGTTCGGCCGCTGATCCGCTCGACGATCACCGAGAGCAGGACATAGCCTCCGTTGCAGTAGTTCCAGCTGGCCCCCGGTGCGAAATTGACGCTGTCCAGTCCCGCCAGCATCCTGAGCTGCCCGTCCGGCGGGGCCGGCTGGCCGGGGCCCGAAGTCAGCATCACCAGATCCAGGCTGTCGCGCATGCCGCTGGTGTGGGCCATCAGTTGCCGGAGCGTGATCGGCTCCGCCCAGGCCGGAAGCTCCGGGATGACGCGGCGCGGACTGTCGTCGATCGACAGAAGCCCCTGCTCGGCCAGCAGCATCACCGCCAGCACGCAGAAATGCTTGGATGTCGAGCCGATCCGCATGCGCATGCCCGGCGACAACGGCGTCGGCAGTTCGACGCTGGCCAGACCGACCCCGCGACGGTAGCGGGGCACGCCCCTGTGGGCGACCCCGACGGCGAAGCCGGGCGCGCTGGTGGTGTCGAACGGCGCAAACAGTCGGTCGAGGGCGGCGATGTCGATGGTCACGCCTGCGGACACACGGGTCTCCAGTACTGGAAGCGGATGCGGATGGTCAGAAGCGGGCGGTGGCGCTGACGCCGACGGTGCGCGGCTGGATCATGGTGACCTGGGCCGGCCCGCCGACCACGGACAGGACGGTGGCCGCCGAAATCTGTCCCGCTTCGCCGAACAGGTTGCGGACGAAGAACCGGGCCTCGACAGGGCCGAACGTCCCGCCCAGCCGCAGGTCGACAGAGGCGTAGTCCGGCAGGTCGTATTGCGGCAGGCCGGGGTTGGCGTCGAAGGAGGCCCGCCGGTCGGAAATGAACCGGACCGTCGCGCCCACGACGGGCTTCCAGCCTTCGCCAGAGAGTTCGTAGTCGGCGGTCAGGGCGGCGGTGAATTCGGGAACATTGGGCAGCGGGTCGCCCTTGGCCGCGCCCAGCAGCGGCGCATTCTCGTCCAGTCGGGCGTCCTGCCAGGCGAAGGCGCCGGTCAAGGTCAGGCCAACGGCGGGGCGCGCGGTCACGGTCACTTCGGCGCCGTCGACCACGGCCGAACCGGCGTTTGCGATCACCGCGACGCCGCCCGCCGCGGTCGTCACCTGAATATCGCTCCAGTCGATGTGATAGGCGGCCGCGTCGATGCTGAAGTCCCGCGCGGCGGTCTCGGCCTTGTAGCCCAACTCGTAGCTCTCGAGACTGTCCGAGCCGAAGGTGTCGTCCGCGAGCGGCAGGCCGGTGATGGGATCGTTGATCACATAGTTCGGCCCGCCCGGTCGGTAGCCGGTGGCGAACCGGCCATAGGCCATCGCCCGGGGCCCGAACCGGTATCGGGCGTTGAGAAGGTAGGTGACGACGTCGTCGCTGGCCTCGCTCCTCGGCGTCGGACCGATCAGCAGGCCGGAGGCGTCCTGTTCGAAGCTCTGGTCGTTGCGGGCGTAGCGGAGGCCGCCGGTGATATCGAGGGCGTCATTCAGCTGGACGGTCAGATTGCCGAAGGCGGCGATCTCCTGATAGCGGCTCGGAATGGCGACGGTCGCCAGATTGATGGGAGAGACGGCGCCGCCGGGATCATAGGCCACCACATGCTGGCCGTTGCCGCTGCGCTCGTCGGTGTAGTAGGCGCCGACGAGCCAGTTGACGGTGCGATCGCCGGTCGAGGCGAGGCGGACTTCCTGGGTGAATTTCTCGACCCTGCGGCTCTGGTCGACAGCGACAGCGCTGAAGTTCAGACCGAAGCCGGCGAGCACCGGCACATAGACGGCCGAGGCGTCCTGACGGAAGTCCGTGTCGACGGTCTGATAGCTGGAGACCGAGGTCAGGCGGGCGCCGGCGAAATCATAGTCGACCGTGGCGCTGACCAGGCTGAAGGATTGGTCGAACGGCTCGTCCCTGAGCCGGCGCTGCTCATGCTCGCCGTCGACAGGTTCACCGGTCAGCGCGAAGTCCGCCGCCGGCGATCCGTCCCGCCCGATCTCCTGCGCGAAGGCCGAGAGCCGGACGGTAAGGCTGTCCGTCGGCTGGACGAGAAGGTCCAGGCGTCCGCCATAGACCCGGGACTGATCGACATCCTCGCGGCCCAGGGCGACATTGTCGATGAAGCCGCCGTCACGGACGTAGAAGCCGGAGGCCCGCAGCGCGACCGTGTCCGAGAGCGGCGCGTTGACTGCGCCGGCCGCGTTGTAGCTCACCCCGCCGCCGTCGGTCGTCGAGACGCCCGAGCGCAGCATGTAACCCTCCTCGCCGAGGCCGGGCGCACGGCTCACGTATTTGATCACCCCGCCCATCGCGCCAGCGCCATAAAGCGTGCCCTGCGGGCCGCGGAGCACCTCGATCCGGTCGACATCGAACAGGCCCACGTCGAGGGCGAGAGACGATGCATTGGAGAAGGCCGTGCTTGAACCGTACGGAACCTCGTCGACGTAGATGCCGACGGTCGGCCCGATATCGATCCCCGCAGTGACTCCTCGCAGCGAGACCTGGGTCTGACCGACGCCGGCGGAGGTGAACGACAGGGCCGGCACGAGCGTGGCGAAGTCCCGAAACTGGGTGGCGTCGCCTCGCGACAGGGTCTCTGCGTCCAGGGCCGTCACCGACTGGGGCGTTTCAAACAGCCGCTCCGCCCGCTTCCCGGCGGTGACAATCACGTCGTCGATCTGATGCGCCTCGACCGGAGGAGGCGGGTCCTGGGCGAGCGCCCGGAGCGGAGCCAGAAGCACGATGGCGGTTCCCGCCAGCAGACCAGTCCGAATACGCATGATCGACCCTCCCAAGTCACAAAACGGACGTTCATTCGTTATTACGGGTGAGTCAATAGGGTTGAATGCGCGGGCGCCGGGGAATAACGAACAGACGTTCTCCTGGAGGCCCGATGCCCAAACGCGATCCTGAGCACATGAGCGCCCAGCGGGAGCGGATCCTGCGCGCCGTCATCGCCTGCATCGCCGACAAGGGCGTTGAACGCACGTCCATCACCGACATCCGGCGCAAGGCCGAGCTCAGCGCGGGCGCCCTCTATGTGCATTTCGCCAACAAGGACGAGATGGTCGCCGAGGCCCTGCGCTACGGCAGCCTGACCGAGACCACCCTGCCGGACACCTGGACGGAGCTCGTGGCCATGATCTCCTCGCTGCGGAGCCAGATGGGCTTCGACATCGAGACGGTGGTGCGCTCGCGTCTGCATCTTCACGCCGAGAGCGTCCATCCCGGGCCTCTCCACGACGCGTACCGCCCAACCCTCGAACGCAGCCTGGATCTGTTTGCCGAGCGGCTTCAACAGCTGGCGGACAAGGGCGAAATCGGTCTCAGAATGGGCGCGCGGCAGACGGCCATGAGCATGAGCGCGCTCATCGACGGCATGCTCTGGATCGCCCTGGCGAGCGACCGGCGGCTGGAGGACCTGGGGCCTGAGCTCGGCGCAGGCCTCAGCTGCCTCGTGGACGTCCCTCAGGACTCGTCAGGACCGGCGTAGGATCGTGGAGAGGCCTTCCAGGATCTGGGCGGCCTGTTCGGTCTGCCGGCAGTCGTCGGCGAGGATGAGCCGCAGGGCCCGGACGTGCACGGCGATCGAGGGCCAGCTCCACGTGCGGGCCTCGATCATGCGGTCAGCCAGTTCGCACAGGCTGAACGCCGCTTTGTAGAGAGGTCCCGTGTCGAAGAAGCCCGCCATGTCCAGAAGCGCCGCCGCCTGGTCGTAGACGCCCTTTTCGCTGCCCGGGCTCTGCGCGACGCAGGAGGTTTCCAGGGCGGCCACGCCGTCGACGAGTCCGGCCATGGCGGCGGCGCGATGCTGGTCCAGACCGGAATCGGCCCGGGCGACGGCGTCCGCTACCGAGCGTCCGCCGGGCGCCGACATCTTGCGGGCGAGGTTGGACCGGTATTTGAACGTTTTGGCGTCTGTCACAGGGCGACCCGGCGTGGCTTGATCAGGGAATCGATGTCGGACTGGTCCATATTGCTTTCCATGGCCGCGCCCAGATGGGCCGAAAGGTCGCCCTCGCGGCGCCCCGGGGTCCCCAGGGGGGGACCGAAATTCCTCACCCGGCGATCGGGGCCGACGTAGGATTCGCTCTGGACGAATTCGCGCTCGTCCCCCGCCAGCCAGAGGATTCTCTGAAGCAGGACGCGCGGCGTCAGCGGCTTGGTGACGACAAAACTGGCGCCGCAGTCGCGGCTCTTGCGCACATGGGAGGCGGAGGCGTGGCCGGTCAGCATGATGACCGGCGTCAGGCAGGTGGGTCGGGGCGTTTCACGCCGCAGCCAGCGGACGAAGTCGCAACCGTCCATCTCAGGCATGGCGCAGTCCACCAGGATCAGATCCACCTGGCGGCGCCTGAGCACCTCGGTCGCAGCGATCGCAGATTCGCAGCGGATCTGTTCGCGGACGCCGAAGCCCTGGATGACCGAGCTGAGAATATCCAGAGCCTGCGGATTGTCGTCGATGAACAGGACGGTGGCCTGCTCCAGATTGACCCGGTTCGTCTGCGGCGCGGCCCGGCTCATCGCGCTACTCGAACAGCATCAGATCGCCCGCCGCGGAGGCGACGGGGGAGACGGGGACGGCGCCGCGCAGACGGGACTGCAGGTCAGTCAGCCGAATGCCGCTGACCGCGGCGGCGATGTCTTCTCCGTCGGCCATGGCGCCGGTCACGTCGCTGAGTGCGCTCAGGCGCTGGCCCAGATCGTCGATCGCCTGGGCGTCGACGAGCGCGCGCACCCGGGCCTCGCCGCGGCTCTGGCGGACATGGTCCGCCGCCATCCGGGACAGGGATTCGACGGTTGCGACCATGGCCGCGAGTTCGGTGGAGAGCGCCGACAGGAGGGCGGTTGAAGAGGCGGCGGACATCAGAACAACTCCAGGGCGCCGGCGTCGACAGCGGCCTGCGGTACGCGGGCGGCGGCGGGCACCGCCTGGTCGGTGACCACGCGTTGCAGGGCCCGGCCCGTCGACGGCCAGTACTGCACGCGGCGCCCGCCCGGGCCCCGCAGACTACCGCCGACCAGGGGGATGCCCTCGTCGCGCAGAAAGCGTTCGGCGAAATCCGCATTGGCCAGGCCGACATCCCTGAGGGAGTCGAACATGCGCCCGCCGCCGAACAGCTTGGCCTCGAGCCGGTCGCGGCGCGCGCCCCTCTTGAGACAGTCGTTGATCAGGACTTCCATGGCATAGGCGCCGTAGCGCCGGCCTGCGTCGGCGCCCGAGCCAGACCCTTCCGGCAGCAGGAAGTGGTTCATGCCGCCGATCCGGCTCCCGGAATCGCGCAGACACATGGCGACGCAACTGCCCAGAATGGTGGTCAGCATCACGCCGGGATCGTCGGTGACGTAGTGCTCGCCCTGACCGACGTGGACGCGCCGGACGGTGTCGAGAGTCGCCGCCCCGGTCATGTCAGCGGGCCGAAGACGCCCTCGACCTTGTCCTTCAACTGGGCGACGGTGAACGGCTTGACCAGGTAGTTGTTGACGCCGAACTGGACGGCGCGCTGCACCAGTTCGCGATCGGCCCGGCCTGTCAGCATGATGAAGGCGGCCCCCGCCGTGGGCGGATGGGCGCGGACGGCGCGCAGCAGGCCCAGCCCGTCCAGGTTCGGCATGTTGAAGTCCGATATGACCAGATGGGCGGGGCGGGTGATCATCTCACGCAGGCCCACTTCGCCGTCGGCCGCCTCGCGAAACTCGCGGAAGCCGAGCGCCTGCATGCTGGTCCGGATCAGGGCGCGCATCGAGGCCTGATCGTCAACAATGAGCGTGTGAATGGCGGAAGCGGCAGGCATGACTGGACCTTCAGACGGGACGGGCGGCGGAGGAGTTGTCGCCGCAGAGTTCAAGGGTGGCGGAGGCGAGGCGAGCGAGGGGCAACTGGCGCTGGACCGCCCCCGTTTCGAAAGCGGCGCGGGGCATGCCGTAGACGACGCTGCTGGCCTCGTCCTGGCCGAGGGTGCTGGCGCCGGCCTGCCTCATCTCCAGCAGGCCCGCCGCCCCGTCGCGGCCCATGCCGGTCAGGATGAGGCCGGTCATCGGACGGCGCAGACGGGCGACCGAACGGAACAGCACGTCGACCGAAGGCCGATGGCCGCTGACGGTGTCGGAGCGGACCAGCCGGCAGCGGGGCGTGACTCCCCCCACCTCGAGATGGGCCTCGCCGCCGGGGGCGAGATACACGCAGCCCTGTTCGAGCAGGTCGCCGTCGGCGGCTTCCCGCACGCTCGCCGCGGAGGACTTGTCGAGGCGCGCGGCGAAGCTGCTGGTGAAGGTCGCCGGCATATGCTGGGTGATCACGGTCGCGGGACAGTTGGCCGGAAACGCGGAAATGATCGTCAGCAGGGCTTCAACGCCTCCGGTGGAGGCGCCGATGGCCAGCACATGATCGGGTGCGATCCGCCAGGTTCCCACAGGCGGCCGGACATCCCCGGTCGCCCCTGCGCCGGCCCGGACGCGGGAGCGGGCGGCCACCTTCACCTTGGCGGCGAGGTCGGCGAAGGCCTCCTGCACTGTGGTCCCCGCCCCCGGCTTGCCGACCGCGTCGACGGCGCCGAGTTCCAGCGCCGCCAGCGTGATCTCGGCCCCGGCCTGGGTCAGGGTGGAGACCATCACGACCGGCATGGGGCGAAGCCGCATGATCTTCTGGAGGAATTCGAGCCCGTTCATATTGGGCATTTCGACGTCCAGGGTCAGGACGTCCGGGTTCAGGCGCTTGATCGCCTCGCGCGCCTCCAGTGGGTCGGCCGCCGTGCCGACGACCTCGATCTCGGGATCGCGGCGAAGGGCGGCGGTAATCAGGCCGCGCATGGTGGGAGAGTCGTCGACGACCAGAACGGAGATGGTCATGCCGCCATCCGGTAGGTCGTCAGGCCGGTGGTGTTCAGGCGCATTGCGGCCGCGCCGGTGACGCGTTCGGAATGGCCGATGAAAAGCGTCGCGTCCGGCGTCATCAGGGGCAGGAAGCGGCCCCACACCCGCTCCTGGGTGGCGTCGTCAAAATAGATCACGACGTTGCGGCAGAAGATGACGTCGAACTTGCCGCGCATGGGCCAGTCCCCGATCAGGTTCAGTTCCTTGAAGGAAACCAGCCGACGCAGGGTCGCATTGGCCGAGAGCATGTTCGGTCCGTGCGCCGGAGCCTTGTCGAACCACCGGTGGCGCAGCAGGGGCGGCGCGGGGGCGAGCGCCTCCTCGGAGTAGACGCCTTCGCGGCCTTCGACGACCATGTTGGGGTCGATGTCGGTGGCCAGGATGCGCACGTCCAGATCAGCCGCCTCGGGCAGGACCGACAGCACCGTCATGGCCATGGAATAGGGTTCCTGCCCGTTGGAGCAGGCCGCGGACCACAGCCGCACACGGCCGCCGCTGCGGGCGCGCTCGGCCAGGCCGGGCATGACGACGTCGCGCAGATGGTCGAAATGGTGCGACTCGCGGAAGAAGCGCGTGACGTTGGTGGTCAGGGCCGCCGTCATCGCCTGGCGCTCATCGACCCCGCCGGCGCCCTGAACGAGGGCGCAGTAGTCGCGGAAGCTGCGCAGGCCGAGCACGCGCAGCCGCTTGGCCAGCCGCGAATAGACCAGGGCGGCCTTGCCCTCGTTCAGCGCGATGCCGGCGTGGCCGTGCAGGATTGCGGCGATCTGGCGGAAATCCTCGGCGGTAAAGACGAATTCGCCTTCGACGAGGGAGGCGCGGCCGGCGGCGGTCATGCGGCTTCGGCCTCGGTTTCGGGAAGGATCCAGCCCAGCTCCAGCAGGCTGACCATCCGGCCCTCGACGGCGAAGATGCCTTTGACGAAGGTCTTCACGTGATCGCTGGCGACGTCCGGCGTCGCCTGGACCAGTTCATCCGTCAGCTGGATGATGTCGGAGACGGCGTCGACGAGCAGGCCCACCGTGCGGCCGCCGATGTGCGCCACCATGATGACGTGCCGCGCCGTCGGCTCGGCGGTGCGCAGGCCGAGCCTGGCGCCCAGGTCGATGATCGGAAGCACGGCGCCGCGCAGGTTTATCACCCCCTTCATGAAAGCGGGGGCGCGCGGCAGGGGCGTGGCGGGAGTCCAGCCGCGGATCTCGCGCACGGACATGATGTCCACGCAGAACTCCTGCTCGCCGATACGGAAGGTGATGAGTTCGCGCGATGCGGAAGCGCTCAGGGTATCGGACATGATCAGCTCGCGAGTTTGAAGTCAGGCCGCGCCTTGCGGCGGGCGTTGCCGACGATCGCGTCGACGTCGAGGATCAGGGCCACCCGGCCGTCGCCCAGGATGGTCGCGGCGGCGACGCCTTCGACCTGCTGGTAGTTGGTCTCGAGGCTCTTGATGACGACCTGCCGTTGCCCCTGGATGGCGTCGAACAGCAGGGCGGCGCGCAGGCCGGCCTCGGTCTCGATCACCACCGCCACCCCGCCTCCCGACGGGACCGGCGCCTCGCGGAAGCCCATGGTCAGGGCGACGTCGATCAGCGGCACGAACTCGTCACGGAAGCGGATGACCGCGTCGTGACCGCCGACGTGGTGCACGTCCTGCGCCCGCGGCGTCAGGCTCTCGACGATGGTGGTGAGCGGCGCGACGAGGGTCTGTTCAGCGGCGGTGACCACCATCCCGTCCAGCACGGCGAGGGTCAGGGGCAGGCTGAGCGTGAAGGTTGATCCCTTGCCTGGATTTGACGAGATGCTGATGCGGCCGCCGAGCGCCTGAATCGAGCGGCGCACGACGTCCATGCCGACGCCACGTCCCGAAACGTCGGAAATGACCTCGGCCGTCGAGAAGCCCGGCAGGAAGATCAGGTTGTCGATCTCCTCGTCCGAGAGGACCACGTCCTCTGCGATCAGGCCCTTGGCCGTCGCGATGCCCTTGACCCTTTCGCGATTGATGCCGCGTCCGTCGTCGCTGATCTCGATCACGATCCGCCCGGAGCGATGCAGGGCGGCGAGCCGTACAGTGCCCTCGGCGGGTTTCCCGAGCGCGATGCGTTCGTCGGGGCCTTCCAACCCGTGATCGATGGCGTTGCGCAGCATGTGGGTGATGGGCTCGGCCAGACGTTCCACCACCGTCTTGTCGACCTCGGTGTCCTCGCCGGCCGTGACCAGACGCACCCGCTTGCCCGTCATCTCGCCGACCTCGCGGACGAGCCGCGGCATGCGCTGGAAGACCGACTTCACGGGCTGGGCCCGGATCGCCATGACGCTGTCCTGGATCTCGCGCGTCAGCAGTTCGAGATCCTCCAGGCCGACCGAGACGCCGGATGAGCGGGCCAGCCCGCTTTCGACCACGCGCTGCGCCAGCATGGCCTGCTGGATGACCAGTTCGCCGACGACGTTGATCAAACGGTCGACGCGGTCCAGGTCGACGCGGATCGTGACGGCCGGCGCCGGCTGGGCCGCAGCCGCGGACGCGGCGGGTGTCTGAAGCACGGCTGCAGGAATCTCGGCCGGCGCCGGCGCGGCGGGTTCCGGAGGCGGCGCCGGCGGGGCCGCCTCAGCCGAAGCCCTGGCCAACAAGGCGGCGATGTCGAAATCGTCAGGCGCGCACGGGTCGGCGGCGACGGGTTGTTCGCACGCCTGGTCCAGCGGCTGGATCGAGAGCTCGCAATCGGCCTCCACGAAGTCGAAGACCTCGCGGATCGCCGCTTCGCCGGCGTCGGTTTCGAGGTCTATCGACCACGCCAGATATGCGTCCTCGGCCGTCAGCTCGGCCAGGTCCGGCAGGGCGGAATCGTCGAGCACGACCGTGATCGCACCCAGATGCGACAGCTCCCGCAGGAGCAGACCGGTTTCGTTGGCCTTCGCGTACATGGCCGCATGGGGACGGAGAAGAATGCGCCAGCGGGCCGGGGTCGGAGCGGCGACCGGCCCGTCCAGCGCCGCGAAGTTGAAGACCACGGGGCGAAAGCCGAACTCGTCGGCTTCGGCGGCCTCGGCGGGCGCGGCGACGACTGGAGTGGGGACGGCGTGCCCGCCATGGGTGTGGGCTTCGAGTTCGGCCACGAGCGCCGCCGAACGCTGCGGGTCGACCGGGGCGCCCTGCCCCCGTGCGGCGGCGACGTGGTCCGACAGGACGTCGGCGGCGCGCAGCAAGGTCTTGATGGTCGGATCGTCGCACGGTTTACGGCCCGCGCGGATCTCGTCCAGCAGCGTCTCGAAGACGTGGGCGAAGCGCACCAGCTCGTCCAGACCAAAGGCCCCCGCGCCGCCCTTGACGGAATGGACGGCGCGGAAGACCGCGTTGACGGTTTCGTCGTCGGCCGCCCCGGATTCGATCGCGAGCAGGCCCGTCTCCAGGTCGCCGAGCAGTTCGTCGCATTCCTGGAAGAAGACGGCCTTGATGGCTTCAAAGGGGTCGGCGGTCATGGTCAGGCGGCCACCCGGCGAACGGCGTCGATCAGCTTGACCGGGTCGAACGGCTTGACGATCCAGCCCGTCGCGCCGGCGTCGCGGGCGCGCTGCTTCTTGGCGGCGTCGCTCTCCGTCGTCAGAACCAGCACCGGCGTGCCGCGATGGGCCGGATCGGCGCGGACGCCTTCGATGAAGCCGAAGCCGTCCATACGGGGCATGTTGATGTCGGTGATGACGACATCCGCACCCTCGGCGCTCAGGGTCTCCAGACCATCGATCCCATCGACGGCCTGGATCACGCGATAGCCGGCCTCGACCAGCGCCAGCTGCAGCATCTCACGCATGGTGCGGGAGTCGTCGACGGTGAGCACGGTCTTGATCACGCGATTTCTCCCGGGCTGGAGGCGGTCGGCGAGGCGCCGAACATGTTCCATTGGTTGGCGAAGGACTCCGAAGCCTGGTCGATCGCGACGGTCAGGCCCTCCCGCGCCCAGCTCTGCTGGGCGGAGACAAGGACCTGAAGACACAGGGCGCCCAGACGCTCGACGTTCGAGGCGTCGAGAACGACCTCCTGCCCTCTGACAGCCAGCAGCTGCAGGCGCAGGGACTCGGCCGCCTGGATGTCGAGGATCGGCGGCAGGATCAGGGTGGCGGTCATCAGAACTCTTCCCAGCCTTCCTCGGACCCGACGAACGCGGGCTTCAGGGCGGCGCCGCCGCGACCGACCGTCTTCAGGACGGCGACAGGACGATGGGCCGCCGGAGCCGACCGTGCGGGCCGGGCGACGGCGCCGATGTCGAACCGGGACACCGAGGCTGCGAGGGTCTCGGCTTCCTGCGACAGCGTATGGCTGGCGGCGGTGGATTCCTCGACCATGGCGGCGTTCTGCTGGGTTACCTGGTCCATCTGGTTGACCGCGGTGTTGACCTCCTGGAGGCCGGTGGCCTGCTCCTGGGCCGAGGCCGCGATCTCGGACACCAGGCCGTCGATCTCGGCCACCCGCCCGACGATGCGGTCCAGGGCCTCTCCCGTCTGGCCGACCAGGCTGACGCCGGAGTTGACCTGGGAGGACGACGCCGAGATCAGCACCTTGATCTCCTTGGCCGCTTCGGCCGAGCGCTGGGCCAGCGCGCGGACCTCGGAGGCGACGACCGCGAAGCCACGCCCGGCGTCGCCGGCGCGCGCCGCCTCGACCCCTGCGTTGAGGGCCAGAAGGTTGGTCTGGAAGGCGATCTCGTCGATCACGCCGATGATCTGGCTGATCTCCTGGGCCGACTTCTCGATCGCACCCATGGCGGACACGGCGTCGCGAACCACGACCCCCGAGGTCTCGGCGTCGCCCTTGGCCGCCTTGACGGTCTCGGACGCCTGGCGGGAAGCCGAGGCCGTGCGGTTCACGGTGGCGGTGATCTCGTCGAGCGCTGCGGCGGTTTCCTCGAGGCTGGCGGCCTGTTGCTCGGTCCGGCGCGACAGATCGTCGGCGGCCTGGCTGATCTCGCCGGCGCCCGAGCGGATGGCCGAGACGTTGGTCGCGACCACGCCCATGGCTTCCCTGAGCTGACCGATGGCGGCGTTGAAGTCGACCTGCAGCTTCGCATACTCGGCCGGGAAGGCCTGGGTGAGGGTGTAGGTCAGGTCCCCGCGGGTCAGGTGCTCAAGACCCTCCGCCAGCGCCCCCACGACAAGGGCCTGTTCGCGGGCCGAAGCATCGGCGGCGGCCTGGTTGCGGGCGCGTTCGGCCTCGACGACCTCACGCTGGGCGACGGCCTCGGCCTCGAGCCGGACCTTCTCGATCGCAGCGTCGCGGAAGGTGATGACCGAGCGGCCCATCTCGCCGAACTCGTCCTTGCGAGCGACATCAGGCACGTCGAAACTGGTGTCCCCGCCGATCAGCCGGCGCATGTAGCCGATCATGTTGCTGATCGGGCCGTTGACGCCGCGGGTGAGCACCCAGCCCGCGACCAGAGCGATGAGCGCCGCGGAACTGATGCCGATGATCAGCGCCCAACGGACCGTCGAAAGCGCGGTGTTGTAGCGGTCCCTCGCGGTGTCGAGCGCAACATCGATCGAGGCCTTCGCGGCCTCGATACGCTGTTCCACCGGCTCCATGTATTTGTCGGCCGAGCCGTCGCGCCCGACCATCATCAGGGCGGCGGCGCGGGTCTCGGGATTGGCGGCCAGCCTGGACCCGCCGGTGACGACATGCTCGAACCAGGAATCCGCGGCGGCTTTCGTCGGAGCGACTTCGGCCGCGACCTCGGCGGCGCCGCCATCCGACAGCGCCTGCAACTCCTTGGCGAAGGAGGCCCGGTGTGCCGTCGCCCGCTCGATGTAGTACGGGTCCCCCGAGATCAGGAAGCCGCGGTAGCTGTTCTCCTGGCGAGCGAGGTAGAATTCGGCGGACTGGACGTGGCGCAGCATGGTGTTGGCGGCGGAGCGCTCAGCCTGGGCCCTGGAGAGGGACCCCAGTTCAGCGAAAATGACCCCGCCCATCACGGCGATGGCGGTCAGGACGACGGCGAAGGCCAGGAACATCTTCCGGCCGACGGGCATGTTGTTCAGGAGTTTCACGGACGGACCTTGATCTGCAGGAGGGCGTTAGAAGGAAACGGTGAGGGAGCCGACCAGGCGGCCTTCGTAGCGTTCGCCCAGAGCGTGGCTGTCGGTGTCGAACCAGCGGACATCCAGGGCCAGAGCGTCGGTGAGCTTGCGCTTCACCCCGGCGTTCCACGCGAGGTAGGCGACGTCGCCGTCCGTGATCCGCTCGCCCAGCGCGATGGTGGCGCGGGTACGGGAGTCGAGGGCGACGCCGCCCTGGGCTTCCAGCCACCAGGCCTCGTCTGTTCCGCCCGAGGTGTCCGGCGAATAGTTGACCCGCATGCGCAGACCGACGCGACCGATCGTCCGCGAGACGTCCGCCTGATACTCCATGAAGGTGTCGTCGTATCCGGCGGGCGAGCCCAGCAGCGTCTTGTGCATGGCCGAAACGTCAAAGCTCCAGACCCCGACCTTCGGCGCCCAGCCGACCGTGGCGACCATCTCCGTGTCTGCCCCCTGGGCGATATCGACCGACAACCCCGACAGTTCGGCGTAGAAGTCGCCCTGATTGACGGCGACCGCGCCGAAGACGCCGGGCTCGCCGCCGCTCTTGCCGAGGCCCTTGCCCGTGTTCTCGGTGGCGACGCCGATCTCGCCGCTGAAGTCCTGGGCGCCGGCGACGCCGGCGCCCAGTGCGGCGGCCGCAGCGATCACGACGCCGGACAGATGGAGGAGGCCTTTGGCCGGAACGGATGGACGCATTCTGCGGGTCATTCTTGTCTCTTGAAATTGCTGGGTCATCGTCTGAGAAGCACCGGTATTTTTGATGAACCGGACGCTAGGTAGGATTACGTAGTGGGGCTCAGGCGGGTCGCGCGGCGCGCGCCGACGAAGCGGGCGGCAGGGCGCGGGACGGCTGCGCATCCAGTCGTCTGGTGCTTTCGAGAGCATTGAGCAGGGTCGCGGCGCAGACCGGTTTGGACATCCAGCGGTCAGCTCCCGCGCGGGCCATGGCCGCCCGGATTTCCGGATCGTGTTCGCTGGAAAGGACGAAGATGGGGTTTTCAAATCCCTCGTCGCGCAGGCGCAGCACGAGTTCGCGCCCGGTCTTGTCGGGCATGGTGTAGTCGGTCAGGACCACGTCCGGCCGCCTCAGCCCGAAAAGATCGAGGGCGACGTCGACGTGCTCCGCAAACATCACGTCATAGCCGCCCGCGTGAAGAATGACGCCGAGGACCGCCCGCACGGCCGGCGAGTCATCCACCACCATGACCGTGAGTACATCCGACATAGGCTTGCCCCCCTTGAGCGCACCTATGGCGTGCGGAACGCAAATGAGGCGTAAGCTGGGCAATAGGTAGTATAACCTATGTAGGTTTGCGTATGTTACAGGGTCCCCAAGGATGATTCGTTTTCATTGAACGGTGAAATCCAAAGATACGACCTCTCCGGACCCACGACTGTTCATGATTAGTCCGAAGTTCTTGAACTCTCCGCGATGGCCCCAGATCAGGCGGAGCGCTCAAAACTATCTGATCGCCGTGATGGCCGTGCTGGTCTCGCTCGCGCTTCGGACGATGCTCGAACACATCGGGCAGTTCTATTATCTGCCCATGGTTCCTGCGGTCATGGTCACCGCCATCATCACCGGTTGGCGGGGCCCGACCCTGCTCGCCATTGGCCTGGCGATCGCGGCGAATGTCGCCCAGGTCGAGCGGGAAAGTGTGACCGACATCATCGTCAACGCACTGCTTTTCGTCGCCGTCTGCTGGTTGATCTCCGAGATGTGCTGGCGATTGCGGGCCATGCAGTCCCGGGCCAAAGACCTGTCCCGGCGGCTTGCCCGACGCAACCGGATGCTGGACGCCATCCTGGCCTCGGCTCCGGTGGTGACGCTGGACCGCAGCGGCGCGATCCAGTTCCTCACGCCACCTGCCTGCGCGATCCTGGGCGTGACGGCTGAAGCGGCTGCGGGCCGGCCCTTCTCGGATTTCGTGGACACCTTCGCCATCGACGGCGTCGGCCCGGACGACGCCGGCGAGTCGACGTGGACCGGTCGGAAGCCGGGGGGGCAGACCTACCCTCTCAGCATCCAGGTCGGGGTGATGGCTGACGATCCGGGCGGGCCGCACGTCGCGCTCAGCCTGACCGACCTGACCCAGGCGCATGCCGCCGACGCGCGCGCGCGCGAGCTGCATGCCCAGCTCAATCGTGTGTGGCGGCTGAACTCCCTCGGGGAGATGGCGGCGGTTCTCGCTCACGAGCTGAACCAGCCCCTGACCGCCGCGACCAACTACCTGCACGCCGGACAGGCGGTGGCGGAAAAGTCGGACGTCATGGGTCAGAGCGTCGGCCATACGATCGAACTCGCGAAGGCCCAGCTGCTTCGCGCCGGCGGGATTATCCGCCGCATGCGCGAGTTGTTGGCCCATGAAACCCGCTGCATGGGAGTCGAGCGGGTGGCTCCGATGCTCGCCGACCTGCACGGCGTTCTGGGCATGATCGAACGCGACGCCGACGTGGTGATCGAATATCGCATCGACGATCTGAACGATCGGGTTCGCGCGGAGCGGATCCAGTTTCAGCAGGCCATGATCAACCTGATCCGCAACGCCGTGGAGGCGCTGGAGGGGCAGGAGAACCGGCGCGTCCGGATCGTGGGGCGGGCGACCTCCGAGCAGCATTATGAGATGCGGGTGGAGGACAGTGGCGCCGGCGTCGATGCGGAGGCGCTTGAGACCATCTTCAGGCCCCTGATGACGACCAAGAGCGCGGGAATGGGGCTTGGCCTGTCCGTCACGCGCACCATCGTCGAGAGCCATGGAGGCGCGCTCAGCGTCGAGCGCAGCGACATGGGCGGGGCGGCGTTCTCCTTCAGCCTGCAGCGCGAGCCTGAACTGGAGGAGGCATGATGGACCATTCGGTCTTTGTCATCGACGACGATGACTCGGTCCGGGACTCCCTGCTGGCGTTGCTGCGGGGTCAGGGCATCACGGCGCGGGGGTTCGTAAGCGGGGCCGACTTTTTCGAACGCCTGCCGCAGGCCGATTCGGCCTGCGTCATCACCGATGTGCGCATGCCCGGACTCGACGGAGCAGAGGTCGTGCGCCGTCTCGCCGAGCTGAAGGGCCACGCCTGGCCGGTCATCGTCATCACGGGACACGCCGAGGTGCCCATGGCTGTTCAGATGATGAAGGCCGGGGTCGTCGACTTCATTGAAAAGCCTTTCGACCCGCACAGGCTGCTCGAGACGGTGCAGGGCTGTCTGGGACTCCTCGTCGGCCGCAGGAACGAGGCCCATGCCCGGAAACGCGCGCGGGAAAGCCTTGGCCAGTTGACGCCGCGCGAGCGTCAGGTCTTTGACGCCCTGGTTCAGGGCTGTTCGAACAAGGAGATCGCCCTGGGCCTGGAGATCAGCCCCCGTACGGTCGAGATATTCCGGGCCAAGGTGATGGCCAAGATGAAGGCCGAAAGTTTGTCCGCCCTGGTGCGGATGGGGCTGCTGCTTTCGAACGACTGACCGCCCTGCATTCGGTGTGAGCGGCTCGCGCCGCCCCGCAACATCGCGTAGGTCGGATACCTGTCTGAATGGCGAAGCGCCATCCGGGCCCGGGCTGGCCTCGTGACCCGCCTGGCCGAACAGGCAGCGCCTGCGCCGGAAGGCGCGACGCTATAGACGAAAGAAACACGGATGCGGGAGGCTGAACAATGAGCGGCCACATCAGGGCGGGCATCGGAGGCTGGACCTTCGAGCCATGGCGAGGGGTCTTCTATCCGGAAAAACTGCCTCAGAAGCAGGAGCTCGCCTTTGCCGCGTCCCGCCTCAGCTCGATCGAGATCAACGGCACCTATTACTCGACATTCAAGCCCGACAGCTGGATGAAGTGGCGGGACGAAACGCCGGACGACTTCGTCTTCTCGGTCAAGGCCAGCCGCTATTGCACCAACCGGAAAGTGCTGTCGGAGATGGGCGAGTCGATGGAGCGGTTTCTCGGCCAGGGCCTTAGCGCGCTCGGCGACAAGCTCGGGCCGATCAACTGGCAGTTCATGGGAACCAAGAAATTCGATCCGGTTGATTTCGAGGGCTTCCTGAAGCTGCTCCCGAAGGAACAGGACGGGGTGCGGCTGCGGCATGCGCTGGAAGTGCGAAACCCGAGCTTCGACACCCAGGCGTTCTTTGACCTGGCGGCGAAATACGGCGTGGCCATCGTCCATGCAGTCGACGACGAGGCGCCGGAGTGGCCCTGTATCGACCAGCCGACCGCCGACTTCACCTACGCCCGGCTGATGTCGAGCCGCGAGGACGAGCCCACCGGCATGACCGCCGCCGAGCTGGACGGGATCGTGCGGCAGACGCAGAACTGGGCCCGGCGCGGCGACGTCTTCGTCTATTTCATCGCCGGGGCCAAGGTGCGCAATCCGGCGGCCGCGCAGGCGCTGATCGCGAAGCTGGGCTGACCGTTCAGGAGCTGGGCGGGTTTTCGAACCAGCCCACGATGCCGGCCATGTCGCGCTCGAAGCCGCCGGGGATGTAGATGTTCAACACCCCGGCCCGCCTGTCGGTGCGGTTGGCGAAATCGTGGGTCACGCCGGCGGGGGCGCGGACGAATGAGCCGACGCCCGCGTCGACCCAGTCGTCGCCGACGAGGACGCTCATCGTTCCCTCGATGACGTAGAAGATGTCGTCGTGGTCGGCGTGGCTGTGCGGCCCCGGACCGGACGCGTGGGGCTCCAGAAACCATTCGGAGATGGAATAGGCCGCGCCGGTCTCGGCCTCGTCGGCCTTGAACACCGCGCTCATCGCGCCCATCGCATAGGCCCGGCCCTCGCCGGGGCCGAGGACGATGGGACGAAATCGTTCGCTGTCGGACATTCCGGTCGCTCCTGCCGCGCCTGATCTTGTGCCGGACGCCGTCAGGGCACAACTGTGGCAAGCCTTTCAGGAGCTCCCCATGCCCATCGCCACCCGCGCCTTCGCCGCCACCTCCAGCGACGCCCCGCTGTCGCCCTACAGCTTCGACCGGCGCGACCCCGGCCCGGACGATGTCGTCATCGAGATCAAATTCGCGGGCGTTTGCCATTCCGACCTGCACATTGTGAAGAACGACCTGGGCAATACGACCTATCCCATCGTGCCGGGTCACGAGATCGCCGGGCTGGTGACGGCGGTCGGCGCCGACGTCAGCCGCTTCAAGGTCGGCGACCGCGTGGGCGTCGGCTGCATGGTCGACAGCTGCCGCCAGTGCGCGCCGTGCCGCGACGGCGAGGAGCAGTACTGCGTCCCCGGCATGACCCAGACCTATGGCTCAGCCGACCCGAAGGGCGCAGCCGTGGCCCAGAAGATCACCCAAGGCGGCTATTCCACCGCCATCGTGGTCGACCAGAACTATGTCGTCACCATCCCCGACAGCATCCCGCTGGACGCCGCCGCGCCGTTGCTGTGCGCGGGGATCACCACCTATTCGCCGCTGCGCCACTGGAAGGTGGGGCCGGGCTCGAAGGTGGCGGTGATCGGCCTGGGCGGCTTGGGCCACATGGCGGTCAAGCAGGCGGCGGCCATGGGGGCGGAGGTCACCGTCCTGTCGACCTCGGACCGCAAGAAGGCGGACGCCGAGCGGATGGGCGCCAGGCATTTCCTCATCAACTCCGACAAGGCGGCGATGCAGGCGGCGGCGGAAAGCTTCGACCTGATCATCAACACCGTCTCGGCCACGCACGAGATCGCCAGTCACGTCCAGCTTCTGGCCAAGGACGGGACCATGGTGATGCTGGGCCTGACCACCGAGGGGCTGCCGGTCTACGCCATGGGCCTGCTGTGGCGCCGCCGGTCGGTGGCGGGGTCGCTGATCGGCGGGATCCGCGAGACCCAGGAGATGCTGGACTTCTGCGCCCGGCACGGTCTGGCCTGCGACATCGAACTGATCGCCCCGGACCGGATCAATGAGGCCTACGCCCGGCTCGAGAAGTCCGACGTGCGCTACCGGTTCGTGCTGGACATGAGCCAGATGCCGGAGGCGGCATAACGGCGGTTCCCGCGCAACGCCGGGCGCGCTAAAGCGTAACCCTGAAAGCCGCGCGTCAGACGCGGCTCCAAGGGACAAGGAAAACGCATATGGCTCGAGTGGCTCTGGTCACGGGTGGGACCCGCGGCATCGGCAAGGCGATCGTTCAGCGGCTGAAGGAAGACGGGATGTCGGTCGCCGCCGGCTATTCCGGAAATACGGAGGCTGCCGAAGCCACCGCGAGCGAGCTCGGGGTGACGATCGTCAAGGGCAACGTCGGGTCGTTCGAGGACTGCGCCCGCGCCGTCAAGGAAATCGAGGACCAGCTCGGCCCGATCGACATCCTGGTCAACAACGCCGGCATCACCCGCGACGGCTTCTTTCACAAGATGAGCGCCGAACAGTGGTCCGACGTGATCCGCGTCAACATGGACAGCGTGTTCAACATGACGCGGCAGGTCATCAACGGCATGCGCGACCGCGGGTTCGGCCGTATCGTCAACATCTCCTCGATCAACGGTCAGAAGGGCCAGATCGGCCAGACCAACTATTCCGCGGCCAAGGCGGGGATGATCGGGTTCACCAAGGCGCTGGCGCTGGAAAACGCGCGCAAGGGCGTGACCGTGAACTGCATCGCGCCCGGCTATATCGACACCGAAATGGTCGGAGCCATGGACGAGAAGGTGCTCGCCGGAATCATCTCCCAGATCCCGGTCGGAAGGCTCGGAAAAGGCGAAGAAATCGCCGATATGGTGTCGTGGCTGGCCGGGGAACGTGCCGGATATGTCACAGGCTGTACGCTGTCGCTGAACGGCGGTCAGTATCTCGTCGGCTGAGCCGCGCCTGCCCAAAATCCGCCGCGTGACGATTCCACGACTGACAGTATGGAGTTGACGGCAAGGGTCAGAACGGCGCGCACGCCGGTTCCGGCCGCGATGGCGATCGCCCTCGCGGCAGCCGTGCTGTCGACCCTGCCCGTCGCCTCGCAGGCGCAGGACAGGGCCAATGCCCAGGCCGAGCAAAGCGACTCCCTGCGCAACCGCGGGGGCTCCGCCAGGGCCCTGCCGCCGACCGGGCGTTATGTTGCGGAGTCGGGCGAGGCCTTTATCCTTGACCGGTCCGGCCAGCGCCCGCTGCTGCGCTTCGACAGGCGTGACGAGACCTGGGTGCTTCGCCCCACGGCGGCGCCGCGCGGCGACGTGATCTACCGCAACGACGCCGGCTCACAGTTGCTGCGCGTCACGCCGGGGGGCGGCATGACCGTCTACACGCCCCGTGCGCCGGGCGGTTCGCCGGCCTCATTCGCCGGCCCCGGCCAGAGCCTGACGCCGCCCACGCTGGGCCCGACGCAGCTGTTCCAGTTGATGACCCGGCGCAGCGCCATGCTGAGCCAGACGGTGGGGCGACTGATCGAGATCAACGTCGACACCGGCGAGCAGGCTGAAAGCCTTGCCGTCGAGGCCTTGATCGTGTCGACGGATGCGGTTTTGCGGATCGCCCGCTCGCCGACGGCCCGATCATCGCTGGACCGTCTGCGCAGCATCAGCATCGTCGAAGGCGCGCGGGCCTCGGTCACCTATGCTCGGGGGGACCTGCGGATAGTCGTGGCGCCCGTGCAGGGCGTCGGGGGCCGGCCTTCGTCGGCCCGCGTCATCCAGGCCTTCCTGACGCAGTCGGCGCCGGTTCAGCGCTAGAAGACGTCCTTGGCCGCCCGGATGGAGCCAAAGGCTTCGGCGTCCGCCGCCCGCAGGAACGGATTGAAGGCCTTCTCTGCGCCGATGGTGGTGGGGACGGTGGGCTCGCCGCGCTCGCGCAGGGCGAATAGCTCCGCCGCCCGGGCCGCCATCTCCGGCCGGACATCCACGCTCAGCGCGAACCGGGCGTTGGCGGCGGTGTATTCGTGGGCGCACCAGATCACGGTCTTGTCGGGCCAGGCGGCCAGGGCCCGCAGACTGTTCCACATCTGGGCCGGCGTCCCCTCGAACAGCCGGCCGCAGCCGAGGGTGAACAGGACGTCGCCCACGAAGGCCACGTCGTCCGCAGGTGAGCGGTAGACGATATGCCCGAGCGTATGGCCGGGCGTGTCCGTGACTTCCAGCGCCGTCACGCCCAGCAGGACTGTATCGCCGCCGGCGACGACGCGGTCGATCGGCGCGGCCTTGCGCACCTCTTCCGGGCCGATGATTTCGCAGCCGGTCCCCGCCTTGAGGGCGGCGTTGCCCTGGGTGTGATCCGGGTGCCAGTGGGTGTTCAGGACCAGGTCGAGCCGGTCCCAGCCGCTGGCTTCCAGATCAGCGAGGATCGCCGTTGCATCCGGCGTGTCGATCGCGGCGACCGTTCCGGTCTGCGCGTCGCGAACCAGAATTCCATAGTTGTCGTTCAGACAGGGAAACAGGCGCACGTCGAGGGTCATGCAGCCATCCTAGCAGTCGCTCCGGTCGCGGCCTATGGTGAGGGGATGCGGCGCAGCATCGAGGATCTCCGAACCTTTTACGGCGAACCGGCCGGCGCGCTGGCGCGGCGACTGCTGGCGCGGCGGCTGGAAGACGCCTGGGGCGAGGCCGCCAATTGCGATGTGCTCGGCATCGGCTACGCCACGCCCTGGCTGGACGCCTTCGTCGGCGCCCGGCGCGTGGTGGCGGCCATGCCAGGGGGTCAGGGCGTCGAGCCGTGGCCCGCCGTCGGCAAGAACCGGACGCTGCTGGTCGAGGACCGCCGTCTGCCCTTCGCCGCGGGCTCGTTCGACCGGATTCTGCTGGTCCACGCTCTTGAGGAAGCAGACGACGTCCCGGGCCTGATGAACGAGGCCGTGCGGGCCCTTTCGCCGGCGGGCCGCATCATCCTGGTGGCGGCCGCACGGGGCGGGCTGTGGGCGCGGGCCGAGGCGACGCCTTTCGGTCATGGGCGGCCTTTCACACGGCGACAGCTGGAACAGCTGGTGCGCGGCGCGGGTCTGGAACCGACGGCCTGGTCTCAGACGCTCTATGTGCCGCCGTGGCCGCCCCTGCTGCCGTTGGCGGACGGTTTCGAGCAGGTCGGCAAGAGGGTCATGCCGGGCGCCGCGGGCGTCATCCTGCTGGAGGCGACGCGGCAGGCCTATGCCCGCATCCGGGCAGGCGGCGCCGTGGCCGCCGCCCCGGTGCTGACCCCCGCAATGCAACCACAGCCCGCTTCGCGCGCCGGAGGGACTCCGGCCCGTCGTGATCTGTCCGATGTCGATCTGGCGGGAAGCGGCGAACGCCCTTAAAGCCCTGCCCATGCAACGACTGATCCTGATGCGTCACGCGGAGGCGGAACGGGTCGCCGGCTCGGGCCGGGACCAGGACCGCCCGCTTTCCACGCGGGGCCGCAAGGAAGCGGCCGCCATGGGCCGGGCCCTCTCCGCCCGCGGGATGCGTCCTGATCTGGCGCTGGTTTCGCCCGCCACGCGGACACGACAGACCTGGGACCTGCTGCACGACGCCTTCGGCGACGTGCAGGTGCGCGATGACGAGGCGCTGTACAACGGCGGCTCCGATACGCTGCGACGGTTCGTCGAGGCGGCGGAGGACGAGGCGGGCTGCCTGATGGTCGTGGCGCACAATCCCGGGGTCCATCTGCTGGCCGTGGAATACCTCGTCGAGAGCGCCGCCTCCCCCTCGGTCCTGGACCGGATGAGCGGCGGCTTCGCGCCGGGAGCGGCGGCGATCTTCTCGGTCGATGTGGCGGGAAGGCCCGCCTTCGAGGGCTTCATCCAACCGGGCGAACTGACGGGCGCATGAGCGAGGTCGCCTACAAGCTGGTGGACCGGGGCGAGTGGGAGGCGGCCGCCGCCACCGGCGCCTACGCCGGGTCCGCGATCGATCTGGCCGACGGCTACATCCACATGTCGACAGCGGCGCAACTGGCCGAGACCGCGAGGCGGCACTATGTCGGGCGGAGCGATCTGGTGCTTGTGAAGGTGGACCTTCAGCCCCTCGGCGAGGCGCTTGAATGGGAGGCGTCGCGCGGCGGCGACCTGTTCCCCCACCTGTACGGTCCGCTGCCGACCGCGTTGGCCCTCGAGGAGCGTCGGCTGTCGGTCGATGCGCAGGGCGTTCCGCGATTCGAGGACGGAGCCGTCGGATGGCCCTGACGGACCTCGGCGCCGCCCTGTTGCGCCGGCTTGATCCCGAGACGGCGCACGGCCTGGCGATCCGGGCCCTGCAGGCCCTTCCCCTGCCGCCGGCGCGGCCGGATGACCCGATCCTCGCGACCACCGTAGCGGGACTCGCCCTGCCGAATCCGGTCGGACTGGCGGCGGGCCTGGACAAGAACGGCGAGGCCCTGCACGGGCTGTCGCGCCTCGGTTTCGGGTTTGTGGAATGCGGATCGGTCACACCACTGGCGCAGACCGGCAATCCGAAGCCACGGCTGTTCCGGCTCAGCGAAGACCGCGGAATCATCAACCGGATGGGGTTCAACAACGCCGGCCTGGAGGCCTTCGCGGGCCGGCTGGCGCGCCGCCCCGGCAAGGTCGTGGTCGGCGCCAATCTGGGCGCCAACAAGGACACGGAGGACAAGGCTGCGGATTATGTCTCCGGTCTGGTCCGGCTGAAGGGTCTCGCTGACTATGTGACGGTCAATGTGTCATCGCCCAACACGCCGGGCCTGCGCGCCTTGCAGGGCCGGGCGGCGCTGGACGATCTTCTGGGCAGGCTGGAGGAGGCGCGGGGCGACGATCCGACCCCGGTCTTCCTCAAGATCGCTCCGGATCTCACAGCGGACGAGGTCGCCCTGATCGTGGAAGCCAGTCTGGATCACCGGATCGACGCCCTGATCGTCTCCAACACGACGCTCGACCGGCCCGACAGCCTGCGGTCACGCTACCGCGGCGAGGCCGGCGGGCTGTCGGGCGCGCCGCTTGGGGCGAGGGCGGAGGCTGCACTTCGCGCCGCCTCCCAGGCCTCCGCAGGCCGCCTGCCGCTGATCGCCGCCGGCGGGGTCGACAGCGGGGCCGCGGCCTACGCCCGCATCCGGCTCGGCGCGTCGGCGGTCCAGCTCTATTCCGCCCTGATCTACGAAGGCCCCGGCCTGATCGCACGGATCAAGCGGGACCTCGCCGCCCGGCTGCGCGCGGACGGGTTTTCCTCGGTCGCCGAAGCTGTGTCGGCCGCCCGTTGACGGAGCGTTAGGGCAAGGCGGTCATGATCCCGGAACCGGGCGAAATCGCTCATTCCGGGGATCCGCATGGCGATTGCCGATACCGACATGCCAGCCGCCTCCACCGGCGCCGACTCCGGCGATTGGGCGAGCGCGATCCGTCAGCGGCGCAAGGCGCTGCTGCAACGGCTTGGCATGGCCTCGGCCAGCGCCCTGATTTTCAGCCCGCTTCTGGGTTGGTCGCTGAGCTTCGCCTGGGTCATCGGCTATTTCTTCGTCCAGCTGCTCGACCTGTGGGCCTTCGGCCCCGTCGTCAGCGGCAAGACCGAGCAGCTCCACGGCGTGCGTCGTGTCGCCGGCTGGAGCATCCTGACCCTGAATGCGGCCTATTTCGGCAGCCTGTCCGTACCGCTCTGGCTGATCGGCGGACCGATGGGCGGGATCTGCGCCGTCATGCTGCTCTCGGCCGGCTCGATCTACGCCGTGATCAACGCCCCGCGCTCGACCTCTGTCATGCTGATGACGGCGTCCGTCCAGTTCCTCTACCTGGCGGCCACGCCTGTCTTCATGGCTGTCCACGGCGCCACACCGGGCTTCGTCACCGCGTCGGCGATCGCCGTCGGCGTCTTCATCACCTACTGCCTGTCGACCTGACAGCGGATGAACGAGGCGCGGCTGTCCGAGAGCGCGGCCCGTGTCGAAGCCGACCAGAAGCGGATGGACGCCGAACGCATCATGGAGGGCCGCAGCGCCTTCCTCGCCGCCATCGGCCATGATCTGCGCACGCCGATCAGCGCAATCCTCACCGGCGCCGCGGAACTGGAGCGGGGCGCGACCGACGCGTCAGCGCGTTCCCAGGCGCACCTGATCACTGACGCCGGCTTCATGATGAAGGCCATGCTCGACGATCTGCTTGATCACGCCAAGCTCGACGCCGGCCACATGACCGTCGACCAGGTCAACTTCAACCTGCGCGACCTTCTGAACCAGACCGCACGGCTTTGGCGCGGTCCGGCCCGGGCCAAGGGGCTGAAACTGCGCGTCGAGGGCGCCGCCTGCATTCCGTCGGCGGTGCGGGGCGATCCGATGCGCGTGCGCCAGGTGCTCAACAACCTGATCTCCAATGCGATGAAATTCACGGAGACGGGATCCATTACCCTGCGTCTCAAGGCATGGGACGAAGAGCCGGGCGGCCACGCCGTCCTTATCGAGGTGGACGACACCGGGCCCGGCATGACGGCCGAGCAGGTTTCGCGCCTGTTCACGCCCTTCGACCAGACCATCGCCGGGGTCAGCGCCGTCCATGGCGGCACCGGCCTGGGTCTCGCCATCAGCCGTCAGCTCGCCGAACTGATGGACGGCCGCCTGACCGTCCGCAGCCGGCCCGGCGCCGGCGCCAACTTCACCCTGGCCCTGCGGTTCCAGCCGGGCGAGGCCGTCGAGGAGGCCGCCACAACGCTGGATCAGGACAGCCGGGACGCCGTCGCCCGCGCCCTTTCGGGACGTATGACCAGCTCCTCGACCAAGACCCCGCCCGCCCAGGCGCTGGGCCCGGGTCCCCTGCCCGCCGCGCCGCCCCCTGTCGCGGTGCAGGCCGCCGCGCCACCCATCGCGCCCGAAACCTCCGCAAATGCCGATTCCGCCGTCGAGGAAGAGGACGAGGGCCGCCCGATGCGGGTGCTGGTCGTCGACGACCATGACATCAACCGCCGCGCCATTCAGTTGATCCTCCAGCCGCTGGGCTGCGACATCGCCACCGCCGCCGACGGGATGGCGGCGTTGAAGATCTGCGAGAACACCGGGTTCGACCTGATCTTCATGGACGTGCGGATGCCCGAGCTGGACGGCCGCGAAACGACCCGCCGCATCCGCGCCGGGAACGGCCCCAACGCCGGCGTGCCGATCATCGCCGTCACCGCCGACACGGCGGCCGAGGACATCGCCGCCTGCACCGAGGCCGGCATGACCTATTTCGTGCCCAAGCCGATCACTCCGCCGATGCTGCTGGGCGCCATCACCCATGTGATGACCATGGGTCAGCCGGAGGCTCAGACCTTCGCGGCCTGATCCCCCAGCCGGGCGACCAGGGCCTCCGCGAAACCGGGCGCCTTCAGCTCGCATTCCCAGACCGTGACCACCCGCCAGGCGGCGGTTTCGAGCTCTGCGGAGCGCGCTGCGTCGCGCGCGCGGTTGCGCCCGATCTTGGCGGACCAATAGTCGGCGTTGGCCTTGGGCTTCCGGGCGCCACGGGCGCAGTCATGTCCGTGCCAGAAACAGCCGTGCACGAAAACCACGACGCGCCGGCCCTGCATCACCAGATCGGGCCGCCCCGGCAGGCCGCGGCCGCCCAGCCGGTAGCCTATGCCTGCCTCCCGCAGGATCCGGCGCACGGTGAGTTCAGGCGTGGTGTCGCGACCTTTCACCGCCCGCATGACCGCGCTGCGCTGTTCGGGGGTGAAGACGTCGGTGGTCACAGGCGATACCTCGCGCTCGAGCAGCGAGCGACCGCGTCGCGAGCGTTGGCGCGCCCTCGTCTAAAGCTGCGCCAGCATGTGCTCGGCGGACGAGACCTTGAACTCGCCGGGCTGCTCAATGTTCAGTTGGCTGACCACGCCGTCCTTGACGATCATGGAGTATCGCTGCGAGCGCTCGCCCATACCGAAGCCCTTGGCGTCCATCGACAGGCCCAGCTGGCGGGTGAAATCGCCGTTGCCGTCGCCCAACATGACGATCTCGTCCTTGCCGATGCCCTGGCTGTCGGCCCAGGCGCCCATGACGAAGGCGTCGTTGACCGAGACGCAGGCGACCGTGTCGACGCCCTTGGCCGCCATCGCCTCGCGGTGGTCCTTGAAGCCCGGCAGGTGGCGGGCCGAACAGGTCGGGGTGAAGGCGCCGGGAACGGCGAACAGGGCCACGGTCTTTCCGGCGAAGATCTCGTCGGTGGTGACCGGCTTGGGGCCGTCGTCGGTGGCGCGGGTCAGGTTGGCCGAGGGGATGCGGTCGCCGATCTGGACGGTCATGGCAGGCTCCGGGTGAGGTTGAGGACGTAACGGTGCAGACGAGATAGGCGTTGCCGCGGCGGACGCCAACAGGATCGTGTCGATGCGCCGCCTTGCGTCCGCCGGCCTGCATCCCGATGATAGGATCATGGACCATTTCCAATCCCTTGTCGGACGGCTGCTGGTCGCCATGCCGGGCATCAGCGACGAGCGGTTCGAACACGCCGTCATTCTGATCTGCGCCCACCGGCCGGACCACGCCATGGGCCTGAGGCTGGACCGGCCTGCGCCGGGGGTGAACCTGAAGAAGGTGCTGGACAAGCTGGCGACCGAGGCCCCCGACGCCGCAGCCGGGCGGCAGGTCTTGATCGGCGGGCCGGTGGAGAGGGAGCGCGGCTTCGTCCTGCACACCGACGACTGGCTGATCGACGACGCCTCGGTGGCCTTCGCCGAGGGGCTCGCCATGACCGGCACGCGCGAGGCCCTGCTGGCCATGGTCGATCCGGCGTCGGGCCCGAACCGGTCGGTGCTGCTGTTGGGCTACGCCGGCTGGGGCGAGGGCCAGCTGGAGGACGAGCTGGGCGAGAACGTCTGGCTGACCGCCGACGCCGATCCGGAGCTGATCTTCGATCCCGACTACGACGGGAAATGGGCCAAGGCGTTGGCGGGGCTGGGCGTCGATCCGGCGCAGCTGTCGGGGCAGAGCGGGCGGGCCTGAAAAGGTTCTAGGTGCCAGGGGTGAGGTTCCAGGGGGGCGCCATGCGGCGCCCGAACGCCAGTCCCTGATCAGTAGGTCCCTAGAACCTGGAACCTGGAACCTGAAACCTAAGCCGACCGCGCCTTGATCGGCGCTGTCCCGTCGGCCAGCGACTCATTCAGATAGACCTCGGCCTCCTGGGCCGGGAGGGCCTGGGCGTAGCCGAAGCCCTGGCCGTAGTGGCACTGGGCGTCCAGGAGGAGTTTGGCCAGGCCGGCGTTCTCGACGCCTTCGGCGACGACTTCCAGCGACAGGTCGCGGCCCAGGTTGACCACCGATTTGACGATCTTGGCCGAGCCCTCGTCCTTGTCCATGGTCAGAACGAAATAACGGTCGATCTTCAGCGTATCGAACGGCAGCTTGGCCAGCCAGGTCAGGGAGCTGAAGCCGGTGCCGAAGTCGTCCAGCGCCAGCGAGGCGCCGGCTTCGCGCAGCCGGGTCAGGGTGTCGGCGGCGCGCGAGGTGTCGCGCATGATGTCGCCCTCGGTGACCTCCAGCTTCAGCGCGCCCTTGGGCAGGCCGGCCTCGGCGATGATGCGGGTGACGTCCTCGACCAGATTGGGCCGCTCGATCTCGCCGACCGACAGGTTGACGCTGCAGAACAGCTTGCCCGCCGACGGGTGGCGCACCAGCCATTCGGCCAGCTGGCGCGAGGCCTGGGTCATCATCAGCAGGCCCAGGTCGTTCATCAGACCCATCTCGTCGGCCAGGCCGAGGAATTCGTCGGGCGGGACGAGGCCGCGCTTGGGGTGGCGCCAGCGGGCCAGAGCCTCGAACCCGGCCACGGCGCCGGTCAGCAGGTTCACGATCGGCTGGTAGAAGGGCTCGATCTCGCCGCGCACGAAGGCGTTGCGCAGGTCGGCCTCCAGCGCCAGCCGGGACAGGCTGTCGCTCTCCAGCGCCCGGCCGTAGGCGGCGGCGCCGCCCCGGCCCGCCGTCTTGGCCTGTTCCACCGCCAGTTCGACCCGGCGCAGCAGTTCGGCGGGATCAGGCGCGTCCGGACCGCCCTCGGCCTGGGCCGACCCGATCGAGACGGTGGGATAGATGTCGAAGCCGGCGACGCGCAGCGGCTGTTCCAACGCCTCGCGCACCCGTTCGGCGACCGCGCCGGACCCGCGCGGGGCCAGGACCGCGAACTCGTCCTCGCCGATACGTGCGGCGTGGGCCTCCTGGGCGAATCCGGCGTTCAGGCGCGAGCCGAGCGCGGCCAGCACCAGATCCGTCCGCTCGTGGCCGAGCGCTTCGTTCAGCCGGCGAAGGCGATCCACGTCCGCGACGACCAATTCGTAGTCCCCGGGCTGGGTCAGCTGCTCTCCCGCCCGGACCAGGAAGGTGCGGCGGTCGAGCAGTCCCGTCAGGTGGTCGCGGTGGGAGGCGGCGAATTTGGTCTCCAGAGCCACCACGCCTGCGGCGCGCAGCCCGTCTTCCAGCCAGACGCCGCGCCAGATGCAGGTCTCGGCATCGCGCATGCGCAGGCGAATGGCGACCTCGGTCCCCTCTTCCTGCGGCTTCAGGATCTTTTCGGCCAGGGCCCGGTCCTGCGGGACGGCCACCGCGGTGAAGGCGGCGCCGGAGCACTCGGGCGCCAGCGGTCCGAGTCCCAACGCCCGGGTGGCGCCGGTGAAGCGCATCTGGTCGTCGGACGGGCTCCAGATCCACAGGGCGGTGTCCGCAGCGGCCAACGCCTCGATGGCGGTCGTCGCGTCCCAGGCCAGACTTCTGGAGCGAGTGTTCAACGCCTGAGGAGTCCCGAGAGGACGGCCGGAATCAGCCGCCATGTCCGACCCCGTCATTGACGACCCCGAACAGAAGATGATCTGCCCAAGCGCCGTTAATTTTGAGATAAGCCCGGGCGCGCCCCTCAAGCTCGAATCCGGTCTTCTCGAGCACACGGCGCGAGGCCGTGTTGTCCGGAACGCAGGCCGCCTCGACCCGGTGGAGCTTCAGATCCGCAAAGGCGTAGGCGACCATGGCCGCGACCGAGGCGGTCGCATAGCCGCGTCCGGCGAATCTCTGGCCGATCCAGTAGCCCAGCGTCCCCGTCTCGGCGACGCCGCGACGGACGTTCGACAGGGTGATGGCGCCCAGCAGGGCCTGATCAGAGTCGGCGAAGATGAAGAAGGGCCAGGCGTTGCCGACCTCCATTTCCCGCGCATAGATCGCCAGCCGACGCTTGAAGGCCGCGCGGGTCAGGTCATCCTCGGGCCAGATCGGCTCCCATGGCTGGAGATAGGCGTGCGACGCCTGCCGTAGCGCCGCCCATGCCTCGTGATCGGACGCTCGGGGGGGGCGCAGGGTCACGCCGCGGCCCTTCACCACCGGCCCGGTCGCCTCGTTGATCCAGTCCAGCAGGGCCATGAGGCGACGATAGCGGTCCGGCGATCAGTCGAAAAGGGCCTCCCGGAAGGCCGCGCCCGCCGCAGCGGCGGCCTTGGGACCCAGCACCGCCGTGGCGCACCGGCCGGCGACCAATGACCCCGCGGCGGCGTCCCGCACCGAGGCCGCCGTCTGGGCCAGCGTCCGCTCTGACAACGTCTGCGAGGGTATCGGGGCCCCGAAGATCAGCACCTGGGCGGCGGCGCGGCCGGCGCGAGCGGCCGGGCTCTCGTCCGACATCCACAGGCCGGCGTTGAGCACCGCCTTGGCGCGGGAGAGTTCCGCGTCCGTCGGCCCCAGCTCGGCCAGCGCTCTCAGTTCCGCGGCGCAAACGCGGGCCAGTTCGACGGCCCGGTCGGCGGAGGCTCCGGCGTAGATGCCCAGCAGGCCGGCGTCCTCGTAAGGCTCGTGGTACGCGTCAATGGCGTAGGCCAGGCCGCGCTCCTCGCGGGCGCTCTGGAACAGGCGCGAGGCCATCCCGCCGCCGAGAATTTCGGTCATCAGCCGCGCCGCCGTATAGGCCGGATCCGCGGCCGAAGGGGCGGGAAGCTGGAAGACGATGTTGGCCTGTTCGATCCGGCGGCTCAGCGTCGCGTGGCCGCCCGTGAACCGGGGCGCCGCAGGCGCTTCGACCAGCGTCGACGGCTCACTGCCGAACCAGCGCTCCGCAAGGGCGAGAAGCTCGGCTTCGTCCACCGCGCCGGAGACGGCGACCACCATCCGGTCGGGTGAGTACAGGCGCGCGCGCCAGTCGCCGATGGAAGCGCGGCTGATCGGCTTGAGACTGGCGACCGAGCCGAGGACCGGCCGCCCCAGCGGCTGGCCCTCGAAGGCGCGGGTCTGGGCCATTTCGAAGACATGGTCGTCGGGGGTGTCAAAGGCCTCGGCGATCTCCTGCGCCACCACGTCCTTTTCCCGCTCGATCTCGGCGGGATCAAGGGTCGGGCGGAACACGAGGTCGGACACCACCTGCATGGCCAGCGGCAGGGAGCCGTGCAGGGCCCGGACCTCGAAACTGGTGCGTTCATAGCCGGTCGAGGCGTTCAGCGAACCGCCCTCGGCCTCGATCCGTTCGACGATCTCCCGCGAGCCCATGTCGCCCGCGCCCTTGAACACCAGATGCTCGAGGCAGTGGGACCAGCCGGAGGTGGCCTCCGTCTCCCATTTCGCCCCGCCGCGCACGGCGACGGTCAGCGCCAGCGTGCGCAGGCCGGGCATGGGATCACAGACGACGCGGACGCCGTTGGACAGGGTGTGGAGCGTGGCGGTCAGGAGTCTTCCTTCGGCCCTGTGGGGCGGCTTCGGCGGAGCAGGGCGATATAGAAACCGATCACAGCCAGCGCCAGCCCGAACCAGGTCAGGGCATAGCCGAGATGGTTGTTCGAGAAGGCGGCCGGCGGGGCCGACGGCTGCAGCGCCGGCCAGTCGGGATTGGACGAGGTGGTGGCGAACAGGGTCTGGGGCGCGACCGGGCCGCTGACGCCCAGCGCCCTCGCCATCGCCGCATGATCCCGCGCGTAGAAGAGGCGGCCCTCCTGCGGCAGCGCCATGGGGCCCGCCGGGGGCGTGGACCGCACCTGCGCCTCGACCTGCACCGGCGTGAGATCGTCGCTCACGGAAGGTCTGGCCGAAACCGTATCCTCGACGAAGCCCCGGTCCACCAGCAGGGTGAGTTCGTAGCCCGGATGACGGCAGGCGGAAATCAGCCTCACGCCCGCCCGACCGTCCTGAATCGTCTGGAGCTCAACAAAGGGCGCCGTCGCCAGACCGGGGCAGATCAAGGCGACCTTGCGGAACTCGGGAGCAGCGGCCGCGAAGACATGGGCGGGCGACTCCGGCTGAAGCGCAGCGGCCGCCTCAGCCTCGGCGATCAGCCGCTGTTTCCACTGCATCCGCTGGACCTGCCAGACGCCCAGGCCGCACAGCAGGGCGAAGGCAAGGGCGCAGACGATCGTCAGCCCCCAGGGAAACCGGCGCATCTAGTCCTCCCCCGGCGGGGGAGGGGGACCATCCGAAGGATGGTGGAGGGGGCTGACCGCAGGCGCCGGCGCTAGGGGCAGGCCCCCTCCACCGCTTCGCGGTCCCCCTCCCCCGTTGGGGGAGGACTGCGGGTTGCGCATCTGCAGCGCGATCATGACGCCCTTGCCCGGCCGCATCAGGCCCAGCGACAGGCCCGCCACCAGCGGCAGGGCGACGATCAACATGGCCCAGATCGGCGGACTGTACGCCACCTGGACGAACAGGGCCCCGAAGACGACGATCCCGCCGGCGATCTGCATGATGAAGATGGCGGCGCCGTCGCCGGTGTTCAGCCGGGTGAAGTCGAAGCCGCAGGCGGCGCAGCGGTCGACCACCTTGAGGAAGCCCGTGAACAGCGGCCCCTTCCCGCAGCGGGGACAGCGACAAAGCAGACCGGCGCGGATCGATGCGATCCGCGCCGGTTGAAGATCAAGCCCTGTGGGGCCGTCGGTCACCCGAAGGTGACGTAGATGAAGGCGAAGAGGAACAGCCAGACCACGTCCACGAAATGCCAGTACCAGGCCGCCGCCTCGAAGCCGAAATGCTTCTGCGGGGTGAACTGGCCCGCCATCAGCCGCAACAGGCAGACGAGCAGGAAGATGGTGCCGAGCAGGACGTGGAAACCGTGGAAGCCGGTCGCCATGAAGAAGATCGAGCCGTACAGACCCGAGTTCGCGGCTTCCTCGTTGAAGAACAGGTTCTCGTGCAGAATGTGCTGGTACTCATAGACCTGGACGGCGGTGAACAGGACGCCCAGCAGGACGGTGATGATCAGTCCGGTCCGGGCGGCCGAACGGTCGCCGACCTGAAGCGCATGGTGCGCCCAGGTCACCGTCGTGCCGCTGAGCAACAGGATGACGGTGTTGAGCAGCGGCAGCTGCCACGGATCCAGGGTCTCGACGCCGCGCGGCGGCCAGGTCGACCAGGCGGCGGCGGTTTCGGCCCAGTTGGCGACCTCGGGGATGTGAGCGCGGGCCTCGTTGAAGACCGCCATTTCGAAGAACATCCAGAAGAAGGCGGCGAAGAACATCACCTCGGAGGCGATGAACATGATCATGCCGTAGCGCAGGCCGATCTGGACGACCGGCGTGTGGTCGCCCGCCTTGCTCTCCTTGATGACGTCGGCCCACCAGCCGAACGCCGCCAGAAGGACGCCGGCCAGACCGGCGAAGAACAGCGCCGCCTTGCCTTCCGACAGCAGGGCTGCGGCGATGGGGTCGCCGTCAGCGGGCGCGATGCCCTTCATCCACACCACCGCCCCGACCATCATGATCGTGGTCGCGATCGAGGCGATCAGCGGCCAGGGGCTGGGATTCACCAGATGATAGTCGTGGTGCGGGGTCGCGTGTGCGTCGGCCATCGGGGGTCTCTTGCAACAGTCGAGAGTCGTGTGAGGCAGGCTATAGCGTCGGCTATCCGGCCGCGCCAGACCCTTCAGAATTTGGGGGGACGCCCCCGTTTGCGGCCTGATCGAACCCCTGGGTGGGGTAGAAGGTGTAGCTGAGAGTGATCTCCTCGACCCCGCGGCTCTCGCGATCGGTCGCCATTTCCGGCGCCACGAAATACTGGATCGGGAATTTCATCGTCTGGCCGGGCCGGATCGTCTGGGACTCGAAGCAGAAGCACTGCAGCTTCTGGAAATACGGCCCGGCCCGTTCCGGCACGACGTTGTAGGACGCCGTCGCCTGGATGGGTGCGTCCGAGGTGTTGGTCACGTCAAAATAGGCGATGCCGGTCTCGCCGATTCTGACGCGCTGGGTCACCTGTTCGGCGCGGAAGGTCATCGGCAGGCCGCGCACATTGGTGTCGAAGCGGATCAGCACCGTCTGGTCGAGCTGTACGTCCGGGGCCTTGTCGGCCTTGCGGACCGTGCCGTCGAAGCCGGTGACCTGACAGAACATCCGGTACAGGGGCACGGCGGCGAAGGCGGCGCCGGTCATGAACATGACGCCGAGGGCGCAGGCGATGGCCGCCACCGCGTTGGCGGTCGGCTTCTTCATCGGGCGTATTCGACCGGGGCGCCGGCCGCGATCGCGTCCTTGCGGGCGTCGATGTTGCGCTTGAGGTTCAGGACGGTCACCGCGAACACCAGCACGATGAAGGCCACCAGGGCGCCGGCGATGGCGAGATTGCGCTTGCTGCGGGCGGACAACTCTTCGGGGCTGAGACGACGCATGGGTTTTACAGTCCGGACAGGGGGCGGACGCTCTCGACCAGCAGGGCCGCGAACAGCGCCATCAGATAGAGGATCGAGAAAGCGAAGAGGTTGCGCGCCGGTTTGGCCTCGGCGCGGACATCATACAATGCGGCCTCTCGTCCCACGGCCTCGGCCTTGTCCGGCTGATCGCCGGCGCGGCTGCGCCAGAGGCGGGCCGCGAGGAACAGGAAGCCCAGGCCTCCGACGATCGAAACGACCAGATAGAGCGTTCCGCCGAGGCCGACCAGGCCCGGCGCCACGGCCACAGGCACGAATACGAGGCTGTAGATCAGGATCTGCAGGCGCGTGCTCTTCGCCCCGCGCGCCACCGGCATCATGGGAATGCCCGCGCGGGCGTAGTCGCCGGCCGAATAGAGGGCCAGGGCCCAGCTGTGCGGCGGGGTCCACAGGAAGATGATGGCGAACAGCAGCCAGGCCTGCCACGGCGCCTCGCCGGTGGCGGCGGCCCAGCCGATGACGGGCGGGAAGGCGCCCGCCGCGCCGCCGATGACGATGTTCTGGGGCGTCCGGCGCTTCAGCAGCAGGGTGTAGAAGACCGCATAGTAGAGGATGGTCATCGCCAGCAGGCCGCCGGCCATCCAGTTGGCGGTCATGCCCAGCAGCATGACCGAAAAGATCGACAGGACGACTCCGAAGGCCATGGCGTCGTTCTTGTTCACCCGCCCCGCCGCCACGGGCCGGCCCCGGGTGCGCCGCATCAGGGCGTCCGTCTCGCCTTCAAGCGCCATGTTGAGCGCGCCCGCCGCGCCCGCCCCGACGGCGATGCAGAGTATGGCGATGGCCGCCGACAGCCAGTCCAGATCGCCGCCCGCCACGACCAGGCCGGTCACGGCGGTAAAGACCACCAGCGACATCACGCGCGGCTTGAGCAGCTGGAAGAAGTCTTCCGGCTGGGCTGTGGAGACGACAGGAGCGGGAGAGGCGGACATCGGCGATGCCCTAGCGCCTTAGCGGCCTTCAGTCATCCTCGTTCAGCATTCCGGGCCGCCGGTGCGGGGCGCCGAAGCCCCTGACGGCCAGGGCGGGCGCCCGCCATCATCCGAGCGAAACAGCGGCGACCAGGCCGGACGCCAGCAGGATGGCCGGAGGCGCCAGCCTGGCTTTCCACACATAGAGGGCGACCAGCGCGCCCGATGCGACGGCGATCAGCAGCAGGGCGCGGTCCGGAGACGCCAGGAGGCCCCGGCCAAGCTCGAGGGTGGTCGCCGCAATCAGGCCGACGACCGCGGCCGCCACCCCCTCCAGCAACGTCCTGACGCCGGAGGCCTGTACGAGCGTTTCGAGACGGTCGTAGAAGATCAGGGAGAAGGCGAAAGCCGGCAGGAAGACGCCGGCCGTAATGGCGATGGCGCCCAGGGGGCCTCCGGCCACATAGCCGATGAAGGTGGAGAAGATGATCAGGGGCGCGGGCAGGACGCCCGAGAGGGCGAGACCGTCGAGGAATTGGCCGTCGCCCATCCAGCCGCGGCCCACCGCGTCGTTCCGGAGGAAAGGGATGGCGGTATAGGCTCCGCCGAAGGTCAGCAGGCCGGCCTTCAGGCCGGAAAGAAACAGGTACAGCGGCGCCACGGATCCCGGCGAGTCCACGGCCCAGGCGGAGGCGGCTTCCGGGACCTTCTCCGGGACAGCCAGGGACGCGCCCAGGGCGACCAGCGCCGCGAGCGCCGCGACGCCGAGGACCAGGTCAGGTCGTCCGTTGCGGGCCATCCTGTAGGCGACGCCGGCGGCGGGCAGGGTGATCCAGAAGCTGACGCCCAGAAGCGCTGCGACGCAGGCGACGATTCCGATCGCCCATAACCAGCGGTCGACAAGGACGTGCTCGCCGATACGGTGAACGGCCCGGATGATCAGGGCGACGACCGCCGCCTGGACGCCCAGGAAGGCGGCGCCGACCCACGACCGGTCGAAGTCGATGCGGAAGTAGAGCCAGGACAGAAGCATCATCAGGAAGAAGCCCGGCAGCATGAAGCCCAGGCCGGCGAGCACGCCGCCCCGGCGCCCCTTGGCCCTCATGCCCAGGTGCACGCAGAGCTCATGCGCCTCGGGCCCGGGAAGGACCTGCATCACCGCCAGGAGCCGGTTGAAGCGGTCGCTGGAAAGCCAGCGCTCCTCATCGACCAGTTCCCGTCTGACCATGGCGATCTGGGCGACCGGGCCTCCGAAGGCCAGGGCTCCGAATTTGAGGAACCGCAGGAACAGCGCGCCGTGCGTCATCGGCGGCGGCACAGGCTCAGGGTCCGTCATCCCGGGAGTGATCTGGGCCTGGGACACTGCACGCTCCTTGCCCCGGCGCGACCACAGCGGGTCTTCGGTGGAGGCCGACTCGACCGGGCGCCCGCGATCAGGCCCAAGGACCGCGTTCTACTTCAGGCCGGCGGCAGCGAAAAGAGCTGCGGGTGCGGCCCCCGGGATCCCGCGGCGCAGCGCGTCGCCGTCGTCCCCACACGCCTTTCGCGAGGCCGGCTCAGGCGGGAATCCGCAGACGCGCCCACACGACCGCCGCTACGACCGAGCCCAGCAGGCCGGCGCCGATCCAGTCCCATGCACCGTCCGCCAGGAGCGCTCCGATCAGCCCGGTCAGGCTCAGCGCGGCCAGGAGCAGCGGCATTGCGAAGGTCCGGGCGAGGGTGGCTTTCCGCGTCATGCCGCCCTCTTTTTCCTGCCCAGCCAGAGATAAAGACCCGAGCCGAGGACAACGATCGTCGCCAGGTCCAGCAGCGCCCAGACGATCTTGAGCCATAGCCCCCCGTAGTCGCCGAAGTGCAGCGGCTGCGAGAGCGACAAGGCCTTCACATACCACGGCATGGGGGCAACCGCGGCGAGATCTCCCGAACGCACATCGATCAGGGCGGGCGTAGTCAGGTGCTTCGTCAGGGGCGTGTCGCCGTGAAAAAAGACGGCATAGTGGTGGTCCGTCGAATATTCCGTGCCGGGGAAGGCGACGAACTGGAGGGTCCTGCCGGGAAGAGCGGCCCTGGCGCGATCGACCGCGGCGTCCAGCGAGGCCCATTGGCCCGGGGCCGCAGGCGCCGCATGGGCCGCAGCGAGCTCCGACAGCGCCGTCTCCTTCCAGTAGGCCAGGATGGGGGTCGCCAGGGTGTTGACCACGCCGGTCGCGCCAACGACCAGCACCCAGGCCACGGTGACGATCCCCAGCAGATTGTGCCAGTCCAGCCAGCGGGTGCGGACCGCCTTCTCCAGCCGCAGCGCGCCGAACGGCAGCCGGCGCATGAACGGCGCGTAGAGCACGACGCCGGAGACGACGGCGATGATCAGAAGCAGGCCCATGGCGCCGAGGAACAGCATGCCCGGCAGGCCGAGGAACATGTCCGTGTGCAGCTGAAGCAGGAACTCCATCACCGGATGGCCGGCCACCAGCGGGGCCGCGTCCCCGCTGGTCCGGTCGATGGGCTGGAAGTTGAACTGACCCGCAGGCGCGTCAGGGGCGCGGCTGGTGACGTTCACCACCGGCCGGTCCTCGTCGAAACTCATGAAGGCGGGAACATCGCCCGGTCGGCGCGACAGGGCTGTCGCCAAAACCTGATCCAGGTTCAGGCCCTCGCCATCCGGATCGGCGGGAGCCCAGGCCTCGTCCAGAAGGAGGTGGTTCAGTTCGTGGGTGAACACCAGCGGCAGACCGGTGATGCAGAGCATCAGCACGAAGACGGTCGAGACGAGGCTCGACCATTTGTGGACCCGGGACCAGGCGCGGATGGTGCGGGTCTTCATCCGGCTCAGAAATCCGTCGACACAGACAGCCTCAGGGTCCGCGGCGCGCCGAGCGTCAGATAGTTGGCGCCGGGATAGCCGCCGACGGCGACCCATTGATCCTCGTCGGCGAGGTTCTCGATGCGGGCGCGCAGGGTGACCGGGCGGCCGCCGATGTCCGCGGCGTAGCGGACGCCGGCGTCGAACCGGGTCCAGCTGTCGAGCGGGAAGCTGGTCGCGGCGTTGGCCTCCTGCTCGCCGGTGTAGACGACGCGGCCCTCGACCGTGAGCCCGGCGACCTGCGGCACATCCCATTCGACATTGGCGTTGGCCTGGAAGTTCGGCACGCCGATGGGCTCGCGGCCCGACTGGGCGATCTCCGCGTCGATCCAGCTGGCGCCGCCGAGCAGGCGCAGACCGTCGACGGGTTCGCCGAAGACGCTGAACTCGACGCCGGTGTTCTCCTGTTCGCCGCCCGAGCTGTACACGCCGCTGGGCGGGTTCGACCCGGGCGTCGGCGTGAACAGTTCGCTCTGCAGCGTCGTGCGGAAAACGTTCAGCGTGCCGCCAAAGGCCCCTGCGTCATATTTGACGCCGACCTCGATCTGTTCGCCGAGGAACGGGTCCAGCACCTCCCCGGCGTTCTCGACCTGGGCGCCATTGACCACCGACGGCGCGGTCCGGCCCGGCGTCAGGGCTTCGGCGTAGTTGGCGTAGAGGGAGATCCGGTCGGACGGTTTGAAGACGGCCGCGAACACCGGGGTGACGGCGTCGCTCCGATAGCCCGAGCCGAACGCTCCCGTATTGTAGTCATAGGTGCTGGTTCCGATCTCCTGCCAGCGCGCGCCCACCGTGACGAGCAGACGATCATCCATCAGCGACAGCATGTCCGCGAGCGCGAAGCTGGTGTTGCGCACGCGTTCGGTCACCAGCGGATCATCAAGGTCGCCGCCGGTGAAGAAGTCCGCGGCCGGCGGGGCGACGGTGACGGGATTGTAGAGGTTGCCGGGGAAGCCGGCGAAGCTGGAGAAGGCATAGGCGTTCCTCGACTTCGACTGGATGTGGGAGGCCGAGGCCACGACCCGGTGGCCGATGGAGCCGGTGGTCAGTTCGGCGCTGAGGCCGATGTCGCCGGACCAGATCGTATCCTCCCGGGCGTTGTCGAAACGGTAGGCGCTCAGATTTCCGTTTGCGTCGGTATTCGGATTGGCCAGGACATTGGCCTCCCGTCCCTGGCGACCGCCGAACGCCGCCCAGGCCGAGATGGAGTCGGTCAAATCGAACTCGCCCCGGACCACCCCGAACGCCTGCTCCTCATCCGTATAGGTCCAGGGCTGGGCGAAATTGCCGTCAGCCGGCGGCGGGACGGGGACGGCGCCGGCGGGCGTCACGGCCGGCCGCGGAGCGTCGATACGATGGTCCTGATAGCCGAAGTCCGCAGAGAAGCGCGCGCGGGCTCCGCGGCGGTCCAGCCCGAGACCGAGGGCGGTCAACCGCCGGTCCTGGCCCTCGACGCCGGCCTCCCCGTCGCGCCGGGCCAGGTTGAGCCGGCCGCCCCAGGCGTCGTCGGCGCCGAAGCGGCGGGCCAGGTCGAGGGCGAGGTAGAGCTCGCCTTCGCCCTCGATCCCCGCCGTCAGGCGATTCAGTGGCGTATTCGGCGCGCGCTTCGGGGTCAGGTTGAAGGCCCCGCCGACACCGGACCCGCCGGGCGCGGCTCCGTTCAGGAAGGCGGTGGCGCCGTGGAAGACCTCGACCCGCTCCAGAAACTCAGCCGCCACGAACTGGCGCGGCAGGATGCCGTAGAGCCCGTTGTAGGTCATGTCGTCGGAATAGACCGGAAATCCCCGGATGACGTACAGCTCCTGGAAATTGCCGAAGCCTTTGGAGACGCGGACCGCCGGGTCGTTCTGAAGCACGTCGCCCACGCTGCGCGACTGCTGGCCGCGGATCAGCTGCTCGGTGTAGTTGGTTGAGGCGAACGGCGTGTCCATCACCTCAAGGGCCCCGAACAGGCCCACCCGGCCGCCGCGCGCGACCTGGCCGCCCGGCAAGGGCGAGGTCAGGCTCACCTGCGAGCCGGTTACGATAACCTCGTCAAGATTGGTCGCAGGCGTTTCCTGCGCGGTTGCGGGCAGAGCCAGGCACAGGAAGCAGCAGGACAACAGCAGGGTAGAGCGGGGCATCGGGCGGCGAGCCTTGAATAAATGAGAACGCATCGCAATAGCGACCGGACTCGACCGTTACAAGGCGCATCGGGGTCGCAGGTCGAAACACCGGCGCCGGCGCCGCGACGACGTCGCCAGACCCATGCGACTGGCCGCGGAGCGTGCCAGGCGGGTCAGGCGGCTTGGGCGTCGGACTCTGACCCGGCAGAGGGGAGGACCCGGGAGATGGCCGCGAACAGCGTCGCCGTGGTGACCGGTTTGGCCAGGTGGCCGTCGGCGCCGGCCTGTCGACCCGCCTCGACGTGATCGGCCATGGCGTTGGCGGTCAGCATCAGGATCGGGGTGCGGCCCCGGCCCCGCAGGGTCTCGAACGTCCGGATCTCCGCCGTGGCGGTCAGCCCGTCCATGACGGGCATCTGCATATCCATGAGAACCAGGTCGAAGCGGTCGTCGCAGAAGGCGTCGAGGGCCTCGCGGCCGTTCTCAACGCAAACCAGCTCGGCGCTGACGCCGGACAGCAGGACCTCGATGACCTTGCGGTTGGCCGGGTGATCGTCGGCCAGCAGAATCCTTAGGAAGTCGCCCCCGACATCGATGTCGGCCTCAGGCGCGGCGCCGGCTCTGAAAGCGTCGGCGGGCGGCAGCGGAGCCTCGAACCAGAACCGCGAGCCGACACCCGGCTGACTGTCGCAATCGAGCGCTCCGCCCATCAGTTCGGCCAGCTCGCGTGAAATCGCCAGACCAAGCCCGGTGCCACCGAAGCGACGCGTGATCGAGCCGTCGGCCTGATGGAACCGCCCGAAGATGCGCTCCTTCTGCTCCGGTTCAAAACCGACGCCCGTGTCCACAACCATGAAGCGGACACTGTTGTCCGCGAGGTCCTCGAGGCTCAGCCGCACCTCGCCCTCGGTCGTGAATTTCAGGGCATTGCTGACAAGGTTGGTGAGGATCTGGCGGATGCGCACGACATCGCCATGGACCAGCCGCTCAGCGGCGGCAGGGAGGTCGAACGTCAGGGCGACGCCCTTGGCCTCCGCCTTGGTGCGCCACAGGGCGGCGGTCTCGCGCACGACATCGGCCAGGTGGAAGGGCGCCGGTTCGATGGTGATCTGGCCGGACTCGATCTTGGCCGTGTCGAGGATGTCGGACAGGAGGCGTTCAAGCGTGCCGCCGGACGACCGGACGATGTCGACCATCTCTCGCTCGCGCGGACCGAGGTTGCTGCGGGCGAGAGCGTCGGCCATGGCGACCACGCCATTCAGGGGCGTGCGGATCTCGTGACTCATATTGGCGAGGAAGTCGCTCTTCGAGCGACTGGCTTCCTCGGCCGCGCGCCGCGCCAGACGCAGATGGACGGCGGATCGCCATTGCCAGACCAGCAGACCGGCCGCCGTCAGGAAAAACACCACCGCGATGCCGACGATCCAGCGCTGGGAACTGATGATGTCCTTCTGCAGTCGGGTGTTGGTCCGTGCGGTGTCGAGCTGGCGGCGCCGCTCGGCCAGCTGCTCCTGCATGTCACCGGTGATCTGGCCGATGCCGGCGCTGAATCGGCGCGCGGTCTGGACGTCCTGCGCCTTGTGGTAAGCCTCGAGCCGCTCGAAAGCCTCGCCGGTTCGCCCCTGTGCGAAAAGCAGGGCCGCCTCCACACGCGGCACTTCCGAAAACCCCTCCTCCCGGAACATGCCGGCAGCCTCGCGCCGCCGGATTTCGGCAAGGTCGCGGCTGGCCAGGCCCAGTTGCCCGGTCCGGGCGTAGGCCAGGGCCCGGGAAGGCAACAGTTGCGGGGCCAGAAACTCCGCCGCCCCGAGATCGGCGCCGTAGGGCGACAGGCAGTCAAGAACGCCCCGGGAGTCGCCCGCGCCGTCAGCGACCATGGCGCAGAGGTTGGCGTCATAGACCATCAGACTCGCCAGCCCCGCCCTGCGGGCCAACCGGTGGTGCGCGGCGTAAAGCTTGCCCGCGAGCTCCTGGTCGCCGACCTGAACCGACAGGCGTGTGAGGTTGTAGAGGGCGTCGAAATCCGGACGGGGATAGGCGGGGTTGGAGAAGTCGATCTCGAAACGACGGAAGGCCGTCGTCGCGCCCTCGATGTCGTTCAGCTTCATCAGCCCGATGCCGGTGACCTCCCAGAGACCCGCCCGGGCCGTGTCGGCGTAGGGCGCGTCGTCGGGGATGGAGGCGTCGGCCTCGGTCAGAAGGCGCAGGCCCTCGCCGATGCGGTCACTGTCCATCAGCGCCAGGGCGGTGATGCGCATCGCATGCGCCCGGACGAACCAATCGGTGGTGGTGCGCGCGATCCTGTTCATCTCATCCGCCGCGGCGGTGTCCCCGCCGTCATAGCGGATGGCCATCGCGTTCAGCCGGGCGATCCATTGGTATCGCTCGTCCCGTTGGGCGAGGGCGGCGGCGGCGAGCCGGCTGTTCCAGATCCGGGCGCGCTCGAAATCGCCCTGGTTCAGGGTGATCCACATGACGTGATAGAGCCGGTTCAGGCCCTCGCGGTCCGGTTGGTTCAGTGCGGCATGGCCGAAGGCCTCGAGGGCCTGAAAGCTTGTGGCGGCGGCGCGCTGCTCCACGCGCTCGGCGAGTTCCAGCCGGCTTCCGCGGGACTGGGTCGTAGCCGCCGCGCCGCCGGGGAAGGCAAGCGCCAGGAGCAGAACAGCGGCCGTCAGGAGCTTCACTGGGGACATGTGGATTCCGTGATGAGCGCCGATCCTGGCCCGGCGACCCTTTCACAAGCTTTAGCGAACACGCGCCCTGCGGCCTGTGTGGACTTCCGGCCGCCGGGGCGTCAGCGTCGCGACATGGTCGAATCGTCCGTGAGAGAGCCCGCGCCGCCGGGCTTCTACGAGTTCTTCGCCGGCGGCGGCATGGTGCGCGCCGGCCTGGGTCAGGACTGGCGCTGCCTGTTCGCCAATGATTTCGATCCGGGGAAGGCCGCGGCCTATCGCGCCAACTGGGGCGAGGCCGGGCTCAGGGTTGCGGATATCGCGGCTCTGACCACCGCCGACGTGCCGGGCGAGGCCGATCTGATGTGGGGCTCCTTCCCCTGCCAGGACCTCTCGCTGGCCGGCGCGGGCGCGGGTCTGGGCGGAAAGCGCTCGGGCACGTTTCACGATTTTTGGGCGCTGGTTCGGTCGCTCGAAGGCCAGGCGCGGGGGCCGCGGATCGTGGCGGTGGAGAACGTCTGCGGCGCCCTGACCTCGCACGGCGGGCGGGACTTCGAGATCATCTGCCGAACCTATGCCGACGCCGGGTATCGCTGCGGCGCCCTGGTCATTAACGCCGATCGCTTCCTGCCGCAGTCGCGGCCGAGGCTGTTCGTGATCGGGGTCCGGGAGGACGTCAGCCTCGACCCCGGCCTCATTGCGGGCGCGCCTTCGGGGTCGTTTCACACGCCCGCATTGCGCAGGGCCGTGGTGGGTCTGCCCGCCGAACTGCAGGATCGCATGGTCTGGTGGCGGCTGCCCGAACCCGACAACGTCTCTCGCCCGCTTGCTTCGGTCATCGAGGCCGACCCGGAGGGCGTTCGATGGCACTCGGCGGCCGAGACGCGCCGCCTGCTCGCACTCATGTCGCCGCGAAATCTGGCCAAGGTTGAGGCGGCGCGGCGCAGCGGCGAGCACTGCGTCGGCGGCCTGTTCCGGCGCACCCGGCGGGATGCGGACGGTCTGCGGGTCCAGCGGGCCGAGGTCCGGTTCGATATCGCCGGCTGCCTGCGGACGCCTGGCGGCGGATCGAGCCGCCAGACCGTGCTGGTGGTCGATGGCGGGCAGGTGCGATCGCGTCTGATGTCGGCGCGCGAAACGGCGCGGCTCATGGGCCTGCCCGATAGCTATCGCCTGCCTGTCTCCTACAGCGCCGCCTGTCATCTGACCGGAGACGGGGTCGCCGTCCCCGTCGTGCGCCATCTGGCGCGGTGGCTGTTCGAGCCGCTGCTGGCGGGGCGGGGGAGCCTTCGCCAGGCGGCCTGACGACGCTCTTGCCAAAGTCGTTCAGGGGCGCATCATATCGCCGGGGGATCGGGGAGATCATGATGAAAGCCATACTGACGGGGCTGGCGATTCTGGGGTTGGCGTCACCGGCGGCGGCGGAGACCTGGCACGCGTTTTCGCGCAGCGCCAACGCGGCCTATATGGCCGATGTCGACGCCATTGTCGTTGAGGGGGACGTCACGCGCATCCCGCTGGCTATTGTGCCGCTGCGGGGCGAGGCCGGCGACCTCAGCCACACCATAAACACCTATGAGTTCCGCTGCAGTCAGGGGCAGTGGCGTAGTCCGGAGTCGCTCGAATTCGGACCCGACGGCGCCGAGACCGGCCGCTATCCCGACGACAGCGACTGGACGAACGCCCGGGACGGGACGGTCCCGGCCATTCTGAAAGAGATCGCCTGCGACGGGGTACGGGCCAATCCGCCGACCTGGCCGACGATCCGCGCCTTCATCGACGCGGGCCGAAGCTGATCGTCAGGCGTCCACGGCGGCGTCAAGGGCGTTGGCCTGGATGAACTCGCGGCGCGGCTCGACGACGTCGCCCATCAGCTTGGCGAACAGGTCCGACGCGTCCTCCTGATGCTCGACCTGCACCTTCAGCAGGGTGCGGGCGTTGGCGTCCAGCGTGGTCTCCCACAGCTGCTCCGGGTTCATCTCGCCCAGACCCTTGTAGCGCTGGATGGCGATGCCCTTCTTGCCGGCGTCGAGGACCGCCTCGAGCAGATCCAGCGGACCGCGGACGGTGACCGTCTTGTCCTTGCGACGGAAGATCGCCGGCTTTTCGAAGAGACCTTCGAAGGCCTGTGACCGTTCGGCCAGACGGCGGGCGTCCAGCGAGCGGATCAGGGCCTCTTCCAGCACGATGCGTTCGGTCACGGCCCGGCGGATGCGCTCGAAGGCCACGGCCCCCTGGGCGCCCGGCGAGCCGGTCCAGTCGCCGTCGCCTTCCTCGGCGTAGAGGTTCAGCCGGTCGGCCGCCTTCGACGGGTCGGCGGCGTCTTCGTCGAACAGGCCGGCGAGCGCCGCCTGTTCGATGGCGAACGCCGGCGCGCGCTGGCTCAGACGATCGACGCCGGCCTTGAAGGCCTTGGCCTCGCGCACGAGGGACTGCAGGTCCCGGCCGGTGCGGCGCTCGCCCGTCGGCAGATCCAGCTCGGCCTCGGACGAGCCTTCCTCGATGAGGTAGGAATCCATCTCGGCCTGGTCCTTGAGGTAGCGCGACTGCTTGCCCTTGGAGACCTTGTAGAGCGGCGGCTGAGCTATGTAGACGTGGCCGCGCTCGATCAGTTCGGGCATCTGGCGATAGAAGAAGGTCAGCAGCAGGGTCCGGATGTGCGCGCCGTCGACGTCGGCGTCGGCCATCAGGATGATCTTGTGGTAGCGCAGCTTGTCGGCGTTGAAATCGTCGCGACCGATGCCGGTGCCGAGCGCCAGGATCAGGGTGCCGATCAGCTCGGACGACAGCATCCGGTCGAAGCGGGCGCGCTCGACATTGAGGATCTTGCCGCGCAGGGGCAGGACGGCCTGGTTCTCGCGGTTGCGGGCCTGTTTGGCCGAGCCGCCGGCGGAGTCCCCCTCGACGATGAACAGTTCGGACTTGGCCGGATCGCGTTCCTGGCAGTCGGCCAGTTTCCCGGGCAGGGAGGCCATGTCCATGGAGGTCTTGCGACGGGTCAGGTCGCGGGCCTTGCGCGCGGCCTCGCGGGCGGCGGCGGCCTCGATGATCTTGGCGACCACGGCCTTGGCCTCCACGGGGTGTTCCTCGAACCAGGTCGACAGGCCTTCGGAGCACAGGCCCTCGACGGCGGGGCGGACCTCGGACGAGACGAGCTTGTCCTTGGTCTGGGAGCTGAATTTGGGGTCCGGCACCTTGACCGAAAGGACACAGGTGAGGCCTTCGCGGGCGTCCTCGCCCGAGACCGAGACCTTCTCCTTCTTCGCGGCGCCGGCGGCGTCGATATAGCCGCCCATGACGCGGGTCAGAGAGGCGCGGAAGGCCGACAGGTGGGTGCCTCCATCCCGCTGGGGGATGTTGTTGGTGAAGCACAGCATGGTCTCGTGGTAGCTGTCGTTCCACCACAGGGCGAGATCGATCTCGATCCCTTCCTTCTTGCCGCGGATGACGATGACGTCTTTCAGGATCGGCGACTTGGACTTGTCGAGGTGGCGGACGAAGGCCTCCACCCCGCCCTCATAGTGCAGGATTTCCTCGAACTTCTCGGCCCCGCGATCGTCGCGCAGCTTGATGACCACCCCCGAGTTCAGGAAGGCCAGCTCGCGCAGCCGGTGCTCGAGCGTCTTCAGGTCGAAATCGATGTGGGCGAAGGTGGTGACCGAGGGGTAGAAGGTGACCTCGGTGCCGGACAGGACCTTGCCGTTGTCGCGCAGGGGGGCGTCGCCGGTGACGCGCAGGCTCTCGACCGTGTCGCCGCGCTCGAACCGCATCTCATGGCGCTTGCCGTTGCGGTAGATGACCAGTTTCAGCCAGTCACTGAGCGCGTTGACGACCGAGACGCCGACGCCGTGCAGGCCGCCGGAGACCTTGTAGGAATTCTGGTCGAATTTACCGCCGGCGTGCAGCTGGGTCATGATGACCTCGGCGGCGGAAACCCCCTCCTCGCCGTGGATGTCGGTGGGGATGCCGCGGCCGTTGTCGGTCACGGTGACCGAGCCGTCGGCGTTGAGGATGACCTGGACCAGATCGGCGTGGCCGGCGAGGGCCTCGTCGATGGCGTTGTCGACCACCTCATAGACCATGTGGTGCAGGCCCGAGCCGTCGTCGGTGTCGCCGATGTACATGCCGGGCCGTTTGCGCACGGCGTCCAGGCCCTTGAGGACCTTGATGGAATCGGCGCCGTAGGCGGCCTCTTCGGCGGTGTCGGCGTTGCGCGCGGTCGGGGTCTGGTCGGTCATATAATCGGTCGGTGAAACGCCCTCTCGGAGGGCCTGTGAAGGCGGCGGCGGAGCCGCCTTGAACGGACGGTTTTCAGGACGCGAATCCGATCCGCGCCCAGGCCCGCAACATATAGGGATTCAGGGCGGAATTGCGAGGAAAAGCGGGCTTTGCGGACGGGGTTCGCGAGGGGTGTCGGACGCCCGTGCGTCGGTTCTGTTCGAAGGTTCATCACAACGGACACAAAGGACCACAAAGGACACGAAGGGGCCGGCGTTCCCCGCTTCAAACGCCGGCCCCGTTTGCGGAATTCTTCCGATCGCTTCGCGATCCTGGACGGGCCGGCCGGTTGAGGCTCGGGCGGTGAAGCCTCTCAGTCGCGTCGTGTGCCTTGTGGTTCTTCGTTGTGGTCGTCGTGAAGAACCTTCGCTGCCGGGATCCGGACGCCGGCGGTCGTCAACGGCGCTAAGGACCGGGCGTCAGACGAACCCGCCCCCCTCCACCCGCACGAACTGCGCCCGACCCCGCAACGGCTCGAACAACTCCGCCTCGGTGCCGGTCAGGAAGGCCTGCAGCCCGAGGGCCTCGATTTCGTCGAACAGGGCGGCGCGGCGGGCGATGTCGAGGTGGGCCGGGGCTTCGTCGAGCAGGAGGATCGGCGGCGCCTTCTGATCGGCCAGACGGGCGATCTGGGCGAGGATCAGGTTGAGCACCAGCGCCTTCTGCTCGCCTGAGGAGCCTTCGGCGGCGGGGCGGTTCTTCTCACGGTGCAGGGCGGTCAGGTCGGAGCGGTGCGGACCGAACAGGGAGCGGCCGGCGGCGGCGTCGCGGGCGCGCGAGCGAGCCAGACCCGCGCGCAGGGCCTCCGCGACGGCCTCAACGTCGGCGCCGGCGGCCGCCATCGCCTCAGCCTCTCCCGTCAGGCCGAGATCGGCTTGGGGAAAGGGGCGGTCGGAGCGGGCGTCGATGGCGGACTGAAGGGTGACGAGGGCGGCGGCGCGCGCGAGGGCGGCGGCGGCGCCCGCCTCGCCGAGGCGGAGCTCCAGCGCATCCAGCCAGAGCGGATCGGCCGGCTGGCCCTCGGCCCCTTCGGTCAGCAGCCGAAGCCGTTCGCGCAAGGCCTTCTCATAGGCCGAGACCGAGGCCGCGTGGTCGGGATCGGCGGCGAAGACCAGCCGGTCGAAGAACTTCAGCCGGGCGGCGCGGGCGTCGGAGAACAGCCGGTCCTGTTCGGGCGTGGCCCAGACGGGACGCAGGTGGTCGAGCAGCCGGCCGGGCTGTGCCGTCTGGCCGTCGATGCGGACGATGCGCCGGGCGGCGCCGGGGGACTGGACGCCGGTGCCGAGTTTCGTTTCCTCGTCCCCGTCGGTGAGGACGGCGGCGACGGCCCAGGCGCGGCCGGTCGCCTCTCCGGGCTCGCGGCGGCCCATCTCGGGGGCCGTGGCGCCACGCAGACCCTTGCCGGGGGTGAACAGGCTGAGGGCTTCAAGGAGGTTGGTCTTGCCCGCGCCGTTGGGGCCGTGGAGCACCACCGCCCCGGCCCCTATGGGCAGGGTGGCCGCTGCGTAGGAGCGGAAATCGGTGAGGGTGAGGGCGGTGATCAAAAGGGAGTGGCTAGTGGCTAGTGGCTAGTGATTAGTGGCGCGGGGTCGCGGACGGATCCTGCACGAAGCGCGGGGGGCGATGCATCAACCACTAATCACTAGCCACTAGCCACTAATCACACCCTCAGCGGCATCAGCACATACTGCACGCCCGGATCGCCCGGATCGAGCACCAGCGTGGGCGAGGCCGGGTCGGCGAATTTGAAGTGCGCCGTTTCGCCGGTGATCTGGCCGGCGACGTCGAGCAGGTAGCGGGCGTTGAAGCCGATCTCGAAGGGCTCTTCGGAATAGCCGATCTCGACCTCCTCGACCCCCTGCCCGGCCTCCATGTTGCGCACCGTCAGGGTCACCCGGTCCAGCTCGAAGGCCAGTTTCACCGAGCGGCTCTTCTCGGCCGAGATGGTGGCGACGCGGTCGACGGCCGAGGCGAAGACGGCGTTGTCGATGTCGGCCTGTTTGTCGTTCCCCTTGGGGATGACGCGCATGTAGTCGGGGAAGGCGCCGTCGATGACCTTGGAGGTCAGGCTGGCCTGGCCGAACTCGAAGCGGATCTTCTGCGGGCTGACCATGACCTCGACGGGGCCCGAGCCGTCGTCAAGCAGGCGGCGGACCTGATCGATGGTCTTGCGCGGGACGATGACGCCGGGACCGCCGGCCGCGCCCTCGGGGGCGGGGGTCTCGGCCAGGGCCAGGCGGTGGCCGTCGGTGGCGACGGCGCGCAGCAGGGGAATGCCGTTCTCGGCCACGGTATGCAGGTACAGGCCGTTCAGATAGTAGCGGGTCTCTTCGGTCGAGACGGCGAAGCGGGTCTTGTCGATCAGCCGGGCCAGGTCTTCCTTGGGCAGGGTGAAGCGCGTGCCCGAGGTGTCGGTCGACATGACCGGGAAGTCGC
>Ga0164290_1000829_pt1 | contig 74997 bp, 77 predicted proteins | sample Micstemetagenome_FD_108782 | JGI IMG/M metagenome (GOLD analysis project Ga0164290, IMG submission 108782) | Contaminated culture microbial community from soil near Moab, Utah, USA - Microcoleus steenstrupii SON62 (Illumina Assembly) | ecosystem: Environmental > Terrestrial > Soil > Soil crust...
GCCGACGAGCCCCGCGGGGTTGCCCACCTGCGCCAGCGACATCTGCTGCTGCTGGCCGTAGGCCTGCATTCCCTGCCCCAGCGTGCTGGAGTTGCCCTGCATGCCCTGGTAGGCGCCGAGCAGTTCCTGGAGCGCCGAGCGCCGCTCGTTCAGCCGCATCATGTCGAGGTTCGCGCGGTACTGGTGCTCGAGGCCGCGGAGCTGGTCCGTGGCCACGGTGTCGCCGTTGCCGTAGCCGAGGAGCTTGGCGCCCGCCGCGAGGTTCTTCTGGTCTCGGCCGTGGGTGCGCGCCGCGTCGCTCTCGAGCTGCTGGATGCGCTGCTCGGGGTCGAATCGGCCGTCCGTCACCGCGTTCTGGATCGCCGCGTAGTGCGTGTCGAACAGGCGGGTCTGGCGGTCGATGAGCTGCTGCTGCATCCGCCGCATCTTCGCGGCCTCCGACGCCGCCTGCTGGCTCGCGCCCCAGCCCGCCAGGAGGCCCGCGCCTCCGAGTACTGCTCCGATCGGGAAAGCCATTACTTCTTCAACCTCGGCCCCAGGGGGCTCTCGACGACCGTGATCCTCGTCACGCCGTCCATCGTCTCGGGCACCGACACCCTGGTGCGGTGCCACCACCCCCTCACGCTCATCGGCACCCGCGCGTGCCGACCGTCGGCCGCCACCGTGGTGGCCTGGCCCGCGGGATCGTTCGTGGAGTAGTGCGTCAGCGTCACGGGGTCGGTGGATTCCTCACGTTCAACGGCCGCGAACATCGCCCTGCGGTTGTGGGCGCGGCGGTTGCCCGTCTCCCAGTAGCCGCTCGGCATCGCGGTGCCTGCGTCCCTCAGAGTCCCCTCGAGGAGCGCCTCCGTGACCGAGTTCCACTCCATCTCGGCCACCCGCCCCGACTTCTGGATCGCCCACAGGCGGCGGTCGGGCGCGAACGCGAGGTGGCTCCACGCGTCCTCCTGGAGGGTCGTGGTGGTGGTGGTGGACGGCGCCAGGATCACCTGGACGCGGTTGAGTTTCGGGGGAGTGAGGCTTGCCATGGGGGATTACGGATCGGGGAGCTCCATGCCGCCCGTCTCGGTCGGGCCGAACACCTCGTAGCCCACGCCCACGCTCGAGCTCGGGATGGCGGTGTCCGTGGTCGAGAGGACGCCGACGCCGTCGACGCCCACCTCCTGGATGCCGTCGCGCAGCTTCAGGACGAGCTTTCGCTCGCCGTAGGCGGTGGCGATCGTCGTGCTGCCGAGGGTCGTCGTGGCGCCCGAGATGGACTTGACCAGCGACACGGTGGTGACTCCCGCCGTGCTGACGGAGAGGGTCGCCTTGTACCAGGTGGTGCCCGTGCGGCGGCCGTACACCGTGGCGCCCGACACGATCGGCGGCAGGCCAGGCACGGTGGCCCAGCACTCGACGTCGTAGTTGCCGCTCGGCGGAGACCCCACCACCCAGATTCCGCTCGTGCCGTCGCCGCCCGAGATGAGGTAGCCGTTGCCGTCGAGCTCGGCGGTGAAGCCCGTGGCCACCGAGTGCGTGTGGAGCGTGTCGCTCGTGTAGCTCGTGATGGCGGTCTCGTCGGTGCCCGTGAACGACGCGCGGTACCAGAGGTTGTCCGCCGAGTCGACGTTCAGCACGACCTTGAACGCGCCCGTGTTGTCGCCGTACGCGTCCTCCAGGTCGTTGAAGCCGAGCCAGAGGTAGCCCCAGGCCATCGCCTCGATGGTGCCGCTCGAGGCGCCCTGCGCCGCGCCCGACGCGCCGAAGCCAGGGTCGGTCTCGCTGATCGCGAAGACCAGGGAGAAGCTCGTGCGGCCCGTCGCCAGCGGCGTGCCCGCGATCGGGAATCCACTGCCCCACGAGCTGCCGCTCGGCGAGGCGTCGGTGGAACCGTTCCACGTGCAGGTGCCCTGGTTGACGGCCGTGTAGCTCACCACCGAGCCCATGCGCAGGCGGAGCCCCGTGTTCACCCAGCCGCTGGTGGCGAGGTTGTGGGTCACCACCGCGCCGTCCCCTTCCTCCGCGTAGCCGTCGCTCACGGTCTCGTCGTACTCGTACGTGCCGAGCTCGTAGGAGTGTGGCTCCCACGCGCCCGTCGATCGGCGCAGGATGGCGCGCTCGCCCATCACGAGCCACAGCGTTCCCGTGGCGACGTCGACGTCCATGCGGAGCTCGTCCACGCTGGCCAGCGCCTGCCCATCGTACAGGAACTCGCGCACGAAGGTGCCGAGCTCGGCCGAGAGCTGGATGGGCCTGGTCTGCGTGTCCTCCGCGAAGTCCTGGGCGGCGGAGATCCACCACACCGCCTCCATCGTTCGGTCGACGTACGCCACGCCTGGCACGCCCTCGATCGTCAGCGGGGCGCAGGCGAAGCGCCCCGCGATGGGCGGCGCCCCGAGGATCCGCCTGCACGGCGTCATGCCCGTCGGGGAGCTGCCCGTCTGCACGTACACGTGGTCGTGGCCGAAGATGACGCAACCCGCGCCGTAGGAGGCGCCACAGATCGGCTCGTCGTCCAGGCCGTCGGCCAGGGTGTAATTCGCTCCGCGGGTCTCGTCGCCCGTGTCGTCGGTGACGCTGTACTGCCGCTCGGGGTCCCCGATCGCGCTGTGTCGCACGTTGGAGACGCCCCCTGGATACAGCCAGACGAAGTGGTTCCTCATCGAAAAGGCGCCGACGACTCCCGAGCTCTCGAACACGGAGCTCTCGCTCACCTCGAGGTCGGACTTGGGGTAGGTCGCGTACGCTGCGTCGGCGGCGATGGCCGAGTCCGTCACGCCGTCCGTGAACAGCAGCCGATCCGAGTTCGGCCCCGTTGCCACGCGGCGCCACTCGCCGTTCACCTTGCGGTAGAGCTCGATCGTCGCCGCGCTCGTGAAGTCGCCGCCCGAGCTCTTCGGGACGGTCACGTTGAGGCGCGAGCCCAGGTACGGCGAGAGGCCCCCGCCGCCCTCGTACTTGCGCTCGCCCAGGTGCGTGGTGGCGGGCACGGCGACGGTGGCCGCCTGGCCGTTCGTCGCGCCCTCGGTGTAGCGCGCGGCGTAGAGCATCTCGGGCGTGGTGCCGCTGGCCGCCGTCTGCAGGGTGCGCCCCTGGTCGGTGTAGAGCATGCCGCCCGTCCAGAGGTTCTTCAGCCAGATCGAGGTCACGCCCGTCTTGTAGATGCCGTGCCGAACGGTGATCTTCTTCGCGGTGGCGAGGGTCGAGGTGGGAACGCTCGAGAGGTCCACCCAGCCGACGTAGGTGCCGAACTTGCCGTTCACGTTGTCGCCCTTGACCACGATCGGCAAGCTCGCCGACACCGTTCCCACCGAGTTCTCGATGATCAGGTAGTTGTCCGCCGCCTTGTCGCTGAAGCCGTCGTTGCCAGGCGCGTCGGCGTAGTTCGTCGCCTGGTGCAGCTCGAGGGCCAGGGACTTGACGCCCGTCCAGTCGCGGGCGCTCGTCCAGGTGACGGACCACTGCAGCCAGCTCGTGATGTACGAGCCCGTCGGGTAGTCGTTCGAGGTCAGCTTCAGGCGATTGCCGTTCGCGGTGTCGCGGCTCGCGGTCCAGGTGGAGCTGCCGTTGCCGCAGGTGACGGCGCCGAGCGTGTCGGTGGAGAGCAGCTCGTGGTGCTCGTCGTACTCGGGCACCAGGGTGTCCACGCCCACCGAGCTCGGGGGGGTGATGTCGGTCACGTTGGACATGGCCGACCAGCTCGAGGGCACGTCGATGTCGTGCTTGTAGACGCTGGTCGGCGACAGCGGGTTGATCCAGTAGGAGGTGGAGCCGAAGGCCACGGCGCGCCAGGCGCTCGCCGCGAGGGAGAGCGAGACTCCCGCGCTCGTGATCTCCGTGTGGGCGCCCGTGAGAGGGTGGACGGAGTACGGCCGCACGTCGCCGTCGAAGTCCTTGACCACCACCCACTCCTCGCGAGGGGCGTTGTTCTCGTCGTAGCCGCTCAGGCGCTCGAACCCCCAGACCGTGCGAGTGCCCTCGGGCGCCGCCGCCACCTGGCGGTAGCCGTAGCGGGGGCGCAGGACGCCGTCCGCCAGGCGCACGTTGAGCATGTCGCAGGCGTAGGGGAGCGGCGCCTCGCTGCCGCTCACGCGATTGAGGCCCGCGAAGGGCTGGATGCTCAGCTCGTTCATCAGATGTAGAGGTAGTCCTCGCCGTCGCCCATCACCGAGCCCCAGTGGCTCAGCGAGTTCTCAGAGTCGAGCGCGTGGTCGTCCACGATCGCCATCCAGTCGTTCGTGTAGGCCTGGATCCTGGCGATCTGCGTGGGCTCAGTCACCGTGGGCGACGCCCACTTGGCCGCCGCGCAGAGAGCCACGGACTCGTGGAGCTCGACGGGCATGCCGAGCTGGTTCGCGAGGTCGGCGGGCGCGAGGTCCTTCGGTAGCCACGTGCCGCTCACGTAGTTGTTCCCCGCCGTCACCACCGCCGAGCTGGGCGGCGCGTGGAGAACGAGCTTGTCGCCCACGTACACGGCCTTCGTCGGGGTGCTCGCCGCGGCGGTTCGCCACTGCGGGTGGAACCGCTCGAGCTCGCCGAAGCTCCAGAGCCCGTACCCCTCGCCCGACGCGTCGCGCAGCGGGATCCCGTTCACCACGACGGTGGATGGCTTGAGCACGCGGCGGCCGTCGGCGGCAAGGGAGCGGAGCTCGTACGTCGCCTGCCCCGCCACGAGGGCGATGGCGATGCTAGGGTCGTAGAGCTTCGCGCGCTTGGCGACCACGCGCTGCGCCCAGTTGAGGACGGCGATCTTCTGGGCCTGCGTGGGCGAGGTCCCGTACATCGGGTCCAGGTCGTAGCTGGACAGGTCGTCCAGCATCTGAATCGTCTCGGTGAGCGTCATCGGCGTTCCCTGAGTCCCTCGTCGGGGGCAGATCGCGACAAGCAAAAACGCCCGCCTGGCCGAAGAGCCAGGCGGGCGAGAGAACGGCGGGGGTTAGCCCGTGATGCCGTTCATCTTGACGTTCTTGTTCGGGCAGTCGGTGTAGACGCCGATGAACATCTCGGTCGGGAGGACGTGACCCGCCACCGCGACTGGGTTGATCATGATCCCCTTGCTGAAGTCCTCCTGGCCGCGCTTGACCAGCCAGGTGCTGGTGTCGAGCAGGCCGAGGGTCTGCGCGGGGCAGTTGAACTCCAGGGCGAAGTTCGTTCCCGCGTAGCGGAACTGGGCGCGGCCGAAGTCCGTGAGTCGATCGGTCGTGATCGCCTCCGCCTGGCCCTCCACGAGCTGCCGCACGAGGCCGAACACCGTCGAGCCGCAGATGCCGAGGTCCGAGTTGGCGCCGTTGCCCTGAGCCGCGATCTGCGCCTCCGCGATCTTCGCCAGCGAGAGCGTGCCCACGGTGGGTCGGAAGATCGCCTTGGCGAAGCCGTTGGCCGCGTCGGCGCGGTTGACCTTGCCGTACAGAGCGTAGTTCGTCTCGCCCGTCGAGGTGCCGTCGCTCACCGCGTGCACCCAGCTCATGACGCGGTTGGTCGCGTCGCCGACGCCCGCGCCCGTGCCGTTGAGGTCGGTGCTGATGCTCTCGATGTACGAGTCCATCAGGATGCGGAAGTAGGTCTCGATCAGGTCGCCCGCCTTCTTCTGTCCGAGCTGGACCTTGCGGAGCTCGGCGTTCGGAACGCCGAGGGTGTGCGCGTAGTGCCCGATTTCGAAGGTGTAGTTGACCAGCGAGGTCAAGGGGGTGATCGTCGCGTTCGCGAGCTCGGCCGTGCCGTCCACGACGCCCGAGATCGTGCGCAGCGAACCGATCGCGGGGATCTCGATCTGGTTTCCGCCGTAATTGCCGTCCTTCGTGAACTTGAGCTGGCCGTCCACCTCCTTCGGCAGGCCGAAGGCGACGTTCGCCAGCGCGGACTCCTTCCGCATCTGCTGGACGAAGCGGTCCCTCGCCATCTGATTGAAGACCGCGGCGGTCTTCGTGGTGTTGAAAATGCTGTTGTCGCCGAATGCCATGTCTCGTTACCTAATCCTCACTCCGTGAACCCGAGATCAGCGAGGTAGTCGTGGGCCGTTCGCTCGTGCGCGGGCTTGCTGGTGCCTCTCGGCCGCGAGTTCGCTCCGTTCACGAGGTCGGGCGCCTTGGCGCGGGTCTTCGACGCCGCACCCTTCAGGTGCTGCGCGAGACTCCCCGCGTGCCACTTCCTCACCGCCTCTGGCAGGTTCTTCTCCGCCAGTCGGGGCATCTCCCTGGCCGCCTCGGCGATCATTTCCTTGGTCACCTTCCAGCCCAACTCCTGGGCCTCGAGGCGCTTGATCACCTTTGGCGCGACCTGGTCGATCGCCCTCTCGAACTGCTGTCGCCTCTCGGCATCGGCACGCTCCGCCCTCATTCGCTCGAGCTCCTGGGTCGCGGGTGCGACCTCGGCTCGGAGCTTCTGATAGAGCTCTTCGGCGGCCTTCTTCGCGCGCTGCTCGGCGAGCCACTCTCCGCGGGACTGGTAACCAGCGCGCTCCCACTCGGAGTCGCCGTAGTCCACGTCGGCGTCGGCCGCTGGGTCGCTCGTCTGGAAGCCGAAGGCCTCCTGGACGGTGAACCCGTTGAGCTTAGCGACCTGTTCCGCGAGCGTCTTCAGGGCGTCCCTGGCCGTCGCGGGGTCGCTGAGCGCGGTCTGCCAGCTCAGCATGTTCGTCGCCGCCGTCTCGCGCTCCTTGGCGCGGTTCAGCAGCTTCTGGACGCCCTTCTCCATCTCGTCCCAGCGCTTCTTCAGCTTGGGATTCGCGGCGAGCTCCTCGTCCAGCTCTAGGCTGGGAGCGTCGTCGGAGAGGTCGTCCTCCTCTTCCTGCTCCTGGTCGTCGTCGCCGAGCTTTAGGCTCAGGTCGCCGTCGCCGTCGTCAGGCTGCCCGTCGCTGTCGACCTCGGGCTCGTCGCGCTCCTCGTCCTCCTCCTGGTCCCTGGTGGGCTCGGCGTCGGTCGGTTCGCGGCTGTCCATCGCGGCGAGGAGTTCCTCGGCGGATCGGGGGGTGCTTTGCGCGTCGATCGGCGAGCGCGTTGTCGCCTCGCTCGTCTCGTTTGCTTGATCGGTGTCGTTCATAGGGGCATGCGGCTCTAGGCGGGTGCCATCGGTGCCTGCGTGGCTCCAAGTCCCTGCGGGGCGTCGAGCTGTGACATCGAACTCGCGACATTCGCGATCGGGGGCAATCCTTCGCCCTCGTCGCCGAGGAACTCCGCGGGGTCGGCGACGCCCGCCGCCTTCACGAGCCGCTCGAGGAACGGCCGCATGAGGACCGCGCCAGGCACGCCGACGTACGGGGCCATCATCATCAGCCGCTGGTGCTCGAGCTGCTGCTCTCGCACGACGTCGGGCGCCTCTAGGGCCTGCGCGTCGATGACGACGGGGCTCGGCTCCTCCAGGATGCCGTCGATCGAGAGGCGCGGGTCGGTCGGGTCGTTCAGCACGATGTTTCGGCCGAACACGTCGATCTCCACGGGGTCGCGGTCGATCGCCGCGGCCACCTTGAGCGCCACCGCCACGAGCCGCCGATAGAAGGCCTGGACCATGCGTCGGGTGTACACGCCCGACTGCTGGGAGGAGCTCGCAAGGAGCTGGGTCTCGGTCGCGGTGCGCTGCGAGCTCAGGATGTTGCCCCGCTCGAGCTCGTTGCTCTGCGAGTCGGAGTTGTGCTGCCGCTCGTAGAGCTGGAGGAGCTGGAAGAGGGTTGCCTGCACCTCCTCGGCGGGCACGCGCTGCACCACGGGCTGCTTGTTCGGGTCGGGCGCCACGATCCGCACGTACGGGACGTGCCGACCACTCGTGAGCTTCGCCAGGTCTTCCTTGTCGACCTGCTTGACGTCGATGTAGTCGACGCCGAACTTCTTGACGATGCGGCGCAGCTTCTCCTCGAGCTCGTTGATTCCCTCGTTGATGTTGATCTGGAGCTCGATCTTGCCGATCGGGCGCCCCATTCCTGGCGGGGTGACGTACTCCATGAACGCCACGGGCAGACAACCGTACGGGTTCTCGGTTCGCACGGCGGGCTTGCCCGACCAGGGGCCGACGAACACCGCGTACGTGGGCCGATCGGAGGCGTATCCGTGGCTGAAGCTCGTGTCCCAGTACTCCGTGATCCGAACGAAGCGAGTCGCGACCTTGTTGTGCGAGTCCCAGGTGGTCCGAATGTGCGGCCGAACCTTCTCCTCGCCGAACATCGCGATCGCCTTCTCGGGCTGGACGTACTGCACCGCCGCGAACCACGTGCTGCGGCCGATGGTGCTCTCGAGCGGATCCCAAAGGCACTGCACCGCTGGCACGTAGGCCGCGTCCACGTACTGCTCGCCCGTCTTGGGGTTGCGCCTGGCGCCGAAGACGAGGGCGCCGTAGCCCAGCTGCTCGCCGTCGAGGAACGCCTGCTCGGCGAGTCGAGACCAGTGTCCGTCGCCGTACCCCCGCCCGCGGTAGCGAGCGAGGAAGAACTGGCGCCGCAGCTCCGCGGTGAAGTCGTCCACCGCGGGAAAACGAGGGGCGGGCTCGGTCGACACGCTACGGCTGAGGCTCAGGAGCGCATTGTTCAAGATGCGCCTCGACTTGCCGATCTTGCGGACGTAGAGGCTGATGTCCGAGTAGATGGGAAGCCCGTCGTCGCCCTCCTCAACTCCCTTCACCCCTCCGTTCAGGGCGCCGCCGTCGCCCACGAGGTATCGGCTCAGCTTGTGGAGCTGGTCCATGTGTCCGCGGTCGAAGCTGCGGAGTCGCTTGCGGATCTCGTCGGTGGGGGTGAGTCTGGACATTTAGTGGAACGCCTTCGGCAACTGCGGGTTGAACTCGGGGTTGCGCTTCCCTTCCTTGAAGTCGAGGAGCTTGCCGCTCGCCGCGGCTCGCTCGATGTCGCGCTTGTGGCGCAGGTGGAGCCTCGTCTCGGCGTCGCTCATGAACGTCGTCTGGCTCACGTGTCCCTCGAACGTCCAGAGGCGCCGCAGCCCAGGAGCGTCGCAGTCGGGGCACTCCTTGGGCGCCTCATAGCGGTTGGGTCCGCCCACGAGAACCTCGAACTCCTGCTCGCACGCTTCGCAGCGCATGTCGATCATCGGCACGCTCAGGCCACCTCGAGGGTCACGCCCGAGAGCCCCTTCGGGACGAGGACTTCCGTCTCGAGAGCCAGGCGCTCTTGCTCCTCCGCGACCTCGGCCAGCTCACGCTCGAGGTCGGCGCTCTCCGCCTCGAACTGGTCGAGCATCGCGAGCTGGCCCTCGTCCAGGATCTGCTGGCTCTGACCCCTCCGAAGGGTCTTGAGGGTCGCCATGATGGTGCTCTGGCGAGCTTGGGCCTTGGCCTGTCTCTCGCGGTTGAACCCGATGGCGACCGTGGGCGCCTGGCGGACCACGCGCCAGTGCGTCTCCTCGTCCAGAACGCGGTAGTTCGCGTCCTCGGTGTGCACCTCGCCCGAGCCGACGACCTTCAATCGGCGCTCCTTGGCGTAGGCGGAGAGGACCGCGAAGGCGGCCTCGGGACAGAGCGAGGGGACGGCGGTGGGGGCCGCGTCGGCGGCGGACTTCTTGTTCATACGCGTCCCCAATGTCCGCGCAGGCGACGACTCCGTGACACTAGGCCGCCATCCAATTTTCGCCTTCCTCCTCCTGCTCCTTCATGAACTCGACCAGCTTCTGGATGAAGGTCCACGAGTTCGGCGAGATGCCCGAGGGCGCCATCTCGTCCCGCTCGTCGACGCGCCGCCCCTGGCGGGCGAACAGCAGCGTGCACGCGCCGCTCAGCGCGTCCACCTGGTCGTCGTGCTTGCCGAGCGGGAATCCCTCGAGCTCGCGCAGGAGACCGTCCAGCCACGGTCCGTCGACCAGCTTCACCAGGCCCATCTCGGCGCGCGCCTGGAAGACGCGGGCTCGGCTCACCTTGTCCCCCTTCTCCACGATCGGGTCGAGGCGGATGCCGCTGAGCTCGGGCTCGAGGTTGAGGTCCTGGTACATCGGCAGGCCGAGGCCCGTGTTCGCGATCCCGATGGAGACGCTGCTCCGCGCCTGGTCGGCGAGAGCGAGCTCGATGATGCGGCGCCTCGTCTCGGGCCACTCTCCGCGGTGGTGGGCGACGTGGGCGACGATCAGGGAGCCGTCTTCGTCAAGGCCCATCAGCACGCCCGCGTTGTAGTCGGCGGAGGTCTTCTGGCTCGCGGCCACGTCCCAGGCGCGCACCCACCGCTCTAGCTTCGGCACCTCATGAGGCTGGATCACCTTGAACCAGCTGCGCTTGAACATGGCGCCGTCGTCGGGGCGGGGCCGCCCCTGGTAGAGCGCCTCCCAGGTGCGGGGGCCGACGGTGCGGCGGATACGCTCGTAGTCCTCGAGCGTGTACCGCTCGGGCCACAGGGGGCTGTCCTCGTCGTCAAGCGCGGGCAGGTGCACCACCTCCCACTTCTCCGCCAGCGGGTCGTCCGCCATCGCCTGTAGGAGGCGACCGCAGATGTCGTCCTCGTGCCAGCGCGTCATGACCAGGACGACCGCCCCTTGGGGCGAGAGTCGGGTGTAGGCGACGCTGGAGTACCACTGCCAGAGCTTCTCGCGGGCCGAGGCGGAGTCCGCCTGCTCCTGGTCCTTCACGAGGTCGTCCAGGATCATGAGGTCGGCGCCGAATCCCGTGATGGGGCCGCCCGCGCCCACCGCGTGCACGAAGCCGCGCGACTCCTCGAACCGCCAGTGGCCCACCGCCTGGGAGTCGTAGGCGAGCTGGCGCTGCGGGAACACCTTTCGGTAGCGGTCGCTGCGCACGATGTCCCGCGCGTCGCGGCTGAACTCCACCGCCTTCTCGGCCGAGTAGGAGATCACCATGATCTTCCGATCGGGATCCCTGCCGAGCGCCCAGGCGGGAAAGAGGCGCGAGGTGAGCTGCGACTTTCCGCGCTGGGGCGGCATGGTGACGATCAGGCGGCGGCACTCGCCCCGCTCCACGCGCTCGAGGGCGTCCGCCAGGACCCTGTGGTGCCCCGACGGTTTGTAGAACGGCGTGACGTAGCAGGCGAAGCCGAGGAGGCTGTCGCCCAGTTGGGCGTAGACGCTGCGGTTGACCGACCGCCCGTCCATCAGTTCATGAGCTCCTGGCGCCTCGCCTCGAGCAGCGCGTCAAGGGCCTCGTCGTCGAGCATGTCGGGCAGGTTGTTGCCGTCCGTGTCCGTGTGCGCGATTCTCTGGATGTCGAGGCCCGCGTACTTCGCGAGGTAGCTCATCGCCTCCATCGCGTCGTGCGGCTTGATCGACGGATCGCCCTCGCGGTGCTTGTCCACGATCTCCGTGTACAGGTCGATGCGCTCCCAGAAGGCCTCGGACGCCTTCGCCCGCGCCTCCTTGGTCGGCTGGCTGTTGCCGCAGTTCGTGCCCTTCGGATTGCCCTTTCGCAGGTTCGCGAGGCTCGCGGGACTCATGTTCTTCTTGTGGTTGCTCGTGTCCATCAGGGCTGGGGCTCCTCCTCGGGGGTCGGGTCGGGCTCTGGCTCGGGAGCGAGCTGAAGGCCGAGCTGGGCGAGTTCCGCCGCGACGTCGAGCTCCTCGCCCAGCTCGCGGTTGGCCGATCGCACGACCAGGGACGCGAGCGCCAGAGGCGTGCTCTGGAACCAGTTGATGGTCTCGAGGTTTGCCGCCGTGAACGCGGTGCAGCTGGCCCAGTGCAGGGCGCCCTCGGCGTCCTCCAGGCGCACCGAGAGCCAGTTGGCGCCGCGCTCGGGGCCGAGCTCCTGCACCGCGAGCTGCTGGGCCATCGGGCGCTCGGCGTCCGACACGACGATGAGGACTTGGTGGGGGAAACGCATCAGGCGGTCACCGCGATCGTGAACTTGTTCGCGAGGTAGCGCTCGACGCGCTTGCACTCCTCTGAGCTGAGCGCTCGGTTGTACAAGATCAGCTCGCCCATGCGGCCATCCCAGCACTTGCTCGTTCCCACGGGCTCGTTGCCGACGGTCACGCCGAGCAGGGTCGGCACCGAGCCCGCCGTGCCGTTCGTCGCGACGCCGTCCACGCGGATCGAGCTGCTGGCGCCGTTGAACACGCCGCAGACGACGTGGGGGTTGGTGTCGCTCGCGGCGACCGTCGACTCCAAGGTCGAGCTGCCCCGCAGCGCCCAGAAGCCCGTCGAGCGCCTGAACAGCATGTTCTGCGAGGCCGTCGTGCCGTCGCCCAGGATCACGCGCTCGGAGCTCACCGTGTCGGACCTCACCACCGCGAACACCGTGTACTGCCCACCTGCGATCGAGAGGGTGCCGCTGGAAACGGACATGGCGTCGTCCACGCTGTCGAAGTCCAGCCCAGGGCGCCCGTTTCCGAACGCCGAGGTGGCCACCACCGAGCTCGGGGCGGTGAGCATCGTCGGCTTGCTCGCCAGGCTGCCCTGGACGGCGTGGCGGCCGTTGCCGCTTCTGTCGTTCCAGGTCTTGATGGGCTCCCCGTGGGTTGCCATGCCCGCCGCGATTCCCGCCGCCGTGGTGGGGCCGAGGCTCGCCACCACGATGGAGTCGAGGTAGATGGTGGTGGAGCCAGCGCCGTTTCTCTTGAAGTCGATGCCCGCGCTCCAGGCCTCGAAGCTCCCGTTCACGGTCGACCAGCTCGTCGTCACCGCGTTGTTCCAGAAGTTCGCCACCGCCATCGCCGTGGCGACGTTGCCCCTGATCCGCAGGGAGTAGTGGTAGTGGGCGCCTGGCAGGCCGATGTTCTGCGTCACCGCAACGAAGTTGCCGATCGAGTCCACGTCGAGACGGGCGCAAGCGGTTCCCGTCTCCATGGCCGCGGTGTCCCGCGCGACCATCGACGCTCCCTGCACCGACTCGATCCAGCTCGCGAACACGTCGGTCGCGATGCGTCCCGCGGTGTCGGCGGTGGAGGCCTCGTCCACGCCAGTGTTCGCGTACGAGAAGGTGCTCGGACCGACTACGGTGACGGCCACGCTCGAGGCGTTGTACGTCGCGTCCGCCATGGAGGCGACGGTCACCACGTTCCCCGTCGTGAGCCCGTGAGGGGTGGCCGTGGTGAGGGTGGCGACGTTGGCCGACCGAGAACGGGTGGCGGTGGAGACGTTCGTCACCGAGCCCCCATTGGTGCCCGCGAGCTCGAACCCTCCGTTGTTCGTGGTGGGGTCGATCAGGGCGCCCACCGCGAACACGTACATCTCGTCCACGTAGATGTCGTTCCCCGAGTTCACGGGATGGAAGATGATCGTGGGGGTGTCGGCGTGGAACACGCCACGGAGCTCGGACCAGATCGACGTGAGGGTGTGGGTGTTGCGGTTGCTCGAGGCGCCCAGGCGGAGCTGGGCGCCAGGGGTGCCCTTGGCGCGCACCACGTAGCCGTACGTCACGCCCGTGGTGAGCACGGTCATGTTGCAATACGGCGTGGCGCCGCCGTCGTGGCGGATGCGGCAGGAGGCGGAGCCCGAGAAGGCGTCGGTCGATCGCTCGATGAGCGAGGTGCCCGCCTGGTCGTTCCAGCTCGCGAACACGTCGGCGCCGCCCGCTCCCGCCGTCTCGAAGTTGCCGTTGTTGAGCGCGGGCGAGATGACGGGGGTGCCAGGGATCAGGTGGTTGGCGCCGATCGAGTCGTAGCGGATGCCGTCGAGCTCGTCCATGTCCCACCAGCTCGAGTGCTTCGCCCGCAGCGCGGTGCTCAGGTCGGCCGAGGTGCGGCCCGCGCCCGAGTTGTAGAGCCAGGTGACGTCGTCGCTGGTGAGCGCCTGCTTGCACCACCCCCAGGAATCCAGGCGCCCGCCGAACGGCAGCGCCGTGCCAGGCAGGTCGCGCGCGCCGAGCGTGAAGGCCGCCGACGTGGCGGCGATCGGCCCCGTGTGGGAGATGGAGCCGACGGCGATCCCGTTGTAGTAGAGCGTGCCCGCGCTCGTGCCGCTGTCGTAGACGAACGCGACGTGGACGAACGAGCCCGCGCTGAGCCCGAACAGGGTGGCGTTGTTCGACGTCACCGTCGACGCGCTGCCGAGCCGCATGATCGCCACGTTCCCGACGCTCGCGTGGAGCGAGAGCGAGAACTCGAGGGTGCCCGCCGCGACGCCCGTCGCCTTCGCCACGAGGGTCTGCTCCGTGCCCGTGGCGAGCGCGTCGGCCGCGAACCACCCGTGGGCGGTGAACGACCCCGAGCCCGCCTGGAGCGTGGCGTTGCTCGCCCCGTACAGGAGCTGGTTCTGCGCCGCCGAGAACTGGCACGCGCCGTCCGTGGTGGCGCCGACTCCCGCGTCGAGCCACATGGTCAGACCAGGGAGGCGCGACGGCTGGAAGCCGTCGTTGATGCTTCGGCTGCTCAGGTAGCTCTGGTGGCGGCCCTTGCCACCCAAGATCTTCGTCATCTGCTTGTTAGCGCCCCCAGTAGGTGATCTGGCCAGTCACCGCGCTCGACTGCTGGATCGCCTCGGCCACCGCCGCGATGCCCACCGTGATCGGGAGGTCGTAGGTGTCGGGCGGGTAGTCGTGCCCCGCCGTCGCCGTGGCGACGCCGTTGAAGTTGATCACGAGCGTGCCGCCGCGAACGGTCAGCGTCGCGAAGCGGGTGGCGGCGGGCGCGTTGGCGAAGATCTTCGTGGAGCTCACGACGGCGGGCAGCGCCTCCGTCGAGAGGACTCGCACGCCCTGAGCGATCAGTTGGTAGTCCATTACTTGGGGTCTCCTGCGAGGGTCATGGCGAGGTCGGCGGCCGCCTCGGCGAGGGCGCGGCGCTTCGCGTCCAGAACGTCGAGCGGCACGCGGTTGTTGATGCGCACCAGGTCGCGCTGGTGGATCGTGGCGGCGCGGACGGCCGCTGCGCGGCCGGCCTTTGCCGCCTGATCCACCAGGGAGCCGAGGAGGAGCCCGAGCAACGCGTCGCTGCCCAGCTTCGCGAGCAGCTTGTTAAGCATCGGGCGCGTCCTCCGATGAAGGCGGGGTCGCCTTCCAGGCGTCCAGGTCCGCCGCCACCGCCGCGACGATTGCCGAGAGCAGCGCCTGCACGGTGCTGTCCAGGCCGAGAGACAATTGGCGGTCGGCGACGACGAGGACGAGCCACAGCGCGAGGGCGAAGCCCACGCGGCGCAGCAAGATGAGGGGGTCGTAAGTCGGTTTCACTGTCGGCGCGCGTCCTTGTGGAGGTCGTGGGCGGGGGTGGTGAGCAGCGTCTCGATGCGGACCAGGCGCTCGCGGATTTGCACGAGCTCCACGTCGAGCTTCGTCTTCACGTCGGCGCTCGAGAGCTCGAGCTGTGCGATGCGGCGCTCGCTCGCGAGGGTGCGCGCCTCCAGGCGCACGGCCCAGGCGACCAGACCGATGATCGCGGTGAGCACGGGCCAGATGTGGGAGATCGTCGCCGCGTCCATCACTTCGTCGGCCTCCAGACGGGCAGGCCCACGTCGCGCCCCAGGCGGTCGATCGGGAAGCCGAGCGGGTCGGTCTTGCGCTTCGGCGCGATCAGCGCGTGGGTGGTGAGCCACTCGATCGAGGGGTGCTGGCCGCGGATCTCCCGCGCGAGCTCCAGGAGCGCCGCGTACTGCTCGCCCGTGTACGGGTCCTTCCCGTCGTTCGCGTTGACGAGGCTCACGCCCACCGAGTAGGTGTTCACCCCGCGCCCGTCGGGACCGACGCTCGGGCCCGCGTGGTACGCCTTCCGCGAGAGAGCGCAGCACTTGTACACGGTGCCGTCCTTGGCGATCACGTAGTTGTAGCTGAGCCCCCTCTCGCGAAGGGTCTGGATGGCGCCCGCGGCCGAGTCGGGCCGCGACTCGCGGCCTGCCGTCGCGTGGATCACCAGCGTCGTGGGCGCCTTCTTCCGCGGACTCGAAGGCAGGAAATTCTTGATGACGTGGAGGTCCATGCTGCGTGGCTCCAAGTCCGTCGGGAGGCGCTCGGCGTGACGGATCAATCGGGGAAAAGCGCGCGGGCCCTCCTGCGCAGTCGGGTCAGTCTCTGGCGAACTCTGGTGTCGCTGCAGCCGAGCTCCTCGGCGATCTCGACGCTCGAGCACCCCTCGGCAGTGAGCCGCACGATCCGCTGGTCCATCTCGGAGAGACCCTCCAGGATCTGCGCGGCGATGATGGCGCCAGTGGGATCGACGTTCCGCCCGAACTGCCGCCCGCGTCCGAAGAGGCGGTCGCCGACCCATCGATCAACCCACCCGCCCAGCTCAGCCACGTAGCTCGAACCGTCGGGATCCTCGCTCGCAGCAAGGTCCACGTGGACGCATATCTTGCGGTGTGCGAGTGCGGAGATCTCGTCGTTCAGCGTGTTGGTGACGATCGCCCGCATGTATCGATAGGAGAGCGGCCCGCCCAGAACCTCGGCACGCCTCCCTTCCGCCTCCAGGATCGCGAGCGCCGCCTCCTGCGCGGCGTCATGCGCCTGGTCCTCCGTCAGGCCACGGGCCAAGGCGACGTGAAAGGCCTTTTGGCGCCACTTCTCAGCTTCAGGGGGGTGCACCGAGGGCTTTTACAGATCGGTGGCGCCGTCACCTGCGGGGTTTCAGTCGGTGGTCGGCGTTGCGTCCAGCTCGATCAAGGGGTCGTCCTCGGTGCCCCGCGCGACCATGCGCGGGATCGGCGCCGTGCTCACGAAGTGTCCCTCGCGGAGCGCCGCCCGTTCCATCGACCAGCCTCTCAGCAGCACCCGCAAGTCGCGTCGCTGGGGCGGGGGTAGGTGGAAGAAGGCGCTGGTCAATGCCCGACGGAGCGTCCTGCAGAGCAGGGCGTACGTGTGCGGATGGACGAACACCCACTGCTGGCGGCCGACCTTCTCCCTGCGCCCGTGCTGGAGCACGGCGGTGAGCAGCGCCTCGTGGCAGATGCCCTCGTGAGTGAGAAGTGGCGACAGCTGGCTGAACTCGCTGGGAGGTGGCAGGGTCGCCGTCGCCGCGACAGCGGCTCTCCTCGATGGCTTGAACGATCGCATTTCGAACCCCTTACTCACCGACTTCCGAGTCCAGCACGATTCTCGCGGTGGACAGGCCGAGGGCGGGCGACACGGTGCGGATTCCGCAGCTGGAGTCGCCGACGGTGAGGGCCCGAACGTCGCCGAGTGCGAGCCAGCCCCACTCGCTGTGGTCGAAGATCATCGGAGCGTCGTCGGGGAGGCCCCCGATAGCTCGGCGGAGGTGGCCCACGGTGAGACCCGACTCGAGAGCATCGAGCTCGACGTCCGCGGGGTGGGCCCTGCGGAGCGCCTCCTCCGCCTCCTTCTTCGCGGCGACATCGACGTCGTAGAGGGTGAGGTCCTTGGCCTCGAGCTCGTCCAGGTACTCGTCCGTCAGCGACGCGAGCCGCTCCTCGCCGTAGACGTCGGCGAGGTTGGAGCGCCGCTGCGATCGGTAGTTGCTCAGCGCGGCCGAGTAGAGGTCTTCGAGCTCCTTGAGCGCGGCATCCGTCGCCTCGCACGGACCCATCATCTGAGACGTCATGGCCCTGATGGTGTCGATCGCCTTGCGGGACGGCGGGGTGAGGTCGCTAATCATGAGCTGGTCGTTGTACAGGAGTCGGGGCGCCCGCGATCAGCGCCAGATCGTCAACTTGAGAGGCTCAGAACCGTCCCCGTCGTAGAGCACCAGCGTCAGGTCGGAGTCGAACGAGTGGACGTTCGCGACGCGGCGAAGCAAGTCCACCACGTCGTGCGCCGCCGTGTTCTTGAACGTCGCCAGCGCCACGTTGCAGGTGGCGCCCTTGTAGACGGTTCGCTCCGCGACGTCGACAAAGCGCGAGTGACTACCGCCGCGCTCGAGCTCGTGGTTCAGGTGAGCGAGTAAGTCGACGTCGTCGTACGGCCAGGAGACGATCGCGGTGGAGACGGCACTCATGGGATTCCGATTCAACATGCCGCCGAGGCTGCCCTGCGCGATCAGCCGAACGATCGTGGATCCCCTTGATTTCCAGTTATAAGAAAACGTAGGGCCATCCACGCGCGGTTACGAGGGGGGCAAAGCGCTTCGGAGGGGGCGGGGGGGTCGGTGTGGGGGGGGTGGGGGGCCCCGCCCCATGGGCGCGAGCCGCCCCGAAGGAGGTTAGTGTGGTCGGCCCTATGCTCGAGCCCGTCGCGCTAGTAGAAACACCAGTTATGCGGAGGTGCCTGGAGGGAACCCATTGTATACATCCTTCGTTGTATACAATGGAGTCATGAGAAGCACCTACAAAGTGAAGCAGCAGCGCACCGCCGAGAGCACGCGAGCGGTCCTCTACGTCCGCGTCTCGAGCGAGCACCAGAAGCGGAGCGGCCTGTCCGTGGAGATGCAGGAAGCCCGACTCGTGGCGTGGTGCGAGGCGAACGGAGTCACCGACTACGTCGTGGTGAAGGACGAGGCGGAGACGGGCAAGAGAGCCGACAGAAAGGGCTATCAGCACGCGCTCGAGCTGCTCGCGTCGGGCGACCGCAACATGCTCGTGGCGCTCAAGCTGGACCGCATCGCACGCTCCGTGAGCGAGGTTCTGAGCCTTCGAGAGCTCATGCAGAAGCAGGGCTGGAACGCCGCGATCCTGGACGGCAGCGTGCAGTTCGACTCGCGCACCGCCAACGGGCGCCTGATGCTGACCATGTTCGCCGCGATCGCCGAGTGGGAAGGCGACATCATCAGCGAGCGCACAATCGACAGCCTCGCTCAGAAGAAGGACAGCGGCGCGGAGGGCGTGGTGAGCACCGAGCTCGAGGCCGAGATCGTGAAGCTCGTGGACGAGCACGGGCTGAACGGCACGGCGCGCATCCTCAACGAGCGCGGAGTCCCCACATCACGAGGAGGTAGCGAGTGGTACCCCGCGACGGTGCGCCGCGTGGTCAAGCGCTACGAGCGGGACGTCGCGTGACGCCCAGATCGGGCCAAGTACACCATATTTCGTTCAGCATAGAACTATTGCATGTGCAACTACATCGCTGAGGTCCGCTTCGGACGATTCCGATGGTCGATCAGGTGGTTCTGCGGCTCGACAGGGCTCGAAGGGCCCAGGTGAGGCAATCCACCACCGCAGCGAGCAGTAGGACCGTCACGCACAGCGCCACCAGCACCAGTGCGAGGCCCACGGCCATCTGAACGAGTCCCAGCGTGGTTCCCCACGCCGCGTCGAGTCCCATGAGCGGCCAGAAGGCCAGCACGGACAGCGGCGCCCCTACGACGATTCCCACCAAGCCACACACGGCCGTCGTCCTCGCCGACTTCCACGGGATCGCCCGCCACATCGCCAGAAAGCTGCTGTTCTGCACGAAGTGAGAGTACATCACTCGGGATGGACGAGCGCGCATTATTCCGCGCCCGTCCAGCACGCTGAGTTGTTCCCTACAGCCTCAGTCCTCGTCCTCGTCCTCGGGGTCGTAGGTTTCTTCCAGGATCGCGGCGCCGAGCTGCTCGAGCGCTGCCTGGGCCTCGTCGGTGAGCTCGCCCACCATGTTGTTGCCGTCCCAGTCCTCCGAGTAGCCGCCGTAGATCTCCTTCAGCATGGGCGCCCACTCGTTGCGGAGCTTGGTGGCGATGGACGTCTTGTCGGCGAACTCGGGCAGGGGGAGCGGGTAGGCGCGTCCGTGGAACTCATAGGTGTCTGGCGGCACCATCTCCGACCATGCCCACGTCTCGCTGACGGGGTCGATGCGGAGGGACTCACCAGAGAGTCGAACGTCTGAGTTGTAGAGGTAGTGCATGTTGGGTGTCCTGATCAACGCCAGGCACGGTCGTGCCTAGACGCGGATACCCCCACATGCGCGGGGCGAAGGTCCCCACGTGCGTGGGGCGGAGCCGTCCACGAGGATACCTCCTGGTCCGCCTGGCGACCAGTCGCTCCCGCTCGGGCTACGAGGCACCGAAGCGAACCGACGCCGCCTGTAGAAGTCGGCGCCTGCGCCCCTGGCTCGCGCCCGCCCCAGAAGCCACAGAACCGCCCCTCTGAGCCCCGCCAGGGCGCCCGCCCGTCCCACGGCCGCCGCGCCCGCTCCGCGGGGCCCTGGCGGGGCCGCCGATCAAGACCCATTCTCAACACAGCCTCCCTCGCTACGCTCGGTCGGCGATCGTCGCACAAGGGGGGAGGGGCTATGGGATCACCTCGTATCACTGGCGGTAACCCCTTCCCCTCTCGGCACGGGCGGGGGCGGAGCCCCCGTCTTACTAAACAAACCCTCCATGCGCTGGCGCATTCCGCACGGTAGTCAGGCCGAGAGCGGAGCGGGCGATCCTCTGGGATCGCCGAGGCCTGGCTGCCGATCGCGGATTGGGGCGGAGCGTAGCGGAGAACCAATCCGCGATCTCGAGCTCCACCCCGACGGAGAGCGAAGCTCTCCCTCCCTTCCCTCTCCCAAGGGAGTGCGGAGCGGAGCGACGCCGACCGACCTCCCCCCTTCTGGTCTTTGAATATGATTGATTTGATTTTGTAGGTTCTAGGTCAACCCCCTTCGAAAGGGGCGATTTCGAACCTACCGATTCCAGGTCAGCACCCCCCCGATACGAGGTCAACACTAGGTCGACTCCAGGTCAGGTCATAGGTCAACACTAGGTCGACTCTAGGTCGACTCTAGGTCGGGCAGAAGCCGCGGGATACACTTGTGGCATGTGCACCGACGAAGCGATCATCGACGCTGTCAAGGACCAGATCTGGAACAACAGTGCCGACTACCCTGCGATCCACGACGTCATAGACGGGTCTGGCCCTCACGTCTCCGTCGGGGATATCGATGGCGAGCTGGACGACCTCTCTAGCGGTTCCGATCCAGACAAAGCAGACGACGACGACTCCTCCGATATGCTCGGACCAGATGGCCAGTTCAGCGGCGTAGTGACGATCGAGGTGAACGGCAACGTTCGAGAAGTCCCCAATCGCATCGTCTTCAGCGGGCAGGTCGTGGACGGCAAGCCCGTGGTGAAGGATCTCGACTGGGCGTAGGACGTCCGACGTCGAGGAACTTTTTCAGCGGCCCGAACCCTCGATTACACTCATGGCATGTGTACGAAAGATCAGATCGCCGCTGCCGTGAAGCGGGAACTGACGGCCAACCGCGCGGCCCACGCTGCGTTCGACGCTGAGCTCCGCAGGGCGGGCGCCTCGACGGAGGTGTCCGACGTGAAGGTGACCGTCGAGCGCATGGGGCGTGGCACGGGAGAGATCAAGGGCACGGCCGTGGTGACGGTGACGGGCAATGCCCGTTCCATCCCGCCCCGCGTTCGGTTCACGGGGCGGGCGGTGGCTGGTGAGGTCACCGAACTCACGTTCGCCTGGGAGGGTAGGGCAGCAGCGCCACCCTCTGGGCCGAGACGGTACGGCCCCTCCAAAACCGACCGCGAGAGCGCTGAGCTGGACAAGCGGATGTTCGAGCTGATCGACTCCGACGACTGACCTACCAGCCGCTGCCTTCGTCCTCCTCGCCCGAGCTCACCTGCTTCGACCTCGCGACGATGGCGGCGATCTCTCCCCTGGTCTTCGGCGGCGTGGCGAGCGCCTCGCGGGGCTCCATGCCCGCGAGCAGGCGCTGACGGATCGTGTTGTAGCTGAGCTTGTGCACGTTCCGCTCGTGCCTCGCCAGCTCTCGCAGGGTCACCTCGCGCCCGAAGATCTTGTAAACGGGCGGGTAGATGTTGTCGTACCAGCGGCCGCCGCGGAACTCGTTGACCTCGATCAGCAGCTTCTTCTTGATCATCTCTTCGAGCTCCTTTCGCACCACGCTCTTAGACACGCCGAGATCCTTGGCGATGGCCGAGGAGTAGATGTCCGCGATGGTGCCTGGGGCGCGCCTGACGGCGTTGCCGATGCGCGTGCGGAGCCTCGCCTTGTCGCTCCTCGTGATCTCCTTTCCGCTGTTCGCGTTCGTGCCGCGGCGGGGAGCGGGCGCGGCCGTGCCTGCATCGTCGTACCGTGCCAGGTACTCAGCCGTGTTGTCCCGATGCCGCTCGAGCATCGCGTCGATCTCTCGCGGGGTCACGGCGCCACCACCCAGGTGCGGGGCGATCGGGCTCCGACCCTGATCTTGCCGTCGCGCAGGGCCACGGCGAGGCCGACGGCGAACGCCTCGAGGCAGTCGTTGCCCAGGGCGCCCGTGAGGGTGCGCACGCCGTCTCGGACGCGGGAGGCGGTGGCGTAGCCCTGGTAGGTGTCCACCACGAGGGTCACGGCCTCGGCGGCGACGTGGGCGTCGAGCGGGTCGCGGCCGTCGAGCCAGCCCTCTCGGGCGAGGTCTCTCAGCGCCTGCTGGGCGCCGCGGCAGGCGTCGGCGACGAGCTGCGCGGCGCCGTCGTCGGGGGTGTAGTAGGTCATGTCTGGCTCCTTGGGGTGGTGGGCCTACAGGCCCTTAAGGTCTCGCTCGAGCTCGCCAACGGCTGCCGCTCGCTCCTGGTCGACGGAGCCGCTCACCGCGGCAAGGTGGCCGAACCTCTTCTCGAGATCGGCGTAAACGGCGATCTTGCCGCGCAGGTAGCACATGCGCACGGTGGCGGCAACGAGGACGACGGCGAACGTGGCTTCGAGGGTGTGGTAGGTCACTGACCCGCTTCCTCCAGCTGGGCGCGCAGCTCGGCGACGATCCGATCGTGACCCGCTCGCGCCTCCTCGATCGTGGAGTAGCGCTCGCGAACGTCGAGAGGCTGCCACGGCATGGTGGGTCCGTGATCACGGAACGCAAGCGTCTCGAACCAGAGTGGCGGGCCGAACACGGCCATGTTCGCCGCGACGAATTGCGTGTTCACGAGCACCTCGCTGGTGATGTAAGTCTGTGCGATGCGGCGGTGCTCTGGATCGGACAGGGCTACGTACTCCTCGAGCCTGGTGTCGAGGAGCTCCTTGAACTCGTCGTTTGTAAAGCTCTCGACGCGGCCGTCGAGGTGCAGCATGCCTGCGACGGGCTGTTCGTAGCAGTAACCCGACAGTGCGTCCATCAATTCGCTATTGGTCATAACTCAGCTCCTAAACGAAGATGGGGCCGCGTGGAGGCGAGGGGAGCCATCTCCTCGTCCACGTCAGCCCCATCGGGGTGTGGCGGTATGAAGCTGTGCAGGGCGCCGCGGTGATGGCTCCACCTGGTGCTCCGTTGTCCTCTTCGCGGCCGACGCGTCGGTCACCTGCTCGAGGGTCGGAGGATTGTTCCGACGAACGGCCTGGATCCGATCAGTTGCCCCGCCAGGGCGGAATCGGTAACCCGTACGCGTGGGCACGCTTGGGGATCGCCTCGATCTCGGCGCGTATGCGCTTGCTCTGCTCTGCCTGCCACACGCCCATTTCAGGGCAGATGGCTACCAGGGCCTTGTTAGCCGCCACCGCCGCGACAAGAAGGGCCTTCTTGTGGTTCTCGATGATCCATTCAGCGGATGTAGCCTCTGCCCACTTCGCACGCTCGGCGCGGTAGACGTCCAGCTTCGCGGCCGTCATCCGTGCCCTCTGGTCCTCGTTACCTTGGAACTGCGGAGGTACGCAGCCATAGAGATGGTTGGTGGGCCAAGGCTTGGGAGCGATGATCTCGTCCAGCACTCTGAGAACACCCTGCTGCAGCTTCAGTGCCCAGGCGATCTGGCGTGGGCTGCCCTGCAGAGGGGTTGCGGATGGCGTGTTCGTGGTCGTGATTCGGCTCATGTCTTGGCTCCTGGCGCCCGCGCCCTGCCGATCACGGCAGGGGAGTCAACGCAACCTCGGGGACCTCGAGGCCTCCCAGGATCGGGAGCGATGTTGCGGGCGCCGAGATGAGTATCGCGTAACCGATCGCAATCTAAGTCGATACCCCCAAAATTGCGCGCCGTATGGTCGTCCTAACCACGGCGCGTTGATACCACACTTTACGCTTTACCGACAAGCAGAAATGTACAGTACGATGCGTCGTATGGGTGTGAACGGAAGCGTTCCAGGAATGCTGCGTCCGCGCGAAATCTGCGGGGGATTTCAAGAGAAAGGGCGCCTCCCTCGCGGGATGGCGCCCCTGTGACCACTCCGAGCCGACCGATGGCCCAACGTCATTCTGCCGCCGCGGCCGCGGATCTGTTCAGGTAGGACGCCCGCAACCCGCGAATGCGCTGTGCTCGCGGCGACGCAGCTCGCCAGTGGCGAGCCTCCCCGAACCTGGGAGCGACGGCGGACGTCCTGCCTAGGATTGTATCGTAAGAATCACGATCTAACGCTCTACCCAGGATATTGCGCGGGGGAGAGCAACGGCTCGCTCACGTTCGAAGCACCGTCGTCTCGCACGAAATCGTACAGTACGAATTCAGAATCGTACTGTACGACCAGCTCGTCAACTACCTGTGGTAGTCGGGCATACCTAAGCACACATACTGAAGGGGTTGCATGCGCGCCAAATCGCAATAGCGAGGCCGCAGATCGGCGGTATCGGCAACATCACTTCGGGCGACGGGGGGCCCTAGTCCCCTGCAGGAGCCCATCGTGCAGTACGACACCAACCATTCCGCGGAGGCCACGCCGAGCGACCACTACGACCTCGGCTTCGAGGCCCGCGCCTACCCGAACTTCCCGCCCGAGCTCCAGCTCGAGCTCCAGCACATGCGGGGCGTGATCAAGGCCCTGCACGACAGCGGGCGCCACCGTGGCCGCCTCATCCAGTGCCCGTGGGGGCGGGAATGAGTGTCTACACGAATGGTAGTCAACTGGTGTACACTCCTCCCATGGCACAAACTGGTCTGGTGGCGAAGACGGAGCAGATCCACATCCGCGTGACCGCGGAGGACAAGGCGGCGATCGAGCGGGAGGCCGAGTCGCTCGGCATGACCGTGTCGACGTACCTCCTTTTCCTCCACCGCATGCGCCTCCTCGAGCAGCAGGAGGGCCGCAAGTGATCCGCGGCAGGTCGGCTCTCGTCCAGGAGATCGAGGCGATCCCGACGCGAAAGCGGGCGATCGCCTCGATCCGCGTCTCCGAGGTTGGCGCCCGCCGCGGCACCGACGCCGAAGGCAACAGGGCGAAGAGAGGAACGAAGGGGCTGAACTCCACCCTCGTCTCGGACGTGATGCAGCTGAACGAGGCGCGGCGGTACGCGGAGTACAGGGACTTCGAGCTGGACGAGGAGATGTCGATGGAGTTCATCGACCTGGACCAGAGCGGTAGCCGCAAGAGCTGGCGCAAGCGCCCAGGCATGGTGCGGATCGTAGAAGCCGTTCGCCGCGGGGAGTACAACGTCGTCCTGTTCTATAAGGTCGCGCGCCTAGCCCGATGGGCGAAGGACGGTCTCGACCTGCTCGAGGAGCTGGACTCCCTCGGCGCCGAGATCCACTTCGTCCACGATAACTACGACTTCAAGACCAGCGGCAAGATGATCATTACGATCATGCTCGCGGTGGCCGAGGCGGCGGCCGACGACATCGGGTCGAACGTTCGGTCCACGTTCCTGACCAAGGCTGAGAAGGAGAACTCCTACCACGGAACGCTCCCGTGCTGGCTGCGACGCGTGAGCCTCGAGGGCGGTGCCAAGTCCTACGAGTTCACCGACAAGGCGGACACGATCCGACGCCTGATCGAGCTTCGCTGCGAGGGCAAGGGCCACAGCAAGATCGCCCAGATCCTCAATCAGGAGGGCCACACGACGGGCCGCGACCGCTACTGGGACCAGGGGAAGATCCACGAGATGCTCGAGCCCCACCGCATCGACACGATGCTGGGCAACGGTTGGTTCGCCCGTGGCGCCGAGGACGCGATCAAGCTCGTCGGCGCCTTCCCCGCTCTCATCAGTGAGGAGGAGGCTGGGCGCCTAGCGATGGTGGAGGACCTCTACTCGACCCGAAAGAACCCGAATTTCGGCTGGCACGCGGCTGGCCGCGAGGGGCGCCACTCGGCCAGCTCGCAGCACATCTGCTCGGGCCTCGCGCGCTGCGCTCGCTGCGGCGCCTCGATGGCCGCGGACAAAACGGCCGACGGCTACCGCATGATCTGCACGCGGCAGAACGTCCTGGCCGACCTGCACCGCCCGAGCTTCGGGTCGATCGCCATGGACAGCTTGGAGGACGCCGTTCTGCGCGTGGTGCACCATGGCACAGTACTCGGCCCCGCCAAGCTCCCGAGCAGGGTGAGGAAGGCGCCGAAGCAGAAGGACGTCTCTTCGCAGATCAAGGATGTCCAGGCGAAGCTTGCGAAGCTGTTGGACGCCTACCTCGAGGGGCACGTCGCCCAGGAGATCTACAACGCGAAGCAGCGCTCACTCCGCGATGAGCTCGACAGCCTCGTGGAGCGAGAGAACTCCCAGCTCATGCCCGAGTTCCACTCGGAGGCGCAGGCGATCATCGCTCAGGACGTGCTCACCCGCAACGACCTTCGTCACCTGGTGATGCTCATGGTGGAGCGCGTCGAGGTGGGCGTGACGGTGGCGGGCTGGACGGTCAGCGAGCGCAAGGAGACGCTGCGCAAGTTCGTCCGCGTCACCTTCCGCTATCCGCTCGCCGACGGTACCAAGACCTACCTGGCGGCCGTCTACACGGGCAAGTTCAGCGGCGGCGACGAGGAGAAGATCTTCTTCGCCTGCGAGGACGAGCCCGACGAGCGCGGCCTGATCATGCCGCCGACGGGGCCGATGACCAAGGCCGAGCTGTTCCCTGGAAAGAGGGCGCTGAAGGCGGCTCGGGCCTCCATGCCTCGATATGGGATCGTGCCTGGTACAGGTCGATGTACCGCTTCCACATCGAAGACCCGATTCGGTTCCGAAAGTCGATCCGAGTGAGCATCGAGCACGGCGAGGCAAATGCGCTGAGCAACGATTACTCCAGCACCGCTTACTGGTACCAGCACGAGCCCCACAGTCCCTTCCCTGTGCTATTGCCGGTCGAGGAGCGACTCCCAAGGAGCGAGACGCACGAGCCCCCTCCTGGTCAGTCCCAAGACCCAAGTACTCCCGAGGTCGAGCAGTCCTAGGCTGACGAGGGGGGGATGAGGGAGGAGCAAAACGGCCTTACTTAGAAGCCACGCTCACCGGGTCCGGCGGGTTCTCCGGTTTCTCGGAAGAGCTCACACCGAACGCCTCGATGCTCCCGGTGGCCGAAGTGCCGTCGCTGAAGACGCGAAAACGACCGCTCTCACCGACCTCGTAGCGGAACGGCGCTCTAGTTAGAGGGTCGATTTCTGAGTTACCAACGGCTTCATGGAGCGTCTTCGGCAGGCGACCATGGCGCCATCGGTACGCTCGCACCCGCATCGCGAGCGCGGTGAGTCGACACCGGGTTCGCCACTGAACTTCCCGGAAAAGCACGTCCTGCGGATCTGAGACCAATTGGAGCACGAGAGCTTGGATCGAAGCGACCGCTGCCCGTTCTGGCGCGATAGGCTTGTCCTCTTCAACCGATTAGTCCACGTCCTGCTCCGGCAATGCGTTAGCCCATTCTCTTTCGGGTCCATTTAGTCGTCGCTCAGCCGAATCCAGTGACGAGGTGAACCGTCGTGCGGCCTCGGCGAACATGCGGCTTCGCACTTCGATCGGAAGCGTGACAAGCCGTTTAGTGCCGGCCTCCTGATCTTCGGACTGAATCGCACGGGGATTCTGAATGAACTCCGCCAGACCTCCGACGTACTCAGAGCGTAGCAAGGCGATACCTTGGTTAGGTTTCGAGTCCGGGCCTACTTTTGCCTCGAACAGCTCCGCCAATCGAAGGCACGCCTCAAGGCTAATGGAATCGCCATGATCGTTCAACGACTCTGCCATGCGACCCTGAATTGCGCGCACGACGTTGAGCGTGACGCTCGTCGCAAGCGGAACGTGCTTCACGAACCGAACGAGGTCTTCGCATGCCAACTGCGCGCGAACCGAATCGCCGTCAGCCCAAGCCACTGCTGCGCGAGCGCAAAGCAGGTCCCCGTAGCCCCTGAAGTAGGCGTACTCCGGATACAGAGTCGTCGCCCCGACGCTTGAAAGCGGGTAGCGCGCGGGTTCCAGCGTCCCTCGCCGCATCATCTCCATTGCCGGGGCGAAGCGCGCGACGGCCGCTCGATAGAACTCGAGACGACTTCCCCCGACCCGCATCCAAGCGGGACGCTTCTTCGCCGGTCTGACATCCCAGTCCGCAGCCCCTTTTCCGCTGCGAACAAAAAGATCGCGAAACTCACCGACGCCGAGATCCCGAAGCATCTGAGCGCCACGAACAAACTCTTCGTATCCATTGCTGCCCGTCCGTACCGGGATCACGCTGTCCAGAACGTCGACCGGCTTCTGACTGATGACCAACAGGACGAGTGAGATCAAGGCGGCGTCACCTCCTCGTTCTTTACGGGCTTAGCCGCTCCAAACTCCATGTCGATCTCGCCGGTTTTCTTAGAGCCTAAGCTGTTGAGGCGATAACCCTCGGTACGAGGCTCGAAGAGAAATCTTGTTCCAGAAAGCGGATCGTTGATTTCATCGGCTGCTGCGACCTCACTCAGATCCTTGGGCATCCGGCCATGGTTCCACCGATAAATACGCAGGCGCGCATGAAGTCTAAGAAGCCGAACCTTCGCCCGTCGGATCAGCGCAGCATTGACCACTGGTGCGGTAATCGGCAAATGGTCGAGCGCGATTCGATCTGCCAACCCCGACGGAGTTGTGATATTTGGCTCCCGGGGGAAGAACGCATCGAGCTCCGCAAATCCGTCGCTCCACTTCGCCTCATCCTTTCTAAACGCCTCCTGCAGCAGGTGCATCAGTTGACGCAACCTCAAGCGAACATTCACTCGAAGCGTCTGCTTCGCGGCGGGTGTCAGAGCGGATAGATGTTGGTCCACTGCCCGATAGTAGGAGTGGGTCGAGGCGTCAAGGAAGTCCTGTGGCTCTTGGTAACCGGGCCGATCGATACTCGATAGTGCTGCACGGCTCGCAAAGGCTTCTTCGCGCGCGTAAGCCGACGGGAGGGCGGAGGTATCGCGGAGCAACTCCGTGGTCACTTCGATCACTTGGAGTGCGTCACGTTGGGAGAGCCGACTCAGTTCGCGGTCGAATCCATTCAGCACGATGAGAAAACACGCATGCCCCACAAGTTGGCCGAGGACGCTGCTTCCGCCTATGCGTTCTGAGAAGACGAGGCCGTCAAGGAGGGTATGCGTGCCGCGCGCCGAGTCTCCGCGGGAATACGCGGCGTAGGCAACGTCCGTGATCACCTTGGCGAGTTGCTTGTAACCGTTGAATTCAGGTGCGGGATCGCCCAGAGTCTCAGCAGACCGCGGGTCGGACCAGGCTTTGCTGTTCCCCTCCCGCAGCAGCTCGATGGCGGGTCGGAATCGATCCGCCGCCCAACGAGCGTGGCTCAGCCGGTCGGCTCCCGCGGAAAGCCCCGGAAGGTTGGCAGGCTTGCCATCACCCGTCCCAAACCGCGACGACAGATAGTCGCGTACACCGCGCTGCTCCAGCACCCGAATGGCACGCAGGTAGTCGTCGAAGCCATTCGGCTGGGCGCTCTGTCCCGCGAGCGCAACGGCGATGATCCACGAAGTCATGGGGCCGTCCGTCCCTCCAGCAGCTGCTGCGGCGGTCGAAAGACGCCGATCTTAATCTTTCCTGTCGATCGCGCGCCCTGGCTGGCCAGCGCGTGCCTACGCCCCTGCCGGGCGTGGAGGAACGGTCGGTTCGTCAGGGGGTCCTTAATCAACCAGGGAAGGTTGAGGGCGGTCAGAGAAGCAATCGATTTCCCGGTTCGCTTCTCATAGCGAACAATCTCAGCGTGCAGCCGCAAAAGTCGCAGCTGAGTGCGGTGAATGACCGCGATCGCACCGCAGAACGACAGCCCTCTCGGTGCGTGCATCCTCGCGAGGACTTCCGCCAATTCGGCTGTGGTCTTGGGCACCCTCTCGGGCCACCCCTGCTCAGGAATCTCGGACCAAGTCGCCTCAGGTCTAATCCTGAGTTCGTGGAGAACGCTGGCGTAGTACTGGTTCCGCAGCACTCTGGCCCGGTCCCTAGCCTCGCGACGCTGCTCCGGCATCATGCTGAGGGCACTCAGGTGGACTTCGCGGAAGTACGGCTCGCCACCGGACTGCAAGGCGTCATTGATCGAACCCGACGTGAACTCAAGCACAGACTCCTCGAACTCGGCGCTGCCGACGAGTTTCTCCCGCGCGAGCGATCTACGATACGGGTCCGGCTCTCGAAGTGCGGCCGTGGCGTACGCGACTACGGCGCTCAGCTCACTTATGGAGAGGCGCGGTAGATGCGCCTCAAGTCGCCGAACGGTAGCCGAGACCTCCTGCCCCATCAAAAGGAAGCTAACGGTCGCCTCGCCTCCTAGTCGACGAGCGACGGTGAGTGAACCCAGAAGAAGCCGGACGCCTTCCCCAGATCGGCCATCGGAGAAGTGGACGTCGGACGCCTCGCGGAGCAGGAGCGAAAGGTCTCGCAACGGTCGAATTCGAGGAAAGGTTGCCGCGCCAGACTCCGTTCCGATCGGATAGAACGGCTTCGAGTTGCCACGCAGAGCTATTCTCACGACGCCTGCAGACTTGATCGCGAATCGTCGGCGCACGGCCAAGGACGCCGCCGTCGGGCGCGTCCAGCCTTCCCGGCTTCTCACCTCCGTGAGTCTGGCAATGTCGAGCGACAAGTTCAGGCGTCGGAACTCATCGGCGGCGCGCACGTACTCCTCGTACCCGTTCCTGCCCGTCGGATTGGGGAACAGACGGACGAACTGCCCCGCTTGAGGGGCAGCAATGGCCAAGAGCATCAGGGCCGACGCCAAGATCATGCGACTGGAAGTACGGTGCCCGGGCGGCGAAGGATTCGCCGCCCGGATGCCGTTACGCCGATCGGAGGTTCTCTTTCAGGAACGCCACCGTGCGCTGCCAGGCGTCGGCAGACGCCTCGGCGCTGTACACCTCAGGGCGCTGATCGTTGAAGAAGGCGTGGTGGGTGCCTGGATACGTCACGAACTCATGCGGCTTCTCTAGCACGGTGAGCTCGCGATCGAGGGCTCGCACGGCCTCAGGAGATGCGTACTCGTCGTGCTCGGCGAAGATCCCCAGGACGGGGCCGTTGATCGTGCGGTACGACGGCTGCACCTTCGGGTGGATGCCGTAGAAGTTCACGCACGCCCCAATTACCGGATTGCTTCCGGCGGCGAACATCGCCAGTTGCCCTCCCATGCAGAAACCGACCACACCCACCGGCGTGTTCGGCGCGGTTGCCGGGTGGGTCATCAGAAGCATGATCGCCTTCCGCAGAATGGCTTCGGTTTCGCTGATGTGCAGCGCCTGCATCAACGATCCCGCCTCATCGGGCTCCGTCGTAGTCTTGCCCTTGTAAAGGTCGGGCGCGAGCGCCGTAAATCCCGCCTCGGCAAACCGGTCGGCCACGTCCTTGATGTGGCCGACGAGGCCCCACCATTCTTGAATAACGATAACGCCCGGGCCGGAGCCCGTAACCGACGGCGAAACGTACGCTTCGTAGCTCTCGGCATCGTTCGAGAACCTGATCATCTCCCCACGCATGGGCACAGTCTAGCGCGTGATTCTGCGGTTGCAAGAAACCGAGTGTTCTTCAGCCAATCATCGGGTGTGCTGCGCCGTCTGCGAGTGCCGACCGCCCCATCATCCTTCTCGAGGCGGAGATGACGGGGCGGCGTGAAGCTCGCTACTCGCTGGCGGCTCGGTTGATCGTCACCGTCGCACCCATCGATGGCACTTGGCTGCGTGTTCGCGAGGGTGGGACATTGAAGACCACCTGGTTCACCGATCGGTCAGCCGGAACGCTGGCCACCACCGCGTACTCGAACGAGCCTCCCGGTGCTAAGAGGGGTGGGCTGAACGCCATTAGGTTCGAGCGGTAGGCAGTGTCGCTCGTTACGACGTCAGACGGCTGCCGGATGTCGACAGCAGTAATCGGATAGCCCACCTTCTGATCGTCGAAGACCGTCGCACCGAACGTCGAGGGAATCGGCGCGCGGACGGTGTCGCTGCCGCTGTTCGTCACGCTCATGCGAATGACGACCAGCTTCTCACCCTCGAACGGCGCGCGCAGCCGCTGTCGTCGTTGATCGAACTGCTGCGGGTACTCACGCCCCGCGTCCTCGATGCTCACGACGCGGTGAGCGAAACCCTCAAAGGAAGCGTCGCTCCCCATGGTGCCCGTCAGCTCCGCTCGCGGGGTCGGAACGGATGAGGTCTGCGTGAGCGAGGCGGCGGTCTGAATGGTCGGAGAAGTGGCGCCCGATCCGATCGCCAGTCCTTGCGCGGCCGTGCCCTGGCTGGATCCGTCCGCGAGACTGTTCGCGCGCACGAACGTGGAGGTCGGCGTGCGGATGAGCTCCGTTCGGCCTCCCTGGCTCTGGACGGAGTAGCCGAGGGAGTCGGCGAGATCGCGCACGGGAATGTAGAGGCGGCCGTCGATGTTTCGCCCGTTGAGCGACACGGACTGGCCGTCGATGACGACCTGGCTCAGGTTCTGAGCGGCATATGCGGTCGCCAGGGCGGCGACCGAGGCAACGAGAAGAATCGGCTTCGGTTTGAGTCTCATAGCGTTCCGGCGAGGCACAAGCCTCCAGCTCCGCAGTCTTAGACCGCTCCGGAACGCTTTCCGATCACCTAAAGCGAAACGACAACCACTGCGCCACCCACCGGCTGTCGGACGATCGATCCGTTCATCACCATGTTCATCGACGGCCGCAGATGCAGCGACAGCGGCTGCGAATTGCCGGGCACGCTGAACACGAGCGCGAAGCGCATACGACCACTCGGAGCGACTTGGGCCCAGTCCGAAGCACGAGGTAATGCGGGCGAACCCTTGTCATTCACAAACGACCGCAGACGGATGTCTTCCTTCGGCTCTCCAGACGCGGAGCCGCTAGTGTCGATCAGGCTGGCGATGAACCCGAGCGGCTCGCGCGGAGCGTCCGTCGGATTCTCGACCTCGACGTCCAGCACCACGAGCCGATCGTCCACGTAGCCGGGCTGCAGCGGTGTCCGGCGCTGCCCGAACCGCTGCACGTACTCACGAAGATTCGTCTGCACCTGAACGACCCGGTACTTCAGGTCGCCCACGCTGAACCAGTCACCCCGCTTGACGCTAACCGTCTTCGGCCCCTGCTGAGCCGGTGCACCCACCGCCAGCGTAAGTGCCAGGAGAAGCGTAGGAACGAACCGCATACGAGACATCTTACGTCGGACGCGCCAGTCAGGAAACCGCTACGCGCGCAGTCAGAACCCCGTGGTGCGGTTGCTGCACTATCGAGGGGTCCCGTTCGGTCCGGGGTGATGCCTCGCCAGAATCGAACGACAACCCAAGCCTTTAGAACTCCTCGAGTTGCGTCGGCGCGACCTGTGCCTGGCCGTAGAACGACTCGTCCGGGCCGGCGTAGAACGCGACGCGCGCTCCCGAAGTAGGGTGTTCGAACGCGAGGTACCCGGCGTGAAGCTGCAGCGGACCGGTGGCGTACTCCTTCGGGGCGTACAACGCATCACCGAGAACCGGCATGCCGACCGCACGAAGGTGGACCCGGATCTGGTGCGTCCGACCTGTCTCGAGCCGGCAGGCGACGAGCGTGCCTTGCGTCAGGCGAGCCACCCGCTTCACGTGCGTCACGGCGGGCTTGCCCTGCGGATCCACGGCCATCTGGAGCCGATTGGACTTCGACCGCGCCATCGGCGCATCGATGGTGAACCGCTCCTGCTCCACGTGACCGGCCACGACGGCAAAGTAGCGGCGCTCGGCGCTCTTCGTCTCCATCTGCTTTGCCAGGAGAACGTGCGCCTGATCGTTCTTCGCGACGACCATGAGCCCGGTCGTCTCCTTGTCAAGCCGATGGACGATGCCGGGCCGGAAGTCGCCCGCGACCTGGCTCAGCTCGGTGTTGCGCCCGAGCAGCGCGTTCACGAGCGACGGCTCTTTAAGCGAGATCGCGGGGTGCGCCGCGAGCCCGCGCGGCTTGTTCACCACAAGCAGCACGTCGTCTTCGTAAACGATCTCCAGCGGGATGTCCGCCGGGGAGAGATCGTGCGCCGCCGTCTCCTCCGGCTCTTCCAGCGCCACCTCCATTCCGGGTTCCAGCGCAAAGGAAGGCTTCTGCAGCCGGCCGTCGACCAGGACCTCACCTTGGTCGATCAGCTTCACCAGCTTCGTGCGGCTGTGGTCGGGCAACATACGCGCGAGGAACTTGTCGAGCCTCTCCGGGCGGTCCGCAACGAGAATCATGCCTATCAGGGTACTCGGCTTACAATGGTGCCAAGATGTTGCCGCTCGTTCTGAGCCTCGCGATCCGAGAGTGGCGCGTCTTTCTCACCTCGGGCCGCCTCGATAGACCGGCTGCCGCTCACAGGCCCGCCGGTCCGAGTGATCGATCGGAGATTCGTGGACGGCATCTACGAAACATTCCGTAGATCTCAAGTCCTGTTCGGAACGCTGGGGTCATAAGATCGCGTATTCCGTGCGACACCATCGCAGGAACAAAGCCATGACGTTCGCTCTCCTCGCTACCCTCGTGCTCGGCGGCCAAGACCTCACCCAGAAGGTCACCTTCGCCGCCCCCGCTGGCCGCGCTTCTGTGATCCTCCCCCAGATCGCCAAGCAGGCCGGCCTCAACCTCGAGCTCGCCCCACAGACAAAGGATGAGGTGCTGTTCGTCCGCGTCAAGGACGTGCCGCTCAGCGACCTCATGTCCCGCCTCGCCAAGGTGTGCGACGCGGAGTGGAAGCCGGAAACAGGCGGCTTCCGCCTGATCCGCTCCACCGATGCGCTGAAGCGGGCCGAGCAGCGTGAGTTCGCCGACCGTCAGACGTACGTCGACCAAGCGCTCTCCGCCGCGACCGCCAAGATCGCGGAGCTGCCGCCGTTCGACGAAGCCCAAGCCAAGAAGCTGGCCGAGCAGCAGCGGGCAATGCAGGAGCGCATGATGCAGAGCGGGCCGTCTGGCGGCACTTTCCGCATCTCGGGCGCGCGTGACATCGGCTCGGAGGCCCCCAGTGGAAGGGTGATCATCGGCCTGCTCGGACAAATCGGATCCGCCCGCCTGGCCAAGATTGGCGAGGGTGATCGCGTCGTCTTCGCGACTAACGCCACAAGCACCCAGGTAACCATGCCCCCAGCGGCGTCTCAGCTCCTGACCCGGTTCGTCCAGGATCAGAAGATGTACGCCGAGGCGTACAAGAAGACGCAAGACCCCGACCGCCAGATCATGATCATCGGCGCCGGAGGCGGCGACATGGGACCCGGGAATCCGTCGCTCGGCATCGGCAAGGGCATTCTCGCGGTCACCCGCCGCAATGAACAGCTGCAGGCATCGCTCACCGTCGCGGACCCGAATGGGGACACGATCAGCACCGGCACGTACTTCCTTACGCGCCCGACTCGCATGCCGGCCAACGGCAACGACAAGGCACCGCAAGCGATCGCACCGAGTGAGCTGACGAAAGAACTCGCCAAGACGCTTGGCACGGAGATTGGCACGGTTATCGGTGGTCCGCGCCGTTCGATCCTAAGGATTGCAAACGGCAGCGGCCCGGCCACGACGTTCAGCACCACCGCCGCGGCGGGGCCCAAGACCCCAATCTCGGCCGCGCTGCGCGAGCGGCTTCTGAATCCCGAGAGGTTCGACCCGCAGGGGCTTGCCGTTACCGAGGCTCTCGACGCCGTGGCCACCCAGACCGGGAAGAACGTCGTAGCGAGCGTTCCCGATTCTGCGATCGTCCCGCTTACAAGGAGCCTTGCGAACGAGGCCCTGTCCGTCGAGAAATTCCTCGGCGAGAGCGCCGAGGGACTTGGTGTTTCGCCGGAGACTGACGCAAGCTTCGTCACCCTCGCCCCGCGCCGTCCGATAACTTCGATGAGCGGCCGGATCAATCGCCCCGCTCTTGGCAAGCTGGCGCGAAAGCTCAACCAGGGCAATCTCCGGCTTGATGAGATGGCCGAGTTCGCCTCGCAGCAGATCAAGCCCGTTGGCTTCGCCGAGATCGACGGGGTGACCCTCAGCCTGATCAATCCGGGCATGTCCCAACACGCTCTGAACCACCTCTCCGACCCGGGGATCCTCCGCTTCTATGCGAGCCTCGATCCTGGCCAGCGAGCCGAGCTTGGGGCGGGTCGACCGATCAGTCTGGCGGCGCTCAAGCCAAACCAGACCGCCATCCTGGCCCGTGAGGTGTTCCACTCAATGGAGGGCCCTTCGGTGCAGCGTCCACGGCAAGACGGTGCCCCCCGAATGCTGAGCCTCTTTGGCGGGGACGTGAAGACGGAGCGAACCCAGGTGCTGCCGATGGGGATTCCGCGTGATGGCACCCTCGCGGTGTCCGTCGAGCGCTCCACCGCCGCCCTCGCCTCGGATCCGAAGACCGGAGCGTCCGAGATCGTCACTCCGAGTGCCCTGGCGATGCGGATGTACGGAGCCGAGAAGCCGGAGATGTCGTTCCTTGGTGGCGGTGCGAAGTACGACCAGTTCCAGGTTGCAGAACATGCTCAGTACACCTTCACCTTTAACCTCGCTCCAAACGTGACGCTCACGAGAAGCCTGGAGGACGACGCACTGGATCCCAAGTCACCGAAGGTCACCTACAACCAGCTTCCGGCCGAGTTCCGGGACCTGACCGCAAAGGCGCTGGACGGGCTGCGCAAGGGCCTCACAGGCCTCGGCATGTCGCGCGGGCGACCCGTGCCTCCGACTCCTTAAGCGCTGCTGGTATCCGTACCAGCCGGGCACCCCAAGGTCCTTCCGTCGTCACAATGGCGGAAGGACCTTTCCATGAGCAATCGTGCCCCCAGCCTCGTCATCGAAGTCTACGCCGACATCGCTTGCCCATGGTGTTGGATCGGTGAGCACCGCCTTCGTGCGGCGCTCCGCCAGCGGCCCGAAGTCAGTGCCCAGCAAGTGTGGCGCCCTTTCCAACTCCAACCGGAGATGCCAGAAGAGGGACTTCCCTGGCGGGAGTTCGCTGAGTCGAAGTTCGGCGGCCTCGACCGAGCCAGCGAGATGTTCGCGCACGTTGCCAAGGCGGGGCAACAGGCCGGCGTCGAGTTCCGGTTCGATCGCTTGGTCACCGCTCCGAACACGGCCGATGCGCATGCCCTCATCCTTCTGGCGGGGGATCAGGGGATGGAGGTTGCGGAGAACCTGTTCGCCGCCTACTTCCGTGACGGCCAGAACCTAAACGATCGGCAGGCTCTGCGGCGCATCGCCACCGACGCCGGCATGGACGCTGAGGTCGTCGAAGCTTCGCTCGGCGGTCCTGGGCTGCGAGAAGCCGTTCGGATGAGCCAGCGGCAGGCGGAGGCATTGGGGATTGCGGGCGTGCCGTTCTTCGTATTCGATGGCCGGTACGGCTTGTCCGGTGCGCAGCCGACCGAAGTGTTCCTGCAGGCGATCGACGCGGCGACGGCCGCCGAGGTCTAGAGCCGCCGCGGGATCATTCAAGAGGTTGCCGGAGTCTAGCCGCTTATCCCGCCTGAGGTGGGGAGGCAACCATGAACAACGGAGTGCAACTCTGCGGATTTGAAGAAGACGGTGTCACCGTGTCGGTGATGCTGCGGCCGGCCGGTGAAGGACAGGTCGCGATCGAGCTGCAGAATCACTTTCCTGCCATGCGCTCCATCGCGTTCTCGCCTAGCCTGCTCGAGCAGGTCATCCGTGGCGAGAGCGAGTGCATCGAGACGCCAGATCGCCAATGCGCCCTCGTGCGCGAGGAGAGCAACGTCAACATTGTGTTCTGCCGTCCGGACGTTGGTTCTCGCGTTGCGTGCTCGGTGCCGGTGAAGGAGTTGGAGCAGGCCCTATCGCAAGTGAACGGTGGTTCCGCCTACGCGGCCTGAAGAGTCGCCGTTCTCACCGCAAGAGCCGCCTGACCTGCTCAACGGTCAGCTCCTCCCACTCACCGGGCTGCAGCCCTTCCAGCGTCACCGGACCGCTGGCCCATCTCACCAGCCTCAGCGTCGGGTGACCTACTGCAGCGGTCATCCGGCGCACCTGTCGGTTCTTCCCCTCCGTGATCGTCAGCCGGATCCAGGCGGTGGGAATCTCCTTCCGCTCTCGGATCGGCACGGGGCGGGGTGGCAGGTCAGGTTCTCCCTCCAACAGCTCGATTTTCGCGGGTCGGGTCAGACCGTCCTTCAGCTCGACTCCCTGCCGCAGCCATTGCAGTGCCTCGCTGGTCGGCACCCGTTCCACCTGGGCCAAGTACGTCTTCGCGTGCTGAAATCTTGGCTGGGTGAGTCGGCTGTTCACGTATCCGCTGTCCGTGAGGATCAGCAGCCCTTCGCTGTCGTGGTCGAGCCTGCCCGCCGCGTACACTCCCTTTAGCGGAATGTAGTCCCCTAAGGTGGGGCGTCCTTCGGGATCGGTGAACTGCGTGAGCACGCCGTACGGCTTCCAAAAGCGGATCGTTGGCATCGTCAGTCGTAGGCGGTCCGGTGCACGCCAAGGTGCCGGAGGACGGGAAAACCGTGTCTCAGGTCTTCCCAGAAGGAGTCCTCGAGCAGAAACGGCACGGCCTCGACCTGCTGCAGCTCGGCCCAGGAGAAGAACTTCGCCTCGACGAGCGAGGTCCGCTCGTCGGGCATGCGGTTGGCCAGGCTCAGAGGCGCGCCGTCGTCGACGCACACCACCCAGAACTTGCAGAGGTAGTAGTCGGCCGCGGCGAGCTCTTGGATGTAGGCGAGACGCTCGGCACGAACCTTGAGGCCAGTCTCCTCGAACACTTCACGTTCCGCCCCGCGAAGGGCGCCCTCACTTCCCTCGACTCCCCCTCCGGGCGGCACCCAGAAGTCGAGCTTGCCAGGTTCGAAGTGCCGAACGAGCAGTAAGCGCCCGTCCCGAACGACCAGCCCGCCCGCCCCGATCCGGTGCTTCATTCACCGAGGCTACCCGCGCCTTGCCCTTCCCCTGGGCTTAGCGAACTCCCCAAAGCTTCGCAATCAGGGCGTGCGTGGCGGGGTCGTGGGTCTTCAGCTCGGCGTTGACGAACGGGTAGAAGTCGTTCTGCCCGAAGTAAGCCTCCGAGGCCTCGGCGAAGAACTCCATCGGGTTGTTGCACGCGTAATGCTTCATCCGCTTTCCAGACCAGTGGAGCACGTCGTCGTACCGCTTGGCGGCCATCGCCGCTTTGAAGGCCGACTCCAACTCAGGGTTCTTCCACTTCTGGTCGAGGAACTGGCTGTGGTAGGCGTGCGCAAGCTCGTGCAACAGCATCCAAGGCTGCTCGTGCGTCCACTTGAGGAAGTTGTCCACGTTCCCGATCTCGATGCCGCCCTCCATCTCAGGGTTCATCTTGTGATCGCGTAGCCATTGCGCGCCAGGGTGGTACGCCATGCAGGCAGTCTCCGGACTCGTGGTGTGTACCCACAGCGTGACCTTCCGGACCTTCGCAAGCGCTTCGGCCGGCAGAGCTCTTTCGATTCGGTAGAACTGGTTCTCGATCTCGCGTCTGACCGCGTTCCACTTCTCCGGTTGATCTCGCACGAGCGGCGTCTCCACCCTAACGGGCCAACCGAGGAGCTTCATCTCGGTGTACGCCGGGGTTCCAACCGGCAGGATAGCGAGGAGGGCAATCGGAGCCATACCGCAGTGTATGCGAAGAGGCGTCCCCCGTGAGGGACCCCTTTCGACCTTCATTCCGTCGAACCAGAAATTGAGAAGCGCGAGGCCAGGATTGCAGGTCACGAAACGCGAGTTGGAGATACTCCTGCTCGGCGCTGAGGGGCTGACGGACAAGGAGATCGCCGTCCGGTTGTCGGTATCACCGGCAACCGTGGCGTCCCACTGGGTCAACATGCGCGGCAAGCTCGACGCGTCGAACCGTGGCCAGATCATCGCGAAGGCGATGAGCGTGATCTACCGACAGACCTACGAAGAGCTGAGCCAGGCCAATGCGATGTTTAGGCTCATCGTTGACACCCTTGAGGACTTCGCCATCTTCATGATGGACCTCGACCGGTGCGCCACCTCGTGGAATCCGGGTGTGGGGCGGGTTATGGGGTACTCCGAAGATGAGTGGATCGGGCGGAGCGGAGACATCATCTTCACTCCGGAGGACATCGAGAAGGGTGCGCCGGATGAGGAGCAAGCCCGGGCCGACCGCGATGGACGCGCGACGGACGTTCGATGGCACGTTCGAAAGGACGGGACCCGATTCTGGACGCTCGGCGTCCTCATCCCCCTGCGAACCGAGGAGGGCGAGACGATCTGCTATGCCAAGGTGCTGCGAGACAACACGCGACTCAAGCGGCTAGAAGAGGAGATCTCTCGACTCGGGGGCGATCCTGCGTCGATCTCATGAAGAAGCTTCGGGATTGGCGTGAGCCGCTGAATATTCTGGTTATGTAGACGTCGGGTGTTCTCCGCCTCTAAGGCGACCAATCGTGCTTCTTCGCACCTCTTTCTAGCATCGGTGCGGATCGATGCACTCGCTGCTCGGAGCGCCTGACATCGCTGACGCAGCGCCTGATTGGGATCCGGCCGTTCGCCTGAATTCACACGAAGATGATACGGATGGTCGTACGCGTCCGACCATCCCACAAATCCCGTAATTGTTGATCGGTGCCGCCTAAACGCCGACCGACTTCTGAGTGCTCGGCTCCGGCCCCTGCCAGACGATGTTGACGATGGTCCACTTGCCATCGAGCTTGGCGAGGTGGAAGTAATCCATGCCCCACACCGCCTTCGATCGCGCGGTAGCGAGCTTGTCCGTGATGTCGAATACCTTGACCTCGCGGGTGGCACCCTTGGGGAACCGATGTCGGGGATCCGTGCCGTCGGCCAACTTAAGGAGGTCTTCGAACGTCAGTTCGCTGCCTGCGGCGTATTCCGAGCTCTGCTTCCAGTAGCCGATCTTCCTTAGCTTCGGATGAACGACCTCACGAATGAGCTCGGGCTTGTTCAAGTAGAACGCGTCGACATACTTCTCAACCGCCTTCTTCACGAGATCGGCGTCGGAACTTCGGGCGAAGAGGGCCGCCGCGGCGGCGAGGTAGGGCATCGGCATAACAAGCGCACTACGATTGACGTGCCGCCGCCCGTTCCTTGGCTCACCAGCTTTCGGGCTCGAGGTGCCGATCGAGCCACCGCCCGAAGACAATCCAGCAGAGGCCACCTCCAACGGCTGCGCAAGTGGCGATAAGGCCTATGTGCGCATCAGCTTCGCCAACGCTGCCAGGCGATCGCGTCGTCAAGCCCACCACGAGAACTTCCATGGTCGGAAAGCAGAGGATCGCAACCCTCTGGTTCCGCGCACGCCGTTGGGACGAGCCTCGCGCGCACTGAGTGTCCTGAGAAGCGCGTCTGCTAGGCCGTTATGACGCAGCAGGACGCGTTAGAGAACGCCGCTCGTCGCAACGGAGAGGCCGACGATCGGCGGGCACAGCGCAAGTCCCAAGTGAAACTGCGCGGACCAACTGAAGTGCATCACCGCGCGAACGTTGTTGAGGATGGGCTGCCTCTCTATCGAGGCAACCCATCGGTCATCGAATCAGTCGACGAGAGGCCACTCTGGCAACGTGACCTTGAGCGGCTTGTCCGACCGGTAGCCGAGCTCGTACTCCGCCTGCACGATCGTGTGGATCTCGTGGGTGCCTTCGTAGATCATCGCGCCGCGCGAGTTGCGGAAGTAGCGCTCCACCGGGAACTCGTCGCTGTAGCCGTAGGCGCCGTGGATCTCGACCGCGTTGTTGGCGGCGTCGAAAGCCGCTTTGCAGTTCGTCCACTTCGCCATCGAGCACTCGCGGGTGTGGCGGCGGCCGACGTTCTTCATCCAGCCGACCTGGTAGTACAACAGCCGACCGATGTCGCGCCCCTGGACCATTTGCGCGACCATCTGCTGCACAAGCTGCTTCCGACCAATCTCTTCCCCGCCCACCTTGCGGTCCTTCACGTAGGTGCGGCAAGCGTCGAGACAGGCGGTGATGATGCCGACCGCGCCCGCGGCCACGGTGTAACGGCCATGATCGAGGGCGGACATCGCGACCTTGAAGCCGTCACCCTCTTCGCCCAGCATGTTCTCCGCCGGGACTCGCAGGTCCTCGAAGAAGATCTGGCCCGTGTTGCCGGCGCGGACGCCGAGCTTGCCATGGATCGACTTGCTGTGGAAGCCCTCGATCGTTCGGTCGACGATGAACGCCGCGTGGCGCGGCTTGTCGCCGGACTCCTCGAGGCGGGCGATCACGAGGAACTGGTCTGCGTAGTCCGCGAGCGAAATCCACGTCTTCTCGCCGTTCAGGACGTAGCTGTCGCCGTCCTTGCGCGCCATGGTTCGGATGTTGATGGCGTCCGAGCCAGCGTTCGGCTCGGTGAGGCCGAAGGCGCCAACGCGCTCGCCACGGGCGAGGGCCGGAAGCCAGCGCTGCCGCTGCTCCTCGGTTCCCCACTGCAGGATGGTCAGACAGTGGAGGCCGCTGTGCACCGACATCACGACGCGGGCCGAGGTGTCGGCACGCTCTAGCTCTTCGCAGGCGATTCCAAGCGAGATGTAGTCGGTGCCCGACCCGCAGTACTTTTCGGGGATGGCGATGCCGAGAACGCCGGCGGCGGCCATCTTCTCCAGCATCTCGCGGTCGCTGCGCGCCTCGCGGTCGCGCTCGGCAAGCCCCGGCAGCACTTCTTGCTGGCCGAACTTGTACGCCATCTCACGGATCAGCTCATGCTCCGCGGTGAGGGAGAAGTCCATGCTCCCATTGTACTGGCGCTTGGTCGGTACACGCCGGTGGGGGAATGAAGCTTGAGCTCAGTTTGCCGCGATGTTCGTGCCGAGCAGTTCGTTGATCGACGTGGTCTTCTGCGGCCTCAGATCGGGAGTCAGCCCGTTTGAAACGTAGATGCTCTTGACCGCGATCCCAAGCTCCGCCGAGACCCATTGAGTGGTCTTGCTGGTGCCTTCGTCGGAGGACTGAACGATTTCCTCCCGATAGGTCTCAAACGTTCCCGCCGGGACGGTCACGGATTCGATGCCGGTGATGGTTCGAGTAATCCTGAGATTCCTCTCGCCCGAACGCTCGAAGCTGGCACCGACGAAGAGGCGGCCGAACTCCAGAAAAATGGGCGGATCAATGGCGAACGCGCCGGTGCCCTGGTCGGTTCCAATTTGGAGCTGGTTGCCTGTCCCGGCCTCATACTCGATGAGCCATCCCGGGTTTATCGTCGGAGTGATTACCGTAATCGCGAGTTTGGGAACGCCGTTGAGTTCCCTCGTGCGCACCTCCATCTGGGTTTCGCGGACGGTTTGGAATGGCGTCCCGGTTGACTCAACCGTTAACGTGGTGCGGACGGTGTATTGGTCTCCCACTTCGAGTTCGCGAAGTGCCTTCTGTGGGGACTGAGGCGCCGATCCCCCGCCGCCGCAACCGGCGGCGAACAGGGTCAGAAGTAGGAACGGACCGGCGGGGCGTCGCATGCAGGCTATGGACGCGATCCCGCGTACGTTTGTTGCTTGGAGCCCGCTGCCTGGCCGGGCCGTGACCTGGCGCGGGCACAGGGGGCCGCTTAATGCGACCCCGCTCGCCTTCGACTTAACGAACGTTGGTGCTGATAAGCTCGACCGTGGAGGTCGTGGTCTGGGGTTCGTCCTCCATCGTGTCGTCGGCGCTGATCGACTCAGACTTCACGACGAAGCCGAGCGCAGGAGCGATCCAAGACCGGGTTGCGGTAGCACCGAACTCATTCATGGTGACCGAGTCGACGCGGAACGTCTGGAACGTTCCGGCGGGCACGGTCACCGTCTCGTAGGCACGAACGGCCATCGAGGTGCGGTTGCTTCCCTCTCCCTTCGTCTCATAGGTGTTGCCGATCACAAAGATACCGAACTGCTGGAAGAGGGGGGGATCGAGACGCGTCGCGCCCTCTCCGAACTCAGAGCCGACTTGCATCATGTCGCCGGTGCCTTCGGCATAGTCGAAGTACTGATAGGTGTCGAAGCCCCCGCCAGTGGTGAAAATCGCTCGCGTCGGAGTACCCGTAAGGTCTCGCAAGACAACCTCGTTCGTCGACGTGGCGGTGCTCTCCTCACGGTCGTTGGGGCGATCGATTGTGACCTGGACGCGATGCACGTACCGGTCGCCAACCTGAAGCTCCCTCAGGAGATTGGTCGTCGGTCGGATTCCGGAGTTCGAGCCAGAACCGCCACAGCCTGCGAGAAGGGCAGCACCAACAAACAAAAACGCACCTTTTCGAAACATCGCCAGAGATTGACCTTTGGCTGTGCGCAAATGACTAGCTCACGCAGAAAAGCGCGCATAGTTACGGGCACCCGATAAGGGTGCCCGTGAATCGCCCTCCCGCTGGCTCTTCGGGAGGACGACGAACGACGTTCAGTTGGACGGGTCGAGGTCGATGTTGGTCGACTGCAACTCGGTGGTTTCGGTGTCGGTCACGCCTTGGCCCTGGAACACGAGCACGCGCTTGATCGGCAAGCCGAGTCCGGGGTGAGTCCACTCCGTGACGTTCGCGGTCATCCCGTCGAGCGTGTACGAACCCGTGGCCTTCCAGGCCTTGAACGTGCCAGCGGGCACGGTGATCGTCTCTTGGCCCGTCACCGTGAGGGTGAACGTATCGGATCCATTAAGATTCAGATCCGAGTAGGTGGTGTTCTGACCGAAGGTGCCCGGGAACTGAACGAATTCCGTAACCGGCCGCTCAGTGCCGTCGGGGTCGACGAACCCCTCGAGCGTGTAGGCGCGCGTGGCCGAATTCTGCTCGTAGACGGTAAAACGCTCCGCTTCTCCGGTCGCCACCTCGCTGACGGCGAGAAGCGATCGGCCCTGGAAGTCGCGCGCCGAGGCGACGCGATCGCGCACGACGCTCTCGGTGGTCGTTCCGGATCCCGTGACGCTAACGATCGTGACGTTGTACTGCCACGAGTCGCCCGGACGAAGAATGCGGGTCTGGATCTCGGTGAGCGGGCTGTTCTGGCCGCGGCCGGTACCGTCGCCGCCGCATCCGGCTAAGGCGAGGAGGGGGAGGAGAGCAAAGACAGATCGGCGGAGCGTCATGCCCGCAGGTTACGCCGCGACTCCCCAGATAAACAAGGGTTGAATCCCGCTCCTCGGATTCACCTCCGAGGAGCGGGCAACAGACTTACGCCGTTTTGCGGCGTCGTCGCAGAAGGGCGATGAGGCCGACGCCGACGGCGGCGAAGGTTCCCGGCTCCGGAACGACGCGTACGACGCGACCACTAATGTCCGTCACGAGGATCTCGCCGTCGAAGTCCTGCTCGATGGCGACGATGCTCCCGAGATCGAGCGTGTGCTCAAGGAGGGTTCCGGACGACATCTCACCGTTTCCGCTGGGCACGAGTCCCAGCGAGAAGAATCGCTGTGAGACGAAGTCGCCGAAGAAGTACCGGCCCTTGAACTCTTCGCCGAGGAGTGATCCCCGATAGATGAATCCACCGGTGATGGACGATCCTAGGGAACGATCGTAGACGAACGTCGGCTTCGTGTCGGCGTAGGCGAGCGTTCCGACGCCCGTCGCCTGATTCCCCTCGAAAGGTGACCAACCGTAGTTGCGTCCTCCAGCCCCGAACGGCTCGTAGTTGATCTCTTCGAACGCGTTCTCACCGACGTCGGCAACCACCAGAGCGCCTGTTCCGCCCCTAGCTACGTCGTCGAAGGAGAACCGGAACGGATTTCGGTAGCCGAACGACCAGATCTCGTCGCGGGCACTCAGTCCGTCGTTCCCCTCGAACGGATTACCGTTGGTAAAGTACCGCGGTTCGGAATTGGTCGAACTCGCCGCCTCGTTCGGGCGGATGCGGAGCATCTTGCCCAGCAGAGAGTTCGGGTTCTGGGCGTTCTGATCGACGTCGTTCGGCCCGCCGCCGTCGCCGGTCGCGAGGTAGAGATAGCCGTCGGAGCCGAACTTGATCGTGCCACCGTTGTGGTTGGTGCCCGGGTGGTCAATCTTGAGGATGTCCAGCTTAGTGCTCTCGTCCAGGAAGTTGCCGGAGCTCGACTTCGTGAACCGAGAGATCGTGAGCGCCCCATTCGGGTCGGTGTAGTAGAGGTAGGCGTGGCCGGTCGTGCCGTAGTTCGGCGCGAAGGCGACGCTTAGAAGACCGCGCTCGCCGTTCGTGCTGATTTGGCCGGCACCGAACTGGAAAAACGTTTGGGAGCTGCCGCCGCTAAGCGACCGGATGGTGCCCCCCTTCTCCACGATGTATCGGGTGCCGTTGCCACTGGGGTCGACGGCGGTGTAGATGGGTTGAGTCAGGCCGCTGGCAACGACCTCTGTGCGCAATTGCGCGCACGCGCTGGCGGCGAGCACGATGCTCGCGGCGGAAACGATGCTTCGGTACGGACGGATCATAGGAGACCTCCTGCCGGGGATCGACGCCCGGTAAGACGGAGGCACACCTGGTAAAAGGTCACATTCTCGTCGAAGTTTTTCCTGTCGTTAACGCACGACTCTGTTGAGGCGACCCGGAGATCGAGCTTGTTCGACTTATATCGCCTCCTGAAATATAATTTCCGTACCCAGCAAATCGGGATATGGGTTCCACTATTGAACCTAAACCTCTGAGCGCATGGGCCATCCGGACCAGTGCCGGGGCAATCATGTGGTCCACATCTGAGACTTGGCTCGGGTGGAGTTGCCGATGCATTGCAGTAGGTTGGCACGATCTTCGGCCGGGACTTAGGGCCCAGCGGCCTAAGGCTTCCAGCGGCAAACCCTTAGTGGTAAGTTGGGAACAGCTCCCGAGCTATCCAACGTAGGTTGCGCGTCGCATGAAGAGATCGTTCGCCCTCATTCCCCTTCTATTCCCCGTCCTCGCGCTGGCGCAGGACACCGTTCTTCCCTCCGAGGGCTCGCTGGCCTCGATCCTCAACCCGCTCAAGGCGCGCTCCGTCGGCCCCAACACTATGGGCGGCCGCATCGTCGAGCTCGGCGTCTACGAGCGCGACCCCCGAATCTTTTACGTGGCCTCCGCCTCCGGCGGCCTCTTCAAGACCGAGAACGCGGGCGTCACCTTCAAGCCCGTTTGGGATCGCGGCACCACGGTGTCGCTCGGCGCCGTGGCGGTAAGCCAGAGCGATCCGAACGTCGTTTGGATCGGCACCGGCGAGGATACGTCCCGAAACTCGGTCGCCTGGGGTGACGGCGTGTACCGTTCCACGGACGGCGGCAAGACGTGGCAGCACATGGGGCTGAAGGAGACGATGCACATCAGCCGGATCGCGATCGATCCGCGCGACCCGAACGTCATCGTCGTCGGCGCTCTCGGGCGCCTCTGGGGTCCGAACGTCGAGCGCGGCATCTTCCGGTCGACCGATGGCGGCAAGACTTGGTCCCACGCCCTGCGCCTCGACGAGAACACCGGCTGCATCGACCTCGACGTCGATCCGCGAAATCCGAACGTGATGGTCGCCTCGATGTGGGAGCGACGACGATACGCCTACGACTTCGTGTCCGGCGGCCCGAAGAGCGGCATCTACAAGTCCACCGACGCGGGCAAGACCTGGCGCAAGGTGAGCAAGGGCCTCCCCACCGCCATGATCGGCCGCGTCGGCATCAGCCACTTCCGAAAGGATCCGAAGGTGCTCATCGCGACCGTCGAGTACAAGATCGATCCCAAGGCGGAAGAGAACGAGAAGCCGAAGCGTCCCGCCGATGGCGGCGCAGTACGCAACTACGCGGGCGGCACCTTCAAGTCGACCGATGGCGGCGAGAGCTGGAAGCGCGTCAACTACCTCAATCCGCGGCCGTTCTACTTCTCCACGCCGGTCCAGGATCCGAGCGACGACAAGCGAATCTACGTCCTCGCTGACAGCATGTACATGAGCGAGGACGCGGGCAGCACGTTCAAGACGCTCAACCTTCGCGTGCACCCGGACTTCCACGACCTGTGGATCAATCCGAACGACAATGGGCACATGATCGCAGCCACCGACGGCGGCGTTTACGAGACGCGCGACCGAGGTCAGGCTTGGCGCATGCTCAACGGCATGGCGATCGGCCAGTACTACGCCGTGGGCTTCGACATGCGGCGTCCCTACTGGATCTACGGCGGCCTTCAGGACAACGGCTCTTGGGGCATCCCGACGCAGACGACCCGCGGCGGCGTCGCCTACTACGACGCCACCATGACGTCGTGGGGCGATGGCTTCCACGTGCAGGTCGATCCCACCGACTGGACTACGGTCTACTCCGAGAGCCAGGGCGGTGCGGCGGTCCGCGTCGACATGAAGGGCGGGCCTTCCCGTTCCATTCGACCGCGCGGCGAGCAGGGCGAGCGGCTTCGCTTCAACTGGAGCACGCCCTTCATCCTCAGCCCCCACAACCCTCGCACGATCTACTTCGGTGCGAACAAGCTGTTCAAGTCCGTGAACCGCGGCGACAGCTACAAGGCGATCTCACCGGACCTCACGACCAACGATCCGAACAAGCAGCGCGCGGGCCAGCGAAGCGTCACGCCCGAGGCGACCGGCGCCGAGATGCACTGCACCATCATCACGATCTCGGAGTCGCCGATGAAGCAGGGGCTCCTGTACGTAGGCACCGACGACGGGCTGGTGCACGTGAGCAAGGACGACGGAGCCAGCTGGAGCGAGATCGGAAAGAACATCTCCGGTCTGCCGCGAAACACCTGGTGCTCGCGCGTCGCCGCCTCCAAGCACGTTGAGGGGCGCGTCTACGCGACGTTCGACGGCCACCGAAGCAACGACTTCAAGCCGTACGTGTACGTCTCGGAAGACTTCGGCCAGACCTGGAAGCCGCTGACGACCGGCCTTACCGACGGCGACTCGATGTACGTGATCACCGAAGGCGAGCGCAACCCGGACCTCCTGTTCCTCGGCTCCGAAATGGGTCTGCGAGTCTCCCTCGACCGAGGCGCGAGCTGGACGAAGTACCGCAGCAACTTCCCCACTGTCGCCGTCCACGACCTGAAGATCCATCCGCGCGAGCTCGATCTCGTGATCGGCACCCACGGCCGATCGATCTGGACTCTGGACGTGAGCGCGCTCGAGCGGCTTACCGCCGGCGAGACGAGCAAGGATGTGGCCGTTTTCCAGCCGCAGGACGTTCTGCAGCTCGGCCGCATCAGCCGCGGCATGTATGACGGCGACCAGAACTTCATGTCGCCGAACAGCCAGCCCGGCACCCGCATCTACTACCACCTGAAGCAGCCGGTCAAGGGCGACGTCCAGGTGATCGTGAGCGACGTCTCCGGCGCCAACACCCAGAGCTACACCGGCACGAACGAGGCTGGCCTCAACGTGGTGGAGTGGAACGGCCGAATCGAGGGCCGCGTCGCCGCCCCGGGCGAGTACCGAGTCACGGTGAAGGCCGACGGCAAGGAGTACACGACCAGCGTCCGAGTCGTGGACGCCTCGCAAGGGCTCTAACAAACGGCAAGGGACGAGGGACTCGATCTGGTCTCTTGTCCCTCATCCCTACTCCCGCGCCTTGATTCCGCTCTTCTGAGCGAGCAACGCCGCCTCGGTGCGGTCGTTGACCTGGAGCTTCTTCAGGATTGCGCCGACGTGGCTCTTCACCGTCTTCTCGCTGAGGAAGAGCTTGTCGGCGATCGCGGCGTTCTTCATGCCGGCCGCGATGCACTCGAGCACCTCGACTTCGCGGCGGCTCAGTTCGGCGAACAGCTTCCGATTGTGAAGCGCGGATGCCGACAGCCGCGTGAACTCACCCATGACGCGTGCAACCAGGGCCGGGTTGAGGTACCCCTCGCCCGCGTGTGCGGCGCGCACCGCGCCTCGAATCTCATCCAGCCCGGCGTCCTTGAGCACGTAGCCACTAGCGCCAGCCTTGATTGCGTCGAAGACGTTCTCATCGTCGCCGAACTTCGTGAGGATGACCACGTGCGCCTCCGGCAGCTTTGCCCGGATCTCGCGGGTTGCCTCGATGCCGTTCATCCTCGGCATCTCGATGTCCATGAGCAGCACGTCCGGACGAACGACCATCGCCTCGGCCACCGCCTGCTGTCCATTCGGCACATCGGAGACGACGAGAAAGTCGGGCTCGAGCCTTAAGAGCTCGGTGAGCGTTCGTCGAAGAAGGGCGTCGTCCTCCGCCACCAAGACTCGGATGCGTGCGTCGGCCATGGCGCCATTGTATCGGTAGCCGGCGCTTGCGGCTTGGCCCCACTCGTTGTATAGTGCGCGCCGATGGACATCGTCGACGCCCTCCTCGACTCCTGGGACCGTCAGGTTCGCATCTTAACCGCCGTCGGCTCCCGAGTAGACGAATCGAACCGCAAGGCCAAGCCCTCTGAGGATGGCTGGCCGCTCGATCATCAGCTCGCCCACATCCATGCGGTTCGTAAGGAGTGGCTGTCGCAGCTCTCCCCGGAGCGCGGCAACGCCCTCGGTGACACCTTCACGGACGGTTGGTTCACACCGATCGACGATCTTCAGGCGATCCGAAGTCAACTCGACGCGAGCGCCATCGCGATTCGCGCTGCGGTTCGCGAGGCGTTGCAGAACCCGGGAACGAAGGTAGGTGCGTACGATCACCCGGTGCTCTTCCTGCAGCACATGGTGTGGCACGAGGGATGGCACGTCGGCCTGATCCTGCTCGGGCTCAGGCGCGCCGGACAAGAGCCACCGGAGGAGTGGGAAGAAGCCCACATCTGGGGCGAGTGGCGTACGGAAGAGCCGTACGCCCCCGTGACTAACCCCTAGGAAGAATTTGGGGGCGGAGATACTTTTCCGCCGCTGCGATTAGCGCTCGGCGCGCACACCGAGCGCCAAGCAGATCCAGCCCGCCATAAAGCTAAGGCCACCGAGCGGGGTGACCGCACCGAGCCATCGCTGCTGAGCCAGGACTAGCACGTACAGTGATCCGCCGAAGATCGCGATGCCGGCGACGAACAGCCAGCCGGCGGTACGGAGCAGCCGCGAGGAGGAGTGGGCCGCCAGCAGGCCGACGAGGATGAGCGCGATGGCGTGCATCGCGTGGTACTGCACGCCCGTTTGCCAGGTGGCGAGATCCCGCTCCGAGACACCAAGGCGCTCTCGCAGGATGTGAGCGCCGAACGCCCCGAGGACGACCGCGACGAACGCCAGCAAGGCGCCCAGGGACACAAACGTGCGGTTCATGTCCCAAAGGGTACCGGCGGCTTAGTCCGGCGTGGAGATGTCGACCCGGTTGTTCGGCTTGTCGAAGTTCACCTTCGCTCCGAGCGCCTCGGTGAGGAAGCGCAGCGGAACGAGCGTGGTGCCGCGAACGACCGACGGCTTCACGTCCATGAGGATCTCCGCTCCATTCTTGCGGGCAATGGGATCGCCGACGCGAAGCTGCACGTCCTCGTTGTTGCGTCGGGCCGTGATCAGCCGGTTTGCCGGGTCGTACTCCACATACGCCCCGATCGCCTCAAAGACGCCGCGCAGGGGCACCATCACTCGTCCCTTCACCGTTTGGGGCGGAGCGGTGCGAAAAGCGACCGGCTTGCCGTCGACGGTAACAACGAGAGGCGGAGGCCCTTGGGCAAGAAGCGAGAGGATGGCAGCGGCAATGATCTTCATGTTCTACTCTGGCCTGTGTGAAGCCGATGGCCTAGCCGGAGTTCCGCAGCGGGAACCTGCCCTCGGGCGTGCGAGTCGTTCGACCTAGGAGGTTTGCGTCCTTAGCACGCAACCACAGGGAGAGCAACCAGATGTCACCAACCATTTATGCGGCCTTTAGGGACGCGGCGCACGCAGAGAGTGCCGCTGGCGCGCTGATCGACCACGGGATCAAGGCAGACGCCATCAGTCTCGTTGTCAGCGAGGAATACCACAAGCGCCGCGGCACGCCGGACGATCCCGAGCTGAACTACACCCAGCCGACGTTGGTCTCCGGCCCGGCCGGATCGACCGGGCGGTTCGACCCGCTGAACAACGACCTGCATACGGCAGCGGGCAGTCCGATCCTGCTCAACGGAGCCAACAATGGCCCTGTCGGCGAGTCGGCAGAGCTCGACCTCAACCCGGCGCAGAACGACTATCCGCGCACCGGCTCCACCGTGCCAACGGAGTTCTCGTCGAGGCCGCCGAACGCCAAGTACGACTTCAACCCGGATTTGGACAAGCGGGACTACAACTCGGATTACGTGGCGGATGTGGATCGCGAGAACCGTAAAGAGGCCGAGCGCGACATGTCTCGCCGGAACCCGGACAACCTCTCGAAGGAGGCGGACGAGGGCCTGGAGATCAATCGATCGGACAATCCGACCTCCGCTCGAGAGACCGACCGGACCATCGGCGCGCCGGTCTACGATCACGAGCGGGCGGCCAAGCAGGGCCTCACGACCACGACGATCGGCGATGCCGCCGACGCCGCCAAGAAGGGCGTCGTAGCCGGGCTTGGCGTCGGCGCTATTGCCGGCCTCGCCGCGCTTCTGGTCCCCGGCTTCGGCCTTGTGATCGGCGGAGGAGCGCTGGCGACAGCGCTGGCTGGTCTCGCTGCCTCGGCCGGTGCCGGCGGCGTTGCCGGCGGCGTGGTTGGCTACCTCAAGGACCAGGGTGTTCCCCCAGCGGACATTCCTCGGTATCAGCAGGCATACGACGCGGGCGGCGCCATTCTGCAGATCCACGTCGAGGAAGGGGACGACCGAGCCAAGGTCGAGCAGATCCTCAGTAAGTACGGCGCGGTAAGCGTCGACAAGTACGGATACGCCGCGTGATGCGCGTTTTCCGAGGCGCGGACCTGGCAGGGTCGGATGAGTTCTTCCAGATACTGGAGACCACCGACCGATGCCAGGTCGCCGTGATGGTCCTGGCGGACGGCGAGACCTCCGGCGAGCACGGCACGGACCACCCCCACGCCGATCAGGTGTTGATCGTCCTCGAAGGGGGTGGTGAAGTTCGGTGCGAAGAGGAGACCGTCCGGCTTGCCCCAGGCGACGTCGCGATCATCCCGGCCGGGGCAAGGCACCAAGTGTTTGGCCCCAACCGCACCCTCAACGTCTACATGCCGGTCGCTTATCCGGCCTGACCAATTCCCCTCTCCCTTACCCCGGTTACTCCGGGGTAAGGGAGAGGGAAATCCGTTTACCGCTTGATCTGAACGCGGGCCGGCTCGCTGTTCTCGTCTCCGGTACCCAGCGTCGTCGCGGTGATCGTGTACGTGGTGCCGCGGCCGGTGCCGAGCGTCTCCAGATTGAACGCCTTCGTCTCCCAGAGACCGGCGTCGTCCGCCTCAACGATCTGCTCGCCGAGCGTTCCGTTGAACGCCAGCACCCCCAGCGCTCTCGCCTGATAGTCGATCCGAACGAGGACTCGGGCACGCTTGCCGGCCTTGCCGCGAACGACCACGTTGCGTCCAGCCGCATCCGCCGCCGTTGGCGAAGAGATAACCGGCGCCGCAGGTGGGCCAGCCTTGGCGGCAACGTTGACCTGCGCGTCCGAGGTGAACGTCTCGCCGGCCTTGGTGCGAAGCGTCGCCGTCACCGGCTCGTTGTTGAAGTCGTCGCCCGTTCTCACGGTGTACTCGGCGACGTAGCGACCCGGCTCCGTTTCGACCATCGCTCGGTTCACGAGCTTCTTGCCGACCGTGTACGTCGCCGTTCCGCCCGGCTCTCCCGTCAACGTGAACGTCAGCACCTGCCCAGGCGCGAGCCTCTGATCCGCGTTGTGGTTGAACGTCTTGATGACGTCGGCGTTCGTGACGACGTTGAACTCCCACGACTTGCTGACCTGGTTGCCCGCCTTGTCACGGGCAGTGACCACGGCTGTGTGCTTGCCCGGCGCAAGCTGCTCGTCCGGCCGGAACGTCAAGAAGGTGTTCGTGATCGTCACGTCGTTCGTAACGTCGCGGCCATCCAGAGTGAGCCGGACGGACTCCCGCTCGATTCCGCTGCCGGCATCCTGGAGTGTCGCCGTGATCGTCGGTCGGCGGCGAGTGACACGATCTCCCACGCCCGGCGTTACTTCTCCGATAACGGGCCCCTGGTTGTCCACCTGGACTGCGGCCGCGGATTGGATCAACCGCTCGCGAGTTCCGACGCGAAGCCGTGCAATGGCAGATCCACGTCCGGTGGTGGTGGTTCCGGTCGGCACGGCGTACGTCGCCTGGTACCGTCCCGGGCTCACTTCCCGCATCTCAATCTCGTCGGTCAGACCCGGGATCTGAAGGGCGGCCTTGCCGCCGGGCGAGCCTTCTAGGGTGTAAGTGACTCGACTGCCAGCCCGGAGATAACCCTCCTGATCGGCTGTAAACGAGTTGATAGCAAGCTCCCCGGGAGTCGTCGTCCCGGATCCCGTGCCGCCTCCCGGACGCGGAGGGGTGTAGTTGTTCGGGTCCTGCGCCCCGGCATCTTGAGTCGAGATGTTTACGGCTTGCGCGGCCGCGTCCCATCGGACGTCCGCACCGAGTGCCTCACCCATGAAGCGAAGCGGGACGAGCGTGCTGCCCCGATACTCCTGCGCCGGCACATCGAGCGAAACCTGCCGCCCGTTGACGGTAGCAACGCGCTCTCCAAGTCGGAGCTGCAGGTCGACGTCTCCGCGCGTGGCCGTGACGATACGGCCGTTCGGGTTGTAGCTGACGTAAGCCCCAAGTCGCTCCATGACGCCGCGAAGCGGCACCATGACTCTGCCCTGAACCTGCTGTGGCCCCACGCCGTTGAACGTCACGGGCTGCCCGTTGACATTGACGCCGATTCCTTGAGCGGCGGCGGATCCCGCGATCACCGCGCTGGCCGCTAACGCGACCCATCCCTTTCGAAGTTTCATCTGGAGTCTCTCCCAACCGAGCCGCGCGATGGCGGCCCGAATTAATTGCGGTTTGTCTACCGGTTGGACATGCGCCGTTCCCGCACCTGTTCTGAAGGTGGGTCTAACGGGCAAGTTGGCGGGTGCCTGCCTCAGCCGGTTCGTTGAGGCACACGAGTCGAGCTTCGACTATGCTGGTAGCGATGCGCAGCCGCTTCCTTCCCCTGGCTCTCGCCCCAGCGCTCTTGGCCGCACAGGTCGATGAGGGTTACACGAAGAAGATTCGTGAGTTCACAACGGAGCCCTTTTTCTTGACCGACTTAGTCGACCACTTGCCCGCAAGCAAGACCGTCCCCACGCCTGAAGGATTCTTGGGACACATCGCGGGTGCCCCTGACGTGCTCTCGTACAGCAAGCAGTGTACCGATTACCTGAGGGCGCTGGAGAAAGCGAGTCCGAGGGTCCGAGTCGTCTCGCTTGGAAAGAGTGAGGAAGGCCGTGAGATGGTGATGGCGATCATCTCCGACGAAGAGAATCTCAAGCGCTTGGGCGAGTACAAGCGCATCAACGCTCTGCTGGGTGATCCGCGGCAGATCAAGGGCGACACCGAGGCCGAAGCCCTGATCAAGCGAGGACTGCCCATGTATTGGGCGACGGGCGGAATGCACGCTCCCGAGTCGGGCCCACCCGAGATGATCATGGAGCTCGCCTACCGGCTCGCCGTTAGCAAAGATCCGCGCATCAAGACGATCCGGAAGAATGCTATCGTAATGCTAACCCCAGTGCTCGACGTCGACGGCCGGGACCGTGCCGTGGACCTCTACCGCTACCGTAAGACGAACCCGACGAAGCGCCCGATCCCGCTCGTCTACTGGGGCAAGTACGTCGCGCACGACGACAACCGCGACGGGATGACGCTCTCGCTCCAGCTCTCGAAAGCCGTCACTCGCACGTGGCTCGACTTCAAGCCGCTCGTCTTCCACGACCTGCACGAGTCGGTTCCCTACCTCTACATTTCCACCGGTACGGGTCCCTACAACGCATGGGTCGATCCCATCCTGGTGTCCGAATGGCAGGAGCTTGCCTACCACGAGGTGCAGGGGATGACGGCTCGCAACGTGCCAGGCGTCTGGACGCACGGCTTCTACGACGGTTGGGCGGCGAGCTACGGGATGACCGTGGCGAACGGCCACAACGGCATCGGTCGCTTTTACGAGACTTTCTCCGGCGGCGGTGCCGACACTGGCATCCGGGCCTCGACCTCCCAAGCTAATCGCGAATGGTATCGGCCGAACCCTCCTTTCCCGCGGGCCAGGTGGTCAATCCGCAACAACGTCAACCTGTCGCAGTCTGCCCTCCTCCTCGGAATGCACAAGGTGGCCACCGAGAAGGAGAAGTTCCTACGCAACTTCTATCTCAAGTCCAAGCGGTCGGTGGCCAAAGCCCGCGCCGAAGGGCCCGCCGGGTGGGTCTTCCCCTCCCAGCCCGAACGTCAGCGCCCACTGAACATGCTGCTGAAGACGCTCCAGGATCACGGATGCGAAGTGCACCAGCTCAGCCAGGACGTCGAAACGACCGACGGCAAGCTGAAGGCGGGTGCGTACGTCGTGCGAATGGATCAGCCGTACAGCCGAATGGCGGACATGCTGCTCGACACGCAGTACTACAAGCCTTCGGATCCGCGGTCGTACGACGACACCGGCTGGTCGCTCGGCCCGCTCTTCGGCGTGGACAACGTGCGAGCCAAAGACGTCAAGCTGCTCGACGCTCCGATGCGGCTCATGCCCGCGATCCAAGTGCCTCGCTTCGGCACCCCGTCGTTGGAGAAGAAAGCTCGCATCGCCCTCGTCCACACATGGACGAGCACTCAGGACGAAGGCTGGGCGCGACTCGCGCTCGATCAGATCGGCGTTTCCTACGACTACGTGTCCGTGCACGAGCTGCGCGACAACGCCAAGCTCCGGGACAAGTACGACACGATCCTGATTCCGCAGACAAGCGGATCCGCCCAAACCATCGTGAACGGCCTCCCGAGTTACGGCGAGCCGCTGCCTTGGCAGGCCTCGACCGAGTATCCCAACCTCGGCGGGCCGGACAGCAGTTCCGATATCACGGGAGGAATCGAGCTGCAGGGGCTCACGAATCTGAAGCGATTCGTCGAGGCCGGCGGCACGCTCGTTTGCATCGGTAACGCGGCAAGGGTGCCGGTGGAGTACGGACTCGTCAGCGGCATCTCCACCGCGGCTCCCCGGGACCTGAACGCCCCGGGCGGCGTGTACCTCACGGAGAGGGTCTCCAAGGACGCCGACGTCCTTCGCGGTTACGGCGACACCCACGCGGCCTACTTCAACATGAACACGATGCCGATGTTCAACATCGGTGGTCCAAGCACGTCAGCGGCGGCAACCTCCTCCGGCCGGTCGAGCGGACGGGGTTCGCTGACGGATCCGGATGTGATCCAAGGTCGTGCCCCCTACACGCCTAAAGAACAGCCCGGGGACGTTCCTTCTGGCGGCACTCGTTGGACACCTCCGGCGGGCAATCAGCCGAAGGTGCTGCTCCGATTCGCGGATCGCGAGAAGGTGCTGATGAGCGGAATGATCGAGAAGCCAGAAGAGCTTGCCGGGCGGCCCGCAGTCGTCGAGTGCACCCTTGGCAAAGGGCGGGTCTACCTGTTCGGCATCAATCCCTTTTGGCGTGGCCAGACGGTTGGCTCCTACCAATTGGTGCTCAACGCGATCGCGGGCAGCGTGCCCACTCCGGCCAAGTAGCCGAGAATCTGCCGGCGTCCTAGGGACGCCGGCCCGCGCCTCTAATCGCCGCCTACGTCTTCCATCCACGCGCGAAGGACTTCGCCCACGCTCCACGCCTGCCACGGGCAGCCCCCGGGGCTCTGCGGCTCGTCGCCATCGTACACCTCGGGAATCCCGCCGAGGCCGTAATCCTCGAGCATCGACTTCGCGTTCCGAAGCACCCGCTTTGCCTCTTGGCGGTCGTTGGTGAACTTGACCAGTGCCGTCACGTACGGGCCGAGCAGCCACGGCCAGACCGTGCCCTGGTGGTAAGCCGCGTCGAGCTCCGGAAGCGAGCCGCGGAACCTGCCCCGGTACCCAGGCTCTTTGGGCCCCAGGGTGCGAAGCCCATTAGGCGTGAGGAGCTCGCGCGTGATCACGCCCAGCGCTTGCCGAGCCCGCTCGGGGCGAACGGGCGAAAACGGCACGGCCATCGCGATCAGCTGGTTCGGCCGCAGCGACGCGTCCATGGGATCGACCGTGTCCAAGTAATGACCGCGCACCTCGTGCCAGAACTTACGGTCGAAGCTCGCCTCGGCGCGTTCCGCGTCCTCTCGGTAGCGCTCCGAGGTGAATCGAAGCGGAACGGTTCCCTCCATTCGCCCGCTGAGCCACTCAAGGATGCGCAGCAGGTTGATCCAGAGTCCGTTGATCTCAACTGGCTTTCCGTGCCGGGGCGTGACGACCCAGTCGCCGACCTTAGCGTCCATCCAAGTGAGCTGCACGCCCGGCTCCCCCTGCCGCAAGAGGCCATCGGAAGGGTCCACACCGATACCGAACTGAGTTCCCTTGACGTGCCAGTCGTAGACCTCCTCGAGCGCCCGCAGCATCTGCTCGGCAAACGACTGGTCCCACTGCGCTTGCAGCGTCTTGTACACCGCATTGGCAAACCACAGGGTCGCGTCGACGGTGTTGTAGTCGGGCTTCTCACCCTTCTCCACAAATCGGTTCGGGATCAGGCCCTGGCGCATCTGCCCGGCGTAGTCGGCCAGGATCTGCCGCGCCTCGGGCACGCGACCCGTGTGCAGGCAGAGACCGGGCAGCGCTATCATCGTGTCTCGCCCCCAATCGGTGAACCACGGGTACCCCGCGATAATCGAGGACCGCTCTTCCGTGCGCACGAAGAAGTGGCTTGCCGCAGCCTTCAACTGGTTGCTCAGCCGGTAGTCCTTTGGAGCGATCTCCTCATCGAGCGGCATCGGCTCGACCCCGGGCGCTGTCGAGGCGACGAGTCGCGCCGTCTCGCCCGGCGCTAGGGTGAACCTCAGTTCGCACGGGCAGAACAGATCGTCCCGAGGAGGAAGCCCGCGCTCCGACTCACGAACGTGCTCGAATCGGTAGTACCAGCCATGAACGGGCTCCCGACGGGCACCCTGGTGCCCGAGGTGCAGAGCCACGCCGCCGTGCTCGACGACCGTTCGTTCGCCCTGAAACAGCAGTCGTTGCGGGTAATCGCGATCTTCGATGAACTCTTGGTGATGATCCTTGTGCGACACCAGCGGGCGGAGAGTGAGGAGGAGGGGACTCGTCCCAGCGTTCCGGTAAGCGATGGTGACCGCGTTCTCACCTTCGTGGAGCGCGAGGCGCTTGACGACCTCCATCCCGGCGACGCGGTACTGCCACTCTATGAAGTGGTCGGCGCTGAAAGCGCGGAGATAGTGGAACCCTTCCGGGTAGATCGCCCCCGGATATTGGTTCGCTGAGATCCCGAGAGGGTTCGCTCCTGCCTGGACGAAGGCGTCGACGGCGGCAAGGAGCACCATCCGCCCAGTCGGCGGAGTGGTCGCCGCGATCAAGTGACCGTGGTAGCGGCGGGTGTTGATGCCACTCGCGGTTCCCATCGCGTAGCCGCCAAGTCCGTTGGTGAGAACCCACTCACGACGACTGGAGACCTCGAGGTTCCGGCACTGCTGCTCGTCCAGGGTGTAACGCATCCGTCGTGGGAGCTTACTTCGGTGGAGTGGCGTTTCCGGGCGGTGTCGGCCCACTGATAACGGTTCTTGTGGTCGGCTGCGACCGCCTAAACTCGCGACGTCGCAGAAGGTCGTAGAACTCATCCAGCCGGAACCGGACGCCGATGTTGTACGTGCTCGGCCGCTGTCGGTACAGGATGAACGGCTCGAGGCAACCGACGACCTGGGAGATCCGATACTCGCGATCGAAGAAGCCGAGCTGTCGATCCCACTTTGTCAGATAGCTCACCTTCGTCGGTCCGAGGTTCAGGTCGCCTCGCAGGGCGAAGCCAGACTTCGCCACGAGCCGGTCGATGTCGTACTCCGCCGTTCCGACTTCCTGACCGAGGAACGCACCGGCGGCAAGCGTCACCTGCGGCACAGGCTGATAGGTGGCACCGATGAGGGCACGCGTCCACCCGAACTGCCGGCCGCCGATGAACGCTTGGGCGTCGAGGCGGACCAGAGACTGCACCCGAGGGGCGATCTGGAACGTCGGCAGGCTCAGCGTCCCGCGAAAGACGGCGCGGGCCAACGTGGCTTCGCTTGCACGGCTGATCGTCTGCAGTCGCGCCTGCCCGGTGTAGCCGAAGCCACGCTGCTCTCCTCCCTGCTCGTAGATCGCCTCGAGCGGCTTACTGAACGTCACGTCCCCGCCGCGGTCGGTGACGCCCGAGTTGAAGTTCGAGCCGAGGCTGATCGACTTCTGGGGCGTACGGTAGAAGCGGTACTCCTGGTCCGGGCGGAGGATTTCAACGTTGTCCAGGTAGCCCGCGCGGAACCGCTCGCCGAACTCCGACTCTGGGGTGAGGAACGTGGTGATTCGCTCCGTCGGCAGCAGGGTACGCGTCACGTTGAGGCCGAGACCCGGCTTGCTCCCAGGGAAAGCACCCGCAATCGCGTTTAGGTTCGTCCGAGGATCAAGCAGGAAGCCGCTGTTCCAGGCGACGCCCAAGCCCTGGCCTCGGCGATAGGAGAAGGAAGGAATATTGAATCCTTCCGTCCGCGGGTTCAGATTAAAGCTCCGGTCCGGAACGGTGACGATCTTGCGGCCGAAAAGGTAGAGCGTCGGGCGTTCCGCACGGCCGGTCTGCCCCGGGCGAATCGTCAGCTTCCTACTTCGGATCTGATACAGCGGCGGATCGTTGCGGCAGCTCGATCCGGCCACGTCGTAGAACGTCCACAGCTCGGGCGTCAGCTCCGCCCGGCGTGCCGAGATCGACACGTTAGCGATCAGCGCCTGGATATTGTCGGCCTCACCGGTTCGATTGGTAGGATCCCACGAGAACTTCAGGTTGTCCGCGGTGAGCGTCGCGTCGGGGTCCTCCAAGCGAACGTTGCCCGCCGCTTCGGCCGTTCGATTGTTTCGATCGATCACCAGCCGCTCGGCGCGCACCGTCGTTGGGCCGTATTGCGCCACGACCCCGCGGGAGAAGGTGCCGATGCCGGTCGCCGGATCGAAGTTGACGACCTCGGACGTGACGATGAGGTCCGGATCGATCTGGATGGTCTGACGGGCCGGGACCGTCGGCGTATCCTGGGCGGCCGTCACAGCGACGGTCGGCGAGGAGGCAGCGTCTGGGGTGGTGGCGGGGCCACCCTGGGCCGCCATAGCCAGTCCGGCCAGCGCGGTCGGGAGCCACGGCATAGGCATCAGGGGTCAGATTGTACCGTCGCCCGATTCGTTACGGGAAAGTTGAACGTTGGGCTTTCCGCACCCCGTCGTGTAGGATGAAGTGGCCACCGCGATTACCACCATGACCGACGCGAAGATTCACCACGGACTAGCCCCTGCAGAAGCGGCGGCTCAGGAGCGCCAGTGGGTAAGCCGCTGCCGCGTAGGCGACGAGACGGCCCTCGGGTTCCTGATCACGCGCCACCGAAGCCGGCTCGTCCGAACCGCGACGAACCTCCTCCGTGACCGCCATGAGGCGGAGGACGTGGCGCAGGAAGCGTTCCTGAAGGCATTCCGCGAGATCGCGAAGCTTCGCGACGACCGGGCGTTTAGTGGCTACCTCTATCGAATCTGCGTTCGCCTCTGCATGGACCGGCTGCGACTGAAGCGAGCCGAGCTCGTTGAGTTCGACAAGGCCGAGCCGCACGCGGGCGGCGCCGTGGAGAACAAGGTGGTGGTCGAGAAGCTGCTCGATCAGCTGCCGGCCGAACTTCGGACCACGCTCGTCCTGCGTGAAATGGAACAGCTCAGCTACGAGGAAGTCGCGGAAGTGATGCGGGTTCCCATCGGTACGGTGCGTTCGCGCCTTCACACGGCGCGGGAGCGGTTCCGGAAGCTGTGGATCGAGGCGGTGGGGAGTGAGGCTTAACCGCCGCGCCTGCCAAAAGTTTGAGCGTCTCGTCGGTGAACAGCAGGATCGCGATCTCGGTCCCCGAGAGCAGCGGTTCGTGGATCGTCACCGCGACGCCTGCGAGGCGTGCCAGGAGACCGAGTTCAGCTCTTCCCTTGCGCTGAACATGCTCCGGGAAGCGTCCCTCGAACCCGAGATCGACGCCGGCTTCGATGAGAGAGTCCTCCGACGCGTTCGCGTGGACCGCGTCCGCACGGGGATTGGCTACTGGTCGCCAGCCTTCGTTGGCGCCGCCATCGCCTGCGTCGCGATCTTCGTCGCGCTACACCTCGCGGCGGCTCCTGTCCAGGGAGTCAATCGAGACGTAGCGGGCACTGAGGCGCGCCGAGACACGGTCACTCGCCCCGTACCAAGCCTCGAGCTCGATCACGTTCCGCAGTTCGTCAGATGACGACGGCGGGCCGGGCATTCGCCGGCGCGGTCTTTGGGGCCCTGCTCACGCTGGTGCTGCACCCGACTTCGCGGCCGTACTTGGCCGCGTCCTTGACTCGGGTGCCGCCAGCGCGCCTCGCGGCGTACGTCGATAACCAGGCCCCGAGCGTAGCCCCTCCTCGAAGCCTCGATGAGGCCAGCTTGTGGGTTCAGCTCGCGTTCGAGCGGATGAATCGCCGCCAGCCTCTCTCCCCCGGGGAGTTCACGACGGTGCTCTCGATCGTCCGTCAGGCGGAGACGCGTGAGCCGCGGAACGCCTTCTGGCCCCAGTCCCAAGCGGCCCTCGAGTGGTCTCGCGGCAATGCCGATGGGGCGGAGGCGGCTTGGCTGCGTGCGGCACGCTGCGAGATTTGGAGCGACCACCAGACGCAGCGCCTCTTCAATGCTCGTAAGGCCATCGCGCAGTCGATGGGAGCCGAGCAAGCTTGGCAGCTCGGCTACCTGTACTACGCCCGATCCGGTGCCGGCGGGGTCATCATCGAGCGCGCCGCCCGTGGCATCCTCGGTCGGGCGGATCTGGAGAGCAAGCGAGGCCTGTCGCTGCGGTTCGCCACCGTGGCGAACGGCGAGATGCTGCGCACCGGTGCCCGGTCCGTCGCCACCGGCATGCGGGGAGCGAACATCGTCGAGCTTGCCGCTTACCCGGCGGGGCTCTCTCGCACTCCGAGTCCGAAGCGGCTTTGGGTGGGCCAGAACACCCTTCTGAACAACCTTACGAAGATTGGCATGGCCGACGAGGCAGAGCGGGCCCGCCAGATCTTCGGTTTCAATGAGGGCTGGCGCGCCTTTGCCGTCACCGACGACCAAGACGATCTTCCCCGCTGGCTTAGCTTCGCCGCGATCGTCACCGCCGGCATGACCAGCGCCTTGGCGGTCGTGGCAACCCTTGGCGGCGTGGTTTGGCTCGCGGGCAACCTCTTGGATCGGTTCTCGGGCGATCGCTCCGCCTTCGCCCTGCCTGGTATCGGAGCCGCTTCCCTTCTCTTCGGCGCGGCTACCTGGGGCCTGACGGAGTTCCCTCTTGCGGGTCTCGCCGCCGCTCTCTGCGCCGGATTTCTGATGGTGGCGCCGGAACGCGCTCGGCGGGTGCGGCCGGAGAACCTCGGGCCGCTCTTTGGATTCGTGGTGAGCACCTTGGCTCTGCTCTGCGGCCTGATGGTCATCGCGTACCTCATCGGCAAGACGAGCGGCGCGACCGCCCTCCTCCCAACCATCGGAGTGCCGGAGGAGTACATCAGCACCACCGTGCTCCCGGGCCTCTGCGCCGTCTTATTCGGGCTCCTCCTGCTGGCGGTTCCGATGTGGAGCCTCGTCCACCGGGTCGGAACGCCGCACGTTCTTGCCCTAGCCCTCAGGCGCTTCGGCGCGTTCCTCGGCATCTTCTTCCTGAGCCTTGGCGTCCTCCTCGGGCCGGTCGCCGTGTACGCCGACCGTCAGATCGGGCAGACTCTCGATCAGCTAGTCGGTAACGAGCCGGTCTACTACTACTTGCGCCAATGAGTCCGGAAACACGGGAAAAGATCCAGGCGCTCGCGGCGGCTCGCGAAGCGCACCTCCAAGAGCTTGCCGACCGTCCGAGCGGTCTGTCCTGGTGCGCCCGGCATACCGAGATCGCTGATGCGGTCGTCCGGCTCATCTACGAAGACCTGGTCAGCTCACGCCAAGGTCTGGCCCCGCTGGCGCTTATTGCCACGGGCGGATACGGTCGCGGCGAGCTATCGCCGCACTCGGACATCGACATCACCGTCGTGCCGGCGCATGAGTCGTCGTCCGAGCTCGACACGGCGATCCGAACTCTGTTCCAGGATCTTCATTGGGCGTTTTGCACCGTGCTCCGCCTGGACGTCGGCTACGCCTACCGGCTCGTCTCCGATGCCCCGGGCCTGGACGCCAAGACGCGCACCGGACTCCTCGACCTGCGCCACGTCGCCGGCGCTCGGGAGCTCACGCGACGGCTCGAGAGCGCGCTTCACGAGACATTGGCCGCGGGAGAATTCGTGCTCTCCAAGATACAGGAGCGCGAGGAGATGTTTCGGAAGCACCACGACACGCCGCTGGTCGTGGAGCCGAACCTCAAGGAGGGTGCCGGGGGCCTGCGTTGCTTCCACTGTGCGAATTGGATAGGCGTTGCGATCGGCGAGCGACCTTCGCGCCCGACCGAGGCGTACGACACCATCGTCCGGTACCGCAACCTCCTGCACCTGAAGGCCGGCAAGTGCCTGGACGTTCTGAGCCGGCAACGCCAAGCGGAGATCGCCGACCATTTGGGCCAAGACCTCTACTTCATGATGGGCGGCCTGGTCGAGTGCGGAGATCGACTTCACCACAGCTACCGTCAGGCGGTCGAGAAGCTTCAGGAAGCCCGGTTCCCCCTCTCTCGTGCCGTGCTCGCCGTGCGCGGCGAAGCCCGTCCCCTTGCCGGCCACGATGCTGGCGAGGCTGCGGTCGGAGTGGCGATCGCGACTCAGCTCGGACTGACCGTCTCCGACCTCGCCGTCCCGACCATGGCGCGAATCGGCGGTCCCGCCGCCATGTACGCCATCACCACCGGCGAACCGACGCTGCGAAACCTCGATCGGTGTGGCCTGCTCGAGCAGCTGCTGCCCGAGCTCACGGTCTGCCGCTCGTTGCTGCCGACCGACACCGTTCACCGCTACACGGTTTTCGAACACACGGTGCGGATGGTCCGGAACCTGGACCGGCTTGAGCCCGGCACCTTCCTCGGCGACTTGAAATCGGCACTGAACGATCTCGAGCCGCTGTACCTGGCGGCGCTCCTCCACGACGTCGGCAAGGTCGACCCCGAGCGAAGTCACAGCGAGGTGGGCGCCGAGATGACGCGGCGCGTCTGTGCCCGCTGGGGTGTCGCGGCCGACGTTGCGGAGACCGTCGAGTGGCTCGTCGCCGAGCACCTCACGATGGCCCGGTTCATCCGTGTTCGCGACATCCAGAATCCTCAGACCATTGAGGACTTCGCCGCAATCGTTCGCGACACCAACCGCCTCGACCTGTTGACGCTGCTCACCTGGGCGGACGTAAACGCGGTCAGCGACAGCGCTTGGACCCCGGCACAGGAGACTTTCCTTAAGGAGCTGCACGCTCGTACCGAGGCCCGCCTCCAGAACGAGGGCCCGGCTACTCCGGACCCGGCAGTCTATCGGCAGCGTCTGCTGCGTCAGCTCAAGGCGAGTCAGATGGAGGAGTCGAAGGTGCAGGAGTTCGTCGAAAGCCTCCCGGCGCACTACATGACGAGCACGCCGCCCGATCTCGTGCGGCTCCACATGGGCTTCGTCCAGCGCGCAATCGAGGGCACGCCCACGGTTGAACTGTTCCATCGCAATGACGTCGCCGCCACCGACTTCACGGTCTGCACCTTGGACGCTCCCGGGCTTCTGAGCCGAGTTCTCGGCGTGTTCTACGCCTTCGACCTGAGCGTCGCTGGAATCCGCGCGGTGACCACGGCGACGACGCCCGCCGTCGCGCTTGACGTGGTCACCGTCTCGTTCGCCGGCCGCCCCGTTCCCGCTGCCACCTGCAAGCAGGTGAGCGCGGCGCTTCTGGATGTCATCGAGGGACGTCGCCACATCGACGAGCTGTTGCTGCAGCGAGGCAAGGATCCGAGCCGGCACCAAGAAATCTTCACGTACACCTATGTCGAAGGCTCGCCGGGCATCCTCGAGATTCGCGCGCCGCGCGGTCGTGGAATGGCGTACCGCTTCTCCCACCTGATCGCCTACCATGGCTGGAACGTGGTCAGCGCCCGCGTCGGTCAATGGGCCGGCAATGCCGCCGCCGCGTTCTACGTGCTCGGCCCGAACGGTACGCCGCTCACGCGGGAGGCGATCGACCAGGCGCTCGGAGCTGTGACTACCGGGCGGTAGGTTGCTTGCGCATGAAAGGCCCAAGTTTCAGTAATCGGTGAAATGTCGCCGGTGCCCGGGAGTAGAATAGAGACGGAATGGCCAGTCTCGCTCCCGAACGCCTCGACGGCATCACGATCGACACCATCGCCGACAAGGTGTACGCCGGAGAGCGGATCACGCCCGCCGACGCGCTCTTTCTGTATCGGCACCCGAATCCCTTGGATCTCGCGACACTCGCGAACTTCCAACGGCAGCGGAAGGTGCCGGGCAACAACGTCACCTATGTCGTCGGGCGCATTCTGAACTACACCAACGTTTGCTGGGTCCGCTGTAAGTTCTGCGCTTTTTACCGAACTCCGGGCCACGACGAGGGCTACCTTCTGAGCGACGAGACGATCCTCGACAAGGTGCGCGACACCGTAGAAAAGGGTGGTGTCGAAATTCTCTTCCAGGGTGGTCTCAATCCGAAGCTGAAGATCGACTACTTCGAACGGATCTTCGGCAAGATCAAGGCCGAGTTCCCGTCGGTGATCCTGCACGCGCTCTCGCCGGCGGAGATCATCTACGTCGCCCACATTTCGCGGCTGACGCTTGAGGAGACGCTGACGCGCCTGAAGGCGGCCGGGCTTCACTCCATCCCGGGCGCCGGCGGTGAGATCCTCGTCGACCGCGTGCGCAAGATCATCGCTCCCTACAAGGACACCACCGATGAGTGGCTGGCATGTATGCGCACCGCCTCCGCGCTTGGGCTTCGCAGCACGGCCAGCATGATGTTCGGGCACGTGGAGACGATCGAAGACCGTGTGGAGCACCTGGGCCGCATCCGCGATCTTCAAGACGAGTGCAACCCGTTTCGAGCGTTCATTTCCTGGAACTTCCAGCCCGAGGACACCGCCCTGCCGATCCCTCACAAGGCGAGCGGGTTTGACTACCTGCGCACGGTCGCGGTCTCTCGAATCTTCCTAGACAACGTCGACAACTTCCAAGTCTCGATTCTCACGCAGGGACCGAAGATCGCCCAGACCGCGCTTGGTTACGGCGCAAACGACTTCGGATCGGTGATGATCGAGGAGAACGTCGTTTCGGCCGCGGGCAACAAGTTCATCCTCGACGCGAACTCGTTCGAGCGGGTGATCCGCGAGGCCGGGTACGAGCCGCACCGCCGGAACACCCGATACGAGCTCATCTAGAATCGTCACGTATGCGGCGTAGCGCGATCGCGCTACGCCGCAACTGCGACTGGTGAGATCCACCGCCCTCGCGGCAAACTTCTTCTCGACCCCTCCGGAAGAAGCCATGATCCTAGCCGCCCTCTCTCTCGCCTCCCTCACCTGCTCGGCACTCAATGGCGAAGAGGTCGTCCAGAGCGAGAGCCCGATCAACTTCGTCGCGAGCCGCGACCTGCCGAACTTCAGCCGCAGCGTCCGGGTCACCGGCACCGGATCGGTACAGGTCCTCATGGGATTCAACGACGGCAGCTTCGAGTTCAAGGACACGAACGATGCCGGCCACGTTCTCTCGGTCCAGACCGACGGATACGGCCGCCGTCGAGGCTACTTGGCCGTTGAAGGCAAGCTGAGGGAGATCGGCGACGCCAACTGGACCTACGTCGACCCGATCGCCGTCAGCGCCAACGGCACCGTCGTCGGCACGGCTCGCGACGGCCGGCGAGCTTTTCCGTTCGTGTGGCGCGACGGAAGCTGGCGCGAAGTGCAGATCGCGCGCGCCAAATGGGCGTACCCGGCGGGCGTGAGCGACGACGGCTCCGTTCTCGTCAAGGCAACCTACGATGGCGGAGGGCGACGCAGCTTTGTCGTTCAGCCGGATGGCACCGCCACGGAGATCTCCTTCTCCGGTCATGCGTTCCAGGTGATCCGGATGACGCGTGGCGCACAGGTGCTTGCCTACGTGTACGGGCAGGATCGGACCCGAACGGTGGTTTGGGAGCGCGGCAAGGTTCGCGAGATTTCGGTGCCGAAGGCCCGAAACGTCTACGGATGGGATCTCAACGACGCGGGAACCGTGGTGGGGGTCGCCTTTAACGGTGCCGGAAAGTCGTTCGGCTTCGTGCACCGCGCAGGACAGGTGAAGCCCCTTGACCTCACGCTGCGTCCGCAGCGAGTCTCGCACGTACCGGTCTCCGCCGATGGACAGCTGACACTCGCAGTCGCGCCCCTCGGATAAACGAGCGCGCGGCAGACTTCCCTATCGAAGTCTGCCGCGCTCGAGCGTGACGATCGTGTATCTAGCGGCTGGCGAGCAGCTGCTTCACCGTCGACTCGAAGCTGCTCTCGAGGCTCGGCCCGAATCCAGTCTGCACGCGCCGAATCGTTCCTTTCTTGTCGACGAAGAAGAACGCCGGAATGCCCTGCACGCCGAGCTTGCCGCCGAGGTTCTCACCGCCGCCCGTGAAGTTGTAGGTGTACTTGTGCTCGCCCGCGTACTTTCGAGCCACGCCAACGCCCTCGCCCACGTTCGCGCCGATCACCACGAGACCCTGCTTCGCGTACTTCTGGTGGAGGCGCTGCATCATCGGGGAGGCCATTTTGCACGGGCCGCACCAGGTGGCCCAAAAGTCGAGGAGCACGACCTTACCGCGGAGGCTCTTCTCGGTGTGCGTCTTGCCCTTGGTGTCCTTCATGCTGAAGGCGGGAATCTTCTTGCCGGTCATGGCCTCGGGACCCGTCTGAGCGGTCGCCACCGAGGCAAGGGTCAACGCCGAGAGGGCGAGCGCCAACTTGTTCATCTTCATTTCGTCTCCGAGGCCACGGCGGGGCCGTGGCTTCTACCCTAGTGTAACGCGCAGGTCATCGCCAAGATTCCCCACTTAGGGGCATAATCCCCCGCGTGAAGCGGTGGTTGGGCCCGTTCGTTGCCGTAGTGCTGGCGTGCCTTCCAATTCTCTTGGCGCGCGCCTCCTCTCCGGGCCTTCTCGAAGACACCGACACCCGGGTCCTCCTGACCGTCATCCGGCAACGCCAAGACCCGTTGAGCTGGTTCACCGGCGACTGGCCGCTGAGCAATCACTTCTACCGACCCATCTCAACGCTCTTCTTTGAGTTGGACAACCGGCTCTACGGCTCGAACGCAGCCGGATACGGACTCACCAACGCGCTGCTCTGCGTGGCGTGCGTCCTCCTCCTGTTTTGGTTTCTTCGCGAGCTCACCGATCGTCCGCTCGTGGCGGGTGCCGGCGGCGTTCTTGTCGGCCTCTGGCGTGTGGGCTACCACAACAGCTTTGCTCAGCTTGCCACGGTGCTTGCCATCGTCGCCGGGTTCGGCGGATTCTTTCGCCACGGTCTTCGGCTCGACCGGTTCCTTCCCGCGGTTCTCGTCTTCCTAGCCACGGGGACGCTCGTCCACTACGGATCGATCTACTCCGGGGTGGTGGCCTGGCTGCCGGGAAGGACCGCCTCCGTCATGACGGTGTTCTGCCTGATCGCGATGGCCGCCTACGCCCGTTACGAGAGACTCGGCGCCGCGAGAGTGGTCTCGGAACCGACTCCTCTCGACCCTCCGGCGACACGCACGACGCAGGCATCGGAGGGGCTTCGCCAGAGGCCGATCTGGGCCGTGGTGGCTGTTTTGGCGACTGCGCTCGCCCTTGGCAGCTACGAACAGGCGGTGATGCTTCCCGCGACTCTCGTCGGCGTCGCGGTCATCTTGCGTTGGCAGGGTTTCCGCCCGCGGTGGGGGTGGCAAGCGGCTTTCTGGGGGGTGCTGGGCGGCTACCTCTTCCTGCGATATCAGCTCGTGCCGAGCGACACTTCGGGATATCAGAAGCAGCAGCTCCGATTCGGACCCGGTGTGCTACTGACATTGACCGAGTACACCCTTCCCTTCTTAGGTGGGCTCTCAGGCTTCCGCGTCCAGCTCGAGACCGGCATCGTGATGCTGCTGACGGCCGCGCCCTGGATCTACGTGCTCGAGACGGTGTCCCAAGTCACCGCGTTCTATCAGGCCCGGCGGCGGCTAGCCCTCACCGCCGGTGGCTTCGGTCTCGCCTTTCTTGCGTTCCTGCCCATGGCGTGGCTAAAGCCCTTCGACCACTACCACTACTGGCCGCTCGCGATGCGGAGTTTGCTGATCGTCGGGCTCTTCGCCGTTGGGCTGGAGCTTCTCGTTAGCGCGTGGTCCCCCCGAGGGCGGTCAGCGCCGCCACGGCCTGCTCCCGCACCTGGTTCGCTTCCTCGTCCGTGAAGTTCGCTCCGATCTTTCGGAGCTGCATCGCAACGCCGAGGGAGTGCTTCCCTTCGGGCAGGCTGCTCCCCTCGAAGACGTCGAACAGCCACTGTCGCTCGAGGACGTCGCCGCATGCCGACTGGACCGCCTGCTCGATCTCCGAGTACGCCACGCTCTTGTCGATCAAGAGCGAAATGTCTCGGCGCACCGCCGGATTCCGGCTGATCTGGCGAAGACGCAGCTCGGGCGAAGAGGCTTCGAGCGCGGCAAGCACGTCGAATTCGGCCAGAAGCGTCGCCTCCGGCAGCTTCAGCGCCTCCGCGACGTCGGGGTGGATCTGCCCCAGGACGCCCACCACGACGCCGCCTGCGACGACCTGCGCCTGGCGCGTCGGGTGAAGTCGTGCGTCGAGTGACTCGGGCGTCAGCTCCAGAGCGACGCCGACGTTGCCGAAGGTCGCCACGACCGCGCCCTTGAGGCTGAAGAAGTCCGCTTGCGGGACGACGGCGCCCTTTCGGTCCGTCGGCACGAGGTCCCCCGTGCTCAAGAAGGCAAGCTTCGTGCGCTCCTCATACCCGTCGGTGCTGCGGCGGAAGGTGCGGCCCATCTCGAACAGGTGCAGGTTCCGTCCGCCGTTCCGCTGAGCGGCGTCGGCGAGCGACGGCAGCAACGAGTCGCGCAGGATAGCGTGCTCCGGAGAGGCCGGCACTCGAGGGCCGATCCGGTCCTCGGTCGAGACGTCGAGCGGATGGAAGTCTCGGAGCGAGTGGCTCACCATCTGGATGAAGCCCGCGCGGACCGCCGCCTCTCGCAGGGCGTCCATCATCAGGAACTCTCCCTGCGGGCCGCCTAGTGTGGTCGTGCCTTCGGGAAGCCGCTCCGGAATGCGCTCGTAGCCATGAACGCGGCCGAGCTCTTCCACGAGGTCCTCCTCGCGCACGATGTCCGGACGCCAAGATGGCGGCGTCACCGTCAGCACGTCTCCGTCACGCGCAATGTCCATACCCAGCCGCTGCAGGTACTCCTCGGCTTGGTCGGAGGTGATCTCCATTCCGAGGAGTCGGCTCGCCCTCGGCACGCGAAGCTGCACCTTGGTACGCTCCTCGCGTCCGGGGTACAGGTCGACTACGTTAGACACCTGCACGCTCGGCGCCGCGTCGAGGAGCAACTCGGTGAAGCGGCGCACCGCTCCGACGACGCCCTCGGGATCGACGCTCCTCTCGAAACGATACGACGCCTCTGTGTTGAGGCCAAGTTGCTTGCGCGTGCGACGAACCGTCGTGTTGCGGAAGTTGGCCGATTCCAGCAGAACGACCTTGGTTTGGTCCGTGACCTCGGTGTCGAGCCCGCCCATGACGCCCGGCACACCGACGGGACGCTCCGCGTCGCAGATCATCATCTGCCCCGCGAGCTCATGCTCCTCGCCGTTAAGCGTGGTGAGCCGCTCACCCGGGCGAGCTTCCCGAACGACGATCCGGCCTCCGGTCAGCTTCTCGCGGTCGAACGCGTGCAACGGCTGGCCGAGCTCGAGCATCACGTAGTTCGTCAAGTCGACGAGGAGCGAGATGGGTCGCATTCCCGACTGGCGAAGCCGCTTCTGCATCCAGTCCGGCGATTGGCTCGCAGCGGGCACGCCCACGAAGGCGCGGCAGGCGAACCGATTGCACTCGCCGCTTTCGATCGTCGCCACGTCGGCGTGGAGAGCCAGCGGCTGCGGATTCGGAGACGTCGCTCGCTCCACCGTGAAGCGGGAAACAGCACTCCAATACAGGTCCGTCGCCGTCGCCCGGAGATCCTTCGCGAGGACCTCGCGGCTCAGCCCGAAGACGGAGAGACCATCGCCTCGGTTGCTGACGACCTTGATGTCGAGCACCGGTTCTCCCTCGACCTCCTCGATCCCTTCCAGCTCAAATCCCGCCATGGTCAGCAGATCGCCGATCTGCTGGGCGTCGAGGTCCGTCTGGACGAAGTCTCGGAGCATCGCGTAGGGGAACTTCATGGGCGGCGAGTAGTTTACTGTCCACCGCTCCCTCGTCGGCGATCGAACCACACGAATCCGCCGCCGTTGGCCCCAGCACCCTTGAAGCGGGATACGGATGGCATTAGCATGGTGTCAATGGCCAGACACGTGCTGATCGCGGAAGACGAGGGGGCGATCGCGCGCCTCGTGGAAGCGAATCTCGTGAAGCACGGGTACGAGGTGACGATCGCCAGAGACGGCCGGGAGGCGATGCAACGCATCGACGCCGAGAAGTTCGACGCCTTCGTGCTCGACCTGATCATGCCGTACTGGGACGGCGTCGAGGTCCTCCGTCACCTGCGCAGGCAGGAGGCGACGCGGCAAGCTCCGGTGGTGATTCTCGCCACCTGTCCCCCGTCGGAGGCGGACGAGCTCATCGCCGCCTACGAGTACACGCCGACGAAGTACCTACAGAAGCCGTTCGATCCGGTGACGCTTCTCGCCACCTTGGACGCGGCGCTCAAGCCACTCCCAGAGGGATGACTCAGAAATCTGGAGACCCCGACGCCGTCTCGGACGCCGCCGGGTCTCCAGACGCCTCAAAGCGGATCGCGGTGCTTACCGCGCCTGCTAGGCGTTGATGGAAGCCGCAGCCAAGTCGGTCACCGTGGCGGGTCTCTCAAGTTGCTCGCGAACCGTTCCCTTCCCAACGTTTGCGACTTCCGGTCGGAACTGCTCGAGGAATCTTAGGTCGTTCTCGAGGAAGAGGCGGAGATCGTCGACGCCGTACGCCATCATCGGGATCCGCTCGACACCTAATCCGAAGGCAAATCCGGAATACCGCTCCGTGTCGATTCCGTACCGCTCAAGGATGTTCGGGTGGATCAGGCCGGCGCCACCGAGCTCGACCCAGCGGCCGTTGAACAGCTTCGGAGTGGAGATGGCGTAGTCCACGCCAGGCTCTACGAACGGGAAGAAGTCCGGACGGAAGCGGACTTGGACCTCCTCACCGAACATCGCGCGGGCGAAGGCGCCAAGGGTCCCCTTGAGGTGCGCCATGCTCACGTTCTCGTCGATCATGAAGCAGTCGACCTGGTGGAACGTGTGATTGTGCGTTCGGTCGACCGCCTCGTTGCGGTACGTCCGGCCGACGGTGAAGCAGCGGAGGGGCGGCTGGGTCGATTCGAAAACGCGGCCCTGAAGCGCGGTGCACTGCGTGCGCAGAAGGTGCTCGTCGTCGATGTAGAACGTGTCCTGATCGTCCATTGCCGGGTGGTCCGGCGGATAGTTCAGCGCATCGAAGTTGTAGCGAAACTCCTCGAGTTCCGGCGATTCCAGGTACTGGAAGCCCATCCCACCGAGTACTCGCTTGATCTTGTTCGCCGTCAGCTGCAGGACATGCTCGTAACCCATGGGCGGCCGCGCGCCGGGCATCGTCACATCGATTCGCTCTGCCTCGTACTGAGCCGCACGCTCGTTCTTGCGCAGCTCAGCCTCCCGAGCGTCGATCGCCGACTGAACCTCGTTCTTTGCGGCATTGACCCTCTGTCCGAAAGCTGGCTTCTCCGCCTTGTCGAGGGTGCCCAAGACCTTCATTAGCGCCGGGATCGACCCGCTCTTCCCGAGGAAGCGCGACTCGATCTCCCGGAGCGAGCCAGTCGACTGGGCAGCGGAGACCTCCGCAAGCGCGGTGGCCACGAGTTCTTCAGGCGTGTGCATGGGCGGCTATGTTGTGGCCCACTGGGGTAACCGAAAGCAACGGTCCTTCCTCTCTGCCGACTCCCGGCAAATTGCGCTGCTCATTACACGCTCTTAATAATGAGGCAAATTGTCGATGTACACTGGATCGAACCCGGACCTCCGCGCAGTCGCGGCGGCGACTAATCACCCTCCCCCAGGATCCGTACCGCCGGGCACCGACCGGACCACCTAGGGGCACGAACTCCGACCTTGGAGCGCCTCCGTGTCCAACCGCTACATCTACGTCTTCGCATCCGGATCCGTCGATCGGGCTCGCTGGCTTCACATCTCCCGACGTGAAAACGGCAACGCCACGCTTCACCTAGCCGACCTGTGCCACCCCGGACAGGTCAGCAGCATTGGGCAGGTGATGTGCCCCTGGGAGTTCCTCCTGGCTGCTCTCAGTCGAAATACCGTCCAGATCACGGCGGAAAAGGGATACGTCGTGCTGCGACGGAACGGGGATATCCTAAGCCTCGAGTTCCGCGGCACGGAAGATGGAGCACCCTGCAAGGTCAACGTCCGGGTTGCCGACGTGCTTGAGCGAATCGCGAGTCTCGAAGGCGTGCCCGATCGCGAGCTCACGTCGACTTAGTCGCGTAGACTGGCCGGCATGGTGACGGAACGTCTCACGCTGGCCGGCGATTTGCTGGACAAGAACACCCTCGGCACGGTGCTCGACCTGCTGAACGCGCATGGAGTGACGTTTCGGATCAAGCGCTTCCGCGTGGGTGAGTTCACCGACCAGCCGTCGCTGATCGAGCTCTTCCTGCGCGCTCCGGACATGGCGACGATGCGCACGGCTCTCAAAGCTTGCGAGGCGCACGGGGCGAAGTTCTCGCTCGACGAGGTCAAACTCGTCGAGGCCGACGTGGACGGCGTACTCCCCGAGGAGTTTCACTCGACCACCAACTTCACCACCCACATCCTCATCGAAGGGAGTTGGGTCGAAGTCGAGCGGCTCGAGATGGACTGCGGGATTCGGGTTTGGAAGGAAGACGGACGGTGGCGAGCCGAGACCTGTCCCATGCACCGCGTCCGCCGAGGAGACCTGCTCGTGGTCGGTTTCGACGGAGTTCGGGTGACGCCGCTGGAGGAAGAGCAGCGAGACGACGCGGAGTTCCGCTTCATGTCAAACGAGATCTCCTCCGAGCGGCCGAAAAAGCGGATGATCGCGCACGCCGCCGAGGCGATCCGAGCCGCCAAGGAGAACGGGAAGAAGATCCTCTTCGTCGGCGGCCCGGCCATCGTCCACAGCGGATCGGCCCCGCTGCTCGCTCAACTCGTGAGCGCGGGGTGGATCGACGTGCTCTTCGCCGGAAACGCCCTCGCCGC